>ENA-OPTB01000130-OPTB01000130.1-human-gut-metagenome-genome-assembly--contig:-NODE-130-length-75928-cov-7.567923_pt1 | contig 75928 bp, 65 predicted proteins | sample MGYA00241810_ERZ501911 | MGnify/ENA primary metagenome ERZ501911 (study PRJEB25962, sample SAMEA2042304) | human gut metagenome | biome: human gut; feature: human-associated habitat; material: faeces... | reverse complement strand
CAATGAGAAGATCATGGCAATCAGTGAATATTCCGATACTGTGATCGGCAGCATGAACAAAGTGCATAATGAGATTATGTTCCTTTACAATATGTTAAATGATAAGCATACGGAACTTACAGGTATGGCATCCGATCTGCAGAAGCTTGCCGCAGATGTCAGAAATGCGCAGGAAAATATGAAACAGATGCAGCAGACAGCAGCACCGGTCGGGGCAGCAGCAGCGGCAGAAAAACCGGTGGCAGCACCAAAACCTGCAGTTCAGAGAGTAAATCAGCTGAACCAGCCGGTGGCAGCACCAAAAGAGCCGGCGCAGGCACAGATGGCAGATCATGCGGCACCAAAAGAAGCACGGTCGGTGGCAGAAGGACCAAAGCAGGAAAAGGAGAATCACAACGAAGAGATCCTTGCACTTCATAAGCAGGGAATGAGTGATATCGATATTGCCCGGAAAACAAAACTTGGACTGGGTGAAGTAAAACTGGTAATAGGACTTTACAAAGGGGAAGCAGATTCGTGAAAATAAAGTATTATTTACGTGGGCTGGGTGTCGGGATCATAGTTACGACCATTATCCTTACAATCAGCCTTCATGGAAAACAAAAAGATATTGATGATTTTCCTGCCGAAGAGATCATCGCCAAGGCGACAATGCTTGGTATGGTAATGCCGGAAGATACAGAAGAGCCACAGACAGAGGCACAGGATGCAGTGGATGCGATCTTAAACAATACGGAGATCACAACAGAGCAGACGACAGTGTATGAGAGCACACAAGAGCCGGAGACGGCACAGACCGAAGAGGGGGAACCGGCGCAGGATGCAGAAGAACCGGTTCAGGAAGAGAAAACCGTACCGGATGATACAGTAGCGCAGACACCATATCGTCTGACCGTAAATCCGGGAGATGTATGCAGAACCGTCTGTGAGAAACTTGCAGCAGCCGGACTGATCGATGATGCAGAGGCATATCGTAAGTATCTGTCAGAAGTAGGAGTCGCATCCTTTATCAGCGTAGGAAATTATGATATTCCATATCAGCTTTCCTATGAAGAGATTGCGAATATCTTAAAGGCAGGACCGATCGAAGAACAGCAATAGTAAAAAACACTTGCAATCGTACAAGTACTATGGTATAATTTGCAAGGTTGTGACGGAATTAAAATAATTCCGCAATAAACACATGTGCAGACGAAAAGACAGGTGCCCGCAGGGTCGTCTCGCAGGAGGAAGCACATGGAAGAAGTTTCATAAAAACCAGGAGGAAAAAAGAATGAGCGTTATTTCAATGAAACAGTTATTAGAAGCAGGTGTTCACTTCGGACATCAGACAAGAAGATGGAATCCTAAAATGGCTCCGTATATTTTCATGGAGCGTAATGATATCCACATTATTGACCTGAACAAAACAGCCATCATGTTGGACAAGGCAAGTGCAGCTTTGAAACAGATCGCTAAATCAGGTAGAAGAATTCTGTTTGTTGCAACAAAGAAACAGGCTAAGGACATTGTTGCTGAAAAAATTTCTAATATCAACATGCCGTTCGTGACTGAAAGATGGCCGGGTGGTATGTTGACCAACTTCCCGACAATTCGTAAAGCCGTGAAGAAAATGACCACCATCGACAAGATGGAAAAGGACGGGACTTTCTCTCACCTTTCAAAACGGGAAAAACTTCAGATCTCTCGTCAAAGAGCAAAATTGGAAAAGAACTTGGGTAGCATCGCTGACCTGACTCGTCTTCCGGCAGCTCTTTTCGTGGTTGACGTGATGAAGGAGTACATCGCTGTAAAAGAAGCTAACACGTTGGGAATTCCAGTATTCGCTATCGTGGACACGAACTCAAACCCGGAAGGAATTGACTTCGTAATCCCGGCTAACGACGATGCCAACAAGTCTATCGAGGTTATCCTCGACGCTTGCTGCGGTGCCATCGCTGAAGGTCTGGAAGAAAGAAAAGCCGAGAAAGTTGACATGGAAGCTGCCGGCGAAGCTCCGAAGACCAGAAAGAAAGGTGCTTCCAAGGCTCGTCTCGACAAATCAACCGAAGAGGCTATCAATGCAAGTAAAGCTGCTGCTTTCATTAAAGAAGACGAAGCTTAATCCTCTGATTGAAGCAACTACATAGGTAAGAGTTGAAAGTTGAGAGTTGAGAGTTGAGATGTGTTTCCGTCCCTGTACTTTCACCTTCAGCCTTCAACTCTTATCCTTTTTTATAAAACTCCCTTTTGAATATTCATTAACCCAATAAAAAGAAGAAAACTATGGCTGTAAGTATGGCTGATATTACCAAGCTCCGCAAAATGACCGGAGCCGGTATGATGGATTGCAAGAACGCTTTGACCGAAGCTGAAGGCGATTTCGACAAGGCAATGAAGATTATCCGTGAAAAAGGACAGGCTGTAGCTGCCAAGCGTTCTGACCGTGAAGCGTCTGAAGGCTGTGTGCTGGCTAAGGTTGCCGACGGATTCGGTGCAATCATCGCTTTGAAATGTGAAACCGACTTTGTGGCTAAGAACGAAGACTTCGTGAAGCTGACCAACGATATCCTGGATGCTGCCATCGCACACAAGTGCAAGACCTTGGACGAGGTGAAGGCACTCCCCTTGGGCGACACAACTGTGGCTCAGGCTGTGACCGACCGCAGCGGCATCACCGGTGAGAAGATGGAACTGGATGGCTACATGACCATCGAGGCTCCTGTCATCGCCGTTTACAACCACCAGAACAAGAACTTCCTCTGCACCATGGTTGCCTTGAACAAGGCTGTGGAAGGTGCTGAACGCATCGGTCACGAAGTGGCTATGCAGGTGGCTGCCATGAACCCGCTTGCCATCAGCGAAGCAGATGTTCCTGCTGACGTATTGGCTAAAGAGAAGGAAATCGCTGCTGACAAGGCTCGTCAGGAAGGCAAACCCGAGAACATGATCGAGAAGATTGCCATGGGCCGCATCGGCAAGTTCTACAAGGAGGTTTGCTTGCTCAAGCAAGAGTACATCCAGGACGCCAAGATGACAGTTGCCGACTTCTTGAAGGCTGCTGACAAGGACTTGACCGTGACTGCATTCAAACGCTTCACATTGCGTGCTGAATAATCCGCACACAGCGGACCCCCGTCAATTCTAAGAAGGGCTGCATCTCCCAATCGCGGGATGCAGCCTTTTTCATAGATACGGGGAGATGGGAAGGCACCTGCAGGCTTCTTCGGTCTGGGGGTGCCTTTCTTTGTTTACGGGGATGCCTTTCGGCGGAACGGCTCTCCTCTCTTCCTTCCTCAGATACTTTCCGCAAACACATCAGGACTTTTCTTCAGACGTTTCCCTCCTGAACTTCCGTACTTTGCAGTGCTAAGGAAGGAGACCGGCAGGATGTTTCGCCGGACGTTCTCCTTCGTCAGTCAAATGAAAAGGTCGAAACGATATGAGGATACATTCACTTAAGGTCCTTCTGTGGGCAGGGATGCTGTCGCTCTGCGGAACGGCTGCTGCCCGGGTACAGGCACAGAACGATACATTGGACCTCCGCATTTACTACCGTCAGGGAGACGCACGGCTTGATGAGGACTACCGGCAGAACGGAGTACACCTCTCGTCGGTGCTCGATGCACTGCGTCGGTTGGCTGACGGTTCCCCGGATGCCGTCCGGAGGCTGGAGATTGTCTCCGGTGCTTCGCCTGAAGGGCGGGCTGACTTCAACCTGCACTAGTCCCGGCGCCGCACGAACGCGCTGGGGGACTATCTGCGTACACGGATGCCCCACAGCCTCTTCAGTCGGATGGACACCCGTTCGCTGGGCGTCGACTGGGACGGACTGGAACGCTTCGTCGAACAGTCGGACATGCCCCACCGTGACACGGTGCTTCACATCCTGCGCCACACTCCCGAGTGGGTGTTGACCAACGGGGTGGTGACCGATAGCCGGAAGAGGCAGTTGAGCATGCTGGCTGGAGGCAGCCCCTGGCGCTACATGGAACGGCACTTCTTCCCGAGCCTGCGTTGCTCCCACCTGAGGGTCTACACCGACGGTCCGTTGCAGACTGCGACGGACGGGGCGGCAATTCCCTGTCCCGTGCAGGACACGATTTATATCGAGCGCGAGCGCGTCCGTACGCTGGTCGAACGGGACACCTTCTACGTCTATTCACTCTATATGGCGGTGAAGACCAATCTGCTCTACGATGCCTTGCTAGTGCCGAACCTGGCGCTGGAGTTCTATCTCGGCAATCGCTGGTCGCTCTCGGGCGGCTGGATGTATGCCTGGTGGAAGAACGACACGCGTCATCGCTATTGGCGGATTTACGGCGGCGAACTGGAACTGCGGCGCTACTTCGGCAGGAAGGCGGAAGAGAAGCCTCTCACCGGACATCACCTCGGCATTTACCTTCAGGGACTGACCTACGACTTCGAGTGGGGTGGCGAGGGATACCTCAGTCACTGGACCTACGGCGCCGGCATCAGCTATGGCTACTCGTTGCCTGTGGCGCGCCGCTTCAACCTGGACTTCGGGTTGGGCGTGGGCTATCTGGGTGGCACTTACGACACGTATATCCCCACGGAGACTTGTTATGCCTGGCAACGCCGGTCGCGCCGTCACTGGTTTGGACCGACGAAGGCGGAAATCACGCTCGTCTGGCTCCTGGGACGAAACAACTATAATATAAGGAAAGGAGGCAGACGATGAAGAGAAACCTGTACATCCTGCTGACCCTGTTCGCCGTGCTGCTTGCCGGCTGTGAACACAAGGACTTCTGCTGCCGCTGCCTGCAGGCGGACGATGTGGAGGTGGTGTTCGACTGGAGCCGTTCGCCCGATGCGGACCCGGCGTCCATGAAGGTCTACTTCTTCCCCGAAGGCGGGGGAGAGGCGCTTGTCTACGAGTTCGCCGACATTCACGGAGGCAGCATCCGGCTGCCCGCCGGCAACTACCGCGCCGTGTGTGTCAACAGCGACACGGAATTCCTGCATTACGAACACACTGACCGCTTCGACTCCATCCGTGCCTGTACCGGCGGAGGCGTGTCGGGGCAGTTGCCGGGGACGGACGGCGAAGAGTTCCGCAACGCCCCCGACCGGATATGGACCGACCGGCTCGAGACATTCACCATCGGGCATAGCCCGGACCAGCAGCGTATCATCTTCCGCCCCGCTCCCTCGGTCTGCCGGTACACCGTGGAGATACGCAATGTCTCCAACCTCGGTTACCTCGGCAGTACGGGTAGCCTCCGCGGTTCGCTGACGGGCTTGTCCGACGGACTTCTGCTTGGCACCGGCGAGCCGTCGGGCCATCCGCTGACCCTCCCTTTTGAGGCGACACACGACGGGAAGTCCACCATCACGGCAGATTTCCTGACCTTCGGTCCTCCCGCCGGAGCGACGGGAAAACACCTGTTGCGCATCTACGTGCAGCTGCCTGACGGCAAGAAGGTCTACTACACGTTCGACGTCACCGACCAGGTGCGTCACGCCCCCGACCCGCGAAACGTCCACATCGTGCTCGACGGGCTGACACTGCCCAAGCCCCTGGCAAACGGGAGCGGCTTCCGTCCGACTGTCGACGACTGGCAGGAGGTCGAGGTGCCCCTGCGCATGTGAGGCGGCGGATGAGGCTGCCCGTCGGCAGGACCGGTACCTCCCCGGCACATACACTTGCCTATGTTTTACCCATTTAATGTATAACTTATGAAAGCGAAACTCTTATTCATGACTTTGAGCGTCGCCGCACTGGCATCCTGCTCAAACGACGAAACACTCGACACGAACCGGAGCGCCATCTCCTTCCGTTCGCTCGTGGAAGGCATGACCCGCGGCACCTCGGTGACCGTAGCCAACCTGGACCAGTTCAAGGTGACTGCCGTGGGCAACGGAAAAGTCTATATGGACAAAGTCGCCGTCAACGGCTCGGAAAGCGGAGCCAAGTGGGCGACTGAAGGAACCTACTACTGGCCCGCCTTCCAGCTGGACTTCTACGGCTATGCACCGGCTGACGCACAGGGCGTGACGCTCAACGAGACCACTCGGACGATTGCCGACTTCACGCCCGCACAGAAGGTCGAGGAACAGAAGGACCTGGTCATCGCCTGTAACACCGGAACGAAGGAGTCCAATCAGGAGACCGGTGTGCCCATGAACTTCCGCCATGCCTTGTCGCAGGTGGTTGTCAAAGCCAAGTGCCCCGTCGAGAACATGAAGGTGGAGGTCATCGGCATCAAGGTGGCAAACGTGGCAGGCAAGGGAACATTCACCTTCCCCGCGGACGTGACCACCGGCAAAGACACCAGGCAGCTGGACTTCAGCCTGTGGAGCGGACTGGGCGATGCCACCGCAGCCTACATGAAGCGCGGCGATGCCCCCGTCACCCTGACCAGGGACGCGCAGGACATCACCTTCGCCGACCGCTTCATCCTCGTCCCGCAGCAGCTCACCGCATGGGCCGGGAACAACGAGGACAAGGAAACCTATCTCTCCGTACTCTGCCGCATCTCGAACGTCAGCGGGGACAACGTCACCCAGCTTTATCCGTCAGAAGAAGGCAAGTACGGCTTCTCGACAGCAGGAACCTGTCGCCTGGAGCGAAACCTATTCGCTGGACGGCGGAAAGAGCTAGACCGACGTGCCTCCCCGCTGGACAAACGGCTTTGTCGGGTCGGGGGAAGGCAGCACGAAGCCCCGGTCCTAATCGCTGTATGTCCGGGAACAGGCGCCCGTCATCCACAACGGGGCGGCGGAGAAGCTGATGAACACACCGCCCAGGGGAACGGCGGACCGTCCGTGGAACCTCTCGAACCGGACGGGTGCCGACGCGGTGGAGAACACGGCGAACTGCTACGTCATCAACGGACCGGGGCACTACTGCTTCCCCCTTGTCTACGGCAACGCCATCCGCAACGGAGCCGACACCCCGGCAGCCTACAGTTCCACCAGCACCAATCCCTACGTGCTCAAGCAGTTCGTCAACTACATCAATTACCCCATCACCAAGCCCTACATCGACGAGGGCTATGCCTACCCGTTGACTTCGGCGGAAATCCTGTGGCAGGACGAACCGGGGCTGGTGACGGACGTCCGCTACCACGCCGAGCCGGGGCGGGGCACCATCTCGTTTGCCGTCCCCAGGGAGACCATCAAGGAGGGGAATGCGGTCATTGTGCTGAAGGACGAACGCGGGCAGGTCATCTGGTCGTGGCACATCTGGGTGACTTCTGCCGACGTGGAGCAGACCATCCGCGTGAAGACGTTCCATGCAAAGGAAGCATACGTGCGTGTCTTCGAGTTCATGCCGGTCAACCTCGGCTGGTGCGGGATGGCCGAAGTGGAGTACCCCGGGCTTCCATGTGCCACCCGTCACGGCATTCACCCGCTGTGCGGTCCTGAAGGAGGGACCGCCCGTCATGGCCGATGCCAACGGCACGTGGGACGACACGCGGAAAGGCTTCCACTTCTACTGCGACGAGACGAAGTCCGGCATGGTCTTCCTGCCTGCACAGGGCATGAGGACCTATGTGAACGGAAAGGTCGTCGACTATGCCACGTTCGGATATTACTGGACAGCGGGCAATGCCTATCGCGACCATAAGCCGGGCCCGGCGCCCGCTCCGCCTGCCGATGCGCCCTCCTGCGGGCATACGATGATGTTCCGGGGGGATGTCAAGGTGGTCGACCCCTTCACCTGTTCCGGACATGCGTATGCGTTGCCGGTCCGTGCCGTGAGGGAGGAGGCGAATTGACAAAGTGACGCCATCCGGCGGATTTCTCTGTCATAATTTCCCGATTCGGCATTTTCAGCTGACGCGTACTTTGACAGTTTCATCTCTTCTAGCGAAAAATTAGATACATATTTTAAGATACGACCGTCGGAATGGGTCGGTATTTTTATCCTGTTAACACAAAAACGGAGGTGCGAAGCCTTTCCCGACACGGTGGGAACCCATTTCCACCGTCGTACGGACAGGTCCGCACCACCGTACGGACACGTCCGCACCGTCGTGGCGACGCGTCCGTACGAAAAGAGGGCGCTGTTTTGTCGGGATTCTTTACCTGTTTTCATTTTTAGACGGACGAGGCGTCCTGTTTCTCATCTGTTATATTGACGCCTGTTCGGATGGTTTGCTGACTTTTAAGCGGAAAATACGCGTCAGTGTGGAGTGAAAAGACAGGAAAACGAGGAAAGGAACGACAATGTGTATTTTGCGAATCGCCCGAGAAGGCGCTTTCTGCTCACCAACTCGTAGTTGGGTGCAAGGAAGGCCCTTCTCGGGCGATTCGTTTGACATTTTGACAAATTGTCATCTGTCCGTTCCGCTGTTCGCCGGGCACAACCTGCACCCTTGCCGGACCTCCTTCCGGGGGAGAGAGCGGGGCTGGCGTGCGGAGAGACGGACGCGCGGTTTCCCTGCCGGCGTCCGCCTTTCCCGCCGGGAGCAGGAGGAGCGGGAGCGCCCGTCTCGTCACGGCTCTGAAAGAAACTTAAAAGATGCGTTGAATGTTAAACCTTGGGGCGTTCCCGGAGTCGTATGTGCGTACATGAATGTCATCTTTTGTGTATCTTTGTCAACCTGGAGTAATGAACCAACTTAAAACATTCCATCTGAATATGAAAACACTGACCAAGGTCGGAGTGGCACTCTCCGCGCTGCTCTCGCTGGGTGCATGCAGCCAACCCGCAAACGAAGCTCCCCAGGATTACTATATGTTTACTTCTTTCCATGAACCTGCCAACGAGGGACTGCGCTTCCTCTACAGTGCGGACGGCATCCACTGGGACAGTGTGCCGGGGACCTGGCTCAAGCCGGAGCTGGGCGACAGCATCCTGCGCGACCCGTCCATCATTGTGGGCAAGGACAGTACCTTCCACCTGGTGTGGACGCTCTCCTGGCGCGGCAACACGGGCTTCGGCTATGCACGCTCGAAGGACCTCGTGCACTGGAGCGACCAGCGGCGGATTCCTGCGATGGACTCCGTGCCGTCAACGGTCAACGTGTGGGCGCCCGAGTGGTTCTATGACGACGTGAACGACTGCTACATGGTCATCTACTCGTCGTGTGTCCCCGAGCGGAAGTTCGACCTGGGCGTGGAGGAAGAGAACAACAACCACCGCCTCTACTACGTCACCACCCGGGACTTCGAGACCTTCTCCGCTCCCGAGCTGCTCTACGACCCGGGCTTCAGCTGCATCGACGCCACGCTGGTGAAACGGGGCGAGCAGGACTACGTGATGGTGCTCAAGGACAACACCCGTCCGAACCGCAACCTGAAGGTGGCGTTCGCCAAGCGCCCCACGGGACCCTACACCGCCGCATCGTCGCCCTTCACCGGGTTCCTGGTGGAAGGTCCCTCGGTGGAGAAGCTGGGCGACGACTACCTCATCTACTTTGACGACTACCAGAACCACATCTACGGGGCAGTGAAGACGCGCGACTTTGCCGACTTCATCCCGATGACCGACAGTGTGAGCATCCCCAAGGGACACAAGCACGGCACCATCTTCCGCGCCCCCGAAGCCGTGGTGAAAGGCCTGCTCGACCAGGCGAAGTGAACGGATACGCCCCGAATGCAACGACTGAAAAAACAATCCTATATTACCTATGAACTATTCGAACAAACTTGTGATGACGTTTGCGGCTGCCCTGTTCTCCGTGGGCAGCCTGACAGCTCAGGAGCTGATCCATTACACCGGCACCGAGCTATCCGACCCGAACGCGCATGACGGAAGGCTGTCGCCCGTGGTAGGTGTGCACAACATACAGACCATGCGTGCCAACCGCGAGAAGCCGTCCGCCTCGAACGGCAATGGCTGGACGTACAACCACCAGCCGATGATGGCGTACTGGAACGGACGCTTCTACATGCACTACCTGTCCGACCCGGTCGACGAGCATGTGCCGCCCTCGGTCACCTTCCTCCAGACTTCCGCCGACGGCTATACCTGGACCGACCCGGTGGAGCTGTTCCCTGCCTATGAGGTGCCCGAAGGCTTCCGCAAGCCCGACCTGCCTTATGTGGCAGAGAAGGGGACGAAGGCCATCATGCACCAGCGCGTGGGCTTCTACGTCTCCAAGTCGGGCAAGCTGATAGCCATGGGCAACTACGGCATCTGCCTGCACAAGAAGGAGGACGACCCGAACGACGGCAACGGCATCGGTCGTGTCGTGCGCGAAATCAAGGCGGACGGTTCGTTCGGACCCATCTATTTCATCTATCTGAACCACGACTTCAACCCGGAGAAGGGCGGCAAGTACAAGGCTGCCTATCCCTTCTATACGAAAGCCAAGGACAAGGCGTTCCGGCAGGCATGTGAGGAAATCCTTGCCAATCCGCTTTACCGCATGCAGTGGGTGGAGGAGGCGGACCGCGATGAACCGCTCATCCCGCTCAACAAGGCGTATAAGGCATTCAACTGGTACACCTTGCCTGACGGCAAGATTGCCGCGCTGTGGAAGCATGCGCTGACCTCGGTCAGTGCGGACGGCGGCAACACCTGGTCGCAACCCGTGCTCCGTGCGAAGGGCTTTGTGAACAGCAACGCCAAGATTTGGGGGCAGCGGCTGAGCGACGGCACGTACGCCACCATCTACAACCCGGCGGAGTACCGCTGGCCGCTTGCCATCTCGCTGAGCCGTGACGGACTGGAGTACACCACGCTCAACCTCGTCTATGGCGATGTGCCCGCCATGCGCTATGCGGGCAACTACAAGTCCTTCGGTCCGCAGTATGCACGCGGCATCCAGGAGGGCAACGGCACGCCGCCCGACGGAGACTTGTGGGTGAGCTTCAGCGTAGGCAAGGAGGACATGTGGGTCACCCACATCCCCGTTCCGGTGCAGACAGTGGCGGCTTCACACGCCGATGAGGACTTTGCCGACTACAGGAAACTGGCGGACCTCGACATGTGGAACCTCAATTCGTACGTCTGGGCACCGGTGTCGCTGGAAGAGAAAGCCGGCAAGACGTGGCTCACCCTGCGCGACAAGGACCCCTTTGCCGCAGCGATGGCGGAGCGCAAGATTCCCGCCACGAAGAACCTGAGCGTCTCGTTCGACCTGATGGCGGACCAGAACAACACGGGCGAGCTGGAGATTGAGTTCCTCGATGAGGACGGGGTCGCCTGCGCGCGCATCGACCTGACGAAGGAAGGCATCATGCGTTCCAAGGGAGGAGCGCGTTACGGGACGGTGTGCAACTACGAGCCGGGCAAGGTCTACCATATCCGCATGGACCTCTCGGTGGAGAACCGCAGCTCCGTCCTGACGCTGAACAACGGCGAGAAGAAGGTGACCCGGATGTTCTTTGCCCCGGTGCACAGCATCGAGCGCATCAAGTTCCGCACGGGCGCACGCACGAGCTTCCCCACACCCGACACCTGGGCCGACCAGTTCGAGGACATGCCCAATCCGGGCGCCGAGGAGCCGCAAGCAACCTTCCGCATTGCCAACTTCAAGACGGTGTCGAACGACGTGGACGGGCAGGCTGCCCTGCTGAAGTTCGACAACTTCAAGCACTACGTGGACTACTTCAACACGATGGAGGACGAGAACATCGTCCAGGCAATCCCCAACGCACAGGCTGCCGAGTGGATGCGGGCGAACGTCCCCCTGTTCGAGTGTCCTCAGAAGAACTTTGAGGAGATGTTCTACTACCGCTGGTGGACCCTCCGCAAGCACATCAAGAACACCCCGGCAGGATACGGCATGACGGAGTTCCTCGTGCAACGCTCCTACGCCGACAAGTATAATCTCATCGCGTGCGCCATCGGCCACCACATCCATGAGAGCCGCTGGCTGCGCGACCCCCAGTACCTGGACCAGATACTCCACACGTGGTACCGCGGCAATGAAGGCGGTGCCATGAAGAAGATGAACAAGTTCAGCTCCTGGAACCCCTCCGCCGTCTACGAGCGTTACCTCGTGGATGCCGACCGGGACTACATGCTCGACCTCTACCGCGACCTCGATGCCGAGTACAAGCGTTGGGAGAGTACCAACCGCCTCAAGAGCGGACTCTACTGGCAGGGCGACGTGCAGGACGGCATGGAGGAGAGCATCAGCGGCGGTCGCAAGAAGCAGTATGCCCGTCCGACCATCAACAGCTACATGTACGGCAACGCCCTGGCGCTCTCGAAGATGGCAGCCATGAAGGGCGATGACGCCGCCTCGAAGCTCTATGCCGCCAAGGCGGACACGCTCAAGCACCTCATCGAGACGCAGCTATGGAACGAGGAGCAGCAGTTCTTCGAGACCCGCCGTCCCGATTCGCTCGCCAACGTGCGCGAGGCCATCGGCTACATCCCCTGGTACTTCAACCTCCCCAATGACAACCAGCAGAAGTATGAAGTCGCCTGGTTGCAACTCACCGACGAGAAGGGCTTCTCCGCTCCCTTCGGTCTGACCACCGCCGAGCGCCGCCACCCGGAGTTCCGCACCCGCGGCGTGGGACGTTGCGAGTGGGACGGTGCCATCTGGCCCTTCGCCACGTCGCAGACGCTCACCGGGCTGGCGAACTACCTGAACAGCACCGAGACCCCCGTGGTGACCGACAGCGTCTTCTTCCGTCAGATGGAACTGTACGTGGAGTCGCAGTACCGCCGCGGACGTCCGTACATCGGCGAGTACCTTGACGAGACCAACGGGCAGTGGCTCATGGGCGACCGCGAGCGCAGCCGCTATTACAACCACTCGACGTTCAATGACCTGGTGATCACAGGACTTGTCGGTCTGCGTCCGCGTGCCGACCGCACCCTCGAGGTGCATCCCCTCGTCCCGGCGGACAAGTGGGACTGGTTCTGCCTGGACAATGTGCTCTACCACGGACGCAACCTGACCATCCTCTGGGACAAGAACGGCGACCGCTACCACCTGGGCAAGGGCCTGCGTGTGCTGGTCGACGGCAAGGAGGTGGGACATGCCGACACCCTGGGACGCCTCGTCTGTCCCGACGTCCTTTGAACGATGAGTAACCGAATAACACAAGACGAATGAACAGGAAACGAACTGCATTCCTCGGAATGCTCGCATGGCTTGCAGCGACAACGCTGCAAGCCATTGACGTAACCCGCATCACGTGCGAGACTGCCGAACGTCCGCTGGCACTGTCCGCCTCCACGCCCCGCTTCGGGTGGCAGCTGGAGGGCGAGGCCGGCACGATGCAGTCTGCCTATGCCGTCGAGGTCTATACCCGTCAGGGAGACAGCCGGACCGTGGTGTGGGAGAGTGGAAAGACCGCCTCGGACCAGAGTCAGTGGGTGCCCTACGGCGGGACATCGCTCCGCCCCATGGAGCGTTATTTCTGGAGGGTACGCGTGTGGGACGAGCAGGACCGTCCGTCGGCATGGAGCCGGGAGGGCGAGTTCCGTCTGGCACCCCGTGCGGACTTCTTCGATGCCCGTTGGATTGGTGCCATCACGAATCAGGACGCCCGCTTCCCGGAAGGACGCATCTACGAGGGTGCCCGCCTGAAGAAGGCGAAGGCTGCCTGGGACGCCGTCGACTCGCTGGCGTGGCGCAGCATCTGCCTGCGGAAGGACTTCACGGCATCCCGCCGGGTGGCAAGCGCCACGGCCTACGTCTGCGGACTGGGGCACTACGAGCTGACGCTCAACGGGACGAAGGTGGGCGACGGTGAGTTCACCCCGCTCATCAGCGACTACGACAAGACCGTCTACTACAATACCTACGACGTGACCGACCTCGTGAAGCCGGGAGCGAACGCCGCCGGTGTCCTCCTGGGCAACGGTTTCTACAATGTCATGGGAGGCGGACGTTACCGCAAGCTCCAGGTAGCCTTCGGTGCGCCGACCCTGCTCTTCCAGCTGGTGATTGACTACGCCGACGGCACGCGCGAGGTGGTGAAGTCCGATGCGGACTGGAAGTACGCTCTCAGCCCCATCACCTTCAACACCCTCTACGGCGGCGAGGACTACGATGCCCGTCTGGAGCAGCCCGGGTGGGACTGCCCCGGATTCGACGACGCAGCGTGGAAACCCGTCGTGCTGCAGGAGGCGCCCCGGGGAGCATTGCGCCCCCAACAGGCACCGCCCGTGAAAATCATGGAACGCTATGACGTGCAGCGGACGCACAAGCTCACCCCTGCCGAGGTCGACTCCGCCTGCGTGTCTACCAAGCGCACCGTGGACTCGTCGGCACTGATGTTCGATATGGGTCAGAACCTGGCGGGCTTCCCCGAGATTACCGTGCAGGGCAAGCGCGGCCAGCAGGTGACCATCCTCGTCGGCGAGGCACTGACGCCGGAGCATGCCGTCAACCAGCGGCAGACCGGGCGGCAGTACTACTACACCTACACCCTCAAGGGCGACGGGGTGGAGACCTGGCACCCGCGTTTCACCTACTACGGCTTCCGCTACATCCAGGTTGAGGGAGCGGTGATGAAAGGGCAGAAGAATCCCCGCAAGCTCCCCGTCATCCGGAAGATACAGTCGTGCTTCGTCTACAACTCCGCCCCGCAGACCGGACACTTCGAGTGCTCCAACCCCATCTTCACCGCGGCACACCGCCTCATCGACCGTGCCGTGCGCAGCAACATGCAGGGCGTGTTCACCGACTGTCCGCACCGTGAGAAGCTCGGTTGGCTGGAGGAGGTGCACCTCAATGGTCCGGGCCTGCTCTACAACTACGACCTGACCACCTTCGGGCGGAAGGTCATCCGCGACGTGGCGGACTCCCAGCAGCCCGACGGCATGGTGCCGACCACGGCTCCGCGCTACGTCATCTTCGAAGGTCCGGGCATGGACCCCTTTGCCGACTCCCCCGAGTGGGCAAGCACGCTCATCCTCTTCCCCTTCATGTACTACGAGGCATACGGCGACGACTCGCTCATCCGCGAGTACTATCCCTGCATGCGTCGCTACGTGGACTACCTGACGTCCCGTGCCGACGGGCACATCGTCGACTTCGGACTGGGCGACTGGTACGACTATGACGGCATCCACAAGGCAGGCTTCTCGCGCAACACCTCGATAGCCATCGTTGCCACGGCACATTACTACATGGACCTCTGCAAGCTCGTCGAGGCGGCACGTATGGTGGGCAATGCCTACGACGCGGCGACCTACGGAGCCTTGGCTGACGAGGTGAAGCAGGCATTCAACGCCCGTTTCTTCCACGCAGACACCAACCAGTACGATACCGGCAGCCAGTGGGCCAACGCCCTGGCACTCTTCATGGACGTGGTGCCTGCCGACCGTCGGCAGGCAGTGCTCGACAACCTGGTGAAGGACATCCGTGCCCGTGGCACACGCCTCACCACCGGCGACGTGGGCAATCGTTACCTCTTCCGTGTCCTGGCAGACAACGGGCTGAACGACCTGATGTATGCCATGCACAACCACGAGGAGGCGCCCGGCTACGGCTTCCAGCTGAAGTTCGGCGCCACGACGCTCACCGAGCAGTGGGACCCCCGGCAAGGCTCGTCCTGGAACCACTTCATGATGGGACAGATCGAGGAATGGTTCTACCGCTCGCTGGCGGGCATTCTCCCCGCATCGGACAAGCCCGGCTGCCAGCACCTGATTATCCGTCCGCAAGCCGTGGGCGACCTGAAGGAAGTGAAGGCCTCCTGCCACACCCTCTACGGCGAGGTCTCCGTGGAGTGGACCCGCAAGGGCGGTAACTTCAGCCTCCGTGTCAGTGTCCCCGTGAACTGTACGGCGGACGTCTACCTGCCCGGCGACACCACTCCGCGCACCGTGAAGAGCGGTACCCATACCTTGACGAAAGCTATCTGAGAACCTTTGATACATACTATGCTGACAATGAAGAAACAACTGACACTCACATTGCTCGCCTGCGCGGCGCTCCCCGCACAGGCACAAAACACGTTTGAAGGGAAGTTCACCCGTCCGCTGGGTGAAGTCCTGGAGGAAATCTCCACGCGCTTCAACGTCCGTCTCGCCTACGACACCGACACCGTGGGCAAGACACTGCCGTATGCCGACTTCCGCATCCGCCCCTATTCGGTGGAGGAGTCGCTCACCAACGTACTCGCCCCGTTCGACTATAAGTTCGTCAAGCAGAGCGACACGCGCTACAAGCTGAAACGCTATGAATATGCCCGGCGCACCGATGCCGACGGAGAGAAGCTGCTGAACTACCTCTGCACGCTCTACACCGACAAGGCAAGCTTCGAGCAACGCAAGGCCGTGCTGAAAAAGGAGGTGCGCGAACGCCTCCAGATAGACAAGTACCTCGCCCAGCGCACCGGCAGCGAACCCATCCTGTCGAAGGTGCGCAAGTACGACGGGTACACCGTGCAGAACTTTGCCCTGGAGACCCTGCCCGGACTGTATGTCTGCGGCTCCATCTACACGCCGAAGGGCAAGGGCAAGCATGCCCTCATCATTTGCCCGAACGGCCACTTCGGCAACGGACGTTACCGCGAGGACCAGCAGCAGCGCATGGGGACATTGGCACGCATGGGCGCCATCTGTGTCGACTACGACCTGTTCGGCTGGGGAGAGTCTGCGCTCCAGGTGTCTTCAGTGGGACATAACACCAGCATCGCCCACATCATCCAGGCGATGAACGGCATCTCCATCCTGGACTACATGATGACCCGTGAGGACGTCGACATCACCCGTGTGGGAGTCAACGGCGGTTCGGGTGGCGGCACGCAGACGGTGTTGCTCTCCGTGCTCGACGACCGCTACACGGCAGCCTGTCCGGTGGTAAGCCTGGCTTCCCACTTCGACGGCGGTTGCCCCTGCGAGAGCGGCATGCCCGTGACACTGGCAGGCGGAGGCACCTGCAATGCCGAGCTGGGCGCCCTCTTCGCTCCGAAGCCCATGTGTGTGGTGTCCGACGGGAAGGACTGGACCGCCAGCACGCCGGGGCTGGAGTTCCCCTACCTGCAGAAGGTCTACGGCTTCTACGGCGCTGCCGACAAGGTAACCAATGTCCACCTGCCCAAGGAAGGGCACGACTTCGGTCCGAACAAGCGCAATGCGGTCTATGACTTCTTCGCCGACGTGTTCCGCCTCGACAAGAGCAAGTTGGACGAGAGCAAGGTGACCATTGAGCCGTTTGAGAACCTCTACAGCTTCGGCAAGAAAGGCGAGAAGATGCCCGAGAACGCCATCCGCTCGGTCAACGACCTGGGCAAGTTCTTCGGGCGGGATGCCGTGCGCGCCGCTGCTGCCGACGAGTCGGTGCTGAAGAAGTCGCAGGAAATCATTGCCGCCCTCAACCTCACCGACGAGAAGGCTGCCAACCTGGCCACGACAGCGGTCTATAACCACCGCCGTGCCGTGCGCGACTGGCACAACACGCATCCCTACACCATCATCCCCGAAGTGGACCAGGCGACGGGCCGCAAGCTCAGCAAGGTAGAGCGCGAGATGATGGCGGACAAGAGCATTCCGGAGTCCGTGCACGCCCGGCTGCTGAAAGACCTGAACCGCGTCCTGACGCCGGAGCAGGTAGAGCAGGTCTTCGACGGATACACCGTCGGGAAGGTGGCGTTCACCATGAAGGGCTACTATGCCATCGTCCCCGACCTGACCGACGAAGAGGCGCGCGTCATCGAAGGCTATCTGAAGCAGGCACGCGAGGAGGCGCTGGAGTGCAAGAGCATGAAAGCCATCTCACAGGTATTCGAGGTCTACAAGAGCAAGTGCGAGCAGTACCTCAACAGCAACGGACGCAACTGGCGTCAGCTCTTCAAGGACTATGTGAACAAGCGTAATGCCGAGAAGAAAGCCAAGAAGAACTAGGCAGGCTCGTTATTCATCCTCCCTTAAACAACCGATACTATGACGATAAAGAAACTGTTAATGACCGCCGCATGGGGGCTGACGCTTCTCCCTCTGCAGGCACAGGAGTACAAGCTGTGGTACGACCAGCCGGCGCATGTCTGGACGGAAGCCCTCCCGTTGGGTAACGGACGTCTGGGCGCGATGCTCTACGGCAACCCCGCAGCCGAGCAGCTCCAGCTCAACGAAGAGACCATCTGGGCAGGACGCCCGAACAACAACCCCAGTCCCGAAGCGCGGGAGTGGTTGCCCAAGATACGCGAGCTCGTGCTGGCGGGGAAGTACAAGGAGGCACAGGACCTGTGCACGGCACATGTCAAGTCGAAGACCAATCAGGGTATGCCTTACCAGCCCTTCGGCGACTTGCGGTTGAACTTCCCCGGACACACCCGCTACACCAACTACTACCGCGAGCTGAGCCTGGACTCCGCCCGTGCCGTGGTGCGCTACGAGGTCGACGGGGTACGCTTCCAACGCGAGACGTTCACTTCGTTTCCCGACCAGGTTGTCATCACCCGTGTGACGGCAAGCCAGCCCGGGAAGGTGACGTTCAATGCGACCATGACCAGTCCGCACCAGGACGTCATCATTACCTCCGAGGGCAATGACATCACGCTGGAAGGAGTCTCTTCGCTCCACGAGGCGCTCAAGGGCAAGGTGCAGTTCCAGGGACGCACGACCGTGAAGACCCGGGGTGGTGTGGTGACCAACCGCGACGGAGTCCTGACGGTGGAGCATGCCGATGAGGCTATCATCTACACGTCCATCGGGACGAACTTCAACAACTACAAGGACATCACGGGAGACTACATCGCCCGTGCCAAGGACTACCTGGCGAAGGCTGTCGGCAAGGACTATGCCGATGCCAAGGACCGCCATGTGAAATACTACGAGCAGTTCCAGAACCGTACTTCTCTCCATCTGGGCGAAGACCGGTATGCCGACGTCCCGACGGACAAGCGGGTGGAGAACTTCAAGCAGACCAACGACGCCTTCCTCGTGGCGACCTACTTCAAGTTCGGGCGCTACCTGCTCATCTGCTCTTCGCAGCCCGGCGGACAGCCTGCCAACCTGCAAGGCATCTGGAACGACAAGCTTTTCCCCTCGTGGGACAGCAAGTATACCTGCAACATCAACCTGGAAATGAACTACTGGCCGGCGGAAGTCACCAATCTGACCGACCTCAACGAGCCCCTCTTCCGCCTCATCCGCGAGGTGAGCGAGACCGGCAAGGAGAGTGCGCAGGTGATGTACGGCTCCGACGGCTGGGTGCTCCATCACAACACCGACATCTGGCGCGTGACGGGTGCCATCGACAATTCTCCTTCGGGCATGTGGGCTTCGGGCGGTGCATGGCTGTGCCAACATCTGTGGCAACACTACCTCTACACCGGGGACGAGGAGTTCCTGCGCAAGGCTTATCCCATCCTGAAGGGGGCTGCCCTCTTCTTCGACCAGGTGATGATTAAGGAGCCGACCCACGGCTGGCTGGTGATGTGTCCGAGCAACTCGCCCGAGAACACCCATGCCGGGAGCGACAACAAGGCTACGACGGCAGCCGGCTGTACGATGGACAACCAGCTGGTGTTCGACTTGTGGCACGCCGTCATCCGTTCGTCGGAGATTCTGGGTGAGGACGCCGACTATGCCGCCCACCTGAAGAGCCGCCTGACCGAGCTGCCCCCGATGCAGGTGGGCCGCTGGGGACAGTTGCAGGAGTGGATGTTCGACTGGGACAACCCCGACGACCAGCATCGCCACGTGTCACATCTCTACGGACTTTTCCCCAGCAACCAGATTTCTCCTTACCGCACGCCGGAGCTGTTCGATGCGGCACGTACGTCGCTCATCCACCGGGGAGACCCCTCGACGGGATGGAGCATGGGGTGGAAGGTCTGCCTTTGGGCACGTCTGCTCGACGGTGACCATGCCTACAAGCTCATCACCGACCAGCTGACGCTCGTGCGCAACGAGAAGAAGAAGGGTGGTACGTATCCGAACCTCTTTGATGCGCATCCGCCTTTCCAGATTGACGGCAACTTCGGTTGTACCGCCGGTATCGCCGAGATGCTGATGCAGAGCTACGACGGCTTCATCTACCTGTTGCCCGCCCTGCCTTCCGTGTGGAAAGAAGGAGAGGTGAAGGGACTGGTGGCACGCGGAGGCTTCGAGCTGGACATTACCTGGAAAGAAGGCAAGGTGAGCCGTCTGGTGGTGAAGTCGCGCTTGGGAGGCAACTGCCGCCTGCGTTCGCTCAACCGCCTCTCGGGCAAGGGCCTCTCGAAGGCAAGAGGGGAGAATGACAATCCGCTCTATGCCGTCGACCCGGTCGTCGCACCTCTTATTAACAAGGAGGCGAAGCTTAATCCCGTGGAGCTGAAGAAGACCTACCTCTACGACTTGAAGACCGAGCCGGGCGGAGAGTACGTCCTCCTTGGAAAGTGAACGGACGGGAAAGCCCCCGCAGACAAGCAATCAATAATCACTTAACACACATACAAACACTATGAAAAAGATTTCAATCTTGACGATGCTCTTCCTCTTCGTTGCAGGAAGTCTGTTCGCCGAAGACGAACCCCAAGTGTATCTGCCGTGGCAGAACGGCAAGCTCCAGGTGTCCGACAACGGACGCTACCTGCAGCACGAGAACGGTACGCCCTTCTTCTGGATGGGAGAGACCGGATGGTTGCTCCCCGAGAAGCTGAATCGTGACGAGGCTGCCTATTACCTGACCAAGTGCCGTGAGGCTGGTTACAACGTCGTGCAGGTGCAGACGGTCAACGCCGTGCCTGCCATGAACTTCTATGGGCAGTATTCCTTCCCCGACGGATTCAACTTCAAGGACATCAACAAGAAGGGTGTCTATGGCTACTGGGACCACATGGACTACATCATCAAGACGGCCGAGCAGAACGGCATCTACATCGGCATGGTCTGCATCTGGGGCGGACTGGTGAAAGCCGGGCTGATGAACGAGAAGGAGGCGGAAGCCTACGGCAAGTTCCTTGCCGAGCGTTACAAGGACTCGCCCAACATCATCTGGTTCATCGGTGGCGACATCCGCGGCGATGTGAAGACCGAGGTGTGGGAGACCCTTGCCCGTACCATCAAGTCCATTGACAAGAACCACCTGATGACCTTCCACCCCTTCGGACGCACCAGCTCCATCTACTGGTTCCATGATGCTGACTGGTTGGACTTCAACATGTTCCAGAGCGGACACCGTCGTTATGACCAGACACGTGGAGACGGCGACAACACGGCCGAGGCAGCTGTGGCTGAAGACAACTGGCGCTATGTGGAGGCTGCGCTTGCCAAGACTCCTGCCAAGCCCGTCATCGACGGAGAACCCAGCTACGAAGAGATTCCGCAGGGACTGCATGACCCCAGCGAACCCTGGTGGAAAGCGCCCGACGTCCGCCGTTACGCCTATTGGTCGGTATTCGCCGGTTCGTTCGGACACACCTACGGACACAACTCCATCATGCAGATGGTGAAGCCTGCCACCAACGGCGGTTACGGTGCTACCAAGACCTGGTATGATGCCTTGAAGGACCCCGGCTTCAACCAGATGAAGCATGTGAAGAACCTCATGCTTTCGTTCCCCTTCTTCGAGCGCGTGCCCGACCAGAGCGTCATCTCCGGAGAGAACGGCTTCCGCTATGACCGCGCCATTGCCACCCGTGGCAACGACTACCTCCTGGTCTACACCTACACCAACCGTCCGATGGACATCGACCTGAGCAAAATCAGCGGTGCGAAGAAGAACGTGTGGTGGTACAGCCCCGTGGACGGCTCGCTGGAATATGTCGGTGAGTTCGACAGCAAGGTGCAGCACTTCAACTACGACGGTGCCTACGGAGCCGCCAACGACCATGTGCTCATTGCCGTGGACGCTACCAAGGACTACATTCACAAGGACTGGACGAAACTTCCGACAAAGAACTAAGTTATGAGAACCAACAGATACAAAGCCCTTCTGGTCGCTTTCCTGCTGGCTGTAGGCATGCAGGCGGGAGTCAAGACTACCCGCCTGCTCACCGAGGGGCAGACTTCGCCGCTGAGCATCGAGAGTGAGCGTCCGCGCCTGAGCTGGGTCATCGAGTCGGATGCCCAGGGCGTGATGCAGCAAGGCTACCACATCCTGGTGGCAAGCTCGCTCGAGAAGCTGGCAGCCGGTGAAGGCGACCTGTGGGATTCGGGACGAGTGGACTCCGACCAATCCCTCTATGTACCTTACGGAGGCAAGCCGCTGACGAGCAACCAGCGTTGCTTCTGGAAGGTGAAGGTCTACACCACAAATGGTGAAACGGAATGGAGCGAACCGGCTTCATGGGGCATGGGCCTGCTGGGAGAGACCCACTGGTCCGGCCGTTGGATAGGCTGGGATGCACCCTTTGCCTGGGACAAGGAGGTGACACACAGTCGGCTGAGCGCACGCTATCTCCGCACGGAGTTCAAGGCGAAAGCCGGCATCAAGCGTGCCACCCTGCACATCTCCGGTCTGGGGCTTTACGAACTGTTCATCAACGGCAGGCAGGTGGGCGACCAGGTGCTGGCTCCCGCACCGACGGATTACCGGCGTACGGTGCTCTACAACTCGTTCGACGTGACCTCGATGCTGGCCGCCGACAACGCCATCGGCGTGGTCCTGGGCAACGGACGCCACTACACCATGCGCCAGAACTACAAGCCTTACAAGATTGTGCAGTTCGGCTATCCCAAGATGAGGCTGAACCTCATCATCGAGTATGCCGACGGGACGAAACAGACCGTGAGCAGCAACGAGAAGGACTGGAAGCTGACCGGCGACGGTCCCATCCGCAGCAACAACGAATACGACGGTGAGGAGTACGACGCCCGAAAGGAGCTGGGCGCATGGACGACTGTCGGCTATGACGACAGCCAGTGGCTGACCGCACAGCGTGTGGCTCTTCCCTACGGAAGCCTGCATGGCGCACAGTCGCCCAACATGAAGGTGATGGACCGGCTGAAGGCAGTGTCCATCAAGCAGTACGGCGACCGCTACATCGTCGACTTCGGACAGAACCTTTCCGGTTGGGTGCGCATGAAGGTGCGTGGCGGAGCGGAGGGAGACACCATCCGTCTGCGTTATGCCGAGCTGCTGACGGCTGACGGCAAACAGCTCAACGTGGCTGGCTTCCGCGATGCACAAAGCACCGACACCTATATCTGCAACGGACGCGAGAACGGACGCGAATGGTCGCCCCGCTTCACTTCACACGGTTTCCGCTACATCGAGGTGACCGGCTACAAGCAGCCTCGTCGGGAAGACTTCACCGCCGAGCTGATTTACGACGAGATGGAGAACACGGGCACCTTCGAGTGCTCCAATCCGCTGTTCAACCAGATTTTCCGCAACGCCTGGTGGGGCATCGCCTCCAACTACAAGGGCATGCCCGTCGACTGTCCGCAGCGCAACGAACGGCAGCCCTGGCTGGGAGACCGCACGATGACCTCCTGGAGCGAGAGCTACCTCTTCGGCAACCACCTGCTCTATGCCAAGTGGATGAAGGATATCTGCGACTCACAGCGTGAAGACGGCAGCCTGCCCGACATGTCACCGGCCTACTATAACTATTACACCGACGACATCACGTGGCCCGTGGCATTGCCCGTCATCTGCGACATGCTCTACGAACAGTACGGGGACATCCGCCCCATTGCCGACAGCTATGCCGTGATGGTGAAGTGGATGGCTTACATGAAGAAGGAATACGTCAATGAGAAAGGCTTGCTGGGCAAGTACAAGTTCGGAGACTGGTGCATGCCGCCTGAAGCTCCGGAGCTCATCCACAGCAACGACCCTGCCCGTCAGACTGACAAGGGTCTCATCGTGACGGCCTATTACTACAAGACCTTGTGTCTGATGGCGAAGTTCTCCCGTCTGCTGGGACACGAAGCCGAGGCACAGGCATACGAGAAGGAGGGCGCTCTCGTACGGACCAGTTTCAACGAGTCTTACCTCACGGTGAAGAAGGGCACTTCGCCTGCACCGGGACACTGGCTCTATCCGGACAGCATCTTCTACGGCAACAATACGGTGACGGCAAACGTCCTGCCGCTTGCGTTCGGCATGGTGCCCGACGAGTACCGCGGGGAGGTGGAGAAGAACATCATCACCCGCATCAATGCCGACAAGGAGCATGTGAGCTGGGGCATCATCGGCGGTTCGTGGATTATGCGCGAGCTGAGCCGCATGGGACGTGGCGACGTGGCGTATGTCGTCAACAACCAGAAGACGTACCCGAGCTTCGGCTACATGCTGGCGAACGGGGCGACCACAATCTGGGAGCTCTGGAACGGAGACAAGGCAAGCCCGAAGATGAACAGCGCCAACCACGTGATGCAGCTCGGTGACCTGCTGATGTGGTACTATGCGGACCTGGCAGGCATCGCTCCGGCAAAGCCCGGCTACAAGGAGATACGCATGGCACCCGACTTCTCCATCGAGGAGCTGGATTCCGTGAATGCGTCTTACCGGACACCCTACGGGACAGTCGTCAGCCGGTGGAAGAAAGACCTGATGCACCTCACGTGGGACATTACCGTTCCCTGCAACACCACGGCATGGGTCTATCTGCCTACGCACGATGCACAGGCTGTCGTATCGGACGGGGTGACCTACGTCCGCAACGAAGGCAACCGCTCCGTGTGGCGTGTCGGACCGGGTGTGCACCACCTGAACGTCCGCATCGACCCGACGCTGGGCAAAGACAAGCAGGGGATTGTGGAGACGCAGTTCCTCTATGAGTCGGCACCTTTTCCGCAGGCACACTCGGCAAGCATCGCCGAAACACCGCAGGGCGACCTCGTGGCAACCTACTTCGGCGGAACGAAAGAGCGCAACCCGGATGTCTGCATCTGGGTCAGCCGGAAGCCGAAGGGAGCTGCGGAGTGGACCGCTCCCGTACAGGTGGCAGACGGCATCATCAGTGCCACCGAGCGGAAAGCCTGCTGGAACCCCGTCCTCTTCCAGATGCCCGGCAAGAAGGGCGAGCTGCTCTTGTTCTATAAGGTAGGCAAGAACGTGGCTGACTGGAAGGCTTACATCATCCGTTCCAAAGACGGAGGAAAGACCTGGAGCAAACCTGAAGCCATGCCGGAAGGTTTCCTCGGCCCGTCGAAGAACAAGCCTGAATATGTGGACGGACGCATCATCTGCCCGAGCAGTACCGAAGGGTCAGGCGGATGGCGCATCCACTTCGAGATTTCCGACGACGGAGGGCACACCTGGCGCAAGGTCGGTCCGGTGGAAGCCGAGCTGTCCGTTCCGACACAGTTCCGCAAGCCGGGAGCAGCCAATACCGACGACATGGAAGCCGGTGAAGCCATCGAGGGAGAAGGCGCGAAGCCTGTCTACTGCATCCAGCCGAGCATCCTCCGTCACAAGGACGGCCGTCTGCAGGTGGTCTGCCGGACGCGCAACGCCAAGATAGCCACCAGCTGGAGCAGCGACAACGGAGAGACGTGGAGCAAAGTGACCCTGCTCGACATCGAGAGCAATAATTCCGGCATCGACGCCGTGACACTGAAAGACGGACGTCACGTGATGGTCTACAACAACTTCGAGACCATTCCCGGTACGCCGAAGGGAGCCCGCACGCCGCTGAGTGTCGCCCTGTCAGACGACGGCATCCATTGGCAGCACGTCATCACGCTTGAAGACAGTCCCGTGAGTCAGTATTCTTACCCGGCTGTCATCCAAGGGAAGGACGGCAAGGTGCACGTGGTCTACACCTGGCGCCGCCAACGCATCAAGTACGCGGCATTGGAACTCTGAGACGCCGCATGAATAAGGACACAGGGGGGTGTATCGCAACGAAGCGATGCACCCTCTTTGCGTATATAATCGGGTAAACACAGGCCTTCAACCGGGTAAACACAAGGGCTTGACTTGATACGCATAAGGGCTTGACATACCAAAGTATTATACTTAGCCAGGCAAAGTATAATACTTAGACCCCCTAAGTATTATACTTAGGTAGCCTAAGTATTATACTTTGGTCTGTCAAACTACTATGTTTGTCAAGTCAAACTCATGTGTTTGTCGGGTCAAACACGTATGTTTCGTCCGTCGGACAATTATGTTTACCGGGAGAAAGGCAGGATAACGCAGGCTGTCTCCTGTGTACTTGTGGAATATTTCTACAATTGTCTCATCCAATATTCCACACATCATGGCGGCGCATAAAGATTGTGCCCATGAAGTATCCAAGAAATGCTTGTTGGATAAGTTTGGCATGTGAATTGCATATTTTTATAGGATAACACTCCTTTGCATGAATGGAAAAGGACTATCTTTGTAAACATTGTGTGAATACATGCAACTAATATCTAAATTAACACCTGTGGTATGAGACGATTTCTAAGAAGTAAAGAACTAAACATCTCTAGGAGGAAAATTACCTACACTTTTGTAGTATTGGTCGTGTTGGCTGTAGCCATCTGGGTACTGACTCACCGTACGACTGCCGAGCCGGATGTGCCGGTGGTGGCAACCGTACCTGTAGCGCAGGAGGATGTGAACATCTACGGGGAATACGTGGGGCGCATCCGGGCGCAACAGTTCGTGGAGATACGTGCCCGTGTGGAAGGCTTCCTGGAAGAGATGCTCTTTGAGGAAGGAACCTATGTAGCAAAGAATCAGGTCCTGTTTGTCATCAACCAGGAGCAATACCGTGCCAAGGCGGACAAGGCACGTGCGCAGCTTAAGAAAGACGAGGCGCAGGAACGGAAGGCACAGCGGGACCTGGAGCGTATCCGTCCGCTGTATGCACAGAACGCCGCCAGCCAGCTGGACCTGGACAATGCCGTGGCTGCCTATGAGAGTGCCGTGGCGTCGGTGGCAATGAGTGAGGCCGACCTCTTCCAGGCGGAGCAGGAGCTGGGATACACCATCGTCCGTTCCCCCATCTCGGGCAACATCAGTGAGAGGCTGGTCGACCTGGGGACGTTGGTGGGGACAGGTGGCAAGTCGCTCCTGGCAACCATCGTAAAGAGCGACACGGTGTTGGTGGATTTCAGCATGACCGCACTCGACTACCTCAAGAGCCGTGAGCGGAACGTCAATCTCGGGCAGAAGGACTCCACCCGCTCCTGGCAACCCTATATCACCGTAACGTTGGCGGACAACACCGAATACCCTTACCGCGGTCTCGTGGACTTTGCCGAGCCGCAGGTAGACCCGCACACGGGGACCTTCTCCGTGCGTGCCGAGATGCCCAATCCCGAGCGGGTGCTGTTGCCGGGACAGTTCACGAAGGTCCGTCTGTTGCTGGACGTCATAGAGGATGCCCTCGTCGTACCACAGAAGGCTGTCATCATCGAGAAGGGCGGTGCCTACATCTATGTCGTGCGTAAGGATTCCGTGGCGGAGCGCCGCTTTGTGGAGCTGGGACCGGAACAGGGCAATTTCGTTGTCGTGGAACGCGGACTGGCTGCCGGCGAGCAGATTGTCGCCGAAGGATACCACAAGCTGACGCCGGGCATCAAGGTGCGTGTGGACAACAGCAACCTGACTCTGCCTGCCGACAGCATACCGGCACCGGCTGTGGCAGCTCCCGACTCCCTCACACAACCTAACACCTAAATCCCCGTCCGTATGAAAGTGAATTTCTTCATAGACCGCCCCATCTTCTCGGCGGTCATCTCGATTGTGATTGTCATTGTGGGCATCATCGGACTGACGATGCTCCCCATAGACCAATATCCGCAGATTACCCCTCCGGTGGTGAAAATCAGTGCGTCTTATCCCGGGGCGAGCGCGACGACTGTCTCTCAGGCGGTGGCGACCCCCATTGAACAGGAGTTGAACGGTACGCCGGGGATGCTCTATATGGAGTCGACCAGCTCCAACTCCGGAGGCTTCTCGGCAACGGTTACCTTCGACATCTCTGCCGACCCCGACTTGTCGGCAGTGGAGATACAGAACCGCCTGAAGCTGGCTGAGTCGCGTCTGCCTGCCGAAGTCATTCAGAACGGAATCTCGGTGGAGAAGCAGGCTGCCAGTCAGCTGATGACCATCTGTCTGACGTCGACCGACCCGAAGTTCGACGAAATCTACCTGAGCAACTTCGCCACCATCAACGTGCTTGACCTTCTGCGGCGCATCCCCGGTGTGGGACGTGTGTCGAACATCGGCAGCCGTTACTACGCCATGCAGATATGGGTGCAGCCGGACAAGATGGCGAACTTCGGACTGACCGTGCAGGACTTGCAGAACGCGCTGAAGGACCAGAACCGCGAGTCGGCTGCCGGTGTCCTGGGACAGCAGCCGGTGACGGGGGTGGACGTGACCATCCCGATTACCACCCAGGGACGTCTCTCGACCGTCAGCCAGTTTGAAGACATCGTGGTGCGGGCAAATCCGGACGGGTCCATCATCCGTCTGCGCGACGTGGCGCGGGTCTCCCTGGAAGCCTCCTCCTATAATACGGAGAGTGGCATCAACGGAGGCAATGCTGCCGTGCTGGGCGTCTACATGCTGCCCGGAGCCAATGCCATGGAGGTGGCGGAGAATGTGAAGAAGGCGATGGAGGACATCAGCCGGAACTTCCCCGAAGGGCTGACCTACGAGATTCCCTTTGACATGACCACCTACATCTCCGAGTCCATCCACGAAGTCTACAAGACGCTGTTCGAGGCATTGTTCCTGGTGATTGTCGTCGTGTTCCTCTCCTTGCAGAGCTGGCGTGCCACACTCATCCCGGTGGTGGCTGTGCCCATCTCGCTCATCGGAACGTTCGGCTTCATGCTCATCTTCGGTTTCTCGCTGAACATCCTGACGCTGCTCGGGTTGATTCTCGCCATCGGTATCGTGGTCGACGACGCCATTGTCGTGGTCGAGAACGTGGAGCGCATCATGGAGGAAGAGAGGCTGGGTGCCTACGAGGCGACCAAGAAAGCCATGGACGGACTGACGGGCGCACTGATTGCCACGTCGCTGGTGCTGGCTGCCGTCTTTGTGCCTGTCAGCTTCCTGCCGGGCATCACGGGACAGCTCTATCGTCAGTTCACGGTCACCATTGTCGTGTCGGTGCTCATCTCGACCATTGTGGCGCTGACGCTGAGTCCGGTCATGTGCTCGCTTATCCTGAAGCCCGGCTCCGGAAAGAAGAAGAACATCGTCTTCCGTTACATCAACTACTGGTTGCGGAAGGGCAACACGAAATACATTGCGGTCATAACCCGGCTCATCGCCCATCCCCGTCGGGTGATGAGTGTCTTCGGCATGGTGCTGATTGCCATCCTGCTCCTGCACCGGTTCATCCCCACGAGCTTCCTCCCGACGGAGGACCAGGGCTACTTCAAGGTTGAGCTGGAGTTGCCCGAGGGGGCAACGCTGGAGCGGACACGCATCGTGACCGAACGCGCCATCGACTACCTGATGACGCAGCCCGAAGTGGAGTATGTGCAGAACGTGACGGGTACCAGTCCGCGGGTCGGAAGCAACCAGGGACGCAGCGAGCTGACCGTCATCCTGAAACCCTGGAAGGAGCGCGACAACACGACCATTGACGGCGTCATGGAACGGGTGCGCAAGGAGCTGAGCCGTTATCCGGAGAGCAAGGTCTACCTGTCCACGCCTCCGGTGATTCCCGGACTGGGTAGCTCCGGCGGCTTCGAGATGCAGCTGGAGGCACGCGGCGATGCCACGTTCGACAACCTGGTGCAGGCGGTGGACACCTTATTATACTATGCCGCACAGCGCAAGGAGCTGACGGGGCTGTCGTCCTCGCTGCAGGCGGAGATTCCCCAGCTCTATTTCGATGTCGACCGTGACCGGGTGAAGTTTGCCGGCGTCCCCTTGTCCGATGTCTTCTCCACGATGAAGGCATATACGGGGTCGGTCTATGTGAACGACTTCAACATGTTCAACCGCATCTACCGTGTCTACATACAGGCGGAAGCTTCGTACCGCGGGCACAAGGACAACCTGAATCTCTTCTTCGTGCGGGGTACCGACGGAGCGATGATTCCGCTGACCGCTCTGGGTACGGCGTCCTACACGACCGGACCGGGCAGCATCAAGCGCTTCAACATGTTTACCACCTCCATCATCCGGGGAGGGGCTGCCGAAGGCTACAGCTCCGGACAGGCGATGGAAATCATGGAGGAGATAGCCCGCGAACATCTGCCCGACAACATCGGTGTGGAGTGGAGCGGCCTGTCCTATCAGGAGAAGCAGGCAGGCGGACAGACGGGACTCGTGCTGGCACTGGTGTTCCTGTTCGTCTTTCTCTTCCTCGCCGCGCTCTATGAGAGCTGGATGATTCCTGCCGCCGTGCTCCTCTCGCTGCCTGTGGCGGCGTTGGGTGCTTACCTGGGAGTGTGGGCATGCGGACTGGAGAACGATGTCTACTTCCAGATCGGACTGGTGATGCTCGTCGGTCTTGCAGCCAAGAACGCCATTCTCATCGTGGAGTTTGCCAAGGAGCAGGTCGACCGCGGTGTCAGTACGCTGGAAGCAGCCCTCCATGCGTCGCAGATGCGTTTCCGCCCCATCCTGATGACCTCCCTCGCCTTCATCCTCGGCATGCTGCCGATGGTCATTGCTTCCGGTCCGGGAGCGGCGAGCCGGCAAGCCATCGGTACGGGTGTGTTCTTCGGCATGATTTGTGCCGTCATCTTCGGCATCATCCTCGTGCCCTTCTTCTTCGTATACATCTACAAGGCGAAAGGGAAGCTGAAGGGGAAGCTGGCAGACCGCCGTGCCGGCAAGGAGACTGTAAACGAACCGTTAAAGTAACCATCATGAAGCGTCTTATGAAGCATATCCTCACATACATACTGTTCTTGGGCGTGTGTCTGACCTCGTGTCAGCTCGGCAAGCACTACACGCGCCCCGATTTGCACCTGCCCGAGCGGCTCGACAGCATGGCGACGGACACGATGTCCATTGCCGACTTCCGCTGGTGGGAGATTTACACCGACACCACCCTCCAGACACTCATCCGCCAGACCCTGGAGCATAACAAAGACATGCTGACGGCGGCGGCACGCCTGAAGGAGATGGCTGCCCAGAAGCGCATCGCCTATGCCAACCTCTTTCCCGAGGTGAAGGGGCAGCTGTATACGGACAAGGAAGCAGAGAACTACGGGGGCGACAGCTATGAGTCTGTCCCGGAGTATTCCGCCAAGTTTATTGCCTCCTGGGAGCTGGACTTGTGGGGCAACCTGCGTTGGGCGAAGGACCGGAGCATGGCACAGTTCCTGCAGGCGGTGGAGAACCAGCGTGCCCTCCGGATGACACTGGTGGCACAGGTGGCGCAGGCGTACTTCGAGCTGGTGGCACTCGACAACGAGCTTGCCATTGTGAAGCAGACCTTGCGTGCCCGTCAGGAGAGCGTCCGCCTGGCAGAGCTGCGCTTCAACGGCGGACTCACGTCGGAGACTGCCTACCAGCAGGCACAGGTGGAACTGGCGCGGACGGCGACGCTCGTGCCTGACCTGGAGCGTGCCATCGCGCTGAAGGAGAACGATATCAGCTTCCTCGCCGGGCGTTATCCCTCGACGGTGGAACGCTCGCACCATCCGCAGGACATCCGCCTGCCCGAGACGTTGCCTGCGGGACTGCCGTCGTCGTTGCTGGAGAGACGGCCGGATGTCCGTGCTGCCGAGGAGGCACTGATTGCTGCCAATGCCGAGGTGGGCATTGCCTACACCAACCTCTTCCCGCGCATCACGCTGACTGCCCATTACGGATTGGAGAGCGAGGAGTTCCGGGACTTCCTGCATTCGCCCTACCACTTTCTGAGTGCCAACCTGCTGACGCCGCTCTTTGCCATGGGCAAGAACCGCGCGGCGCTCAAAGCGAAGAAGGCTGCCTGCGAACAGGCGGCTTACCAGTATGAGAAGGCTGTCCTCTCGGCATTCAAGGATGCCCGCAATGCCATCGTGGAGTTCAATAAGATTCAGGACATCTACGATGCCCGGCTGGAGCTGGAACAGGCAGCACGCAAGAGCATCGACCTGACCCGTACGCAGTATCTCAATGGATACATCAGTTACCTCGACATGCTTGACGCCCAGCGTACCTATCTCGACGCGCAGATTGCCCTGAGCAATGCCGTCCGCGACAAGCAGATCGCCCTCGTCCAGCTCTACAAGGCATTGGGTGGCGGATGGGAATGAGCCGGAAATGTAACCTGTCCTACATCCTGTCGTAACAGGGAGTGTCTACCTTCGTGCAGTGAACAAAGGCAGACACATCCATGATGTATTTACGCAGACATTACCGCACCGTTGTCCTCTCGGACATTCACCTGGGAACTTCCCACTCCAAAGTCGAGGAGGTCAGCCGTTTCCTGAGCAGCATCGACTGCGAACGGCTCATCCTCAACGGCGACATCATCGACGGCTGGCACATCCGCAAGAACGGGACGCGCCGCTGGCAACCCGCACATACCCGCTTCTTCAAGATTCTCATGAAGATGATGGAGAACTGCGGGACCGAAATCATTTACGTCCGTGGAAACCACGACGACTTTCTCGATGCCCTGGCACCGATGGACTTTGCCAACCTGCACCTGGTGAAGGAATACACCTTCGACGGTGCCAACGGCAAACGTTACTTCGTCACTCACGGCGATATCTTCGACCGTGTGACTACCCGCATGAAATGGCTGGCACAGCTGGGCGACATGGGTTACACCTTCCTGCTGTGGTTCAACGGCATCTACAACCGCTACCGTGCCTACCGGGGAAAGCCCTACTACTCCCTGTCGCAACGCGTGAAGCAGAAGGTCAAGACCGCCGTGTCCTACATCTCCGACTTCGAACATACACTGGCAGAGTTCGCCCGTTCGCGCAAGTGCGACGGCATCATCTGCGGACACATACACCATCCCGAGAATACTTTCTACGGACAGACCCACTATCTCAACTCCGGCGATTGGGTAGAAACGATGTCGGCTCTTACCGAAAGCAAAGAGGGCGACTGGAACATCGTCTACTACGCCGAAGTTGAGTTTGAAAACGGGTCGTCCGATCTGAATCTTGTACCCACCATCGCACCCGCCTCATGAAATACCTGTTCATTGTCCAGGGCGAGGGCAGGGGACACCTGACCCAAGCCATCGCGCTCGAAGAAATCCTGCGCAACAGCGGCCACGAGGTGGTCGAAGTCCTTGTCGGCAAAAGCCGCTCCCGACGTCTTCCGTCCTTCTTCAGCCGCCACATCCATGCTCCCGTCCACCGTTTCGAAAGCCCCAATTTCCTACCGACAGCTTCCAACAAGCGCAATCGGCTGGGACGCAGCGTTGCCTACAACGTGGCACGTCTGCCCGTCTACCTGCGCAGCATGCGTTTCATCCGCGAGCATATCGTCCGTAGTGGTGCGGACATGGTCATCAACTTCTACGAGCTGCTGACGGGGCTGACCTATGCGCTCTACCCTATCCGGACACCGCAAATCTGCATCGGACACCAGTACCTCTTCCTGCACAAGGACTTCCATCTGCCCTGGAAGAATGCACCGCGACTGTGGTTGCTGAACTTCTTCACCCGTCTGACCTGTGTGGGTGCACGGAAGAAGCTGGCACTCTCGTTCCGTCCGATGGAGGAGGATGCGCACGGAGGCATCCGTGTGGTCCCGCCCCTGTTGAGGAAAGAAGTACTGCGGAGTGAATCTGTACCAGGCGACTACGTGCACGGCTACATGGTCAATTCCGGCTTTGCCGAGAGTGTCAATGCATGGCATGCCGCGCATCCGGAGGTGCCGCTCCGCTTCTTTTGGGACAAGAAGGGAGAGACGGACGTACGTCGTGTTGACTCCACCCTGAGCTTCTATCCTCTCGACGACACCGAGTTCCTCCGTCAGATGAGCGGTTGCCGCGCCTATGCCAGCACGGCAGGCTTTGAATCCATCTGCGAGGCAATGTTCCTGGGCAAGCCTGTCCTGATGGTGCCCGCACACATCGAGCAGGACTGCAACGCCTTCGATGCCGCTTCCAATGGCGCCGGTATCGTGGCGGACCGCTTCGAGCTGGACCGTCTGCTCGACTTTGCCGACCGCTATGAGCCCGATCCGTCGTTCCGCATCTGGGTGGAGAGTGCTCCCTACATCATCCGCCATGCGCTTGACCCCGATGTATACAGACGTCCGTCCGCCGACCACATGTACATGGTGGAGGAGTTCACATAATATGGAAATGGGGGATTCCCCTGGGGTTGTCCGGACTTTCTTCCGGACAAATACAAATGCTTGGAGGGTGCATCGCTCAAATTACGATACACCCTCTCGTTGGCATCGGCATGTCCGTCCGTGAAGGAGTACCTCCCGGTTACAGCCTCGTTTCCCCTTCCACGTAATTCTCCAGGAAGATGTGCTCCCCGTCGTAGACCGCGTAGGTGAAGGTGGTAATCCAGTCGCCTAGGATGAGGACGCGCGTGTTGCGGTTCAGCATCAGGTCCAGCTCGATGTGCCGGTGTCCGTAGATGAAGAAGTTGATGTCGGGATGGAGCTTGAGGTACTCTTTGGAATAGAGCACAAGGTGTTCGCGGTCTTCACCCATGTAGTCGGGCTCCTTGCCGCCTGCACGCTTCATGCGGCTGTGCTTCGCCCAGGTCAGACCGAGCTCAACGCTCCAGCGTGGGTGCAAGGCAGAGAAGAGGCACTGCAGGGTGTGGCTGTGGAAGAGCGTGCGGAGCAGCTTGAACTTCTTGTCCGGGTCGCCCAGCCCGTCTCCGTGGGCAAGGTAGAACAGCTTCCCGTAAATCTCACAGGTGATAGGGGCGCGATGGAGCACCACGCCGCACTCTTTCTCCAGATAATCTCCGCACCACAGGTCATGGTTGCCCGTGAAGTAGTGCACCTCTACGCCACGGTCCGTCAGTTCCGACAGTTTCCCGAGGAAGCGCGTATAGCCCTTGGGGACTACTGTCTTGAACTCATACCAGAAGTCGAACATGTCTCCCAGCAGGTAGACGGCAGCTGCCTTGTCTTTGATTTGGTCGAGGAAATTCACCAGCCGGCGTTCCTGCGTGCGGCTGTGGGCGATGGCACGCGAGCCGAGGTGTGCGTCTGAAAGGAAATAGATGTTCTTCATAACCGGGCAATGTTTAGAGGTGAGGTGAATGTGTACACGGCGGTTGTTACAGGAAGCCCAGCTCCAACTTGGCTTCTTCGCTCATCATGTCCTTGTTCCATTCCGGTTCAAAGACGAGGTTGATGGTGGCGCTCTTCACGCCTTCCACCGACTCCACCTTCATCCGGACGTCCTCCATGATGAAGTCCGCGGCGGGGCAGTTGGGGGCAGTGAGTGTCATGTCAATCAGTGTGGTGCCGTCGTCCTGCACGTCGACTTTGTATACCAGTCCCAGGTCGTAGATGTTCACCGGGATTTCCGGGTCATAGACGGTCCTGAGCATCTTGATGATATTTTCTTCAATGGCTAGTTTGTTGTTTGCATCCATAGTGTCACAGTTTATACTGCAAATGTAAGCGATAATTTCGAAATCCGTGGCTTCTTCTCCCGAAAGTTGAGTGTGGGCAGGCCTGTACCTGTCATGAGGATATGAAAAAAGGCACAGGGCAGTTCCTCTTTTCGTGTAGGGGAGATGCTCTGTGCCTGAAAGGCTGGTGCGGCAGCTCGCGGACGGTTGTAATCAGACACGGAAGGTGTTCCGTTCTGCAGCCTGACGGTCTCTGCCCGGTCGTTCACTCGGACGTGGACGGTTGGTGGGTCGGACAGCCGGGCGTTCGTTTCGTGAGGGGCGTACGGCAGGACGTTCGGGTCTCGACGGACGTTCGTTGCGGCTAGGCATCACGTTGGGACGTTGTGGACGTTCCACCCGTGAAGGTCGTTCGTTCTTATCGGGTCTTTGCGGGCGTTCGATGCTGACGGGTCTTGACGGTCGTTCATCCCGAGAAGGTCTGATATTCGGACGGTCGTTGTTGTTGGGTCTTGACGGTCGTTCGTCCCGTGAGGGCCTGATGTTCGGACGGTCGTTGTGACCGGGTCTTGACGGACGCTCGACTTGTGAGGGTCTCCGTCCCGGACGGTCATTGTAGCCGGGTCTTGTCGGCCGGTTCTCATGCGGCGGACGGATACCGGGGCGGTCAGGGCGATGACCGATGCCAGGGCGATGGTCGACGATGGGGCGTGGCGGACGTCCGGCAATGCCGGGACCGAAGTCATGCCGCCGGTAGTAGTCGTAATGGGAGTGTCGGGTCGGACGTGCCCAGATGCCCGTATAGCGCGGGTGGTGATAACGGTTGCAGTAGTATCCGTGTGCGAAGTGTGCCCGGCTATGGATGCCCACATAGGTCAGAAAGTTCAGCGGAGCAGCAAAATAGAAGAACGTCGGGTCGTCATATACCGCATAGATGCGCAGGCGACAGCTGCGGTCGTTGACGTACAGCGGACGGTAGAAGTAGTCGCGGTTCATGAAGCGTTCGAACTGGCTGCGGGTGAGCACATAGCTCAGGTCGTCGTTGCGCAGGTCGAGATTCTTGTAATATTCGTCGATGGCATAGCTGTATCCGGCAGCGAGGTCGTCGGCAACGTAGCGTACCCGGTCGAAGAAGTCAAAGTTGATTTCGTAGACGTCGGTGATTTGCATGCTGCTCAGTCGCAGTTCATACGCCATGCGGTCGGTCATGAAGCGTGCACTGTTGCGCACCTCCGTCGTGCTCAGCATGGCAAAGCTTGCCACGGTGCACAGGCAGAAAGCCACCATCAGGACGATTCTCTTCATACATTTCATAGCTTTTATGTTTAGAGTTTGACATCAGTTGTTGGTTCTGTGGGCAAAGATAGGCGTAGGGATTTCCCCGTCCAACAGTTTTTCCCTATAATCCCGTAGGGAAATCCCTTTTGCTCCTTTGACATCCCGGACTTCCAGCTTCAAGGTTCCTGCAAGAGTTGATTGCCCCGGGCAGGCATCAGGCGTCCGTTGTTCAGTCTCACCATCCCGTTTGCCGGTACGCCCCACATAAAGTTACCTTCAGGGGTACGGAAGTATCCAGCCTGTATGGTGGAGTCGTTCCTCAGTCCCTTTTTCCAGGGTGAGTCATCGAGGTAGGAGTCGAAGCTGTTGACCTTCCCGTCGACAAACGTGATGCAATAGACAGATGGTCTGGTGGAACCTGCGCTGTTCCGATATTCCCATTCTTCCCGGTTACCTTTGAAGCGGCGGTAGTCCGGTTTTCCCAGCAGGCTGATGATTTCAGTCTCATTCATGCCGTTGCGGATGTCCATCAGGTGTTTGTGGAGTGTTCCAAAGCTGTAAGAGGGAGGTATGCAGCTGCTGAGGGCAAGGCCGCATGCCAGACAAAGGAGTACAATCGTTTTTTTCATAGTTAATGGATGTTTAGTCGATGTTCAAGTGGATGCCTATCCCCGGAGTGTCCATGCCGAAGCGGTATGGCGGACGGTCCGGTCCTTTGTGTGGACGGGACGGACGGGGCTTTTTCGGATGAGGACGGTGTGCGTGTGGAGGCGGTCCGGCAGGTTCGTCATACAGGCCCAGGTACGTGTGCGGCATGCAGGAGGAGAGGAGTCCGCCCAGGCATGCGATAAGGAGTAAGTGCAAATAGCGTTTCATAAGGCAAGTGCTTTTTAGGTTTATCTCTACCGCAAAGGTATGCGGAGGAAATCACACTTGCACGGGGATTTTTCCTATCGTTGGGTAGGAAAGTCCCTATAAATGCAGATGCTCCTTCCGGTGCCACACGCGCAGCATGCACACCGGAGGGAGCATTCATTGTCCGTATGTCAATCGTCTATCGAAGCGCGCAGACCGTCTTCCTCGATGAGGATGAGCCGTTTCCGGTACAGTTCGCCGACAGCCTTCTTGAAGGTCTTCTTGCTCACGCCGAAGGTCGCATAAATCTCTTCCGCAGGACTCTTGTCGTTGAAGGGGGTGAAGCCACCGTTGCGGTCGATATACGCCAGCAGCGTGTCGGCAAAGTCGTCCACCTTGCGGGCGCCTCCCCGTTGCAGCTCCAGGTCAATCTTTCCGTCGGGGCGTACCTGTTTGACGTATGCCTCCAGCTTCATGCCCGGTTCCAGCGTGCGGAACACCTCGTTGGCATAGAGCAGTCCGCTGAAGCGGTTGTCCACAATTGCCTTGTATCCCAGCTCCGTCCGTTGCCAGATGAGGAGGTTCACCGGGTCGCCTGCCTTGTAGGGCGGCTTGTCTTTGGACAGGTAGCGTTCCACTTTGGCGGACGCCATGATGCGGAAGCTGTCTTCGTCGATGTGTACGTGGACGACGTAGCGCCGCCCCTTCTGCATCTTCATCTTCTGTTCGCGGAAGGGGACGAAGAGGTCCTTCATCAGTCCCCAGTTGAGGAATGCTCCGTATTCGTTGGTCCATGCCACTTCCAGGCAGGCGAAGTCGCCCACCTGTGCATACGGGGTTTGTGTGGTTGCCACGAGGCGCTCTTCGTTGTCGAGGTAGATGAATACGTTGAGCAGGTCGCCCGGCTTGCATCCGTCAGGGACATAACGTGCGGGGAGCAGGATTTCGCCGTCGTCGTCTCCGTCGAGGTAGACACCGAAGTCCACTTCCTTGACGACGGGCAACTGATTATATTTTCCTAATTGTACGTGCATTTGGTAAGGATGTTAGGTGATTCATTACTTGTGTTTCGTCTTGTCGGGTGCGACGCTCATCCGACGACCCGTCCGTCCTGCAGGTGGATGGTGCGGTCGGTGAGGGAGGACAGCGTCTCGTCGTGCGTCACGATGACAAATGTCTGTCCGAAGGTGTCGCGCAGGTGGAAAAAGAGCTGGTGCAGCTCCGCCTTGTTCTGCGTGTCGAGGCTGCCCGAAGGCTCGTCGGCAAGCACCACGTCCGGATGATTGACCAGGGCGCGTGCCACGGCTACCCGCTGTTTTTCTCCACCCGAGAGCTCGTTGGGCTTGTGCGACGCACGCTCCTCCAGCCCCATGAAGCGGAGTAGTTCGCGGGCACGGGTCTCCGCCTCTTTCTGTCCCTTCCCGGCGATGTAGGCAGGGATGAGTATGTTCTCCATCGCCGTGAATTCAGGCAGCAGCTGGTGGAATTGGAAGACGAAGCCGATGTGCAGGTTGCGGAAGCGTGCCAGTTCCTTCTCCTTCAGTCGTCCCACGTCGATGCCGTCAATGGCGACCGTGCCTTCGTCGGGTTTGTCGAGTGTGCCCATGATTTGCAGCAGGGTGGTCTTTCCCGCCCCGCTCGGTCCCACGATACTCACAATCTCGTTGCGTCCGATGTCGAGGTCGATGCCCTTCAACACCTGGAGCGAGCCGAAGCTCTTGGTGATTCCTCGGAGTTCTATCATAGATGTTCGATTACGTATTGTGCCAGGTAACAGCCGAAGACGGCAGGCATGTAGCTCACCGTTCCGGCAGTCGATTTCTTGTTTCGTTCGTTGTCGATGAGGAGCACGGCGTGCGGGTCTGCCTGTTCGGTGCTGAACACCACGGGCAGCTTCCGTTTCGGTCCCATCTTCTGGAGGCGTTTGCGCACCGCCTTGCTCAGTCCGCAGTGGTACGTCTCCCACAGGTCGGCAAAGCGCACCTTCGTCAGGTCACGTTTGGCTCCAGCACCCATGCTCGACACGATGGGGATGCGCCGTTGCCATGCCTCACTGATGAGGTGGCACTTCGGGCTGATGGTGTCGATGGCGTCGACGATGAAGTCGAAGCGGGCACTGTCGAGCAGTTCGGGGATGCTTCCGTCCTTCAGGTATTCGGCACGGACGGTCAGTTCCAGCTCCGGGTTGATGTCGCGGAAGCGTTCCGCCAGGATGTCGACTTTCGGTTTCCCCAGCGTGGAGTGCAGGGCAGGCAGCTGGCGGTTGATGTTCGACGGTTGTACGGTGTCGGCATCCACCAGCGTCAGGTGTCCCACGCCGGCACGGCAGAGCATTTCCGCCGCATAGGCGCCCACTCCGCCCGTCCCGACGATAAGCACGTGGGAGCGGCGCAGGTGTGCTAGGCGTTCTTCGCCCAGCAGCAGAGCCGTGCGTTCCAGCCAGGAAGGGGTATGTGTCAGTTCCATTGTTACGATTCGGATTTAAACCATTTGTAGAGATACTTGCTCACCGTCTCGTACGCCTTCGAGTCCACCGTCTGGTGCGGTTCGGAGAAGCTGACGAGGTCCTGCGGGTCGCCCAGCTGGTCGGGGTAGATGACCATCAGGCTGTTGTTCGCAAAGTAGCGTGAGATTTGTAGGGGCAGCTTTTCGAACGACGGTTGGTAGGAGATGGAGCCTTTGCGGGCGGACACCACGACGAACAGGTGGTCGTAGTTCACCTGCCCGGTGAGTAGCAGCAGGTCTTCCCAGTCATCCAGCTCCGTATATTCGGCGTTGGCATTCTGTTGTTCCACCAGGTGGCGGAGGAACCCCAGGGTCTGAGGGGTGGCGAAGAAGTGGACACGGCAGCCCAGTGTTTTGCTCAGACGGCAGACCTGTCCCACCCATTTCGGGAAGCCCACTTCGTATTCTGCCTGCATGGGCACGGCCACGACGATGCGGCGGAGTGTATTGGCAGGCATGAGTAGCTTCATGATCATCACTTCGCGGTGGGTGCCCTTCAGCAGACTCTCCGTGAGGTTACCGAAGAAAGAGTCCATGATGTTTGTCTTGCGGTGCAACCCGATGACGAGGTCGGTGATGGCATGCTCCTTGGCTGCATGGATGATGCCCTGTGCCACGTTGATGTCGTAGCGCAGCACGGTCTGTATGTCCGTACCGGCCGCTGAGGCAATCCGGGATGTCTGTTCCAGGTCTTTTCGTGCCTTGAGTTCCTTCGCTTCGGATGCCGTGCTGTCGTTGACCACGCTCAGGGCAACCAGCCCTTTGTTCTGCTTGGGATTCCGTATCATGAGTGCGATGTCCATCAGTCCCTGGATGGTCTCCGGGTTGTAGATGGAGATCAGGATACGCTCGTCGCGCTTCTCTTTCTCGTCCGTCACTTGCCCCTCATGTTCTTCGGTAACCAGACAACGGGCCGCATTCTCGGTGATGAACGCACTCACCGTGCAGCTGACGATGATGAGCAGAATGGCACCGTTGAACACATCCTCGTTGAGGAGGCGGCTCCCGTCGGGCAGGATAATGTTGTAGCCTACCGTGACGGCAGCCAGTGTCGCTGCGGCACGTGCATTGCTGAGGCCGTACATGAGCCGGCGCTCCACCTTGCGCATGCGGAATATCTTCTGTGTGGCCCATGCCGCCAGCCATTTTCCCACCAGGGACACGGCGACCATGATGCCTGCTACCTTCAGTGCATACAGGTGATTGAAGAGGGAGGTGACGTTGATGAGCATGCCGATGCCGATGAGGAAGTAAGGGATGAACAGGGCGTTACCTACGAACTCCAGATGGTTCATCAGCGGCGAGACGTGGGGGATGAGGCGGTTCAGCAACAAGCCCACCAGGAAGGCGCCCAGGATGCCCTCCATGCCAATGAAGGCCATGACTCCGGCTCCCAGGAATACCATGGAAAGGACGAAGATGTATTGCAGGACGGGGTCGCTGTAGCGTCGGAAGAACCACCTTGCCACACGGGGGAAGAGGAAGGTGATGACAATGGCGGCCACGATGAATTTCAGTATCAGCCATACCCAGAACAGGTTGGGCGTGTTCTCCCGGAACGAACCGGCGGTGATGGCGAGCACGAGCAGCGTCAGGGTGTCGGTGATTGCCGTACCGCCCACAGCAATACCCACGGCGCGTTGTTTGGAGAGTCCGTACCGGATGGCGATGGGGTAGGTGACCAGCGTATGGCTGGCGTAAAGACAGGCGAGCAGGATGCCGGACATCAGCCCGTATTCCAGCAGCGTCAGGTTGGCCCAGACGCCGATGCACAGTGGAAAGAGAAAGGCGAGCACTCCCAGGACGGTCGCCTTCACACGGATGCTCTTGAAGTCCTCCATGTTCATCTCCAGACCGGCAAGGAACATGATGTAGAACAGCCCGACTTCGCCGAACAGTTCAAAACTGCTGTCGCGTTCCAGGATGTGGAAACCATGTTCGCCGATGAGGGCACCTGCCAGAATCATGCCGATGATGTGAGGCACATGCAGGCGCTCCAGAATGATGGGAGCCAGCAGGATGATGACCAGCACAAGGAAGAAGATCCACGTGGGGTCAGTGATGGGGAAATATCCGGCGTTCAAGAGAGTCAACATAGCTAATCTGTCCGTGAATTCTTGCGCAAAATAAATAAAAAGAATCCAATTTATACCGCCGTATCTGCCAAAATGTTATACTTTTGCACCCGATAAAAGAGATATTTATCCGAAATTACGCTTCCGGTTGACGAGTTGACAAGCAGACAGGTCATCAAACCGGACCCATTATTAACTTTATTCACTAACTAAGACAGATTCAAGAACGATGAAAGTAGCTATTGTTGGCGCGAGTGGAGCCGTAGGTCAAGAGTTCCTCCGCGTACTCGAAGAGAGAAATTTTCCAATCGATGAATTGGTATTGTTCGGTTCTTCCCGCAGTGCAGGCACGAAATATGCCTTCCGCGGTAAAGAGTATGAAGTAAAACTTCTTCAACATAACGATGACTTCAAGGGAGTGGATATCGCTTTCACCTCAGCCGGAGCCGGCACGTCGAAGGAATATGCTGAGACCATCACGAAGTATGGTGCGGTGATGATTGACAATTCGAGTGCCTTCCGTATGGATGAGGATGTGCCTCTGGTTGTGCCCGAGGTGAATGCGGAAGATGCGCTGGTACGTCCGCGCGGCATCATCGCCAACCCCAACTGTACGACCATCCAGATGGTGGTAGCCCTGAAGGCCATCGAGAAACTTTCACACATCAAACGCGTGCATGTGGCGACCTATCAGGCTGCCAGCGGTGCAGGTGCCGCTGCCATGGCGGAGTTGCACGAGCAGTATCGCCAAATTCTTGCCGGTGAACCTGTCACGGTGGAGAAGTTTGCCTATCAGCTTGCCTACAACGTCATCCCGCAGATTGATGTCTTCATGGACAATGGATATACGAAGGAGGAGATGAAGATGTTCAACGAGACACGCAAGATCATGCACTCCGACGTGAAGACCAGTGCCACTTGTGTGCGTGTGCCTGCCCTCCGTTCTCACTCTGAGAGCATCTGGGTGGAGACTGAACGTCCGATTTCCGTTGAGGAAGCTCGCAAGGCATTTGCCGAAGGGGAAGGCCTCGTGCTGATGGACGAACCCGAGAAGAAGGTTTATCCCATGCCGCTCTTCCTTGCCGGTAAAGACCCTGTTTACGTGGGACGTATCCGCAAGGACCTGACCGACGAGAACGGACTCACCTTCTGGATTGTGGGCGACCAGATTAAGAAGGGGGCTGCCCTGAATGCCGTACAGATTGCCGAATACCTCATCAAGGTGGGAAATTTGAAATAGGAACATTCTGAAAAGAATAGCGAAAAAGCCAACTAATTCAGCCTTAAAGCATTGCGAATTAGTTGGCTTGTTGTATCTTTAGGTTTTGAAGAGCCATAAAACACAGCGAGACAAACAAATGAACTTTGTTTATCTCGCTGGAATTTCCTTGTTTAATCTATTGGAAGGAGCTTAGTACTCGTCCTCGTTGAAGTATGTATTCCTTCGTGGTTATCAATCACATCCATTAACACTGTGTGATTTCGGGGACAGCTATTCCGCCATGAAAAGCGATGAAACGCCAACGGCACAATCCCTTCATCACGTTAATTATCACTCAAATAAGTCTTTCAAAGAACCTATTTATACTTGCAAAGGTACAAAGAAGATGGATTAATCGCAAAGTTTCTCCCTTTCTATTTGGCCATTTCACAATAAAATTGTACCTTTGCAGCAACAAATTCCGCCACGCTTCCCGTTGAACAGCGTACCAGGGCGGAACTTTTGCTTTATATAGGTTATGGAATACACGAAACAGCCGATAGATTATCCACAACAAATCCAAATGCTGAAAGAGCGTGGATTGATAATCAATGATGAAAGACAAGCATTAAAACAACTCCGAATCATTAGCTATTTCCGTTTGGCCAATTATTTGCGCCCGATGGAACAAAACAAAATTGCCCACATATTCAAACCAAACAGCACTTTTGAGAATGCTTTGGATTTATATTATTTCGACAAAGAACTAAGAGTCTTGATTTTTAGAGCCATCCAAAGTATAGAAATAGCTTTACGTACTAAGATTATACATCATGTCTCGTTGAAATATGGAGCGTTTTGGTTTACAAATATCGACCTATGTGCCAATCAGCGGATGTTTACCGAGAACCTGAACCACATCCAACAAGAGCTGCAACGTTCAAAGGAAGATTTCATTCAAGAACACTTTGCAAAATACAGTAGCCCAACATTTCCACCTGTATGGAAAACTTTGGAGATTGTATCATTTGGCACTTTGTCTAAGTTATACTGCAATTTGTCTGACACGGCAGTAAAGAAACAAATCGCACGAGATTTTGATTTACCACAGCACTTGTATTTGGAAAGTTGGATTAAGTGTGCAGCCGTTTTGCGTAATTGCATTGCCCATCACGCCCGCATTTGGAACAGACGTTTTCCGTTGAAGCCTCAACTCCCTAAGAAATTGCCTGCCCTATGGATTGATGAAAGCAACACGGAAAGAGTGAAGCTATACGCCCAATTATGCTATTTGATCTATCTACAAAATAACATTCACCCTGATAACACTTTCAAGCAAGATTTGTTTGCACTTTTAGAAGCACATCCGAATGTTGATGTAAAAGCAATGGGTTTTCCTACAAATTGGCGTGAAGAGCCTCTATGGAAAGACTAACAAAAACATTCAAAAATGTTTCTTTTCGTAGGTTTGTGAATATAAAAGGGGGCAATATTTGAGAAAATCCATATAAGCGCCAATATATCAACAAGTTATAGCATTTCCAAATATTCACTTCTGATTGTTTTTGAATATCTTTATTGATATAGAAAAGAAAAGGTTGGCCGTTACTGACCAACCTCAAATATGCCAACAATCTCAATTATTATCGGCCGCCCACTGTGGAAGTATCACAATAGCATCCAACTTCCCGTTTTTGACATCTTCCAATTTCAAATATTCATAATCTCCTTCAAGATGTGAATCTACGCTATCAAAACTACCCATCAATTTCACATTGGAAGGAAATCCCTCTATGTCGAAAGAAAGAAAATCTACTTCAGGGCCTGATTCATACCTTATTTTGGCATTATAGGTTTCAACCATTTCTTTTGCACTCAATCCCGTATGAATGCCATTGCTCATTTTCAACTTATCCGAATAAACTATTATCGTGTTGATTTTTGAACTGTAAATGTCGCACGAGTAATTTTGAACGTCAGGCTTTAACGCAACCATCAATTCATCGCCATTATATAGCAAGACGTATGGCTCACCTTCTGAAAGTTGGGCGAATTCGACTTCCGAGCGGTCAAAAAACTCATAAGTCTCATTCATTCCGTTTTCTGTAAAATCAGAACTTTTTGGATATAAAGAGGTTTGCGAACAATGGGTAAAAGGCAATCCGCCTCCACACTCAATGGTAAGTGCTGACCGTTCTTCATCAAGAAAGTCTATGCCTCTGCTTGACACTCTTATTTTGCTAAAATCAATGTCCTTTCCCTTTGAGGCAGAAACGACTTTTTGTGTACCACTTTGCTTGATACTGTCCGACTGCTCTTTACTGTCTTGAGGATTTGATGAAGAATTACAACTCCACAACATACATAATGCTGCAACTAATCCAATGCGGATAAAATTCAAGTGTTTCATATCGATTCTTTTTTATGATTAATCTTTCATTTCCTCTACTTTACGGAAAAACATATAGCATTTCTCCTTGTCGTTTGCATCAAAGGCTTTCAGGACTTCCATAGACTTGGTAAATCCAATAGAGTTTTCTTTAATTATATCCGTAATTTCCTCAATCGTCTTTTCTTCTTTCACGTTTTCGGTTGTCCTTATGATGGTTTCGCTTTCGGTAGATATTACTCCACTCAGGTATTGGCTGACCTGCCTTGAGCTTTTCACCTGTGCGATACGATTCATCGTACTTTCCGACCCTGATTTTTTCACAAGTACCACTGAAAGCAAATAGTTATTGTTATAATCCGAAACTATCTTCACCCCTTCAAACGGGGCGTTTTTATACATCCTTACAAGGAAGTTTTCTAACGCTATACGTTCCTGATTGTAGCTTTGAGCGAAAACATCCATAAATGCGGAAACAACTAAAATAAATAAAATCAGAACTTTTTTCATAGTTCGCCTCCTTTCTTGTTTATTACTTCTCTATTGAAATATTGCCAAAAATCCTTGTTGTATTCAACGCTTAAGTCTTTCCAAGCCTTTTTATAAATTGGCCGATTGGTAGTAATTTGCATACCCTCTTTCCACATCTCCCAAATTTGATTTGGTATCATTCCCTTTCTCCACAAGTGATACTCCTCACTGCAAAGGTCGAAATATAAGCGCATATACATTTGGGCTTTAGCATTGATGTGTTCAGTACCATTGAATATACTTTCGGGCATATTGATAAGTATCTCTTGATACCTCCGCGTGTATTCGGAAAACATCAATATTTTGTTTTGTCGCCTATCTTTATATTGAGTATATACAATAGTGATAACTGCGACCAAAAACATTCCTGTTTGCAATAAAATTTCTATTTTCATAATGCTTAATTTTTAGATGGTATTGAAACGGTTATTTCTCTGACTTTCTCTAAATCTGACAGAGTATAAAAAATATCAAACTCAAAAGTAAACATATAATCTGTTGGATTTTCCGAGTTCAATAGAAGGTGTTGCAATGAATATTCCTCGTAACCATCGTAGAAATTAAAATAATACTCGTCATAAAAGTAAAGATTTTTGGAATAATACCATTTTTTACTAACGGAAGAACGCCTAGGAATATTTGCTTCCATTTCTACAAGTATATATTTCATAGATATGTTACCATATGGGGTTGTTGGCCTTTTTGTATCACAAGTTAAAGAATACTTATGTACGCCATCATCAATCTCAAATTTCAACACTTGCTCTAATAGGTATTTTGCCAATTCACTGTAATTCCCATTTCTCATTGAAACTAACGTTCCATTCTCATTTATGCCTAATGTGGTGTTTAGAATCTTCCGAATAGCGTCAGCGTTTTTATTAACTTTCACATTTAGCTTCACGGGTACTGCTAATTGGTATTGATGCCCATAAGAATAAGCACTATTAGGGCCAGACAACTCATATCTCTCTTCCTTTGGTGAATTCGCAACTAATTCAAAATCAAATATAGTAGGGAGTATTTGTTTCATTTGGAATATTAAGTTTTTCCTTGCCTTTAGCATATTCTCTTGGTTTAATTTTTGTAGCTTGTAGTTTGTTACGAACAAATTGCCTGCAAGCTCTGTGCTTCCACCCTTTTGTTTTACATAGTCAATAAGTTTATCAACAGATACAACTGCCCTTAAAGAGACCAAGTACCTTCCATCCACATTAGTTTCTGTGAGTATTTGGTATTTTTTTATATTTCCTGTTGTTACTGTTGCTATCTCATCTTTCACTAATTCATCATTCAATATTTGTGTATTGGAAGATACGAAAGTTCCAAAAGCCTGTTCTATTGCGCTTCGCAAAGCCGCTTGCACAGCATTTTCTTTAGTGTTGCCATCTCCTGTAACAACTAATTCCACATTCTTCTCTTTATTTTGATTTGCATTAGATATGCCAATCTGCGTTTTAGTTTTTACGCTATCTGAATTTGCCCCAGCATTAGATTGAGTGGCTTTTTCCGATACATTTTTTTGCTCTTCATCTTTATTTTTTATCTGTTTATCATTCTTAGGCCTCCACAATTCATCAAAAAATTGTTGGTTTCGTATAGAACGGCTGCGTCGCTCTCTTGTAGAACGAACGGCATTATTCCATTCTGTAGAGCCACGATATGATTGCGCACAGATATCTGCAAACGGCAGACTTATCAACAGAATCATAAAAGAAACTGCTATTTTCTGAAATAAACTTTTAGTTACCATACCAATATTCTGTTATAGTTAATTACACGTGGTTGATGTTTCGCTCTTTCTACTGCAATATCACGACACGCCTTGATAATCAGCCGTTGGTTAGCTGCTCTTTGAGCATCCTGCGCCATCATCCGCTCGTGCCTGTCCTGATATTCTTGCACATATTGCTCCCATTGGCGTTTTTCACGTTCAATGTTGTCTTTATACTGCTGCATTTTGAATTCCCATTCCCTTTTATCTTCGATAAGCATCTTTTCCTTTATCTGCTCTGTCAGTTTCTGTGCGTCAGGAATACAGGTTGCCGCGAAATTGATTTTAGAAAGATATTCCATTGCCTTTTCTGCACCTTGCTTATTGGGTTGCTCTGCCCATATTGTCTGTGCCTGTTGAAGGCAATATGCTCCATCTGCATTTATCCAATCATAATAGATGGAGGGGGCTAATTCCGAACATTCCTTGTAACACTTGCTGCATACATTTGGTACGGATGAAAGCAAGGTTAATGCTTCCTCATAGTTTTGCATACCTGCCAATTTCTTAGCTTCGGCTATGATTTCTTCACTGTTGGTTTCATAATAGTCGACTATTTTCTGTTTGCTTTCCTCCATAAAGGCTGTTATCTCCGCATTCCTCGGTTTTATGTTCTTTATGGCTGCGATATATGCCTTTGTCTCGCTTGTTCCGACACCCATTGCTGTTATAGTCATGGTGGAATAGAGCTTGTCGGCCTCAACATCCCCCATCATCAGGGTGATTTCCAGTTTTTGTGAGATGCGTTGTGGCAGGCCCTGCCACTATGTCTTTCGTCAAGACATTAATCCTTGCCGTAAGGATAAAGCGTGTGATATATTCATTGTCTGCTACACCATTGGCAGTAACAATCTGCGTGAGTTTGGTATGAAGTAGTTTGGCTGCTTCATCGGACAAATCTTCATAAGGGGGAACATAAGGATTTATGGTAAGCCTGTCTACATCGTCCTTGAACTGCTGTGCATTGGCAACGGCAAAGAAAACAGAAACGAATAATAAAAGTACCGTTCTCATACGCTTCATTCGATTATTTTTCACCTAATACAAGAATTGCCTCACCCAACCCCCTCATCATCAACTTGGAAGTTATGTTATAAGGTGATTTACTTAAATACTTTTGCAGTCCCCTTGCAAAACTGCGAGCGTCCATATTGATACCCCTATCGTCTTTCAAAGGGATTTTCACTTGCTCAAATTGGGCAAAGTTCTCTGTCGCGTCCGTCAGGTTGAACTGTTGGTTAACCGTGTTTTCCTGCATCCAAACTAAAATATGGTTGAGTAACTCATCATTGTCATACTCACTTTCCAAATCCTGATCCCAATTATCCCACGTCCTTACCGTAAGCACAATTTCCCTGCCTTCTTTCTTCATCCTGTCATAAAATGCAGTAAGCTGCTTGTCAAATGGCTTGATTTGCTTATTTATGGCCTTTTCCAACAATAAAGGCACATCGTCTGCATAGTCTTGGCTTGTGCCTGTTGCTGTAGCTATACGTTTGCTTGTATATGCGTCAAACGCTTCTAACGTGAATGACAAGGAAGCCTCATTCAATACCCAACCTACTTGAATTATAATATCTGCTTTTGCCCTGCGTTTCAGCATATCCAACGGACTTTCTGTCAGTTGTGCGCCGCTCGACTTACTTAGTGTAGCATTATCTTCTGCCGTTCTCGTTGAAATGCTCTTCAATTCCATTTCGGCATCCTTGAGGCTATATCCTAAGCCTGTCATCAATTCCCCGACTTTGCTTATTACAGGGTTTAATTCCAAATCCTCTTGAAAGGCTTGCTGATAGTTAGGAACTCGCACAGTTTCACCTTGATTCTCATAAGTAGTGGTAAAATAGCGTTGTGTACACCAATTATCACTTGGAAGAATCATCAATGTTGGCTTCTTCTGTGCAAAAACAGAGATGGAGAGCAAAGACAATATCACAATGGCTAACTCTCTACCATGAAAGATGTGCTTGATTTGTGCCATAATGCAATAATTTAGTTGCATCTATGGCCCTACGATGCGGTTTCTTTGTTTTATATGTTGGGAGGCATAAAAGAGAAAAGCGAGGCCGCCATCCTGCCTCATCTACTGCGTAGGGTTGGACTCCCTGTAATATGGATAAGGAGAACGGACAGCCCCACTTGGATGTATTTCGTGCTGATATACGAATACAAACCAAGAGAGCGTCCTTCCCACATATTCCGATATTACTTTTGTAAAGTGTCCAATTTTACGCAGTCGGAATAAGCGAAAATGCGCTTTCTTTCAATATGTCTGCACACTATTTGCTAATGTGCGCAACAAAGATACGCATTTTCTTTGGAAGAACGCTCAATAATCCAACAAATTAACTCTAAAAATCTAATAGGTCGTATGTTTCAAGCAACTCTTTTTCTCGAATTCCGAGATAGATCTTCGTGATAGAGATATTACTATGATTGAATATCTCTGAAAGTTTTATTAGAGCCATATTAGCATTCTCGCCGCTGCTTTCATAAACTTTTCTGCCGAAAGTCTTTCTGAAAGTATGTGTACTGAAGTGTTCAATTTTCAAATTATACTGTTTTTTTATCTGTTTAAGCAATACGTTGATGCGTTGCGTGGAAAAAACCGTTTTTTTCTGACTGATAAAGCACTTCTCATTATCATTTTTTATATTCAGTGCTTTATAGCATTGCTGAATGTGTTTTTGGAAGTCAGCATTGATTTTCACCACCCTCCGTTTCCCTGTTTTCTTTTCATTCAAAACAAACTTGTTATCAGACAACAACATTTCCCATGTCAAAGTAAGAATATCGCTAATGCGCAATCCAAAGAAACACCCACAACCAATCAGCAAAGAGATACGATAGTTCTTGTCTCGGTAGAGCTTACGAATTAAAGACAACATTACATCCCACTCCATATAATCTGATGTTTGGTATCTATGGTTTATTTGTTTCATAAAGTTCACTTTTATATGATTTGACTTGTTTTTGAATGACTTTTACCTTACTATATCTGTAATTTTCTGATTTTCAGCCCATATTCAAATATGTGGAGAAAGTGAATATGTTTGTTCAACCCTTTCTTTATAATCGGCAGTCTTTTCAACCTTGTTGTCTATCACGTCAACCAACATATCCAAATACACGTCCGTAATCACTTCAACAACCTTGCCACGTTTGATAAATGACACCTCAAACAAATCTTTGCCTTCATTATAGGCAACCTCAACAACGCCACGAAATTTAAAGCCCTGCACTTTGAAGCGTAATCCGTTGGGGATAGCCATTGGGGAATTGAATCCCCAAGACCAAACCACCATCAACTTTGTTTTGAGTATGCTCATTATGTATTGTGCCATTTCCATATTATGCAGCCATTTGAAGGTTAGTTGGAAGTATGATTGCCATCAACTCCGCTTTCTTTATCTCATACTGCTTGTTGGCTTCTTCGTCCTTGCTCCACATATTCTTGTGTACATTTTCGTATGTTGCCTTCCAAAGTTCACGCATTGCATTTCTTACAACAGCGTCTTTGATAGTGGCTACAAGTTCAACAAAATAGCGCATTGAACCTCTTGCTTTGTCTATGGCAGGATGCGTGTAATCTGCCATCATCCACCACCAATCGTGATTTTTCAATACCTCTAACGCCTTATTGATTGTCTCTGTCGTTGCCATATCTTTGAGTTTTTATTGTTGTTACTTTGTTTCTTAATCACAATGCAAAGATATGACATTTACTGAATACAAGCAAATTTCTCAAGCTAAAGAGATCTAAAAAGGTGACTTTTATTTATTATATATCACCTTATGGCATTTTCCATTTCAGAACAATATAAAAAAGAGAGAAAACATTATTATTCTGACTTGGAAAAGTAAAAAATGAAAAATGGAGCTTGACAAAAGCCCCACTCACTTAATCCACTATACCAATAATCCTTTCTTCCTTGAACCCTCGCCATGCCATCTTTTCCAAATCTAAATAAGCGAACATTCCATAGTAGCGTTTCGGGAGTCCTGTCCCTACAATGTTGGCTTTAACTGCATCACTTTGTAAAGTTCCCACCGCATAGCGTACTGTCCCATCAAGTTTCATATAGCAGAAGCGGACAACCTCGCCTCTCATCATACGTTTCTTCAATGTTTCAAGTATGATTCCCTTAGAAATGGAAGTTGCTTCATCCATTTCAAAACCCATGCACTTGATTGCCGACTTAACTACATTTGCGGTGTTAAACTGAATTGCTTTCATATTTACTCGTTTTAAACAGTTCTACGTGATTATTACGATGCAAAGATATGACATTTATTTAATACGGGCAAAATCATAAAGCTAAAGAATCTAAAATAGATGATTTCTATTCATTATCTGCCATATTTGCTGTATCTTTGCAAGAAAAGTATCTATATGGAAGCAACGGAAAAGAAAGAACGCACGGTAATTCATTTGCAAATGGGTGATGTGCATGAGTATTACGGCAGCATCGCCAACATATATGAATTCCATTCTGCGGAAGAACTTGGAATAACATACGGCTCGCTGCGCAACTATGGTTTATCGCCGTCTAAGCCATACCAAAATTCAAAGTGTATCATTAGGAAAGGTGTGCTGCACCAAAAGGCAGGAGGCAGGGGCAGAAAGAGTTGACTATGCTGCTTCTGCCAACTCCTTCCGCAACCTACTAATGATAATTCTAAGCTCTCGCTTTTCTTTGAGTGTTCTTGCGCAAAAATAGTAGTGCGTAAATTCTTCCAACTCCGCATAAGGATCGTGATAACACACTTTTTCCTTCAAACCCTTTGTGTTAATACCGTTCTCCTTACACCACCGATACAACTTTGATTTACCCACATTTATTCCCATTTTCTTGAATGCTGCGAGGTTTTCAGATACAGACAAAGAACAATCGTAAGCATTCCCTATCTCTTCATCTTTCAGCATTTTCCGTACTTTATTTTTCATCGCATTGGGCGATATTCCGTGCAATGCACAATATGATTTATCCACTTCAAACTTTCTTTTCTTCCGCCTACTTTGTAGCCGTATATCCTCCAAAGGCTTTTTTACTACATTCCTTGCAATGTTTGCCAACACCTTGTTAGATAGAACTCTGTCAGAATTGTCATAGTAGTATGTCCGCTCGCAAATCAGGTTATACAACAGATGCTCAAATGTAATACTCGGCAAAATCTTCTTCATTATCAAACCTGCAATATACAGTTTCTTCCGACGATTATCGCCGTCACGCAATTTCTTTACAACTGAAAATTTTGTTTCATCTCCGTTGTTTTTAATGAAAGAATCAATGTAGGTTTGGCGGTAAATTTCCTGATAATCTGACGGAATTAGGGCATATCCATCTTGATAATGCAGTTCTGTATGCGTAAAATATCTGTACTTTGTTCTATACTTATCTATCAAATCATAAGGAGAAAGTGAATTGACATCACTTATAAAGCCTCTGTCTGCTATGACTAAATCTTCTACTTCAATTACCGCATCATTATCTTTCTTTGCTGACTTTAATAGTTTTCCATTTGAGATTGATAATGAGGAAGAAGAAAGAGCATTATTATTCAGAAACGGAAAGTCAGAATGCGAAAAAACATTATCTGTAACATACAACTCACATTCGGCTTTCGCATTACCACTAAATTGTTGGCTTGGTGTCCGTCCGCAATTATCCTTTATTTCAATACCCTGAATATCTTTCCTTATGCTTTCAGCTATGCCATCATAAAGAGAATGATATGTTTCTACCGTATATATCGGGAGGCTGAACAAATAGCACAAACGGAATCTGTATTTATAGTTTGACTTCTCCGTATGATTGTTTGGAGTTGTGTAATACAAAGTTGGTTTCTTAACCAAACAATCCACAAAATCATTCATCTCAATGTCGCTGTCATCAATGTCAACAAACACCATATCAGCGGAAAGAAACTTTGCATCTTTCTTCTCTGACAATCCAAATAATATCCCATTCGTCTTGAAACTATGGCAAAAGCAATATCCTTCCCTTATCAATTTGGCAAACTCCTCAACAGTGATACTTTGCCGCTGATATTCCACCGAATCCCACTTTATCAAGTTCTTATCCGAATAAGACTGTGTGGAAACGCTAATTTCAAATTTCTTACTGTCCTGAAAATACATACTTGCGCTTTTACTGTCAATTATAATGGAGGGATAGTATTAGCCACCCCTCCCTTAACCTCATTTTTCATCAAAAGGTTTGTTCGGTATCTGTTTCCAATACTGTTTCAACCCGTTTGAAATGTGCTCTTTGTGAGACTCACTCTTGGAGCGTCCTCTCATACTTTGGCTGATTTTCTGCTTCACAGAATCGTCTAACTCTCTATACTGTCTTTTGCCCATATCCTTCATTTTTAATTTATTATATACAATAAATATGGCCGAGAGTAAAAAGTTTATCAAGCATTGTAAGTCTATACTGAAAATTTTTCATGGAAAATTTTGAAACACAGCCATCCGAGGTAAAGCCTACCCCTCTTACTACTGAAAAGTATAATAAGAGCGTGGATACGCACGTAAATATATGAATATTAGCTAATTGTATATTCACAACCTTGTAAAACAGAACTTAAAGCCTTTCCGTAACATAGAGGTAAGCCGACGCTATGCAGCCATGCCAATTTCCTTTAACTCTTTGATATAATCATCCAAATTATCAGATAACAGTCGATGCTTCTCTATCTGCTCACCTTTAAGCATATCAACACTTATATAAGTGTTATACTGCGTTATCGAAGGACTCAGTTTTTCACCCAATAGTATGCCGTCATTGGATACTCCCATCACATTATTACTCCTATCTTCATACTGCGGGCCTGTAAACACATGCATATTTCCCTTGAAGAAATTAAGTACCAAATCTTCCGAAAACAATGTCTCACTTTGCAAGAATCTTTCGTCATAGCGGTCGAAAAAGTGTTTTTTAAAGAATGCAACCTCATTCAAACCGTTCACAAACCACGCGACATACGGATACTTATTATAATAAAATATTGATATTACAGTAAATGCAATCCCAAACTTCTTAAAATCTTTTTTCCCATGACTGAAAGGAAGAACCACAAATCTATTAAGCCGCTTCGTCCGTATTTCCAAGGGATTGAAATATATTGTTTTTTTACTATTCCCGTATTTCAGGACAGTACGCCAATACTTCCTGTCGGCTAAAATCCTCTTCATTTTTACACTCACCTCATTCTTCAAATCACTCTGCAACTCTGCTGCTACCTCCAAAAGACTCATTGTATCTACTATCATATCAAAATTATTTACTGTTAAACAACTATGATTTCTCGGTTTACCAATACACCGAAAGGTTTGTTTAGAGCATAGTGATGGCCGTACTACATACCTTCGTATGCAGATAAAGACAATTAAATCACTAAAATTAAGTTGGTTAGATTGGATTAACTTGCCGTAGCAAAGGCAGGATAATAATGCTTCGACAAGAATTGCTGAACATCATCGTGAGTATACCAAAACTTATCGCCGACCTGATGAAAAGACAACAAGCCATCGTCACGATACTTTTTAAGAAGTTTGTCCTGAATACCTAAGACCTCTTTGATTGTTTTGTTCGTGTAAATCACAGTAGAAGATTGACACAACGACCTCATGCCCCTTACTTCGTCAGCAAGAGCATAAACACACTCGACAAGTTTGTTAAACTTGTCCACCTCAACGGTAACAGTCTGATTTTGGGGATTGCCGTAACTACGGCGCATGGAGAAAATCTTTTCCATAAACTATTTTATTTTTATAAGTTATGGACATTAGACCACCGTTTAAATAGTAACACGGTTGGCGGGTGACTTCTAAGAAGTTCCTCTCGGTAGCACACTTCACTACCACAATCTGCATGTCCTTCAAGATTGCGAGTGCAAAGGTAGTAAAAAATCGCCCTGAAAGCAAATATTTATCGTTAAATAATGTTTCAATATTTGCTCATTACAAAAGTTTGTATAGACAAATCGACTTGTATACCTTATTATAGTATAAAGGGAGGCCGTCTAAGCCTCCCCGAACTATTGATTGTTTGACGCTACAACACGTTAAAGTTCAATTTGTCTTGTACTTCCTGCTCCAAAGTCTTAGGCATAAACTTTGCGTACACCTTTTCTGTCACCATAACACTGCTATGCCCCATCAATCGGCTAATCTTATGCACATCCACACCCCTATTTAAGGCCCAAACGGCGAATGTATGCCTTGCAACGTGCATTGTGAGATTAAACGGCAAACCGATTTTGTCGCCTAATGTTTTAAGCGAAGTGAGTATTGCCCTGTTCTTGTTCAACCTCTGTCGTTTCCGCTCCTCTTTATCTCGCAGGTCAAAATCATCAGGAAGCAAACCAAAAACAAACCTATCACTTACACTTTTTCCCTTCCAACGCTCCAAAATCTTGATAGCATTGTCATTGAGAAAGATTGTATGAGGCACATCCCCTTTATAGAGTATTTTCTTCAGTTCCCTTTTCTCAAAGTCAATGTTGCGCCATTCAAGCGTAATAATGTCAGAAATACGCAAGCCGCAAGCATTGAAAGAGAACAAGAACATATCCATATAATCTTTCGTTCTCGGATATTTCACATTATTATATAAAGAGACAAATGCCGCCATCTGTCCCTCTGTCAGATAATGCACTTCCTCATCTTCTTCATCTCCCAACTCTTTCTTTGTAGGCAAATACAGTTGGGCGATTGCTCCTGCAACCGAAGCATCCAACAGTTTATCAAGTACGGCACGCCTTGCGGCTTTGATGATAGGTGTTATCGTTTTGTTGATTGTGGCATTGATGTTTCCTTGCCGCTGCCGCCAAAAGATGTATTCCTTAATCAAGTCAACCGTAACTTCGCTTACATAGATGGAATCTTCCTTTTGGTAATCCATCAAGAACTGCCTGAACTTGTGCAACGAGCAATAAGCATTGTCACGAACAGACACGCCAACTTTGCCCAACTTATACTCCTGCTCTATTGTTTCTATGGCATAGTTCACAAAGTCAGTCTTTGCCGATTTGCCGTTTGGCCGCCCCTGTACAATCGCCCGAAGATTGTCTATCGTGAGCCTACTGTTCTTCTGCGTGAACTCATAGATTTGTTCGTCTATGCTGCGCCGCTTCTGCTCTAACTGATTATTCAGCCTTGCACTTTGAGGATGTTTCCTGCTTACAGCCTTGTTTGCCTCATCCCAATAAGCCTCCTCAATCCAAACGCCCGTTTCCGTCCGTGCATGTTTCGTGCCCATCACGTACTCAAGATAGATAGGCAACTTTCCGTTAGCATCGGGCTTCCTGTCCTTACGCAAATAAAACTTGCCCGTCAGTTTGCTTGCTTTTACTCTTCCCATAATTTACTATCCACTTTTTAGGAATATGCGATGCAAAGATAACGATTTTGGGGACAGTTATTACGCCTTAAAAGGCGATAAAACGAAAAAGTGGGGATTTTTGTTGTCCCCACTCCCGTTGATTTTCAGTCTGTTGCTCAATACGTTACGCCGATTTTCGGCTTAATACTCATCCTCGTTGAAGAAAAAGTCTTCTTTGCTTGGATAGTCGGGCCAAATATCTTCAATGCTTTCATATATTTCGCCTTCGTCTTCCATTTCCTGCAAATTTTCAATTACCTCAAGAGGTGCTCCCGAACGCATCGCATAATCAATCAACTCATCTTTTGTCGCCGGCCAAGGAGCATCTTCCAATTTAGATGCCAATTCTAGTGTCCAATACATAGCTATCTTTTTTAATAGAGTTCGTAATGCGGCGCAAAAATATAATAAATATTATCACTCACAAGATTTTTGCCAAATAATTTCATGTCCTCCTGTTAAATTGTTCAATTTGCGGGAGAAGACAAATAAGTAATCTGACAGGCGGTTGATGTAGGCCGTCAATAACGGGTCTACTTCAACTCCGGACTCTATCAGGGCCAGGATGCGGCGTTCTGCACGACGGCATACCGTGCGGCAGACATGCGCGACGGCTGCCCCTTGTGAACCTCCGGGAAGGATGAAAGCTTGTAAGGCAGGCAATCCGTCTTCCGCTGCATCGATAGCGTGTTCCATCTTTTCTACGTCGACTTCACGCACCACACACTGGGGATGCACCTCCTTCTGTTCCTGATCGGTCGCCAGGTAAGAACCTACGGCAAAGAGTTTGTGTTGAACCGACAGCAGGAATTTGCGGTCGGCTTCATCAGTCACGTAGGTCACCAGTAGACCGATGTTTGAATTGAGTTCGTCGACTGTGCCATAAGCTTCCAGACGCGGATGCGTCTTTGACACCCTGATTCCTCCCACGAGACTGGTCGTTCCTTTGTCGCCGGTCTTCGTATACACCATGCTTTTCTTCATATTTCTTTTATTTTTTGACAGAAGTTGTGCCAAAGCCTAATTTCTGTCAGTTTATTGATTTTCAGCTCTCATATAGTGAACGCAAATGTCTTCAGCAATAGGTTATCCGGTAGTTGCGACGTGGATGATTGCGGTCAAAAAATACCAGCCCGATGTCGTAGAGGTCTACTGTGAATCCGGTGCGTTCGTCACGCTCTACCGCTTTCCACCACATCCGTCGGTCTTTATCTGCATGGATGGATGGAATGATGAAAACCGAATGTTCTCCGGTAAGTGGCAAAGCTGCTTCAAATGCTTCCCTGAAAGCGTTGGTGCTGGAAATGAACAGAAAGTCCAGTTGCCGGCTGTCCCCCAAAGTCTGTTCCAGCTCCTCGGTTGAGAACCCATGACCGTCGGGTATATTCCTGCAAACAGCATTCTTCCGTGCCAGGGACATGCTTTTCAGGCTCCTCCCGTCACTGTCTCCTGCTTCGATGATGCTGTCGGGAAGGAAACAGTTGACTAGACGGAAGAGCAGCCGGTTGATTTTGAATGAACCGGAGGGGTATGGAGACTCACCGGGCAGTTGACCGATGGCTTCGTATGCGTAATAGGGGAGCCGTTCACGGAATACGTCGGTCAGCAATGCATATATATAAGGTGAATGAACGCCAAAACCCAGGCTTTGGCGCAAGCGGCAGACAGAAGCGAATATTTTGCGTAAGGATGTCATGATGTTTCTTTTACCGGAAGCACGGACAGATAAAAAGTCGCCTTGCCCGGTTCGCAAACATAACAAAAAAAGCGTTGTACCGCAACGGGCACAACGCTTTTCTTTATCGAATGTCAAACAATGACTTATTTCACGATGCTTTGGAACTCAGAGTTGGTTACATATTTAGCAAACTCAAGGTCAGTTGCAGCCTTCTTTGCCAAAGATGCATCTTTTGAAACGGCAGTCTTCAGGTTGCTGATTACCATGGCTGCATTGTTGGTGCGTGCACCGAGGATAGCCGACAGGTAAGCTGTGTAGGCGTCGGGGTTCTTCACACCTTCAAGTGTAGACTTGGCACGGTTGTAATCCTTTGTCAGGATTTGAGCCAATGCAGCACTGTTGGTCTTCACGTCGCCGAATGAAGTTACGGCTCTGTCATATTGACCGGCAGCAATGTAGTAGTTACCGAAAGCTTCGTCGAGACCGGCAGCACCGGCAGCCTTGCCAAGATAAGTCTCAGCGGCAGCCTTGTCACCTTTGATCAAGGAGATCAAGCCGAGGTTGGCGTTGGCTTCAGCTGCAGAAGCGTTCTTTTGGAGAGCGGTCTTGAAGTAGTTTTCAGCTTCATCAAACTTACCTGCCTGGTAAGCCAGCTCACCCAAGTTGTTGTAAGCACGGTAGTCTGCAGGGAAACGGTCGGTTGTAGTCTTGTAGATAGCTTCTTTTTCAGCAGCGCTGTCTACCAATGTGGCAGCATAGAGAAGTTCCTCTACGCTGAGTACTTGCGGTTCGCTCTTGAACGCAGCCAGAATTTCATCATCTGAACGGCCAATCAATTGGTAGTTCAAGGTCAGGCGTGCACGACGCAGTTGCGGGAGGATCTCATCAGCCAGGTTCTTGAATACAGAAGAGATGTTCTTGATTTCAGCCTCGCGTTGTTCGGGGTCTTGATACATGGAGAGCACGCGCAAGATAAGGTCCTTATCCTGGATGTTTGATTTGGAAACCAATTCCTGGAAGCCTTCCCAGTCTTGTGCGGTGTATTTGGCGTCAACGTTGGTTTCAATCTTTTCTTTCTTCAACTGTTTGTTGAGGTAGTTCTCGGTGTTCTTCTGACGTTGAGCAGCCAGTTTGTCGTTCAGTTCCAGACCACCATCAGGTGAAGCATAAGCAGAGATTTCGATGTTTTCCATCAATTTGCCCTTTTGATCTTCCTTGACGTTCTTCAGCATTTCGTTGAAAGCTTTCAGAGAGTCGGACTTCAACTCGCTGGCACGCAGGTTGGCCTGTTGGATCAAGAACATGATGTTGGCATTCTTGGCTTGTTTGATGACACGTTGGAAAGCGTCTTCACCGTTGGTCGTGTTGGCGTTTGCCAAAGTGTTCTTCACCAGTTCGGAAGTTGCAATCACACCGTCAGCGATTTTCACTGCCGGGATGGTCACGGTCTTTTTGCCTACTTTGGCATCAAACTCCAGATAGAGTTCCGATTTAGCCATTTCAGGCACATAGTCGAAAGAAGTCTGCATGGTGTAGTTTCCACCGGCTTTGTAGTAAATGGTCTGGTCGTTGCCTTTTACTTTCTCACCTTGGAAGGTGGCAGGTTGTCCTTTGGCTTCACCACCATCCCAGCGGAGTACCGGAGTTACTGTTACGACAGCTTTTTTCTTAAAATACTTTTCGGGGAATTTACCATTGATGGTCACATCCACTTTACCTCCGACAGCCTCTAGTACTTGAGGAGTCGTCGTGAAATAGTCAGATGACAATTCACCCATTTTGCCGCTACATGAAGAGAGCGCAAAAACCAATACCATTAGAAATGGCAAATAGAGTTTTTTAATCATAACACGTTAAACTTAGTTATTTAGATAATAGTCTTACATAAAGTAGTGCAAAGATATAAAATCCGTGTTCGATAGAACAAAAGGGACCTAATTTTTTTACTTCAATCTTTATTTTGTGGTATAAGGAATCTTAAAATGCGTCTTTTTTCCTTTAGTTTATGTTCAAAGCGGCTTGATGTCGTCACTTTTAGGGTACTTTGGAGAAAACTGAAGTCCGGTATTTGGAGGTCTCAAAGGAGTCTTTTCGCCTGATTTTTACTGACGGCAATAGCTCCCATTTGTTTTGAAGGCCCTGATTTTGTTCGCCTTTTTTACAATCTCCGGTCTGTCTGTTCCCGAAGTCTCCGGTGATGGCGGAGGTTCTGTCGTTTGTCCGGGGATTTTCTTGGAAGAAAGTGCGTCAGGGGTGTTCGTTTTCATCGTTGTTCTTTCGGAGGTTACGGGGGTGATGCTCAAGGATTGCTTCGCGAAGCATGCTGCGGTCGATGTGCGTGTAGATTTCCGTAGTGCCTATGGATTCGTGTCCCAGCATCATTTGGATGGCACGCAAGTTGGCTCCACCTTCCAGCAGATGGGTGGCGAAAGAATGGCGGAAGGTATGGGGGCTGACCGTCTTGTGTATGCCTGCCTCTTCCACCAGCAGTTTGATGAAGTGAAACACCGTGATGCGTGAAAGCTTTGTGCCACGGCGGAAACTCAGGAAGACAAAGTCTTCGTGTCCGGGCTTGATATTGTCCATTGCCGAACGTTGTTCCAGGTAGAGTTGCAGCTCATTGATGGCTCGTTGGGAAATGGGAACCAGACGCTGCTTGCTCCCCTTTCCTTCCACGCGCAGAAAGCCTTCGTCAAAATAGAGGTCTGAAAGGCGGAGAGAGCAGACTTCCGAGACCCGGAGCCCGCAGCTGTAGAGTGTCTCGATGAGGGCACGGTCGCGCTGGCCTTCCGTCTTTGACAAGTCGATGGCGCCCTGGATGCGATCAATCTCTTCCACCGTCAGCACGTCGGGCAGGTGCATGCCCAGTTGAGGAGATTCGAGCAGGGTGGTCGGGTCATCGTCTATGTAGTCTTCCAGAACGAGGAAACGGTAGAAGGAGCGGATGCCTGAGAGGATGCGTGCCTGTGAACGTGGATGGATGCCGATGTCTTTCAGTCCGGCAGCAAAATGATGGAGGTCTTCGAGGGTGACGTCGAACACATGGATATCTTCTAAAGTCAGATAGGACAGGAGCTTGTCCAAGTCGGTCAGATAGGCTTCTATGGTGTTTGCCGACAATGATTTTTCAAGTTGCAGATACTGTTTATATTTCCTAATGAGGAGGTTGTTTTGCTCCTTCTTATCGATTTTTTCCTTGCATTCCATTTCTTTTTCCTAAATTTGTACCCAAATTTTCTTCTGCAAAAATAGAACAAAACTCCAAAGTAGACAGGCAATGAAAATACAAATTATCAACGGCCCTAACATAAATTTATTGGGCAAACGCGAGCCTTCCATCTACGGCGCGGTTTCGTTTGATACTTATTTGGAACAACTACGCCAACGCTACCCCGACATCGAGTTGGACTATTACCAATCGAATGTGGAAGGGGAACTCATCAACAAACTTCATGAAACGGGTTTCGATTATGACGGTATTGTGCTCAATGCCGGCGCTTATACCCATACATCGATTGCATTGCAGGACGCCATTCGCGCCATTACGGCACCGGTGGTGGAGGTACATATATCTAATGTACACCGTCGGGAAGAATTCCGCCACAAGTCGATGATATCCTGTGCTTGCCTCGGAGTCATCTGTGGCTTCGGACTCAATTCCTACCGGCTTGCCATTGAGGCGTTGCTGGATGCCGGCCCGACAAAATGAATCTATAAAAACGAGATATACGAAAAACCTATGATGCTAAAAAAGACCAAAATCGTAGCGTCAATTTCCGATTTGCGCTGCGAGGAAGATTTTATCAGAGACTTGTTTAACGCCGGCATGAATGTCGTCCGTATGAATACGGCACATGCCAGCCGCGAAGGATTCGAGAAGCTGATCGCCAATGTGCGGAAGGTTTCGAACCGAATCGCCATATTGATGGATACCAAAGGCCCGGAAGTGCGTACGACCGACCTTGCCGGGGGAGAACCCATTGCCTTTACAACGGGTGACCGGGTAAAAGTGACCGGTAATCCGGGTAAGGAGACGAATCGTGAATGTATCTCCGTGTCCTATACTAACTTCGTGCATGACTTGAATGTCGGAGAGACCATCCTGATTGACGATGGTGACTTGGAACTTTCGGTGATTGCAAAGGACGAAGCTGCCAATGAGCTGACTTGCGAGGTGAAGAATGAGGCAACCTTGGGCAACCACAAGAGTGTCAATGTTCCCGGTGTCCGCATCAACCTGCCTTCGCTCACGGAGAAGGACCGCAACAACATCCTCTATGCCATCGAGAAAGATATAGACTTCATTGCCCACTCTTTTGTGCGCAACAAGCAGGATGTGCTCGATATCCGCAAGATTCTGCACGAGCACAACAGCCGCATCAAAATCATTGCCAAAATCGAGAATCAGGAAGGTGTGGACAACATCGACGAAATCATCGAGGTGGCTGACGGTATCATGGTGGCACGTGGCGACTTGGGTATCGAGGTTCCGCAGGAACGCATACCGGGTATCCAGCGCGTATTGATCCGGAAGTGTGTAATGGCACGCAAGCCGGTCATCGTCGCTACCCAGATGCTTCATACGATGATCAAGAATCCGCGTCCGACCCGTGCTGAAGTGACGGACATTGCCAATGCCATCTATTATCGTACGGATGCCCTGATGCTGAGTGGAGAGACTGCCTATGGCAAATATCCGGTGGAAGCGGTGAAGACCATGGCGAAGATTGCCGCACAGGCTGAAATAGACAAACTCTCGGAAAACGATATCCCTATTCCACTTGAAGATAACTGCGATGTGACCGAGTTCCTCGCCAAGCAGGCTGTCAAGGCTACGGAAAAAATGAACATCGGTGCCATCATCACCGATAGTTTCAGTGGATATACGGCACGTAACCTGGCTGCCTTCCGTGGTAAGAACCCGGTACTTGCCATCTGCTACAATGAGAAGACCATGCGCCACCTGGCATTGTCCTACGGAGTGGAGGCCATCTACATGCCGGAACAGCCCAACGGACAGGCATACTATTTTGCCGCGCTGCACAAGCTGTTGCAGGATGGTGTCATCCGTGAAAATGAGATGGTGGCTTACCTTAGCGGTGGCAAGCAGGGCACTCATACCTCTTACCTGGAAATCAACCAGGTGGGTGACGTGCTGAAGTATGCCGAGGACGACGAATACATCCTTCCGAACCGGAACAGATATCTGTAAAGTAAATCCTGAGACTTATGGATGAATCCATTGAACGCTATATCCTGGATCACATTGACGACGAAGGTGACTACCTGCGTGCACTCTACCGGGACACGCACGTGAAGCTGCTCCGCCCGCGTATGGCTTCCGGGCATTTGCAGGGACGCATGCTCAAGATGTTCGTGCGCATGATACGTCCGCGACAGATTATCGAGATAGGGACGTACAGCGGCTATTCCGCACTTTGTCTGGCCGAAGGGCTGGAGGAAGGCGGGATGGTGCATACGTTCGAAATCAACGATGAGCAGGAGGATTTCACCCGTCCGTGGCTGGAAGGTTCACCGTATGCCGACAGGATCAAGTTCCATATAGGCGATGCGCTGGAGCTGGTGCCACGCCTGGACCTGCATTGTGACATGGCGTTCATGGACGGTAACAAACGCAACTACATCGACTACTACGAGATGTTGTTGCCACGGCTTCCTTCCGGTGGGTATATCCTGGCTGACAATACCCTGTGGGACGGACATGTGCTGGAACAGGCACAACCGTCAGACCGTCAGACCATCGGTATACAGGCGTTCAATGACCTGATCGCTGCCGACAACCGGGTGGAGAAGGTGATTCTTCCATTGCGGGACGGGCTGACCATCATCCGTAAAAAATGAATATCACAGTTGACAAGTGGACGAGTCTACAAACGGGATAAGGCTTTTCTGTCAGTGAAAGGATTATCGGCTTGTCCGCTTGCCAACTGATTTAAATACCTTAGTATATATGGAAACAACCAGACAGAACAAAATCGCGCGCTTGCTTCAGAAGGAGTTGAGCGACATCTTCCAGAAACAGACCCAGGCGATGGGAGGCGTGCTGGTGTCGGTGAGCGTCGTACGCATCAGTCCTGACATGAGTGTGGCACGTGCTTACCTGAGCATCTTCCCTTCGGACCGCGGACAGGAAATTCTGGACAATATCAATGCTCATGCCAAAGCCATCCGCTTTGAACTGGGCAACCGTGTCCGCCATCAGCTGCGCATCATCCCAGAATTGCGCTTCTTCATCGATGATTCATTGGATTACCTGGAGAAGATTGATGAGCTGTTGAAAGAATGAATCTGCCCTTTTACATTGCGAAGAGGTATCTCTTCTCAAAGAAGTCGCACCATGCCATCAACATTATTTCCGGCATTTCCGTCTGTGGTGTAGCACTTGCCACATTGGCACTGGTGTGCACCCTGTCGGTGTTCAACGGATTTCAGGAACTGGTGGCAGGTTTCTTCACCTCGTTCGACCCGGAGCTGAAAATCACGGTCAAGGAGGGCAAGGTGTTCGATTCGCAGGATGAGCGGCTTGCCCGTGTCAAGGCATTGCCCGATGTAGATGTGTTCACCTGTACCTTGGAGGAGAATGCCATGGTGCAGTATAAAAACAAGCAGGCGATGGTGACACTGAAGGGGGTGGAAGACAACTTTGAGCAGCTGGTCGCCATCGACAGTATTCTGTATGGTCGGGGGAAGTTCATGCTCCATGATGAAGTGGCGGATTACGGGATTCCCGGCATTCAGCTGACTTCGGTCTTGGGCTCGGGCCTTGCTTTTGTCGACCCGTTGGAGGTCTATGCTCCCAAACGGAACGCCAAGGTCAACCTGGCGAACCCGTCGGCCAGTTTCAACCGTTCCTATCTCTATTCACCTGGAGTGGCTTTCATTGTCAACCAGCAGAAATACGACGATGCCTACATCCTGGTGTCGCTCGATTTTGCGCGGCGTCTCTTCGACTATACCACAGAGGTGTCTGCCGTGGAACTGAAGTTGCGTCCGGGCAGTTCGACTGGAGAAGTCAAAGAGGAAATCAGTCGCATCCTGGGAGATGGCTTCGTGGTGGCAGACCGCTATGAGCAGCAGGCTGACGTATTCCGTATCATGGAGATAGAGAAGCTGATTTCCTACCTCTTCCTGACCTTCATCCTGATGATTGCCTGCTTCAATGTGATTGGCTCACTCTCCATGCTGATTATCGACAAGAAGCGGGATGTCGCTACCCTGCGCAACCTGGGAGCGAGCGATCACCTGATTGTGCGTATCTTCCTCTTTGAAGGACGCATGATTTCGCTTATCGGTGCGGTCATCGGTATCGTTCTCGGACTGGCTCTCTGCTACATCCAACAGCGTTTCGGACTGCTTACTCTGGGTGGCTCGACCGACAATTTCGTCGTGGATGCCTATCCGGTCAGCGTGCATGCCTCCGATGTCTTGCAGGTGTTTGTCACCGTGGTTGTTGTCGGCTTTCTTTCAGTCTGGTATCCGGTGCGTTACCTCAGTCGGCGTCTGCTGTGAGAGGGGATGTCTTCTTGGGGCATTTATGAATCCTGTGGCAGGCACTGTGTGAAGTAGGTCAGTGCCAGATCCAGCGAACCGTGCCAATAATTCCAGTCATGACCTCCTGACCTGACGCGCATCTGGTAGCCGATGCCTTGCCGACGGAAAGCCTTGACCAGGTCCATGTTCCCTTCCAGGGTGAAATCCTGGTCTCCACAATCCACAAACCATCGGACGGTCTTCCATGCCTGTACCTGTTGCGGGGAGGCGTTCTCTATCGTCCGGATTGGATTATGGTCCTCCACCACCTGTTGCCGCCATTCTGCTGACGGGTCGTTTTTCAGGAATTCGAGAGGTTGGCGTCGCAGGTATCCGCTCATGTCGAACACCATGCTGAACAGTTCGGGGTGGTGCAGCCCATAGACTACGGCAGCCCCACCTCCCATGGAGAAACCAGCCACGCCGCGGTGATTGCGGTCGGCTTTTACCCGATAAGTGCGCTCGATGTAGGGAATAAGTTCCCGGAAAAAGTAGTCTTCATAGGTCCAATGAGGCGCATTGAACCAAATCATGTTGTCCTTGCAGGCTTCCGGACAGACAATAATCATTTCCTCCATTTCTTTCCGTGCCACCAGGCTGTCCACGACGGCCTGCAACCGTCCGTTCTCTTCCCATTCCGTGTGGTGGCACCCTCCGCCATGCAGCAGGTAGAGCACTGGATAGGTCCGTTCCTTTTGGGAATCATAACTTGCCGGGAGGCAGACGGAGTATTCCCGTTCCGTAATTCCCTGCAACAACTTGCAGGGCATCACCCGACGTTCAATCCGACATCCTGCCGACAAGTTGACGGTCAGCAGGAAGGCTGTCAGAAAAGCCAGAAACAATTTGGATGAGCAATTCATAGATGTTGAGAGATTCATGTCGCAAAAGTAACAGGAAGTTTTGGATTCTCCATTTATTTCCCGGCGAAGAGTTATTCTTTTGGATGGTAAATTCTTACTGTTTCGTTCCATCCGTCTGTTGTAATCTTGTAATGACTTGTGGGTTTGTATCCCCGATATGAAAAAGGATGATTCTATATCATAATATTTATTTTTTACCAAAATATACAGCATCTAATGTAAGGAATATGGAAAATTGATATACCTTTGTAACCATCAATCTTCCGATGTCTGTCTGAACTGTTAGCTGTCATGTCGGCCGATTGTCTGAATCGTAAAAACAGAATATTATGAAGAAATTTTGGAGTATCCTGCTGATTGTGGCCGCACTTTGTGTGGCAGTTCCTTCACACGCCCAGTTCCAATGGGGTGTGCGCGGTGGTGTAAGCTTGGCGAAAGCATCCTTTAAAGGTGGCAATCTGAAATCAGACAATTTCACAGGTTTCTTTATCGGTCCGACGGCAGAGTTCACCATTCCCCTGGTAGGACTGGGCATCGACGGTTCCTTGCTCTATTCGCAGACCGGACTGAAGGGAAATGATGAAACGCTGAAGCGCCGTTCGTTTGAAATTCCCATCAATCTGAAGTATAACATCGGCTTGGGCAGCATGTTGGGCGTCTATATCGCGGCTGGTCCCCAATTTGGTTTTGGACTGAACGACGATGAAGTTCAGATGGGGAATGGCGGCAAGTTTGCTTTCAAGAACTCCAACCTGAGTCTGAATCTCGGAGCCGGTCTTAAGATTCTCCGCCATCTGCAGGCCGGTGTCATCTATAACATCCCGTTAGGCAAGACCGCCGAATATGAGGGTGTCTTGCAGGCCGGCGAAGATGCTTTGTCCGCAAAATTGAAAACTTGGCAGATTTCCGTTGCCTATATGTTCTGATGCATCGTAGGCTCAGGTGCACTTGAGAGATTGTCGGGAGGACTTTGTCTCAAGTGCATTTTTAACATTTGATGATGCAGTGTTTTTCTCTCTTATACATTTATTGCATATAAAGACATGTACCCCTCAGCTGTCAAACTGCTCATTTTTAGCAGTAGCAAGACCGCTGGAGTGAAAAAACGGACTTGAATCAGTCCGGGTCTTTATATTATATGTATCTTTGTGCACTTTTCAACAGGTCCTTCTGCTGAAAGAGTGTATGAAAAGTGTGAGATACTAACGGATACATCAATTGTTTTTTATTAGAAAAATATTCTATGTTTGTTTCGGTACTAATCTCTACGTATAACTGGAAAGATGCGCTGGCTCTTTGTGTCCGTAGTGTATTCCGTCAGACAGTCAAGCCTGCCGAGATTGTCATTGCGGACGACGGTTCGCGCGACGATACGCGTGAGATGATCGAAGAGCTGCGCCAGGAAACAGACATACCCATCGTTCATGTGTGGCACGAGGACCGAGGCTTCCGCAAGACGGAAATCCTCAACAAGGCCATCATGAAAGTCTCCCATCCTTACATCATACAGATTGACGGCGATGTCGTACTCGACAAGCATTTCATAGCCGACCATCTGGAGCTGGCCGAGAAAGACTACTTTGTCTGCGGTAGCCGTGTTGGTGTCGATCCCCATCAGACGGAACGTTTCTTCAAGACGAAGGGCAAGTTCCGCCCCTACTTTTTTCAGCTGACGTTCATGTATATGCTCAACTCCTTCCGTTCCAAGTGGGTACGCCGTTATCTGGAGAAACGCTATTTCCCGAAGAACATCAAGCGCCTGCGTGGGTGCAACATGGCATTCTGGAAAGAGGACCTCCTGAAGGTCAACGGTTACAACGAGGACCTCACCATGTGGGGACAGGAAGATACTGAAATAGCCTACCGCCTGATATTTGCCGGAGTGAAGAAAAAGTTCCTCAAGGCAGGCGGGGTGGAGTATCACCTCTATCACAAGCCCGCCTCCCGTGCCAACCTGGAGTTCCATAACCGGGTGCTCGACGAGGTCATTGCCGAGCATCGTTCCTGGTGTGAGAATGGGATTGTGAAAGGGAAGAAGGAGAGATGAGGCGGACGAATCGAAGAAACTCAAAATGGAATGTATGCAGCTTAGCACATCCTTGATTATATCTACCTACAATTGGCCGGAAGCGCTTTCTCTTTGTCTGGAGAGTGTGCTGCATCAGACCGTGCTTCCCGACGAAGTAATCATTGCAGACGACGGTTCGCGTGATGACACACGTCGGTTGATCGAGGCATTCCGCCAACGGTGTCCCGTGCCGCTGCTTCATGTCTGGCATGAAGACGACGGTTTCCGCAAGACACAAATCATGAACCAGGCCTTTCTGCAAGTTTCTCATCCTTATATCATTCAGATTGACGGTGACATCATTCTGAACCGTCATTTTGTGGAAGACCATCTCCATTTTGCACGGGAAGGAAGTTTTGTCACAGGCAGCCGGGTTGTCATTGGCAAAGAGCTGACCCAACGCCTGCTCAGGGCACATCGGTGGAGATTCTCGCTGTTCACTCCCGGACTTCACAACCGCCTGAATGGTTTGCGGCTTCCGTTTCTGACAAAGAGCCAGGAGAACTACCGGCAACATGACACACTCTATGTGCGGGGCTGCAATATGGCCTTTTGGCGAAAGGATATTTTTGCAGTCAATGGCTATGATGAGGCCATTACCGGATGGGGACGTGAAGACAATGAACTCGCCGAGCGGCTGATCAATTCCGGTATTCGCAAACGCGTCATCAAATTTTCCGCCATTGCTTTTCATCTTTACCATGAATGGCGGTCACGCGGAAGTGTGGAGCGTAATGATGAAATCCTCCACTCGACCATGACGCAGAAACGAACACGTTGCGAACGGGGTATTGACAGGCATACTTGATCTGAAAACAAACACTAAACTATTCTAATCTAATTCTCTAAATCCATCCTATGAATACAGGAGACAACACATCTTATCCGTTAGTTACAATTGTCACCATTACCCGGAATCTGCTTAGGGAGAAACGTGAAGCATATGCCAAGGAATGCATCGAAAGTGTGCACCGCCAGCGTTATCCTTCCATTGAACATTTGGTGATTGACGGTGCGTCGGACGACGGTACGCTTGAATTTTTGCAGCCTTATGTGGAAAAAGGATACATAAAGGTATACTCAGAACCGGATAAGGGCATTTATGATGCCATGAACAAGGGACTGGCAAAAGCAAAAGGGAAGTATGTGAATTTCCTGAATACCGATGATTTCTTTCACAATCCGTTGGCTGTTCGTCTGAGTGTGGAACAATTGGAGAAGGAGGGCGCAGACTACTCTTTTGGGAATGCGGTCTTGAAATATCCGGATGGAAAAGAAGTGGTATGGACCGGCGATTTATCCCGTTTGCCGTGGGCGTCCCATTATTGCCACCAGACGATGTTTGTCCGTACGGAACTGTTGCGTAGTCTGGGTGGATTTAATCTGGACTATAAAGTTTCGGCAGATACGGAAATGATGATTCATCTGTGTGCCCTGAATACCCGTTTCGTGGTGGTGAATGATGAGTTGGTGACTTATCGGGTCGGAGGGTATTCCTCACAATGCCAGCATCAGTCGCGCATCGACCATTCAACCGCTTTTTATCTGTATATAGGACAGCATGTAGGGTTGAGCCAACATGATTGTTTCTTGCTTTGGGACAGACGCTTTTTCGAAGAACTGGCTCCTGACGCACAGTTGGATCTGATATGCAGGGTTCCTGCCCGGTACGGGCAACATGCCTTGATTGAAGAGTACGTCCGGCGTATGCAGGCACGTCAGCATTCGGACAAGCGGTATTACCTGTTCGGCTTTCTTCCCGTTTTGAAAAGCCGCATGAGAGGCAACAAGACCAAGTATTATCTGTTCGGTGTGTTGCCGTTGTGGAAAGTCAAGGAAGCAGGTTGTCCTGTATATGCGAAATAATAGATGCCATGATGAAGAAAATCTTATTTGTTTATCCGCACAACTTCCTGGAGCATACTATGGGTACAAATACCCGTATTCGTGCATTGGCACGGGAATTATGCCGGATGGGATACACGATTGACCTGTATGCGTTAAGCAACTTTGTGTCCCGGTATGATGGATTTGCGGCATTGAATAAAGAAGAGTCACTGGTGGACAAGCTTTATCTGTATGATTATGCTGAAATCCGCCGGTATTCCAAACGGAAGAGACGCCTTAACAGGTTGTTGGGGCGCTACCGTCAAGAGACGCTGGACAATTGGGTAACTCCCGGTATGGTGAAGCAATTCAATGAGATAGTGTCTGCCGGAGATTATACGCATATTGTCATGTTTTATGCTTATACGGCCGATTTGCTTCTACCGGAAAATTATCGGGGACATGAAGGCGTCTGCAAGATTTATTTCATGGAGGACCTTTTGTCCGTAGGAGCCTATGTATCCGGACAAAGTAGTGCGATCGGGAGTTTACTTGATGATGAAATGAAGCGTATATCCGTTTTTGACCGCATTGCCTGCATCTCGTATGATGAGAAAATATGGATCGAGAAGCTGATGAAAGGTCGGCATCACGTAGACTTTCTTCCTCATATTGTGGAGCGTAAGGTGGTGGAGACATCGGAACCGGATACGTTGAAGCACCCTCGTGTGGTGTTTGTGGGGTATGACAATCCTTATAACATAGAGGGGATGAAGTGGTTTCTGCAGGAGGTATATCCCAGCCTGTCGCCAGAAGTGGAACTGACCGTGGTCGGCAAGGTCAACAGACACCTTCATGTTGAGTGCCCGAATCTGCATCAAATAGATTATGTACCCGATTTGGATGAGATGTATCGGCATACGGATATCATCATCTGTCCCTTGTTAAATGGAACCGGGATGAAAATCAAGGTCGTTGAGGCGATGAGTTATGGCATACCTGTGGTCTGTACGTCAAGGGGAGTTGACGGTTTGCCGGATAAAACGCGCAATGGCTGTCTGGTGGCCGATGATGCAGCTGCATTTGCCGGACATATCAACCGGCTGGTATGTGATACGGCCTTCTATAAGCAGTGTCAGCAACAGGTAAAAGACTATTTCTCGACAACATTGGATTGGAGCAGGCATAAAGATACATTGCTCCATCTGTTCCGGGAAGAATGAAGCCTTTTTGAAGATAACCAACACTAAACTAGTTTATAATTATGCATAGACTATTCTATTCTTTGTTTTTGAGGAATGAGCATAAGCCGCATGTGCTCTATGATTATCAGGCTTTCCAGATGCAGCGGTTTGGAGGAATATCCCGTTATTTCTGTGAAATCATCCGCCGGCTGCACCTCAGTTATGACATTGCGATACGCTATACCATCAATTACTACCTGACGACCTGGAACCTGGGGAAGCACCGTGTGCCGATCTTCCGTTTCCTCTACAAGCATTATGGCGAGTGGTGCAAACACAAGAACTACCGTCTGTCAATCCGTTCCCTGAGAGAGCAGACCAACTATGTTTTTCATCCTACTTATTATGACCCTTATTTTCTCAAATACATTGGGGAGGCACCTTATGTCATAACGGTGCATGACATGATTCATGAACGCTTTGCTGACTGGATTCCGGATGCCGAGCGGTACATCCGGGAGAAGAAAGAGGTTATCACCCGCGCTTCCCGCATCATTGCCATAAGTGAAAATACCAAGAAGGATATTGTGGAGCTGTTGCATATAGCCCCGGAGAAGATTGACGTCATTTATCACAGCACCAGCATGAAGCCGCATACCGGTAGATTCAATCTGAAATTGCCTGAACATTTCGTCCTGTATGTAGGGGAACGCTCCTTGTACAAGAACTTCTGGCGTTTCATGAAGGCCTTTGTCAAACTGCGTGAGGTATATCCTGATTTATATGTGGTGTGTACCGGTCGCAGGTTTGATGCCCAGGAAAGGGCTGCCATCGAAGAGTTGGGCTTGGGGGAATGCCTTCTCTGTCTTAAGGCTTCCGACAAGGAGTTGGGCGAACTATATGCTCGTGCCCTCTGTTTTGTTTATCCGTCCTTGTATGAGGGTTTTGGCATACCTATACTGGAGGCTTACGCCTGTCAGTGTCCGGTGGTTCTCAGCAATACAAGCTGTTTCCCGGAGATTGCAGGAGAGGCTGGTTGCTATTTTGACCCCTATTCAGAGGATTCGATGTTTGAGGCGATCCGGTCCGTACTGGACAGTCCGCAAAAGCGTGAGGAACTGGTGCGTCTGGGCAATGAACGGTTGAAACTGTTCTCATGGGATAAGGCAGCTGAGGCTACGGAGGCTGTCTATCGGAAAGTGCTGGAAGAATACCACCGGAAATGAGCCTCACAATGCGTGGATGTTGAAACCTGTCGATCTGATTCCCGGTAGGAATATACGTGCAAATCGTCTGTTCCTACTGGGAATCATGGCATTTAGCCGGTTCAGGACGATTTGCGGCATGCCTTCCAGATGTCTTTCCACATGAATTTGAAGGCATTCCTTAGTAGCTTGATGTCCCGTCGGATGGGAGGCAGGGACAGGGCTTTCTGTATTTTCTTTTCCAGCTTTTCATCAAACAGGTAGTAGGCGTCATGATTGCATATCTCTGCCTGTACGCGGGGAGGGAGCAGGGCATCGATGACTTCTTTTCTTTCTGCGTCGTTCAGGCGCGCACTCTTCTCATTGCTCGATATGCCTCCCAGGTAAAAGGTGGAAATCACGATGTCAAGTGGAACGTAGGAACGGTTGTGCAGCACCCATTCCTGCAGAAAGTATTCCCAGTCGGACACGATTTTGTGTTGCTCGTTGTATGGACGTTCTTTCAGAAGAGCGGAACGTGTGAAGGTGGCTTGATGCATGATGGAGTCTTCCAGGAGGAAGCGGACTGACATTTGTTGAGGGGTCTTTCGCAGGGTTGATTTTCCGTTGCGGTTCAGCATGGAGTGTCCGACATAGAAGTCTTCTCCTTTTAATAAGGGAAGTGCTTCTGCCAGTACCCCGTCATTGTAGAGCTCATCTCCCGAATTCAAGAACAAGACATATTCTCCACCGGCGATGCGTATTCCTTTGTTCATGGCGTTATAGATTCCCTTGTCGGGTTCGCTTATCCATTGGCTGACGCCGGCCAGTCCTTCGATATATTCTTTGCAGCCATCCGTGGAGCCACCGTCGATGATAATGTACTCAAACTCCTTGCAGGTTTGTTGGAGTACTGAAGCGACCGTACGCTTCAGTTCCTCCAGGTTGTTCAGGCAGATGGTGATGATGCTCAGTTTCATAAAGGCATTCTTTTACAAACTCTGCATGTCATTCAGCTTCTTGTAGTATCCGTTCAGTGCCAGCAGTTCCTCGTGGGTACCACGTTCCACGATTTCGCCTTCATAGAGCACGCAGATTTCGTCGGCGTTCTTGATGGTGCTCAGGCGGTGGGCGATGGCAATGGTCGTACGCGACTTCATCAGGCGTTCCAGTGCCTCCTGTACCAGACGTTCAGACTCGGTGTCGAGGGCTGATGTCGCTTCGTCGAGGATGAGGATGGGCGGATTCTTCAGGATGGCACGGGCGATGCTCACACGTTGGCGTTGTCCGCCGGAGAGTCGGCCTCCGCGGTCGCCGATCATGGTGTCATAACCCTTTTCCGTCTCCATGATGAACTCATGCGCATTGGCAATCTTGGCAGCCTCGATGACCTGTTCCATGGTCGCATTTTCCACACCGAAGGTGATGTTGTTGTAGAACGTGTCGTTGAAGAGGATGGCTTCCTGGTTGACATTGCCGATGAGCGAACGCAGGCTGCTGATGGACACGTCCTTCACGTTCTTGCCGTCGATGAGCAGCTCACCTTCCGAGACATCGTGATAGCGGGGTACAAGGTCTACCATCGTCGACTTTCCGGAACCGGATTGTCCCACGAGGGCGACGGTCTTGCCTTTGGCTACGGTCAGGTTGATGTGTTTCAGGACAGGACGTCCGGGGAGGTAGCTGAAGCCCACGTTGCGGAACTCCAGTTGCTCCCGGACCTCGTCGAGCGGTTTCGGCTGGGCAGGTTCCTTGATGGGGTTCTCGGCTTTCAGGATCATGTCGATGCGCTCCATGCCTCCCAGTCCCAGGGGGACGTTGTAGAACGCTTTGGCAAACTCCTTCAGCGGGTTGATGATGCTGTAGAGGATGACGAGGTAGAAGATGAAGGTGGCGGCATCCATCGGCGCATATTCCGTGTTCAGGATGAGCGAACCTCCGAACCACAGCACGATGACGATGACACACGTACCCAGGAACTCACTCATCGGGTGGGCAGAGCTTTGGCGGATGACCATCTCGTTCATGGCACGGCGGAACTCGTTGTTGGTCTTCTCAAAACGGTCTGCCATTTTCCGTTCGGCAATGAAAGCCTTGATGATGCGCAGTCCGCCCAACGTCTCGTCGAGCTGGGACATGATGTCGCCCCACTGTGACTGTGCCTCCGTGGACTGACGTTTCAGCTTGCGGCTCACCGTACCCATGATCCATCCTGCCAGAGGCAGTACCACGAGCACGAACAGGGTCATCTTCCAGCTGATGGTGAACAGGGTGATGAAGCACACGAGCAAGGCTATCGGGTTGCGGATCAGCATGTCGATGGAGCTGGTCAGCGAGTTCTCCACCACAGTCACGTCGGCACTCATACGGGCAATGATGTCACCCTTCCGCTCTTCCGCG
>ENA-OPTB01000129-OPTB01000129.1-human-gut-metagenome-genome-assembly--contig:-NODE-129-length-76596-cov-6.267438_pt1 | contig 76596 bp, 56 predicted proteins | sample MGYA00241810_ERZ501911 | MGnify/ENA primary metagenome ERZ501911 (study PRJEB25962, sample SAMEA2042304) | human gut metagenome | biome: human gut; feature: human-associated habitat; material: faeces... | reverse complement strand
TAATATTACCAATCAATTAGTTGCATATCTTTAAGCTATTTCACGACTATCCCTAATTACAGATTGACTGACGCACTGATTTACGGATTTAATGACTTCATGTCGTCACTACGTCAGATTAAACCGTTAATCATCAAATGGCTGGACATTAAAAGTTCATGCTAACATTCATACGGCATCCTGTTATTCACTGACACCAGCAGGACTTGTTCCTTTTTTCGCCGGCACAATCTTTCCAGCAGGACATTGCGAATCATTGCGGCACCTGACGTGTCAATGCGGAAAGCGAGTGCCACCACCATCGGCAGGGCATACATGTCAGCATAATAGCCGTTGGGCAGCCTGATACGTTTTTCTGCTTCAAGTGGATTCAAAACTCCACACTTGTACACGGCACGGATGGCGGCACGGAGCGTCGGGGCGATTACCCCGAACAGTTCCACCAGCTCCATTTCATTCATCCATATATTACCTGTATCGGATGGTATGGTAATTCTACCATAGCTGTCCGTTGTGATTATTTCCCGTTTCATATCCCTGCCATTTTCACGTTTCCGAATGATTTGCTCAGTTTGTCGCCCAGCATCGTGAGGTCATTATCCAATTTCTGCACGGTTATCTGTAGGCTCGGCTGTCGGCGCCATGCCACCTTACGGTGGTAGGTTTCCGACAGCCTGCCTCCGAACCGTACGTACACGTCTCCATGTATACGGCTCTCCGCCCATAACGGCATTTTAGCTATTCTCCGCATGAATCATGTTATGACATTCTGCACAGACGATTAAAGATTTTCTATGCATTTTGAGCATTTTACGTTCCCATTCGGTTTTGCCTCTTAATTCTGAGAGTTTCCTGACGTGGTGTGACACAACATTTCCTTCTTTTCCGCACAACTCACACTTATTTGCAGTCAGTCTTTCGACCAGACTCATAGATGGAGTGTTGAACAGGTAGGGCAAGTTATCACATTTTTGAGTTCCCAAGTCGGTAATACGCTTGAAGCCCTCATTGTAAAACACCCTTGGTTTGCGTTCGCCTTTCTTGTCCGTATACCACACCACAAATTTATCATCTTCACGATACTTGTTTGTTATGGTTCTGACGGAACTGTTAAGTTTTTGCGCAAATGTCTTTAGCATACTGAACCTCATGATACATCCAAATGAACGTCCAAGTGCCGATGCATTGTTTGCAATGGAGTAGTAGTTGTAGAATCCTCTGATTTCTGTGTTGAAACGTGCTACTATATCTTGTGGCTCATTGTCTATCAGGTATGTTCTACCTTTAGAACTCCACACTTCTTTGCCATTTCGTGTTTTCACATTCATGGCTTCAAGACTCAGTAGCTTCTTTTTTATTACTTCTCGTGATACGTGTAGTATCACATTACCATTACGATGTCTACGAGTTTCTCCTCTTGCATTTTTCTGCGTTGTGTAATCTTTACGGACTGATATTTCATAGCCGAGAAATTTTGCACTGTCTTGTGCGTTGGTTATCAAGGTCTTTTCTTGCGACATCTCCAACTTTAGCTTTTCTTGCATAAATTGTGTAACATCCGCCTTGATTTTCTCGCACTCTGCTTTATTTCCAATGACCCCTATAAGGAAATCATCAGCGTAGCGTACATAATTCAATCTACGGAAATTCTCATCCATATCGTTACCGCTCGGCATAGTCAGTATTTGCTGTTGCTTATTACGAACTTCCTCTCGCATTGCTTCCAATTTATCAACGTCCGTCACCTCCTTCATTCTCTTCTTTAGATAGTGAACTCGATTGTTCAGTCTGCCGATATCCTTGTTGCGGTGTCTAACTTTACCCTTATGGAAATCTTGTGCATACTTCTTCATATACTTATCGAACTTGTCCAGGTAGATATTAGCCAGTATTGGACTGATAATTCCACCTTGAGGCGTACCCGAATAAGTTCTATTGAAGTGCCATTCTTCCAAATATCCAGCGTTGAGAAATTTACGTATTAACCGAAGGAAACGCTCGTCAGATATGCGTTCCCTCAGAATTTCTATCATCACGCCATGGTTGATATTGTCAAAGAAACCTTTTATGTCTCCCTCAATGAACCACTTTGTTCCGTTGAAATTATTCTGTAGACTCTTAAGTGCCGTGTGGCAGCTTTTGTGTGGTCTGAAACCATGTGAAGTCCGTTCAAAATATCCTTCGTATATGGCTTCGAGAACCATTCTCACTACCTCTTGCACTAATTTATCTGCAAACGTAGGGATACCGAGCGGACGTAACTTTCCGCTCTTCTTCGGTATGTAAACCCTCTTTGCCGGTTTAGGCCTATAGACTTCGCTTTTGAGACTGTCTATTAATGCGTGTATCTTGTCAATGCTCATGCCGTCCTCCGTCTGTCCATCAGTACCGGGTGTCATATTGCCTGGTTTTGCATGAATGCGCTGATATGCGACTAAGAACATCTGCTCATTGAACAGAATACGATAGAGTCGTTCGTATTTGTAACCTGACTCGTTGCTGTGTTCAGCTAAAATGTTTAATACTTGCTCGGGATTTCTCATACGTCTCTCACGTTTTCCTTTGTTTGTACTAAAGTTATGGACTGTTCCCCTTCGCCATGTACAAGCCGTTAACTTGCTCGGACTACTATGGGAACTCCGTTGCCATATCAGATATTCAGAGACCAGCTCTCATAGCCTTTGAGGCGTTCTGACTTAGGCAATCCCCAGTTAGTTTCACTTGATAACTATTAGCGTGACATATTGTCGGATGCGACTTTCGTTCTTGTCCGCTTATTGCGGCTGTGTCATAGTCGGTTCTTAATGCTCTGCACTAACGCACAAAATAGCCAGAGTACTATGAAATAGCGTATATAAAAGCCTTCCGCTATTGCAAGATGTGGTACCACCGAACTATCGTTCAACCAATCAAGGCTTCATCCTTATATATGTCGTTTCGTCTTGCCCTTCAGTCGCTACTTGGCTATTAGTAGACTCAGGGCTTTAATCAGCATGCTACACTTCCCGTTAGGTTTCCCCGTCGGATAAGCTGATTGACGATAGGATTATATTGAACCCAATCCTAACTTCTTACTACAGAAGTATTTATCAAGCGACCAGTCTGGGCGCACTCGCATAGATTTGGGTCGTTTCGATGTTCGTATGTCCCAAAATGCGGCTTACGCTTTCTATCGGCATACCCTTGCAGAGAGCCAGGGTTGCGAATCCATGACGTGAGCAATGGAAGCTAATGTCCTTATTCACGCCGCATTCCCGTATCATCTTCTTCAACGGCTTGCAGATTGACCAATAGTTCAGATTGGGGAATACGAAGTCGTTTTCTTGGAACGGTCGGTAACGCTCGATTATCTGCAAGGGGATGTCCAGCAGCTTTACTTGGAAAGGTACGCCCGTCTTGTGACGCTTGGAGATAATCCACTTCTCGCCGTTCACCTCCACGATTCGGTCGTTGGTCAGTTCCTTGATGTCCACGAAAGAAAGGGCGGTGAAACTCGCAAACACGAACAGGTCACGGATATATGCCAGTTTCGGATCTGAGAACTCGTGCGTCATCACCACCTTCAACTCATCCTCCGTCAGAAACTCACGCTCCTTGACATTCGGGCTGATGTGGAATTGCGCAAACGGGTTTCTCGGTATCAGTCCGTTGAAGTGCGCACGCATCACCACGCCTTTCAGCCACATGCACTTTTCCCATATCGTGCCGTTGCGTAATCCCGCTTCCGTGGCGAGATAGACCGCAAACTCCTTGATGAAGTCGGGAGTAAGTTCCAGCATAGACATATCGCTGCGCTTGTAGAATGACTTGATGAATGCCGCCACATAGTTCCTTGCCACTACCCTTGACTGATAGGTCGCCAGTTTCCTGTCCTTGCCGATACGCTTCTTGAACACCTCGTTCTCACGGTCGAAGGCTTTGAGCAGCGTTTCATACTCGCCGCCTATGCCTTGATAGGCGTTGCGCACCATTTCTGCCGTCACAAACGCCTCACGGTCGGATATGCGCTGGTAGTGCTTGATGATTTGCGCCTTGATGTTGTCAAGCGCAAGGTTCGTTTCCCTTGCCTCTAAACTCTTGCCCTTGGCACGGTTGCCCTTTGCGTCCCAAAGCTCCTTTGCGATGCTCCGTTTGCAACTGAACTGCGCCACCGTTCCGTTGATTGTAACCCGTCCCATGATGGGGACAATTCCATTCTTCTCCTTGCTGCCGTTCGCATAGAACAGCACGCGAAATGTGCTCCTTGTCATACTCGCTCTTTTCTGGTTGCAAAACTATAAATCAACGAGTTAAACCTTGACAAGCAAACCTACGCAGAGCGGCGCAAACGGAACGGTGACTGTTAAATCTGCATTTCTGACGGGTAACGATTAGGAAACCGTTCTCTTTCTCCAATCCGCTTTGAAACGCTATTCAGCCCTCTATCCAACTTCCGCGATTTTCTCATAACTACTTAATTCACAGATTATATTGCGTTAATCTGCCGAATTTTGGAGGTTTTTCCATAGATTTTCTGTAATTTTAGCCTCTGGAACATAGTGGTAATCGCTTAAATCTTGTAATTGGGCACTATAAAATTTAATGCTTATATCGAACTCACGTTAAATATAATGTTTATAGTTAGATAATATATGGCGAGTAATATTGAATACGTAGAATTTGTTTGCTCAAGATTGAGTGACTTGGGCACGGTTCGTTATCGGAAGATGTTTGGTGATTATCTGGTTTACCTTAATGAAAAACCGATAATTCTTGTTTGTGACAATATCGCCTATGCAAAGAGACATCCTTCTATCGCCGAGATGATGAAGAATGCTGAAACAGGCATTCCTTACGAGGGCGCAAAAGAACATTATATTCTCGATGTGGAACACGAGGAATCCATGCGCACCGTGATAAGGACACTGGAGAAAGTCTTACCTTATTCCAAGAAAAGAACAAAATCGTTTTGATATGACGTATGAGAACAGTTTCAAGTACCTAATAATTAAAGTATAGATACATGAAGACAAATCACAATGACAAGATGCTCATCTATCAATCGGCAGATGGACAGATTAAAATAGATGTTCGTTTTGAGAACGAAACAGTGTGGCTCTCATTAGACCAGATGTCAACACTCTTCGGCCGTGATAAATCTACTGTTTCACGACATATCAAGAATATTTTTGAGGAAGCAGAATTGTCCCCGGATACAACTATTGCAAATTATGCAACAGTTCAAGAAGAGGGGAATAGAGAGGTTACGCGAAATATTGATTACTACAATCTTGACATTATCATCTCAGTAGGCTATCGAGTGAAATCGCAGCAAGGTACGCAGTTCCGTATTTGGGCTACACAGCGACTGAGAGAATATATCATCAAGGGCTTTACATTGAATGATGAGCGATTCAAGAGCGGTTCGTCATATAATTATTTTAAGGAACTGCTGGATCGTATTCGTGAGATACGCCTTTCAGAGAAAGTGTTTTATCAGCAGATAAAGGATATTTATGCTACAAGTATTGACTACAACCCGTCTGCAGAAATGACATTGACCTTTTTCAAGGAGGTACAGAATAAACTGCTTTGGGCGGTTAGTGGCAAGACAGCTGCCGAACTTGTGTACTGCCGTGCCAATGTACAGTCTCAGAACATGAAGCGAAACCTTTTCTTTTGTGAGGACTTGAACCGTTCAATTTCCAAAGAGAGGGATTTCTTTAACTGTTTTGTCATAAAGTCAAGAAAAGGCTGATTGATTTCTTCATCCTGACATTGGCGTAGGGACAGAATATATTCTTCTCTGTCCTCTTTGAATATTTTTGTCGGGAAAAGGTGATGGCAGAATTGGATGTAGTTCATCAGCAGACGGGCTGTCCTGCCGTTGCCATCCACCCACGGATGAATCGTTACTAAATTGAGGTGGGCATTAAAACTCAATTCATATTGTTCCCGAAATGTTTCCACGGTATTCTGCTTCTCTTGCAGAATGACACAGAGTTCTTCCACCTTGGCAGGGACTTTCAGATGGTTCATGTAAGAATGTCCACCGATGCCGGCCGTAACGCCACATAATCGATATTCACCTTTTGAGGAGTCGAACGAACCGCCCATGACGTTATGAACGTTTCCGGTTGTACGCATCAAGGCTGCATTCAGCGTTTGCAGGAAAGCCGAGGTAACAGGTGCTTTATGCTCCGCTTCCCCTTTTGCCAGTTCATAGGCTTTCTTCAAATCCTCATTCATCAAATGGTAAACAAGCGGTTTGCCTTTCGCCGTAATTCCCTCGTCAAAGAGTAGCTGCGTGTCAAGTTCCGTCAGCGTGGAGCCTTCAATGGCGGTAGAATGGGCAATGAGGGAATAGAGGTAGTACTTCTCATAGTCTACCGCCTCGCTGATACCAAGTTGCTGAAACTTGTGGTATAGCTGTTCAATCTCTTGCCAAATACCTTGTTCCATTGTTTTACTACTGCAATGTTACCCAAAAAGGGACCGTATCGCTTGTGTATACCTGATAAAATAAAAACGGCTGAAAATCGAATGATTAACAGCCGTTCTGTGTACCCAGACCCGGGGTCGAACCGGGATGGATTTTACTCCACTGGTGTTTGAGACCAGCGCGTCTACCGATTCCGCCATCTGGGCATCGTTTTTCAAATGCGTTGCAAAGGTAGTGCTAATTTTCAATTCTGCAAACATTGCAGGCTGTTTTTTGTAAAAAAGATGAAGAAAAGGCATGCTGGAGAGCTGTTTTGCAACATCGGTGATAGGAGGGATGCCTCCTGCTGTTTATTAAAATTAAGGGGAGTCTTAATGATGTTTTGCAGAAATACTTTGTCAGGAGATGTGAATCGGCCTATCTTTGTTCACAGACTTTGAATCTTAAAAATTGAGAGCTATGACGGAGGAACTCAACAACAACTATTGTGTGATTATGGCCGGTGGCATCGGTAGCCGTTTCTGGCCGAGAAGCAACAAAAAGCTCCCCAAGCAATTCCTCGATATCCTCGGGACGGGGCGCACCCTCCTACAGACGACCTACGAAAGGTTCGTCCGCTTTATTCCAAAAGATCATATATTTGTGGTGACCAATGCCGACTATCGCGACTTGGTGATGGAGCAGTTGCCCGGAATCACCGCTGCCAACGTGCTTTGTGAACCGACTTATCGCAACACGGCGCCTGCCGTGACGTGGGCTGCATGCCACCTGCGTGCACTCAATCCCGACGCCTGCATGGTGGTCACCCCGACGGACCAGTGCATCCTGGATGAGGAGCGTTTTGCCGCGGCTATCGGACGGGGACTGGACTATGTGGTGCATGCCGACCGTCTGCTCACCGTAGGCATCCATGCCGAGCGGCCTGACACGAACTTCGGTTATATCCAGGTCGACGAACGCCTGGCACGGGACATCTACCGGGTGAAGAGCTTCACCGAGAAGCCGGAGATGGAATTTGCCCGCTTCTTTGTCGAGAGCGGTGAGTTCTATTGGAACTCCGGCCTGTTCCTGTGGAATGCCAATGCCTTCCTGCGTACGATGCTGCGGATTGTGCCCGACCCCGACCTTGTGTCGGAAGTTGCCGAACTGATTGACGGGAAACTGCCTGCTGAAGCTTTTCTAGCCAATGAGCAGCCGTACGTCAACCGGTTCTATGCCACGCTGCCCAACATGTCGCTGGAATACGGTGTCCTGGAGCGTTCGGAATGCGTGGATGTGCTCATCGGCGATTTTGGATGGCGCGACATCGGCAGCTGGTCGACACTCTACGAGATGGTGCCCAAGGACCACGAACAGAATGTGGTGCTCGACACGCGTGCGCTGCTCTACGACTGCCGCGACAACCTCGTTTCAGTCCCCGACGGGCATGTGGTCGTGCTCAAGGACCTGGAGGGATACATGGTCGTCGAGGAACATGGGGTGCTTATCATCTGCCGGCGCGACGATGCGGCTGCCATCCGTCAGTTCCGCAACGATGTGCAGGTGAAGATGGGGGAGGAGTACCTCTGACGGGGGGCGTCTGCCTGACGCCTGACAAGAAACACAAACGGGGCGATGTCTGCGTGACACCGCCCCGTCTGCATGTTATGTGGATGAGGAAGAAGGTTACTTGTCTGCCGCCTCCCACTCGTGGCGGATGGCGTCGGCAATGGCTGTGAACTCGTCGGGAGTGAACGTCAGTTTCGGGTTGGAGAAGAGCATGTCCGTCTCCTTTTGCATGGGGATAAGGTGGATGTGTGCATGCGGCACTTCCAGTCCGATGACCGCCTCGCCCACCTTGCGGCAGGGGAAGGCGCGTTGGATGGCGAGCGCCACCTGTCTGGCAAAAAGGTGGATGCCTGCCAGCTCGTCGTCTGTCAGGTCGAAAATGTAGTCCACTTCACGTTTGGGGATGACCAGCGTGTGGCCCTTCACCAGCGGATTGATGTCCAGAAAGGCATAGAAGCGGTCGTTCTCTGCCACTTTGTAGCTCGGTATCTCGCCAGCTACAATCTTGCTGAAGATGCTTGCCATAAATCTCTTGTGTTTTAAGGTTTGTATTGCGTGTTCATCTGGGCGGAAACGAAGAAAGCCGCCCGGCAGGCAAGTGCCCACCGTGACGGCTTTCTGTGTCCTAGAATGAAATGTTGAGTATTTCCAGACTGATTTTCCCTTGCGGAATGGTGATTTCGGCGACGTCGCCCACCTTCTTGCCGAGCAGTCCCTGTGCAATCGGGGTGTTGACCGAGATTTTGCCTTCCTTCAGGTTGGCTTCGCTCTCTGACACGATGGTGTATGCCATCTTCATGCCGTTCTTCACGTTCTTGAGTTCGACGCGGCTCAGGATTTGCACCGAGTCGGTCTTCAGCTTCGACGTGTCGATGATTTTGGCGTCGCTGATGATGGCTTTCAGCTGGTTAATTTTCATCTCCAGCAAGCCCTGTGCCTCCTTGGCTGCATCATATTCGGCGTTCTCCGAGAGGTCGCCTTTGTCGCGTGCTTCGGCGATGGCCGCCGAGATTTTCGGACGCTGGACGGTCTCCAGCTCTTTCAATTCTGCTACGAGGTTCTTGTAGCCTTCTTCTGACATGTAAGCCATTTCTGATTCCTCCTATTTTTAAGTTTGTATTGAATAAGCGGGCAAAATAAAAAAGAATCCCGGCATTGTGCATGCCGGAACTCTTCATTGTATTCATAGTTTCGTAAATGACGTTGGCAAAGGTAAGCTTTTATTTGATACGTGGCAAGCCTGCAAGTATGCTATGTAACATATTTTGTCCGATTGGCAACCGACGGGTGACAACGATGTGACAGTATGTGGGGCTGCAATGGCTGTCGTGCGGCGGCTCAATTGCCCAGCTGCTTTCTGATTTCCGCCTCCAGGTCTTTCACGTTTTCCTGACGCGCGCTCAGTTCGTTGGCGCGGTTGACGAGGTAGTAGGTCGGCAGACGTCCGACGTTGTAGAGCTGGAGGTAGGTGGAGTAGGCGCCGCGGGGGTCGCGTACGCAAATCCACGGCAGGTTGTCGGCTGCCGTCTTCCAGTAATGTTCGTTCTCGTCGAGCGACACCTGGAAGATTTCGAAGCCGCTGCCCTTGTACTTGTCATAGAGTTCGCGAAGCATCATGTTGCGTGCCGGCGACTCCTCGTTGCCGTAGATGGTGAAGTCGAGCATGACAACCTTCCCCTTGAGGTCGGTCAGGCGGCGCTCGTGTCCGTTCTGGTCCTTGAGGGCGATGTCGATAACTCCTGCCTCATTGATTTTGTCTGACGGAAGTGCGATTTCCTTCCGTCGGGGCGCACGTGTCGAGCGCATGCCCCGCAGTGCCAGGTTGCGCAGGTTGGTCGTGCGGATGGAGTGGGGGTAGAGCTGTTCGAAGCTGGTTGCCACGGCACCGAAGCAGCGCACGTCGTCGGCATTGCCCAGCGGGTCAAGGATGAGCGTATTGTTCACCCGCTGGAAGAGGGCAAAGTAGGCATAGAGCGTGTTAGGAGCGCTGAAGATGTAGTTGGCTTTCACGTCGTTCTTATACCGTGTCACCATTGCCTCGATGCTGTCCTGTATCTGATACGGGGCCAGCGTACGTCCGCTGTAGAGACGGTCGATGTCTGCCTGGAGCTTGATTTGCTTCACGGCAAGTTCCTTGATTTTCCGGTTTGTCTCGCCCTCGATGGTGTATCCCGTGGGCATGTCCTTCAGGTCGGCTTCCACGCGGATGGTCTCGGTGGAGTCTACGGCAAGGTTGATGATGTTCCCTTCCACGCGCAGGCGGTAAAACTCAGGATACTGCGGCCGGCGTCCCTTGAGGGTGAACGTCCCCTGCTTGCCCAGCTCCACGGAGTCGATGGGCGTGATGGCGGAGATGCCTGCCTCCTCCAGGTAGAGCGTCTTGTCGTCGGCTCCCGTGATTTGTCCCGTTATGGTGAAGTGCGGCTCCTGTTCGCAGGCAGACAGAACGGCCAGCAGACAGAGCAATGGAAGAATGCTTTTGTTTTTCATATCTTTAAGTAATTTGCCGCTGCAAATATATAACACATAATTAGAATAATGCGTATCTTTGCGGCAATTTATAAACTCCCTTCTTTCCGTCGGTTGTCGGCGGACGGGCATTCGCCGATGGGCGGAGGCTTTTCCTCACGTTTTGCTGCCGACGCGTCGGCACCGTCGTACGGACTGGTCACCACGCTCGTACAGACAAGCCGTTACTGTGGTACAGGCCTGTCGGTGACGGATTCTGTCCGGAGGAGGAGCTTCATGAGACGACTTACATACAGATTTAAAAACGTTATATGATTAACCCAATTGTTAAGACTATCGAGCTGCCTGATGGAAGAACCATCACGCTCGAAACGGGAAAGCTTGCAAAGCAGGCCGACGGTGCGGTAATGCTCCGCATGGGAAATACGATGTTGTTGGCGACTGTTTGTGCAGCAAAGGATGCAGTTCCCGGTACAGATTTCATGCCTCTTCAGGTAGAGTACAAAGAGAAGTATTCGGCATTCGGCCGTTTCCCCGGAGGCTTCACCCGCCGCGAAGGAAAGGCTTCCGACTATGAGATTCTCACCTGTCGTCTGGTGGACCGCGCCTTGCGTCCCCTCTTCCCCGACAACTACCACGCTGAGGTATACGTGAACATCATACTCTTCTCGGCAGACGGTGTGGACATGCCCGACGCTTTGGCTGGTCTGGCTGCCTCTGCAGCGCTTGCCGTTTCGGATATACCGTTCGGAGGCCCCATTTCCGAAGTCCGCGTGGCTCGCATCGACGGACAGTTTGTGATCGACCCCACTTTCCAGCAACTTGAGAATGCCGACATGGACATCATGGTGGCTGCCACCTACGACAACATCATGATGGTCGAAGGTGAGATGAAGGAAGTCTCGGAAGCAGACCTGCTCGAGGCCATGCGTGTGGCTCACGAGGCCATCAAGAGCCACTGTAAGGCACAGATGGAGCTGATGGAGGAAGTCGGCACGACTGTGAAGCGCGAATATTGCCACGAAGAGAACGACGAAGACCTCCGCAAGGCGGTGCACGATGCCTGCTACGAAAAGGCTTATGCCGTGGCTGCCAGTGGCAATGCCAACAAGCATGCCCGCCAGGACGCCTTCGATGCCATCTGCGAAGAGTTCAAGGCACAATACACCGAGGAAGAGCTTGAAGAAAAGGCTCCCCTCATCGACCGCTACTATCACGACGTGGAGAAAGAGGCCATGCGCCGCTGCATTCTTGATGAAGGCAAGCGTCTCGACGGACGTAAGACCAACGAGATCCGCCCCATCTGGTGCGAAGTCAGCCCGCTGCCGGGTCCTCACGGTTCGTCCATCTTTACCCGTGGTGAGACTCAGTCACTGAGTACTGTCACCCTGGGTACCAAGTCCGATGAGAAAATCATCGACGATGTGCTCAATCAGGGCCGCGAGCGTTTCCTGCTCCACTACAATTTTCCTCCCTTCTCTACCGGTGAAGCCAAGGCACAGCGTGGCGTCGGCCGTCGTGAAATCGGTCACGGTCACCTGGCATGGCGTGCGCTCAAGAGCATGATTCCCCAAGACTATCCTTACTGCATCCGTGTGGTATCCGACATCCTCGAATCGAACGGTTCGTCGTCGATGGCAACGGTATGTGCCGGAACACTGGCGCTGATGGATGCGGGTGTGCCCATTAAGAAGCCCGTGTCGGGTATTGCCATGGGGCTTATCAAGAACCCCGGCGAAGACAAGTATGCCGTCCTCTCCGACATCCTCGGTGATGAGGACCACTTGGGCGATATGGACTTCAAGGTGACGGGAACACGGGATGGTATCACTGCCACACAGATGGATATCAAGGTCGACGGCCTCTCGTTCGACATCCTGGAACGTGCGCTCAACCAGGCTAAGGAAGGTCGCATGTACATCCTTGACAAACTGACCGACTGCATCGCCGAGCCGCGTCCCGACTTGAAGCCGCACGCTCCGCGCATCGAGACCATGATTATCCCGAAAGAGTTCATCGGTGCTGTCATTGGCCCGGGCGGAAAGATTATCCAGGGCATGCAGGAGGAGACCGGAGCTACCATCAACATCGACGAGGTCGACGGTGTGGGTCGCATCGAGATTGCAGGTACCAACAAGGCTTGCATCGACAGTGCGTTGGCAAAAATCAAGGCCATCGTGGCAATCCCCGAGGTGGGCGAAGTCTACAAGGGCAAGGTACGTTCCATCATGCCTTATGGTGCATTTGTCGAGTTCCTCCCCGGTAAGGACGGCTTGCTCCACATCTCCGAGATGGATTGGCGTCGCCTGGACACCGTGGAAGAGACGGGCTTGAAAGAGGGTGACGAAATCGACGTGAAGTTGCTTGACATCGACCAGAAGACGGGCAAATTCAAGCTCTCGCACAAGGTGCTCATGCCGAAGCCTGAAGGATACGCTGAGCGTCCGGCACGTCCGCGTCCCGAACGTCGTCCGCGTCGCGAAGACAGATAAGATACATACCTATATATAAAGGAAGGGAGCATTCTCCTGCCGATGAGGCGGAGGGTGCTCCCTTTGCTGTATCCGTATGCCAGCTCCGGACTCCGGCATCCGGCAGAACGGATGGAAAACAAAAAAGGCCTGCATCATGCAGACCTTTTTGCGCTTCAAGATGGGCTTGAACCAACGACCCCCTGATTAACAGTCAGGTGCTCTAACCAACTGAGCTACTGAAGCAGGCTTTTCTTTCGAATTGCGGTGCAAAGGTAATGGCTATTATTGGAATATGCAATATCTTTGCCAAAAAATTTTCATCTATGGATAAAATAATCGGAATAGGCAACGCACTGGTCGATGCGTTGGCAACCATCGGGAGCGATGACCTGCTCCACGAAATCGGATTGCCCAAAGGGGGCATGCAGCCCGTCGGGGCAGAAACACTGGAACGCATCAACCGCATCTTTGCTCACACCACACGGAAGTTCACCACCGGAGGGGCCGTCTGCAACTCGGTGATGGCAATGGCACACCTGGGCATGAGACCCGGAGTGGTCGGGATGGTCGGACGCGACAGCTTCGGCGACTTCTTCAGGAAGAGCTTCCGCGAGGCGGGCGTCGACGTACGCCTGAAGGACGGCGACCTGCCCACGGGTGTGGCGTCCACCTTCATTACCCCCGACGGGCAACGCACCTTCGGCACCTACCTGGGAGCTGCCGGAGCCATGACCCCCGACGACCTTTCGGAAGAAACCTTCCGGGGCTATGACATCCTCTTCGTCGAAGGCTACCTGGTGCAGAACCACGCCTTCGTGCAGCGAGCCATGGAGCTGGGACACGCCGCAGGGATGAAAATCTGCCTCGATATGGCAAGTTACAACATCGTCGAGGCGGACCGTGACTTCCTCCGCCTGCTTGTGGACCGCTACGTTGACATCCTGTTTGCCAACGAGGATGAGGTGCGCGCCTTCACCTGTCTGTCGGAGCAGGAAGCCATCGACGACCTGGCACGCCGTTGCGAGGTTGCCGTTGTCAAGGTCGGGCCGCGCGGCGCCTACATCCGTCGGGGTGAAGAGCAGGTACACGTCCCGGCAAAGGAAGTGCCCGAGGTGGTGGACACCAATGCTGCCGGAGACTACTTCGCTGCCGGATTCCTCTACGGCTAAGTCCGCCGGCTCCCCCTGCTGACCTGCGGACGCATCGGGTCGGAACTGTCGGGCGGCATCATCCGCGTGGTCGGCACGAAGCTGTCCGAAGAGGAGTGGAACGAAATAAAGTTAAATATTGAAGCCATCTTGTCGGAATAGCCCCCTTCCGCCCTACATTTGTAGCGACTTGTCAACTATCCATTAAAACCATTCAAACATGAAACTGACGCACAAGAAACTGCTGGTGGTCTGCGGGCTGCTCGTGCTCGTAGGCACCTTCTTCAGTTTTAAGCGTGATACGCGCAACTTCGAGATTACCAAAAACCTCGACATCTTCAACTCCGTCTTCCGCGAACTGGACCTCTGCTACGTCGACACCGTCGACCCGGGGAAGTCTGTCGAGGACGGCATCAACTACATGCTCGCCCAACTGGACCCCTACACCGTCTACTACCCCGAGAGCAAGAACGAGGAACTGAAGATGATGACTACCGGCAAGTTCGCCGGCATCGGCTCCATCATCCGCTTCCACAAGAAGAAGAACCATGTCGTCATCGATGCTCCGTATGAAGGCATGGCGGCGCAGAAGGCTGGACTGAAGCCGGGCGATGTCCTCCTTGAAATCGACGGAGAGGACCTGACGGGCAAGTCCACCGAGGCTGTGAGCAACCTCTTGCGCGGCGAACCCGGCACCAGCTTCATGCTCAAGTACGGACGCCCCGGTGTGGATGCCCCGCAAACGGTGAAGATAACCCGTGAGAACGTCCAGACGCCCGCCGTCCCCTATTACGGCTTCCTTGCCGGCAGCCGGACGGGATACATCGTCCTGAGCAGCTTCTTCGAAGGCTGTGCCCGCGACGTACGCCGTGCCTTTATCGCACTGAAGGACCAGGGCATGACCTCGCTCGTGCTTGACCTCCGCGGCAATCCCGGCGGACTGATGAACGAGGCGGTCGACATCCTGAGCATGTTCATCCCCAAGGGGACCGAGGTCGTCTCGACCAAGGGCAAGCTCAAGCAGGCGTCGTCGGTGAGCAAGACGGGGCGCGAACCCCTTGACCTTGACATGCCCATCGCCGTCCTGGTAAACGGCAACTCCGCGTCGGCTTCAGAGATTGTGGCAGGCTCGCTGCAGGACCTCGACCGCGCCGTCATCATCGGTGAACGCACCTTCGGCAAGGGGCTGGTGCAGGTCATCCGCGACCTCCCGTACGGCGGTAGCCTCAAGGTGACCACCTCGAAATACTACATCCCCAGCGGACGCTGCGTGCAGGCTATCAACTACAGCCAGCGGGCGGCAGACGGACGTCCGGAACGCATCCCCGACAGTCTGACCCACGTCTTCCACACGGCAGGCGGACGTCTGGTGCGTGACGGCGGAGGCGTGACCCCCGACATCACGGTCAAGGGCGACAGTCTCCCCACGATGCTCTTCTACCTGGCGAACGACGACGTCCTCTTCGACTACGCCACCGACTTCTGTCTGAAGCACCCCACCATCGCCGCCCCCGAGGAGTTTGAAATCACTGACGCCGACTACGCCGCCTTCAAGGCGTTCGTGAAGAAGGCAGGCTTCGAGTACGACCGCGGCAGTGAGAAGGCGTTCAAGGCGCTCAAGGAGATTGCCACTCTCGAAGGCTACACCGAGGACGCACAGGCGGAATTTGCCGCGCTGGAGAAGAAGCTCACGCACAACCTCGACCGTGACCTCGACCACTTCGCCAAGGACATCAAGATGCTCATTGCCGACGAGATTGTCCAGCGCTACTATTACCAGCGGGGCGCCATCATCCAGCAGCTCAAGGATGACAACGACGTGCGCCGTGCCCGCGAGATACTGGCCTCGCCCGCAGAATACAAGAAGATACTTTCACCGACGGCGACAGCCGTAGCGATGAACCGTTGACAGGCTTCCGCCGACGCTTGCCTCCCGGTTCGTCCCGTTCTTCAGGCAGTCCCGTCGGTTGCCGTCCGTTGACGGAAGAAATCCGCCCCATCCGCAGTCCCTTCCCTTCAGGGAAAGTCCGGATGGGGCTTTTTCTTTTTGTCACCCGTTTCCCGGTTCCTTGTTTTCAGCGGACGCGTCCGCACCACCCACTGTACCGATCCATCCGCACGGTCGTAGTCGTTCGTCCGTACGAAATAGGGCACCTGTTTTCATTTTTTTTACTCCTTGGTTATCGTCTCTTTTCACCGATATGGATAGAGATGTTTTCGATGCCCGGACGGTATGCAAGTATGTTGGGGAGTGCCCGTTTCTCTGTCCTCCTTTCCAAAAGCTTAACCTGAATGGTTCCTTGGACTGTCCAGTGCGTGAGGGGCGATTGGGAAATTACATCATGCGCCGGGTCATGTGGAGCCGCTTCCTTGTTGCCACGCCTGTGTAGGTTCTTGTAGAAGAAAGTAGGGCGTTCTGTCAAAGTGTCAAAATGTCAAATGAATCGCTTGAGAAGGGCCTTCCTTTGCATCTCAATGCGGTTTGGTGGATTTTTTGGGATTTTCAGGCCATTTGCGAAATACACAACGATGCATCGCAGCATATTTGTGTGATAAAAAGTGTTCTTGTAGCTGTAAATGTAATCAGAAGGTGATGCTAACAAACGTATTTCCTTTCTAAATCACATTTGGGAAAATAGCTGCCGCGTCCACAAACTAGGAGTGAAAGAGAATGAAATACTGTTTAATTCCATGAAATAATGTATTCGAAGTGTAAAACACAAGTCTTTGGTGGACGAAACAATATTGTTTGGGTCATCAAACAATATTGTTTCGCGTTCCAAACACAAGTGTTTGACGAGTCAAACAATATTGTTTGAGAGTTAAAATATCATTTGTATAGTCAATTTAATAAAAATGAATACGGATTGTAGAATGTAAATGTTAAGTGAATTTGGTATTTCTCGCTGGAATACCCGATTTCTCAAAAATGTGAGTTAGGAAGAAAGTGGATATTGGCTGATTTTTGTCAAGGATTTAACCTAAAATAGCATGAAAGTGTCAGGGCGGAAGCAATGTGTCGCTGGAAGATGATGGATGTTAATGAGCGTGAAAAACACGTCGTTCGGCTAGGCTGTTCTTGTCGCGCTGTGCGGTTTGTCTTATTTTCGTCCAAAAATGCGTAACGGTTATTCAGAAGAGTCAGTATGAAAAAGAAATATATTATTTTTTTGCTTCTTAGCTTATGCTTGCTTTCGTCATGCTCGACGATACTTGAGCTGATAACAGGAGATTATAAATGCATATATCCTGATTGCAATGAACGGGCGACAGAAAACTCTGTATATTGTCCCCGTCATAAGCCTTACTACCTGAAATGACGGTAGTCTTATATTCGTGTGTCTTGTTCTGCTTGCTGCTAAGGCGGTGCAGTGTCTGGCATGTGGCTAACTGCAAGTAGAGAAAAATGATGTCATATAAGGCGTTTAAGTATGTGTATTGCATTGACAATTTGTATTATATATGTTGTATAACATAGTCCTGAAACTTGTATAACAGGTAGAACGTGCTTATATTTATCCGCAAAAATGAATGCATACAGCAGTTGTGTGAGCAAACAAGTCGAATATCCACCACTTTAAAATAAGACAATATGGATTTAATGACACCTGATGTCCAGCTCTATTTTTGGGGTTGGCTTAATTGGCTATTGCTGGTTATAGATGCAGCTTTTGTTCTCTACGCCATCGTTCAGCTCCTGCAAGATAAGACATGGAGCTCGATAGCAAAATGGATATGGGCTGTCGTCATTGTAGGGATGAATCTCCTCGGTGTGCTGCTCTACTTGTTGTTTGGGAGGGGAAAGGGCAAGTACGTCTGTAAGGAAGACAATCTCCCGGTAGCATAGAGACGTTCCCGACATCCGGATGGTGTGTGTCCGGATGCCGGGAATGCCCGTTTCTGTCACCTTTCCGTCATGCACTTTGTGAAAAAGTGGATAAATTACAAATAATATTCCGTAAACCTTTGGAAACGCTGCACAATTTCTTTATCTTTGCATCCGAATTAAGATGAAACGTGAGGGGCTTGATAAAAGCTCCTTTTTTATTTTAAAAACTGAAGTTTCGCAGATGCCCGACGCGTCGGTTGACAGGAAGGCGGTGAGTGGGGAAGATTGCTCCGTGGAAGAACGGGGCTGCCGGAACAACTCGTCGCAGGATCCTGCCGGGGATGCCCCGGGTTGGCGATAGCTGAATTAAAAACAAACAGTGAACTGAATGATAGACAAAAACCTTGTCCGTAACATCGTGGAAGAGTGGCTCGACGGAAAAGACTATTTCCTGGTCGATGTGAACGTCAGCCCGGATGACAAAATCGTTGTTGAAATTGACCATGCCGAGGGTGTGTGGATCGAAGACTGCGTGCAGCTGAGCCGTTTCATCGAGTCAAGGCTCAATCGTGAAGAAGAAGACTTTGAACTCGAAGTGGGTTCCGCCGGTATCGGGCAACCCTTCAAGGTGCTGCAGCAATACATCAACCACATCGGAATGGATGTCGAGGTGCTCACACTCGCCGGAGAGAAACACTGCGGTGTGCTCAAGGAAGCCGACGAGGAACATTTCGTGGTCTGTGTCCCGAAACGTGTGAAGCTGGAAGGACAGAAACGCGCCAAAACGGTGGAGGAAGACATGACGTTCACCTACCCGGAAGTAAAATATACCAAATACCTAATAAGTTTTAAATAACGCTATATTATGGCTAAGAAAGAGGAAACAGTCAGCTTGATTGATACATTTTCGGAATTTAAAGAGTTGAAGAACATCGACCGAACCACGATGGTCAGCGTCCTGGAGGAAAGCTTCCGCAGCGTGATTGCCAAGATGTTCGGGACGGATGAGAACTACGACGTGATCGTGAACCCCGACAAGGGGGACTTCGAAATCTGGCGCAACCGCGAGGTCGTGGCAGACGAGGACCTGACGAACCCGAATATGCAAATCTCCCTCACTGAGGCACGCAAGATCGACGCTTCCTATGAGATTGGCGAGGAAGTGACCGACGAGGTCATCTTTGCCAAGTTCGGACGGCGTGCCATCCTGAACCTGCGCCAGACACTTGCATCGAAGATCCTGGAGCTGGAGAAGGATAGCCTGTATAACAAGTATATTGAAAAGGTGGGCCAGGTCGTCAGCGCCGAGGTCTATCAGATATGGAAGAAAGAGATGCTGCTGCTCGATGATGAGGGCAACGAGCTCCTGCTGCCCAAAACCGAACAGATTCCCAGCGACTTCTATCGCAAGGGCGAGACCGTACGCGCCGTCGTGGCACGGGTGGACAACACCAACAACAACCCGAAAATCATCCTGAGCCGCACGTCGCCCGTCTTCCTGCAACGCCTGTTCGAGATGGAAGTCCCCGAAATCAACGACGGACTCATCACCATCAAACGCATCGCACGCATCCCCGGTGAACGCGCCAAGATTGCCGTCGAATCTTACGACGAGCGCATCGACCCGGTCGGCGCCTGTGTGGGTGTGAAAGGTTCCCGCATCCACGGCATCGTGCGTGAGCTGCGCAACGAGAACATCGACGTCATCAACTACACCGCCAACATCTCGCTCTTCATCCAGCGTGCGCTGAGCCCCGCCGTCGTCTCTTCCATCCGTCTCGACGAGGAGAACAAGCGTGCCGAGGTGTTCCTCAAACCCGAGGAGGTCTCCCTCGCCATCGGAAAGGGCGGCATGAACATCAAGCTTGCCAGCATGCTGACGGAGTACACCATCGACGTTTATCGCGAGCTCGACGGTGCAGCCGACGAGGAAGATATCTACCTGGATGAGTTCCGCGATGAAATCGACGAGTGGGTCATCGACGCCATCAAGGGCATCGGCATCGACACTGCCAAGGGCGTGCTCAACGCTCCGCGCGAGATGCTCATCGAGAAAGCCGACCTGGAGGAAGACACGGTCGACGAAGTATTGAGAATATTAAAGGCCGAATTTGAAGAGTAAGTCGTCCCGGGCCGGTTGAGTCCTTTGGTTCTTTTTTCATGGAATGAGTTGGAGGATGCGGGCTCAGGACATCGCCCGGGCAATGGCAGACAGGAAACAACTCATCGACTTGAGAAACTTGACGAACTTACAAACTAAAAACGTATGACTATAAGACTAAATAAAGTAACAAGAGATTTAAACGTAGGACTGACGACGGTTGTCGAATTCCTCCAGAAGAAAGGATTCGAGGTGGAGGCCACCCCGAATACGCAGATTACGAAAGAGCAGTACGAACTCCTCGTACAGGAGTTCCGCAAGGACAAGAAGCTGCGCATCGAGTCTGAGAAATTCAGCCAGGAACGACAAAGCAAGGAACGTGGACGCGGTGCCTCCATCTCCATCGACGGTTTCGACGAGCCCAAGAAAGAGCCCGAACGGAAAGCCAAAGAGGATGAGGTGGTCAAGACCGTCGTGCCCGAGGACGTGCGCCCGAAATTCAAGCCCGTGGGGAAAATCGACCTCGATGCCCTCAACCGACGCAAGAAGCCGGCACAACCCGTCGTCGAGAAGACTGTAGAGAAAAACATAACCGAAAAGACCGAGGAGAAGAAGGCTGCCCAACAGCCTGCTCCGGAGAAAGCCGCTGGGACTGCCGAGCCCAAGGACGAAGCGAAAGCCGCCAAGCCCGTACGCCCGGAAGCAGCCTCTGCTGCCGACAAACCGGCTCCCGTCAAAACCGAAAAAGCAGATACCCAGGTGGCTGAGAAAGTAGAAGAAAAGAAAGGCGGACAAGAAGACGACGGCGTGTTCAAGATACGCCCTACTGAGTTCGTCTCGAAAATCAACGTGGTGGGGCAGATCGACCTCGACGCGTTGAACCAATCGACCCGTCCGCGGAAAAAGTCGAAAGAGGAACGGCGCAAAGAGCGCGAGGAAAAGGAAAAGCAGCGTCAGGAACAGAAGAAGCAGATGAAGGACGCCATCATCAAGGAGATACGCAAGACCGACGACAAGTCGAGCCGTGCGGACAAGAACGACTCCGACGAGGATGGCAAGCGGAAGAAGAAGCGCAGCCGCATCAACAAGGAGAAGGTCGACATCAACGCCGTCGACCAGTCTTCGCGTGGTGAAGGACGCAGCGGAAAAGGCGGCGGAGGTGAGAAGTCGAAAGACCGTGACCGCCGTGGCAAGGACCGCGACCGCAACCGCAAGTCGTCATCGTTCGCCAAACCTGAAGTGAGCGACGAAGATGTGGCAAAACAGGTGAAAGAGACCCTGGCACGACTCACAAGCAAGGGAAAGAACAAGACATCCAAATACCGCAAGGAGAAGCGCGAGAACGCCATCAACCGTCAGCAGGAACTGGAGGACCAGGAAAGAGCAGAGAGCAAGGTGCTCAAGCTCACTGAGTTCGTGACTGCCAACGAGCTTGCCAACATGATGGACGTCCCTGTGACGCAGGTCATCGGCACGTGTATGAGTGTGGGCATCATGGTGTCCATCAACCAGCGTCTCGACGCGGAAACCATCAACCTGGTGGCGGAGGAGTTCGGCTTCCAGACCGAGTATGTCAGTGCTGAAGTGGCACAGGCGGTGGTCGAGGAGGAAGACCGTGCCGAAGACCTCCAGCCGCGCGCGCCGATTGTCACCGTCATGGGTCACGTCGACCACGGAAAGACATCGTTGCTCGACTACATCCGCAAGTCGAATGTCATCGCAGGCGAGGCAGGCGGCATCACGCAGCACATCGGTGCCTACAACGTGAAGTTGGAGGACGGACGCCGCATCACCTTCCTCGACACTCCGGGTCACGAGGCATTTACGGCCATGCGTGCACGTGGTGCCAAGGTGACCGACATCGCCATCATCATCGTGGCTGCCGACGACAACGTCATGCCGCAGACCAAGGAGGCCATCAACCATGCCATGGCTGCCGGTGTGCCCATCGTCTTTGCCATCAACAAGATAGATAAACCCGCCGCCAACCCGGACAAAATCAAGGAGGAACTTGCCAACATGAACTTCCTCGTGGAGGAATGGGGCGGAAAGTACCAGTCGCAGGACATCTCCGCCAAGAAGGGCATCGGCGTGCACGAGCTGCTCGAGAAGGTGCTGCTCGAGGCCGAACTGCTCGAACTGAAGGCGAACCCCAACCGCCGGGCTACCGGTTCCATCATCGAGTCGACGCTCGACAAGGGACGGGGTTACGTGGCAACGGTGCTCGTGGCGAACGGTACGCTCAAGGTGGGCGACATCGTGCTTGCCGGAACCAACTATGGTAAGGTGAAGGCGATGTTCAACGAACGCAACCAGCGCATCCAGCAGGCAGGTCCTTCCGAGCCTGCACTCATCCTCGGACTGAACGGTGCCCCGACAGCCGGAGACACCTTCCACGTCATCGAGACCGAGCAGGAGGCGCGCGAGATTGCCAGCAAGCGTGAGCAACTCCAGCGTGAGCAGGGACTCCGCACACAGAAGATGCTTACGCTCGACGAAGTGGGACGCCGCTTGGCACTGGGCGATTTCCACGAGTTGAACGTCATCGTCAAGGGCGACGTCGACGGCTCCATCGAGGCGTTGAGCGACTCGCTCATCAAGCTCTCCACTGAGCAGATTCAGGTGAACGTCATCCACAAGGCGGTGGGCCAGATTTCGGAATCGGACGTCAGCCTTGCCGCTGCCTCGGACGCCATCATCATCGGCTTCCAGGTGCGTCCGTCAATGGCTGCCCGCAAGCAGGCGGAGCAGGAGGGAGTCGACATCCGTCTCTACTCCATCATCTATGATGCCATCGAGGATGTGAAGGCGGCGATGGAAGGCATGCTGGCACCCGAGGTCAAGGAGGAAATCACCGCTACCATCGAAGTGCGCGAGGTGTTCAAGATTACCAAGGTCGGCACCGTAGCCGGAGCATGGGTACGCGAAGGCAAGGTGAAACGTACCGACAAGGCACGTCTCATCCGCGACGGTATCGTCATCTACACCGGAGCCATCAACGCCCTGAAGCGTTTCAAGGACGACGTGAAGGAGGTGCCGGTCAACTTCGAGTGCGGTATCAGCCTGATGAACTACAACGACATCAAGGTGGGCGACATCATCGAGTCCTATCAGGAAATCGAGGTGAAGCAGACACTCTGACCTGTGGAATAAGAAAGCAAACGAAACACGGCTGCCCCCTGCGGGCAGTGACAATCATATGAAATGTGCCAATTGCCAGACCGCCCTTCCGGTTTGTGTGATTGGCACATTGTTGTTATAAAGGAATGGAAACGATTGACATATTCATAGTGGTGGTGCTGGGCATCGGACTGGTGTCGGGACTCGCCAAAGGCTTCATCAAGCAGGCATGCGGACTGGTAGGCCTGATAGCCGGACTGCTGGTGGCGCGTGCGCTGTATGCCGCTGTCGGCGAACAGCTGGCGCCTCACATCGGGACGTCCGTCAGTGTGGCGCAAATCATCTCGTTCATCATCATCTGGGCGGTCATCCCCGCACTGCTCATGCTGGCAGGGGCTGCACTGACCCGGGCGTTGGAGGCTGCCCATCTGGGCATCGTCAACCGGATGCTGGGCGCGGTGACCGGCATGGTGCTCCACCTCTTGTTCCTTGGTGTGCTCATCAAGGTGGTGGAGTACATCGACCCTGACGAGAAGATGCTCACCCCCGAAGTGAAGGAACAGTCGGTATTCTACCATCCTGTGGGAGAAACGGCCGGGCTCTTCTTCCCGGCTATCAAACAAGTTACAGAACAATTAATCAAGTAAGAATTATGCAAGACGAACCGAACAAGCTGGTGAAGGAACTGGCTGCCGAGAAGTACAAGTACGGCTTCACGACGGATGTCCACACCGACATCATCGAGCGGGGACTCAACGAGGAGGTCATAAGGCTCATCTCCGAGAAGAAGGGGGAGCCTGACTGGCTGCTGGAGTTCCGCCTGAATGCGTTCCGTCACTGGCAGACGATGGAGATGCCCCGGTGGGCACATCTGGATATTCCCGAGATTGACTACCAGGCTATCTCATACTACGCTGCCCCGAAGACCAGGAAAGACGGACCCAAGAGCATGGACGAGGTCGACCCCGAGTTGATAAAGACGTTCAACAAGCTGGGCATCCCCCTGGAGGAACAGATGGCGCTCAGCGGAGTGGCGGTCGACGCCGTGATGGACTCCGTGTCGGTGAAGACCACCTTTAAGGACGCACTCATCGAGAAGGGCATCATCTTCTGCTCCATCAGCGAGGCAGTGCGCGAACACCCTGACCTGGTGAAGAAGTACCTCGGCTCCGTGGTGCCCTACCGCGACAACTTCTTCGCTGCCCTCAATTCCGCCGTGTTCAGCGACGGCTCATTTGTCTACATCCCCAAGGGCGTACGCTGCCCGATGGAACTATCCACCTACTTCCGTATCAATGCCGCCAACACGGGGCAGTTCGAACGTACGCTCATCGTGGCGGACGACGACAGCTACGTGTCCTATCTTGAGGGATGTACCGCCCCCATGCGCGACGAGAACCAGCTCCATGCCGCCATCGTGGAAATCGTGGTGATGGACCGTGCCGAGGTGAAGTACAGCACCGTGCAGAACTGGTACCCCGGCGATGCCGAGGGCAAGGGCGGAGTCTATAACTTCGTGACCAAGCGGGGCAACTGCAAGGGCGTGGACAGCAAGCTGTCCTGGACACAGGTGGAGACGGGCTCAGCCATCACGTGGAAGTACCCCAGCTGCATCCTGACGGGCGACAACTCGCAGGCGGAGTTCTACTCCGTGGCCGTGACGAACAACTTCCAGCAGGCGGACACCGGCACGAAGATGATACACCTCGGGCGGAACACCCGGAGCACCATCATCAGCAAGGGTATCTCTGCCGGACGCAGCCAGAACTCCTACCGCGGACTGGTCCGTGTGGCTGCCAAGGCGGACGGGGCGCGCAACTACAGCCAGTGCGACTCCCTGCTGCTGGGCGACAAGTGCGGCGCACACACCTTCCCCTACATGGACATCCACAACGAGACAGCTGTCGTGGAGCACGAAGCCACCACGTCGAAGATATCAGAAGACCAGCTCTTCTACTGCACCCAGCGCGGCATCCCGACGGAGGACGCCGTGGGACTCATCGTGAACGGATACGCCAAGGAGGTCATCAACAAGCTCCCGATGGAGTTTGCCGTCGAGGCACAGAAGCTGCTGGCAGTCTCGCTCGAAGGCAGCGTCGGCTGAACGCGGACGCCACCGCCTGGCGACTGCCTCCCGGCGACGAATGAACCTAAACGAATGAATCACATAATAACCTCAGACAGATATGCTTGAAATAAAAGATTTGCATGCCACCATCAATGGCAAAGAGATATTGAAAGGCATCAACCTCACCGTGAAGACCGGAGAGGTGCACGCCATCATGGGCCCTAACGGCTCGGGTAAGAGTACGCTGAGCAACGTCCTCGTGGGACATCCCGCCTACGAGGTGACCAAAGGCTCGGTGACGTTCAACGGGAAGGACCTCCTCGCGCTCAGTCCCGAAGACCGCAGCCACGAGGGGCTGTTCCTTTCGTTCCAGTATCCCGTGGAGATTCCCGGCGTGAGCATGGTCAACTTCATGCGTGCGGCAGTCAATGAGAAACGGAAGTACATGGGGCAGGAACCCCTCAGTGCAAGCGAGTTCCTCAAACTCATGCGCGAGAAGCGTGCCGTGGTCGAGCTGGACAACAAGCTCGCGAACCGTTCGGTGAACGAAGGCTTCTCCGGCGGCGAGAAGAAGCGTAACGAAATCTTCCAGATGGCGATGCTGGAGCCGAAGCTGAGCATCCTCGACGAGACGGACTCGGGGCTCGACATCGACGCGCTGCGGATCGTAGCCGAGGGCGTCAACAAGCTCAAGACACCGGAGACGAGCTGCATCGTCATCACCCACTACCAGCGTCTGCTGGACTACATCAAGCCGGACATCGTCCACGTGCTCTACAAGGGACGCATCGTCAAGACCGCCGGACCCGAGCTCGCGCTTGAACTCGAAGAGCGGGGCTACGACTGGATCAAGGCGGAAGCGGACACGGCCGACCGCTGACCGGGAACGGCTGACCGGCAGACGCACAGCCGCCGTCCGCGTCAGCCGTAGCTGAAGAATCATACATAAACCCTATCAAGACAATGAAAGCAGAACAACAATACATCGACCTGTACACCCAGTGCGAAGCGATGATCGCACGCCACAGCTCGGAGGTGATGAACAAGCCCCGCGCCAAGGCGTTCGCCGACTTCCGGAGCCTGGGATTCCCCACGCGGAAAGTGGAGAAGTACAAGTACACCGACGTGGCGAAGCTCTTCGAGCCGGACTATGGCTTGAACCTGAACCGCCTCGACATACCCGTCGACTCCAGCGAAGTGTTCAAGTGCGACGTGCCGAACATGAGTACTTCGCTCTACTTCATGCTCAACGACGGCTTCGACAGCCGTGACCTGCCGAAGGCAACCCTCCCCGCCGGCGTGTGGGCAGGCAGCCTCAAGGAGTTCTCCACCCTGCACCCGGAGCTGGCGGAGGCACACTACGGACACCTCGCCGACACCGCACGCGACGCTGTGACCGCCCTCAACACCATGCTCGCACAGGACGGCTTCGTGCTCTATGTGCCCAAGGGGGTGGTCGTGGAGCGACCTATCCAACTCATCAACATGCTCCGTTCCAACGTCGACTTCATGGTCAACCGGCGGGTGCTCATCATCCTGGAAGAAGGCGCACAGGCACGTCTGCTGGCGTGCGACCATGCCATGGACCGTGTGAAGTTCCTTGCCACCCAGGTAGTGGAGGTCTTCGTTGGCGAGAATGCCGTCTTCGACTTCTATGAGCTGGAGGAGACCCACAACAACACCGTGCGCTTCAGCAACCTCTATGTCCATCAGGCGGCAGGCAGCAACGTCCTGCTCAACGGGATGACCCTCCACAACGGCATCACCCGCAACACCACCGAGGTGGCGCTCGACGGACGGGGCGCCGAGGTGAAGATGCTCGGCATGGCTATCGGCGACAAACAGCAGCAAGTGGACAACAACACCTTCATCGACCACCGGGTGAGCGACTGCACCAGCACCGAGCTCTACAAGTATGTGCTCGACGACAGTGCCGTCGGGGCGTTTGCCGGCAAAGTGCTCGTCCGTGAAGGCGCACAGCGCACCTCCTCGCAGCAGACCAACCGGAACCTCTGCGCCACTCGCGAGGCACGCATGTACACCCAGCCGCAGCTGGAGATTTACGCCGACGACGTGAAGTGCAGCCACGGGGCTACCGTGGGCCAGCTCGACGACAACGCCCTCTTCTACATGCGTCAGCGGGGCATCGTCGAGAGGGAGGCACGCCTGCTGCTCATGTTTGCCTTCGTCAATGAGGTCATCGACGAGATACGTCTCGACGCACTCAAGGACCGCCTGCACCTGCTCGTGGAGAAACGCTTCCGCGGCGAGCTCAACAAGTGCCAGGGGTGCGCCATGTGCAAGTGAGACCCCGCTTAAACACTGATAGCACTATGGATATACAAAAGATACGGGAAGACTTCCCCATTCTCAGCCGCACGGTCTACGGCAAGCCGCTCGTCTATTTCGACAACGGTGCCACCACGCAGAAACCACGCTGCGTGGTCGATGCCATCGCCGAGGAGTACTACTCGGTCAATGCCAACGTGCACCGCGGCGTCCACTTCCTCTCCCAGCAGGCGACCGAGCTGCACGAAGGGGCACGCGAGACCGTCCGCAAGTTCATCAACGCCCGCTCCACGAGCGAGATTGTCTTCACACGCGGAACCACCGAGAGCATCAACCTCCTGGCTTCGTCGTTCGGTGAAGCCTTCCTCCGCGAGGGCGACGAGGTCATCGTCTCCGTCATGGAGCACCACAGCGACATCGTCCCCTGGCAGCTCCTGCGCGACCGCCGGGGCATCGTCATCCGCGTCATCCCCATGACCGACCGCGGCGAGCTCCTGACCGACGAGTATGCCGCGCTCTTCAACGAGCGCACCCGTCTGGTGTGCGTCACCCACGTGTCGAACGTCCTGGGAACGGTCAATCCCGTGCGCGAGATGATAGCCACGGCACATGCCCACGGCGTGCCCGTACTCGTCGACGGGGCGCAGGCGGTGCCGCACATGGCAGTCGACGTGCAGGCGCTCGACGCGGACTTCTATGCCTTCAGCGGGCACAAGGTCTACGGCCCGACGGGCGTGGGCGTGCTCTACGGCAAGGAGGAGTGGCTCGACCGGCTGCCGCCCTACCAGGGAGGAGGGGAGATGATACAGCATGTCAGCTTTGAACGGACGACGTTCAACGAGCTGCCCTACAAGTTCGAGGCAGGTACGCCCGACTACATCGGCACGCACGCTCTGGCACGGGCGCTCGACTATGTGTCCGCCCTGGGCATGGACCAGATTGATGCCTACGAGCAGGAACTGACGCGCTATGCCACGGAACGGCTGCGCTCCATCGAGGGCATGCGCATCTTCGGCGAAGCTCCTCACAAGGGGAGCGTCATCTCCTTCCTCGTCGGCAACATCCACCACTTCGACCTCGGCACGTTGCTCGACCGTCTCGGCATTGCCGTCCGCACCGGGCACCACTGTGCGCAGCCGCTGATGCAACGGCTGGGCATCGAGGGGACGGTCCGCGCTTCCTTCAGCTTCTACAACACGAAGGAGGAGGTCGACACCCTCGTCGCCGGCATCGAGCGCGTGCGGCACATGTTCTGACAGTACCCCCGTCGGCGCGCAACCGTGCGTCCGCCGGACAAGCATAGAGGCACGAAGACACTGAGGACAGGGCTTGAACCCTGTTTCCCCGGTGTCTCCGTGCCTCTCTTTTTTGCGGGTATGGCAGTGCCCGTCTGTTGAAAAATCGGAAAATCCCTTGCACGCTTTCCGCTCCGGAAAGGGCGTTTTGCAGACGTCTGACTGTCAACAGGTTACAAGCGACCTGTTCCGAGCTTCGTACGGACGCGTCGGTACGAGCGTGCGGATACGTCCGTACGGTGCTGCGGACGCGTCCGTACGAACGTGGCGACAGGTCCGCACCGCAGGTGGCTTCCGCTGGAAGAAAATTTGTAAGGCTTTTTCGGCGTCAGCCCAGCGAGCAGAAGAAGGTCACGAGGAAGGGGACGCTGAAGTCGACCACCATGCCGTGGTAGATGGAGACCACCGCCAGTTCGTCGCCACACGTGCGGGTGATGACGGGCAGGGTCGTGTCCGCCGTCGTCGCTCCGCCTGCCGCAATGGGGGCAAGGCTTCCGAACCAACGTGCCAGCAGGGGCGCGCCCAGCAGGGTGAGCAGCTCACGGATGATGTTTGACAGCAGGGCGACCGTGCCCAGTTCAGCCCCTTTGCTGCCCGTGATGAGTATGCCCGAAAGGGAGTAGTAGCCGAAGCCCGCGCCCACCGCCATGCCTTCCGCCACGGAGTGGGGCGTGAGGAGGCTCGCCAGGGCGCATGCCGTCAGGGTGCCGCCGATGGTGCAGAGCGGGAGCAGGGCGAGGCGGGGGTTGAGCCGGCGGAAGCGGGAGAGGGCGGAAGGGTCGTGCCCGATGCTGAAGCCCACCGCTGCCATGAGCAGGCAGAGTGCGGCGAAGCTGACGTCGGCAAGCGACCATGCCGTCGGCAGGCCCGTACTGCGCCCGACGACGATGCCCAGGACGAAGAACCCGATGATGAGGAGGCTGCCTTTCATGAGCCGTGCCCCTCCTTTCTTCTCTTCCGGCGGACGTAGCGCAGGAGCAGGGCTGCCGCCACCGCGCTGCCCAGGGTAGCTGCCGTGGAGAGGAGCAGTGCCTCGCCTCCCAGCCGGGGGAGGGCGTCGATGAGCTGACGGTTGCTGCCCGCCTCCCATCCGAGGAGGAAGAGCAGGAGCCAGATGAGCAGGTTGACGGTGCCCTGTATGCCCGGCACCCGGCGTCGGCTGAGCAGGCTGCCTGCAATCATGCCTGCCAGCATGCATCCGATGACTGTGAACATGATGGTCTTGTCTGAAGTGTGTCGATGAGGCTGCAAAATTACGACTTTTCTTGGCAAATGCCGTGCCTTCGCCCCTTTGGAGGGCTGTCTCCGGTGTGTCCCGGTTGCCCTACGGAAGGGCCGGCTTAACCAATATTAACTGATTGCATGTCCGTAAGCGTATAAAAATACTTACTTTTGATTTCATTCGGCACGTATGTCGGAAGGCAAGCGGCTGACGGACGGATGTGCTCCCGGCACGGAAGCTCCGCATGGTCTTGATTATTAACCCTTTAAAACAAAATGATTATGAAAAAGTTATTTCTGACGCTTTGTCTTTGCGTGATGGCTGTCTGCGCCAGCGCACAGAACTTTACGGTTTGGTATGGTATGAACTATGCCAACATCAACACATCAGGTGTAAACCCTGACTCAGAGATGAAATTTCTTAACTTCGGAATGGACTATACTGCCCCGATGACCGACATGTTCGACTGGTCGGCAGGCGTTGCCTTCACGACCAAGGGCTGTGACGGCTGGGACCCGGGTTTCATTGAAGTGAACGCCGACGCCATCTGGAACTTCGCCGACTACGGAGAAGGCAAGGTGGGCTTGCTTGCCGGTCCGACACTCGCCCTCATGGTGCTCGACGATGACATGGAGAGTACGAACACCGTGAACCTCGGCATCGATGTGGGCGCGAAGGCAAACTACCGCGAGTTCTCCCTCAAGCTGGGCTATGAGTTCGGTCTGACCAACTGCGTCAAGGATGTGGACAGCAAGCTCAACGGCTTCTTCATCCGTTTGGGATACAGCTTCTGACAATTGATAATTGACAATTGACAATTGACAATTCCGCCTTGCACAAGCAGGACACAGGAAATCCATCCGCAGGGTAATTGTCAATTGTCCATTGTCAATTGTCAATTAAAAAAGTCTCTTTCCTGCCATGCTATTACCTTATTATAATAGAGACCTGGTCGAAGCAGGCTGCGACGAAGCCGGACGCGGATGTCTGGCGGGTGCGGTCTATGCGGCGGCAGTGATTCTGCCGACGGACTTCGAGAACGAGTGGCTCAATGACTCCAAGCAGCTCACCGAGCGCCGGCGTTATGCCCTGCGCGAAGTCATCGAGCGCGAAGCCGTGGCGTGGGCAGTGGGCGTGGTGTCGCCCGAGGAAATCGACGAACTGAACATCCTCCGTGCCTCCTTTCTCGCCATGCACCGCGCACTCGACGGGCTGTCCGTCCGTCCCCAGCACCTGCTCATCGACGGCAACCGCTTCATGCCCTACGGCGACACGCCCCACACCACGGTGGTGAAGGGCGACGGGAAGTACATGTCCATCGCCGCGGCGTCCATCCTTGCCAAGACCTACCGCGACGACTACATGAACCGTCTCCACGAGCAGTACCCCGTGTATGCCTGGGACCGCAACAAGGGTTACCCCACCAAGGCACACCGTGCCGCCATCCGTCAGTACGGACCCTCCCCCTACCACCGCCGCACCTTCAACCTCCTGGGCGACGCCCAGCTCTCGCTTGACCTCTGAATGCCGGCGTGCCCTCTCCGTTTTTACAAAACCGGATTCCCCCTTCTTGTCATTTACCTGCACGGAATCATCCGCTTTTTCCCCTCTCTTTTCGCTGAAATGTCAATGCGGCAGAATTATTTTGCCTCAGGAGCGTAAATTTTTCCCGGATTCTTGGAGCAGTTACATATTAATACTTATTTTTGTTCCAACAATAAGTTTAACCTAATCTTTCATTAAGCATGTTAGAACAAATCAACACTTCTCTGATCGACTGGTCACGGGCGCAGTTCGCCCTGACGGCGATGTACCACTGGCTGTTCGTGCCACTCACATTGGGGCTGGCATTGCTGATGGGCATCATGGAAACACTCTATGTCAGAACGGGCAATGAGTTCTGGAAACACACGACCAAGTTCTGGATGAAACTCTTCGGCATCAACTTCGTCATCGGTGTCGCTACGGGACTGATTCTGGAGTTTGAGTTCGGAACCAACTGGAGCAACTACTCCTGGTTTGTGGGCGATATCTTCGGAGCGCCGCTTGCCATCGAGGGCATCCTCGCCTTCTTCCTCGAAGCCACCTTCGTCGCCATCATGTTCTTCGGATGGGGACGCGTGAGCAAACGTCTCCACCTTGTCTCGACGTGGCTGACGGGTGCCGGTGCCGCCATCTCCGCCTGGTGGATTCTGGTGGCAAACTCATGGATGCAGAACCCGGTGGGCATGACGTTCAACCCCGACACGATGCGCAACGAGATGCAGTCCGCAGGCAGTTTCTGGGAAGTGGCGTTCTCTGACGTGGCTGTGGTCAAGTTCTGCCACACCGTGTTGAGCGGCTGGGTGCTCGGTGCCGTGTTTGTGGTCGGCATCTCCTGCTGGTTCCTGCTGAAGAAGCGTCACGAGCGCATGGCGCTGTCGAGCATCAAGATTGCTTCCGCCTTCGGACTCTTCTCCGCGCTGGTAGTGGCATTCACGGGCGACACCTCGGGCTATCACGTGGCACAGAAGCAGCCCATGAAGCTGGCTGCCATCGAGGGACTCTACAATGGCGGCACGGAGCAGGGACTCACTGCCATCGGTCTGCTCAATCCCGCCAAGGAACGTTATGACGACGGCAAGGAACCTTTCCTCTTCGAAATCAAGATACCCTACGCGCTGTCCTTCCTCTCCACCCGCAGTCTGGACGGCTATGTCCCCGGCATCAACGAGGTCATTGCCGGCGGATACACCCAGCCCGACGGGACGGTGGCTCTCTCGGCTGCCGAGAAGATGGCTGCCGGACGCGAAGCGCTCAGCGCACTCGACGCCTACCGCACTGCCAAGCAGAACGGCGACCAGCAGGCGGCAGACTCCATCCTGCCCCGTCTGCAGAGCAATGTGAAATACCTGGGCTACGGCTACATCAACGAGCCTGCCGAGCTGGTGCCCAACGTGCCCCTCAACTTCTATGCCTTCCGTGTCATGGTGGGGCTGGGGTGCTACTTCATCCTGTTCTTTGCCGTGGTGCTCTTCCTCGCCTATAAGAACCGTCTTGCCTCCATGCGCTGGATGCAGTGGATTGCCCTCTTCACCATCATCCTGGGCCATCTCGCCGGTCAGGCAGGCTGGATTGTGGCAGAGACCGGACGCCAGCCTTGGGCGATTCAGGACCTTCTGCCGGTGAATGCCGCCATCTCGTCGGTGCCGACCTACTCCGTGCAGACCACCTTCTTCCTCTTCCTCGCCGTGTTCACCATCCTGCTGATAGCCGGCATCGGCATTTCGCTGCGCATCATCCGCAAGGGTCCGGAGGGCATGGAAGACTGAGTATTCACACACATATCTACAAACCGTTCAGCCGGCTCCGGCACCTAGGTGGTCCCCGCAGGACCTGCCGCCGGTGCCCGGTTGTCCAATCAAACAATATCAATGGAAACATATAGCTTACTTCAACATTATTGGTGGTTCCTCATCTCCCTGTTGGGCGGACTGCTGGTGTTCCTGCTCTTTGTCCAGGGCGGCAACTCCCTGATTTTCCAGTTGGGCAAAACCGACGAAGAGCGTGCATTGCTCATCAATGCCACAGGCCGTAAGTGGGAGTTCACCTTCACCACACTGGTCACTTTCGGCGGCGCCTTCTTCGCTTCCTTCCCCCTGTTCTACAGCACCAGCTTCGGCGGTGCCTACTGGGCGTGGATGATTATCCTGTTCAGCTTCGTGCTCCAGGCGGTGTCCTATGAGTTCCAGGCGAGCCTGGGCAACCTGCTCGGCAAGAAGACCTACCAGTGCTTCCTCGTGCTCAACGGCATCCTGGGCCCGTTGTTGCTCGGTGCCGCCGTCGCTACCTTTTTCACGGGCTCGAACTTCATCGTCGACAAGGGCAACATGAGCGACCTCTCCATGCCCGTCATCAGCCGTTGGGCGAACGGATGGCATGGCATCGACATCCTGTTCAACATCTGGAACTGGGTGCTCGGCATCGCCGTCTACTACCTCTCGCGTGTCCTTGGCGGACTCTACTTCCTCAACCGCATTGCCGACGACACCGTCATCGCCCGTTGCCGCCGCCGTCTGTTCGGCGACGCGCTCGCCTTCCTGGTGTTCTTCCTGGCTTTCGTCATCCGGACACTCGTCAGCGCAGGCTTCGCCGTGGACCCCACGACCCAGGAAGTCTACATGGAGCCGCTGAAGTACCTGAACAACTTCCTCGCGATGCCTGCCGTGCTGGCAGTGTTCCTCGTGGGAGTGGTGCTGGTGCTGTGGGGCATCGTCAAGGGCGTGTTCTCACGGACGCCCCGTCAGAGCATCTGGTTCGCCGGCATCGGCACGGTGCTCACGGTGACCGCCCTGTTGCTCTGCGCAGGCTACAACAACACTGCCTACTATCCTTCAGTGGCAGACCTGCAAAGCTCGCTTACCATCGCCAACAGCTGCTCCAGCCCCTTCACGCTGGAAGTGATGGCGTACGTGTCCATCCTCATCCCCTTCGTGCTGGCGTATATCTTCTATGCCTGGCGTGCCCTAGAGCGCAAGCCCATCACACGTGAGGAGCTGAAGAACGATGACCACGCCTATTAAGCGCATTTCCCGACTTAGCTAGATCTCTTAGAATAAGACGCGGGTGGCACCCTGGTACGGTATTCCGTATCCGGGGATGCCACCCGCTTTATTTGTGTCCGGCGGACGACGGCTGCGGCGGCAGTGTCACTTTTGCTCACCCGGGATGACAAATGGTTGTGGTTTCTAACTTTTGTGAGTAAGTTTATTTTGAAATATAAAGTAAACTATTGTTTTTTATTCTTGAATCGTTATCTTTGTCGCCGCTAGAAGATTAATGAATATAAACTGTATATTATTTATGTAGAAATAGATATAAAAACAGTTTATAAAGAAGGAATATCTTTTTACCGGTCCGCAGACGCGTTTCTACGGATATTCCCCGAGCCGGTTCCGAGAGAGTCTTCCGCTTCCTGCCCAACACAGACACACGCACAAACACAAGGGCCGTATGAAAGCTTGAGCCTACATCGGTCTAACTAAAATAACAAATGAAGACTAGCATGAAAAAGTTCGCCTTAACAACTCATTCATCACGAAGCTTCTTCTCCCAACATTGGTCGCATGCCGTGAAGCCCGGTTGCCTCGCCATGGCCTTGTTGGTGGCTTCAGCGCTTCCCGCGATGGCGCAGACTCCCGCGGGAGGAGGTAAACAACAGACAACGGAGAGCCAGACACCGGAGAAGAAAGTCATTTACAGGGGCGTAGTCATCGACGACACCGATGCCCCGTTGCCGGGCGTCAGCGTGACGCTCCCCCACAGCAAAGGCACGGGCGTGACTACCGACGTCAACGGACGTTTTGAAATCTCTGTCCCCGAGAGCGTACACAACCTCGTGTTCTCCTACATCGGCATGAAGACGCAGACCGTGCGTGTGAAGGGCATTACCAAGGACATTACCGTCCGCCTGGAGTCGGACGCGGTCAACCTGAAGGAAGCCGTCGTGACGGGTATCTACACCCGTAATGCCGAGAGCTTCACCGGCTCCATGGCGACCTACACGAACAAGGAACTCAAGCAAGTCGGAAACCTGAACGTGCTCCAGAGCCTCCAGGCACTCGACCCGGCGTTCGTCATCACGGACAACAACCTCCGCGGTGCGGACCCGAACGCCACGCTGGACATCAGCATCCGCGGTACGACGAACCTGACCGACCTGGAGTCGGACTACGAATATGACCCCAACCAGCCGCTCTTCATCCTCGACGGTTTCGAGAGCGACCTGACGACCATCACCAACCTCAACATCGACCGCGTGGCAAGCATCACCATCCTGAAGGATGCCGCCTCCACCGCCATCTACGGTTCGAAGGCAGCCAACGGCGTTGTGGTAGTCGAGACGGTGAAGCCCGAGCCGGGTAAGCTGCGCTTCTCCTACAGCGGCAACTACCAGGTGGCATGGGCGGACCTGACGGACTATAACATGATGAACGCACGCGAGAAGCTCGCCTACGAGAAGCTTGCCGGACGTTATGCTTCGGGTGACTACAACCTCGATGCGAACGGCGAAATCATCGACGAGGACCAGCGCCAGATTTACTACAACCGCCTCAAGCTGGTCGAGCAGGGACTCGACTCCTACTGGCTCAATGAGCCGCTGCGCACCGCCTTCACCCAGACGCACAACATCTACGTCGACGGCGGTGACTCAGCCTTCCTCTACGGTGTGGGCGTGAACTACAGCAACACGCAGGGTGTCATGAAGGGTTCGGGCAAGGATGCGCTCAACGGAAACATCCGCCTGACCTACCGTGTGGACCGCCTCTCGTTCTCGAATAATACGAACCTCAACTACAACACGAGCGACACCGAGCCGGTGGCATTCCGCAACTTCGTCAACGCCAACCCCTACTATTCGAAATACAACGAGAACGGTGAGATCACCAAGTACTTCGAGCGTACGGCAACCCTGAGCGGCTATGAGTACGCCTACAACCCCTTGTGGGACTTCAACCAGAAGAGCTACAACCGGACGAACACCTTCTCGCTGAACAACAACTTCCAGGTCGAGTGGCGCATCCTGGAAGAACTGCGCCTGCGTGGCCGCTTCGGTGTGACCATCGCGCAGAACGAGTCGACCGTCTTCCATTCGCCCGAAGAGACAATGTTCGCCGAGACCGACCGCCTGGAGCGCGGAACGTATGCGAAGAACAGCTCGCGCGACACGTCCTATGACGGTACCCTCGACCTGACCTACGGACGCACCTTCGGCAACCACATGCTCAACCTGATCGGCGGTATGCAGTTCACCGAGTCCAACTCCGACGCGGAGGCATTCTCCGCCCTGGGCTACATGTCCGACCAGTATTCCAACCCGAACTTCTCGATGGGTTACCCCGACGGTGGCAAGCCCAGCTCCACGGTGGTGAAGTCGCGTACGGCAAGCTACTACTTCAACTTGAACTACGGCTACGACATGCGTTACCTCGTCGACTTGAACCTCCGTACCGACGGTGCTTCGGTGTTCGGCATCAACAACCCCTTCTCGACCACCTGGTCCTTCGGTCTGGGATGGAACGTGCACAACGAGAAGTTCCTTGCCGACTCGGACGTAATCAGCTACATGAAGCTCCGCTACTCACTCGGTAACCCCGGTAACAGCAACCTCGACGCCAAGCGTGCCAACACGGTCTACAACTATTACACGGCGTTCCAGAACCCCTTCGGTCTTGCCGCACTCGTCAGCCAGTGGGGTAACAAGGACCTCGAATGGCAGCGTACGCTCGACCAGAACATCGGTATCGACCTGGCTTTCATGGACGACCGCCTGCGCTTCACCTTCGACTACTTCACGAAGACGACTGACCCGTTGCTGCTCTCCATCTCCCTGCCTCCCTCGACCGGTACGACGACCAGCCCGATGAACATCGGAACGATGCACAACGAGGGCTTCACCTGGCAGGCAACCTACTTCGTGCTCCGTGGCAACGACTACAACTGGAGCCTCACTGCCAACATGAACCACGTGAAGACCAGCTACGACGACATGGGCAACTACCTGGAGTACCTCAACGAACAGGGCCGTGACGAAGAGGCGTACACCCTCCGCCGTTACTACGACGGCGCCAGCCCCACGGCGTTGTGGGCGGTGCGTTCGGCAGGTATCGACCCGATGACCGGTAACGAGGTCTTCATCAAGAAAGACGGAAGCTACACCTTCGAGTGGAACACTGCCGACGAGGTTGTCTGTGGTGACACCACGCCCGACGTGGAAGGCACCTTCGGCACCTCGGCATACTGGAAGGGCTTCTCGATGAACCTCATCTTCTCCTACCGCTACGGCGGACAGGCCTTCCGCCAGACGCTGTTTGACAAGGTGGAGAACATCTCCGAGTCTGACCTGATGTACAACCAGGACAAGCGTGCCTACTACGACCGTTGGCAGAAGCCCGGCGACCATGCCAAGTTCAAGCGCATCGACGACCTCTCGGAGTCGCACATGACGAGCCGCTTCATCGAGGACGAGAACACGCTGAAGCTCACCACGCTCTCCTTCGGCTATGAGAACCAGACGGCTCCCTGGCTGAAGACTATCGGTGCCTCTTCCTTCAACGTCCGCCTGTCGATGAACGACCTCTTCTACCTGTCGACCATCAAGGAAGAGCGCGGTCTGGACTACCCCTTCCAGCGCTCGGTGATGATGTCGTTGGGCCTTAGCTTTTAACCCCTAAAACCAGTGAATCAATATGAACTACAAGAATATCATCAAATGTCTGTTCGTGGCTGGCACCCTGTCCGTGTCGACTTCGTCCTGCTCCGACTGGCTTGAGGTGGACATGGAAGACAGCATCCTGGAGACCACCCTCTTTTCCACGAACGAAGGCTTCCTCACCGCGCTCAACGGTGTCTACTCGTCGCTCAACAACTCGTCGCTCTACGGCGGTACGCTGGGCATGGTCGGCATCGACATCATGGCGCAGTACTACAACGTGCCCAACGTCATCAACCAGCACAACTACTATTACTGGAGCGGCTACAACTACTCCGACAACAACTTCGACAACGCGTCGAACTCCCTGTGGAGCAACATGTACTCGCTCATTGCCAACGTAAACCTCCTGCTGGAGAAGTGCGACGAGCCGGATGCCGCCATCCTGGACCGCTACTATCCGTTGGTGAAGGGTGAGGCGCTCGCCCTGCGCGGCATGATGCACTTTGACCTGCTGCGTTTCTACGGACCCATCTATTCCGACGCGACGGCTTCGCAGGAGTGCCTGCCCTATCAGGAGGACAGCCGCCGCACCGTGCAGCCCCTGATTTCAGCCGAAGAGTTCCTCAACCGGGTTATCCGCGACCTCGATGCAGCCGCCGAGCTGTTGAAGGAGTGCGACCCCGTCCTGACCGAAGGTGTGAAGGACGGCGTGTTGAGCGACGACGGACTGGACAGCTACGACTGGTCCTACCGCCAGCTCCGCCTGAACTACTACGCCGTGCAGGCGCTCCGGGCACGTGCCTACCTGTGGAAGGGGGACAAGGCGACGGCATACGACATTGCCAAGAACGAGGTCATCGCCAAGAGCGAGACCGAGCAGCTTGACGTCTTCCCGTGGATGGACCGCACCACCGTTCAGGAGACCATCGAGAACTCCCGTCCCGACTATGTGTTCTCTGACGAGGTGATGTTCAGCCTCTACAACATGAGCCGCGACAACCTCTATGACAACTACTTCAGCGCGTCGGTGAACGCCAACAACCGCCTCTGCTTCGTCGGCTCGTCGGAGACCGGCAGCGACTCGAAGCTCGCCTCGTTCTACGACGATACCAACGACATCCGCCGCCGCATGTGGAGCTTCCAGGAGGGAGAGACCTCGGGCGACAACGCCATCTGCCTCGTGAAGTTCCAGGACTTCAGCGTCAGCTCGGAGAGCGGTGACACACTGACCTACCGCTACATGACCCCGCTCATCCGCAAGAGCGAGATGTACCTCATCGCTGCCGAATGTACGGACGACATCACCGAGGCTGCCACGCTCATCAACACGGTGCGCAACGTGCGCGGTGCCGTCTCCCTCGACGTGACTCCCGACAACAAGCAGGAGCTCATCACCCGCGAATTTGCCCGTGAGGTCGTGGGCGAAGGACAGCTGTTCTTCTACTACAAGCGACTGGGCATGACCTCGATTATCTCCGGAACGTCAGCGAGCGGTTCCGCCTCCATGAGCGTGGACAGCTATGTCATACCGCTGCCGAGCGACGAAGAAGACTTGCGTAACTAACCATTAAGAACGACGAATATGAAGAAACTGATTTATACACTTTGCTGCCTGTTGGGATTGGCTTCGTTCGCGGCGTGTGAGAAGGACATGCCTGCCTATGAGGGAAAAGACGGGCTTTACTTTGACGTGCAGTACACCAACGTGCCCCACTTCACCAATCCGGACATGTGGGCACACCAGCTCTACACCTGGGTGCGTTTCGTTTCCATGCCCGAAGGTGCCACCGACACGACGCTGAGCCTGAAGGTGAATGCCGTGGGCGAGGCACGCGACTACGACCGTGTGTTCAATGTGGCTGTGGTTGCCGACAGCACGACGGCTGTGGCTGACCAGGAATACAAGGACCTCTCCGAGCAGTGTGTCATCAAGGCGGGGGAGACCTCGGGCCTTGTCAACGTGACCATCCTGCGCTCCGACCGCGTGGCAGAGGAGACGGTACAGCTGCAGCTGACGCTCGTGCCCAACGAGTACTTCGACCTGCCGTTCACCTACATCACGGAGATTCCGGGACGCTACACCGAGGGCATGACGGACTTCTACAACAACCCCGACCCCCGCGTGCACAACATCTTCATCTCCGACATCATGACCCAGCCGACCATCTGGCCGTTGAACTTCGGAGAGTTCTCGCGTGAGAAGATGGAGCTGGTCCTCCGCCTTTATCCCGACGTGACCTACGACGATTTCAGCGCACTGGTGACCGTGCCTTTCATCATGCAGAACATCATCAACGAGATTGTCTCGAACTACCTCGTGGAGCAGTTCCGTGCCGGGAACCCCATCACGGACGCCGACGGGACGCTCATGTGGTTTAGCAATGTGCCTTGGGAGGAAAGCTCCATGCCGGGCGATGTTGTCCTTGATTAACTAAGAAACGATTATGAAGAACTATATTTATCCCTGCTTGCTGGCAGCCGCTGCCAGCCTTGCCTCGTGTGTCGACGACAAGGGCAGCTACACCCTTTCGCCCATCAACGAGGTGGAGATTACACTGAGTAACGAAGACGGCTACGTAGCCTATCTCGCGGGTGACCCCGTACACATCTCTGCCGATGTCACCGGAACGATGGCGGAGACCAACGAGCCCTCGCGCTACGCTTACCACTGGTATGTGAAGATTATCACCAACCTGTCGAGCATGGCGTCCGAGACGATAGACCTGAGCGAGGAACGCGAGTTCGACTACGTTGCCGACGGTTCCCTGCTGCCGGGCAGCTACACGCTCTATCTGGAGGTGACCGACCTGGAGACGGGGCTGAAGACCATCCAGCGAAGCTCGCTCGCCGTCCTCTCCCAGATGACGACGGGTTACCTCGTGCTCGGCGAGAGCACCGACGGCACGGTCAAGATGGACATGATTACCACGATGGAGGAAGACACCATCCTGCTGGAGGACGTCTTCACCGACCCCAACATCAGAGAGCCCGAGTCGCTCGTCTTCATCGGACAGACGCGCTACGGCGAATACCAGAACCTGTGGCTGACCGCCGCCGACCAGTCGTACTCGCTGACCAACGGCTCCTACTTCGAGCTGCTGGAGGACAACACGCTTGACTCGAAGATGCTGACCACCTTCGACGTGAAGCGCCCGATGCGTGTCATCGACATGTTCCCCCGCTATGACGCCAGCTACGGTTGCCGGGGTGACTCCAAGCGCGGATACATCACCGACGACGCCATCTACGTCACCTCGATGATGTCGAACGACCAGATTTTCGGTAACCCCATCAACCGCTACAGCAACACGAGCACCGAACTGTTCACGCCCTACCGGCTGGCTTTCGTGGTTAACGGAGCCTACATGTCGTCGCTCTTCCTCAACGCCATCTTCTATGACATGGACAGCCAGGCCTTCGTCGGTCCGAACAGCAACAGCCCGACGAGTGCGACCTACTGCCGGAAGCTCCAGGCGAGCGCAAGCGCAGCCTTCGAGTGGGACCAGAGCAAGTATCCCGACAACCGCCGCCTCGTCTTCGGACAGAACGGCAACGCCGGCTACTCGTATGTGGTCCTGACCGACGACCAGAACAAGTGGTACGCCTATTCGTTCAGGCCGTCGAGCACCACTTCCCCCTCCCAGTGGTTCAGCACGGAGATTGACCAGAGCGTGGCTACCGACTTTGCACAGGCGAGCCACTATGCCTTCTCCGACGACGAGACCGAGATGGTCTATGCCGTGGGTTCGAAGCTCTACGGGTATGACCTGGAGCGTAACATCGGCCGCCTGCTGAAGGACTACGGCAGCGAAATCATCCTCCTCGACCGCGATGCCGAGTCGACCACCGCCCGCAACAAGTTCTACATCGCTGTCTCCGCAGGCGACGGCAAGAGCACCCTCAGCTGGTTCACCATCCCGTCCGACCCGAACGACATTCCGTTTGAGGAGGATGAGGACATGGTATGGGAAATCAACTCCACCGTGAAGGGTATCCAGTGGAAGAGTGCCGGAGACCTTGCCGACGAATCAGGATATTATTGATAACAACTCAACAACAATGAAAAAGCTATTCATCACTCTCTTTACTGCCTTGCTGGCCATCCCCGGCCTGGCACAGACCAACTTCCGCCCGCTCACGCTCGACCAGGCAGTGGAGCAGGCAAAGAAGGAAAACAAGCTCGTGTTCGTCGACTTCTACACCGACTGGTGCGGCCCCTGCCGCGTGATGGCGAACACCGTCTTCCCGCAGAAGAAGGTGGGCGACTACTTCAACGCCCGTTTCGTCTGTATCAAGCTCAATGCCGAGAAGGAGGGCAAGGCGGACGCCGCCACCTACCAGGTGAAGGCATACCCGACCTTCCTCGTGCTCGACACGGACAAGAAGGTGAAGCTCGACATCAAGGGCTCCATGACCGCCGACAACTTCATCTCGAAGATTGAGAGCGAGCTCAACCCCGAGCTCTCGCCCGAAGCCATGAAGAAGCGCTACGATGCCGGCGAACGTACCCCCGAGCTGGTCAACGCCTATGCCTTCCACTTCATGGAGGAAGGCAAGGAGGAAGAGGGCTTCCGCATCGTCAACGCCTACTTTGACTCGCTGACGGACGCACAGCGGCTCGCTCCCGAGAACTTCTTCCTCTTCTCGCGCTACACCATCCGTCTCGATGACCCGAAGGCAGACTTCCTCGTGGCACACCGCAGCGAGTTCGACCCCGCCGTCCGTGCCCGTGCCGAGGAGCACGCCCAGAAGCTCTATCACGCCGGGCTGGTGAGCTACCTCTCCGGCTTCCAGTTTGCCGAAGGGAAGTATGACGCTGCCGCCTACGGTGCCCTGAAGCAGTCCATCATCGACTGCGGACTGGACAAGACCTATCCGTATGCTCCGCTCTTCGCCCTCATCGAGTGCTATGCCCAGGGCGACAAGGCTGCCTACTTTGCCTTGCTGAAGGAGAAGCAGCCCGAGATGAACGAGAACGACTTCAACCTCGTGTTGCTCAACTTCTCCCGTCTCTTCCCCGCTGCCACGACCGACAAGGCGCTGCTGGCAGAAGGAGCCAAGTACATCCGTTCGATTCTCCCCGGTCTGAAGCCGTCGACCATCATGATGATGGGACAGCTCCTCCAGAGTCTGGAAGGGAAATAACACGCTGCTTCCGCCACCCGGCGGAACACGGCTAAACGATTGAAAAAGGGTGTATCAAGGTGAGCCGACGCTCATCCTTGTTACACCCTCTCTTTGTGCATGTGCCCTGAGGCTCGTCCTGGCAGGGGACAAGCAAGCTACAAGCCGGGGATAGATGGACCAAAGTATAATACTTAGACCCCCTAAGTATAATACTTAGGCTGCCAAAGTATAATACTTTGGTCTGTTTATCCCCGGTTTGTATCGTGTCTCTCCCGTACCCCGGGAGCATTAAGGGCGTGTTCCCTCATTCTTCATCTTCCGATACTCCGACGGGGACATGCCGTAGACCTGCTTGAAGCACTTGCTGAAGTAGTGTGAGTCGTAGAAGCCGGTGAGGAAGGCTATCTCAGTCATCGTCTGGCTGCCCGTCTCCAGCAGTTCGGCGGCTTTGCGGAAGCGCAGGTCGCGTATCAGCTCTACGGGCGACAGTCCTGTGAGCGCCTTTGTCTTCTTGAACAGCACCGAGCGGCTGACGCCCATCTCGCGCGCCAGGCTCTCCACGTTCAGCTCGGGCGAGCCGAGGTGCGAGCCGATGTGGTCTGTCATCCGGTCGATGAATGCCTGTTCGGCCGGGGGCAGGGTGCTGTCGGGAGCGGTGTCGTCGGGGGTAGCGTCCGTCTCGGGGTAGATGAACTGCGAGCGGTACAGTTCCTGCAGGCGGCGTCTGCCACGGACGATGTTGTCCGCCTGTGCCCGGAGCACCTTCGAGCTGAACGGCTTCGGGACGTATGCCTCCACGCCCAGGTTGAGGCTCTCCACCTCGCCCTCGGCGCTCGACTCGTTGGTCAGCAGGATGACCGGGATGTGGCTGGTGGCGGGATTGCGGCGGAGCATCTTGAACATCTCCGTCCCGCTGAGCACCGGCATGTGGATGTCGCTGATGACGAGGTCCGGGTTGTGGCTCACCGCACAGAGGAAGCCCTCCTCGCCGTTGGCTGCCGTCAGGGTGCGGTAGCCGGTCGAGAAGGTGGACTCGAGGAAGCCGCGCAGCTCGGCATTGTCCTCGACGATGAGCAGGAGCGGACGGGTGGCGTCGGTGTCCTCTCCGGACGTGTCGGAAGCGGGGACTGCCGGTTCGTCGGTGTCATCGCCGTCCTCGAGGATGAACTCCGTGTCGGGGTCGAAGTGCTCCCTGCCCTTGGGCAGCTCCACGGTGAAGGTCGAGCCGTTGTTCACGCTGCTGGTCACGCTGATGTGTCCGTGGTGCAGCTCGACCAGCTCCTTGATGAGCGACAGTCCGATGCCCGTCGTCGGCACACGGGATGCCTGCCGCTGCACGAAGCTCTCGAAGCGGTCGAAGAGGTGGGGTTGCCGTTCCTCGGGGATGCCGTAGCCCTGGTCGATGACACGGACGGTGATGTGTTCCCCGTGCTCCTCGACGGCGACTGTGATGCGTTTTCCGCGCGGGGAGTACTTGAAGGCGTTTGAAAGGAGGTTGAAGAAGACGCTTTCCAGCTTGTCGGCGTCCGCCCAGACCGTGAGCGAGGGAGCCTTCATCTGCAGCTCTAGCCGGGTGTCCTCGCTCTCGGCAAGTCCGGCGAACGAGCGCAGGAGCTGTTCGAAGAAGGCGCGCAGCTCCACGCGGCGCACCGTCAGGTGCATCTTGCCGCTGGTCACCTTCTGGAAGTCGAGTATCTGGTTGATGAGGCGGATGCTGCGGCGGGTGTTCTTCTGCATGATTTCCAGGTTCTGGCGCACCTGGGGCGAGAGCTCCGGCTGTTCGAGAACGTTCTCCAACGGCGACACGACGAGGGTAAACGGCGTACGCATCTCGTGGACGATGTTCGTGAAGAAGTCGGTCTTCACCTTGGCGAGCTTCTGCTCGAGGAGCATGCGCTGCTTCAGCTTGTAGTGTCCCAGCACGATGGCGCCTGCCCCCGTCGTCGCGGCAAGGAAGAGGATGATGGCGAGCGCGATGCCTCCCGGCGAGCCCCAGAACGAGGGCAGCACACGGATGTGGAGGCAGCTCTCGTTGTCCATCCAGCGTCCGTCGCTGTTCGTGGAGCGCACGCGGAAGGTGTAGTCGCCCGGCGGGATGTTCGTGTAGACCGCCTTCGGCTCGTTGCCCACATAGTGCCAGTCGTCGAAGCCGTCGAGCTTGTAGGCGTATTGCAGGCGGTCGGGGAAGTTCATGTCGAGTGCCCGGAAGAGGAGGTTGAACGAGTTGCGGTCGTGGCTGAGCGTCACCGTCCGGTTGTTGCCGAAGGTGTAGGGCTGTCCGTTGGCGTCGGTCACGGGACTGTCGTTTGCCGAGAAGGCGGTCAGCACGATGTTGGGCTTGAACGTGTCCTTCTCGATGTCACCCGGACGGAAGGCGAGCAGTCCGCGGTCGGTGGCGAAGATGAGCCTGCCGTGCCCGTCGTCGGCAGCATCGTTGTCCGAGAAGGTGAGGGGAGAGGGGAAGAAGCGGTCGTCGAAGGTGTCGAACGTCCGTGCCTGCGGGTCGAACTTGCACAGCCCGCCCTCCGTGGCGAGCCACAGGCAGCCGTTGCCGTCCTCCTGCATCGTGTAGAGCACGTCGGAGGGCAGCCCGTCGCGTGTGGTGTAGTTCGCGAGGGTCTCGTCGGGAGAGAGGCGGAAGAGCCCTTTGCCGAAGGTGGCGAGGTTGAGCGTGCCGTCTCCGGAACGGTAGATGAAGAAGACGGAGTTGGTGTTGAAGGCGCCCCGTTTTGCCGCCAGCGTATGCAGGTCCTCAAAGACGACCGACTCGGGCGCGTTCTGTTCGGGACGGAAGCGCAGCAGCCCCTGTGTCGTGGCAATCCAGATGTGTCCCCGTCCGTCTTCGCACAGACAGCGTATCTGGCGGAAAGCGGCAGGATAGTGCGTCAGCCGGTGTCCCGGGTGGAAGAAGACGGTCTGCCCCTCCGCCCCGCGTCCGACGGCGTTGAGTCCGTTCCCTGCCGTGCCGACCCAGATGCGTCCGTTGCTGTCCTCCAGCAGGAAGGTCACGCGGTTGTCGCTGAGCGATGCCGGGTCGTCCGTCCGGTGGACAAACCGCTCCACCCGGTAACGCCCTCCGGCGAGTGGTGTCGCCTTGAAGAGGCCACTCCCGTCGGTGCCTATCCAGATGTTCCCTTCCCGGTCCTCCAGGATGGCGTTGGCACGTCCGACGGGACTCCGCTGCGGCGTGATGGTCCCCTGTGCGGAGAAGTAGCCCCGGAAGCGGCGCGTGCGTGTGTCGAAGAGATGGATGGTGCTGTCCTGTGCGCCCATCCACAGGTTGCCCCGGCTGTCGGCACAGAGTCCGCGCGTACGGTTGGCGTTGCTGTAGAGGTCGGTGGGGTCGGGCGAGAGCAGGTCGAAATGGTTGCTCTTGAACGTGAGCTTCAGCACGCCCTTGTTCGCCCTGCCCAGCCAGAGGTTGCGTTGCTTGTCGACATAGAGGGAGGACGGCTCGGTGAAGTCGGGCATGCCCTGGGTGGCAGGCAGGATGAGGGGGAACAGCTCGTGGTTCTCCATGTCATAGTAGTTGAGCGCCTTGTCGGGCGCATAGAACCAGATGCGCTGGTTGCGGTCCTCGAAGATGGAGATTTTGTTGCGTGTGTCGATGGTGCGGCGGTGGCGGTCCAGCAGACGGAAGCGGCGCTGGCTCTCCTTGTCCGGCTCCAGGCAGGTGATGAACGAGTTGTCGAGGTAGGTCACCCAGATGTTCTTGTCCTGGTCGACGTAGCAGTCGCCGATGTGGTTGCTCTCCAACCGTCGCGGGGCAGGCTGTGAGGCGGAGTAGTGGAGTGCCCGCCCCGACTCCAGGTCGTGGAGGAAGAAGCCGTCGCTCCCGGTCATGTAGAGCGACTTCGTGTCGGTGTATGCCTTGATGCGGACGATGTTGTCCGTCGTGGCAAGGCGGATGAGCGAGTGCTGCCGCTCCCTGTTCCGGTAGATGTAGACCTTGCCGTGGTCGCTGCCTATCTGGAACAGGTTGAGCCGCTTGCGCATGCTATAGTAGCGGTCGTCCGTCCCCAGGGGATGGCGGGTGAGCTTGCCCGTCTGCTCGTCATAGTCGAGGAACTCCCGCCGGGAGAGAATCCAGACGTGGTGCTCGCGGTCGTTCGAGACCATGACGATGTCCGTGTCGTCGCCCGGCGGATAGTCGAGCACCGTCTCATAGTCGAGCTGTTCGCCCTCTCCGTAGCGGGCACGCACCAGCCGTCCGTTGTCCAGGTGAAGCCAGATGTCGCCGTTGGGCAGGAGCTGGAGACTCTTGACCGTCCCCAGCGAGTCGGGCAGGGGGAAGAACCGGCGCGTAGGGATTGAAGCGGACGGTCCTCCGGTTGTCATTGGTGAGCCAGATGTAGCGGCGGCTGTCCTCCCGCAGCGAGGTGATGAGGTTGTTGGCAATCCCGATGCTGTCGCTGTCCTCCAGGCGGTAGTTGGTGAAGTGCGCCCCGTCGAAGCGGCTGAACCCGTTCGAGGTGCCGAACCACAGGTAGCCCTGCTTGTCCTGGATGGTGACGTTGATGGTCTGCTGAGGCAGTCCGTTGGTGGTATCATAGAGGGTGGGGACGTAGGAACCTTGTGCACCGGCAGGCATCGTGCCGGCAAGGACGGACAAGGTCAGGAGCAGGAAGGTTAACAGTCGTCTCATGGGGATGAGTGGTTGTCGGGAAGCCGTGCCGGACCCATTCCGGCGGAAACGGGACGCGGATACCTGCCGTCGGCAACTTGGAAACAACTAAACCGGCTTCACCCGCATCCCCTGCTCCCGCAGGATGAGTACCGCGCTGTGCAGGCACAGCCTCGTCGGTGTCTTTAGATGTGTTTGTCCACAAATCTACACATAAAAAACACAAAAATACCCCATTTTGCCTGCGATATTAATGTATTTTTGTAAATGCAAATGACTTTGGATACTTAACAACCGACGTATATGAAAACACAAATCCTTTCCCTCCTCTGTTGCCTGTTCGCCTGGCTGCTGCCCGTGCAGGCACAAGACAGTCCCGACATCCTGAAATTCTCCTGGAAGAAAGTAGCCGACCGCATGCCCGACGAGTGGTATGGCAGTCAGCAGGCACGCGCCTCGTTTGACAAAGGCATCGGCTGCATCCTCAAGACCCAGATCCGTGTCGACGGCAAGCCGACGGTCTGGTGTGCCCAGCACGACGAGCATACCTTTGTCCCGGCTCCTGCACGTGCCTACGAACTGGCTTCGTTCAGTGGTGCCGAGTCCGCCTCCATCGTGGCGCTGCTCATGTCCATTCCCGACCCTTCACCCGAGATTGTCGCCGCTGTCAAGGGAGCCGTGGCGTGGTTTGAAGCCCATGCCGTGAAGGACATCCGGGTGGAACGCGTTCCGGACGGCAGTCCCAAGGGCGACGCCCGTGTTGTCTCCGCCCCGGGCAATATCCTCTGGGCACGTTTCTACGACCTCGAAACCGGCAAGCCCTTCTTCTGCGGACGCGACGGGGTGAAACATGCCACCCTTGCCGAGGTTGAAAAGGAACGCCGCGGCGGCTATGCGTGGTACACCAATGCCCCGCAACGCGTCCTTGACCGCTATGCAAAGTGGATTTCGGGCATTTGACCCAAATCTACCCACAAGAAAATGCAAATCTACACAGCCGGACCCCCTGCCGCTCACTACCTTTGCATCGTCAAAACAGAAGAATAAGAGAAAGACTTATTCAAACATATACAACCAAGGATCAGTTATAACATTAGGCTTATATTTCTATCTAGTTAGGAGCCGGCTCGTCCGGCATCTTTCCTTTACATTCCAAAAATGTGGGTGAAAAGTACAATGCGTGTGGGGCAGTGATGCCGTGCACGCATTATTTTTTATGTACGCTCGGTCCCTGTATCAGCATGCAATCAATTCCCGTGAAATGCTTGACAAAGTCTCTCAAAAGCCACTTTTGCGCTAACGCGTACTTTCCCAATTCCGCTCAAACCAGAAGCCAACTGCTAAGAGATGTTACTGAAAATCGCGGAATCAGCCTTTGATTTTAGAAAACTATACATTCCGTTCTCGGAATATTGGCAAAACGTGCCCGCAACCATATTGTTTCGCGAGCCAAACTATATTGTTTGAGACATGAAACAATATAGTTTCCGCCTCCAAACAATATTGTTTGAGGTGTCGAAGTCAAATATTTGGAGAGCGAAGTGCTTGAATTCCGGGTTTCGTCTTCCAGAAGGTGGAACGGGAGACTGATTTTGAAACTATTAAAAAGAGTGCGGTTGAGTGTATCCCCTATGTATGAGGCTGCTTCCTCTAAATCTTCCCTATCCAAATAACAGGAAAATCCCCCTTTCTGAATCAATGTGTATTTTGCGAAACGCTCCAGAATCCTTTCTTTGCGCGCTCACTCGTCCTTTGGCGTAAGCATTGCCCCTGTAGAGCCCTTCATTTGACATTTTGTCAAACGCACCTGGTCCAATCCTGATTGTTTTCCCGCATTCATACATAGCGGTGGGCAATGAACCCTGCGGAATGCGTTTGAACGGTTGTCGAATATTGTTTGAATGGTTGTTGAATGTTTATTGGGCGTTGCATTGGACCGGGCGACCCGACCGGTCCAACAAGGGAATGCCGATTGATTTTCTTCTCAATCCTTATAGTGACCTCGTGTTATCAGAGCTGGTGAATCCAGTGTTGTTTGACGCATTACCGCAAAAACACCAAGTGAAATGGCGCAAAAACACCAAGTGAAATGCCACAAAAACACCAAGTAGCGGAAGCACGGGGTGCAAATATGTCTGATTTTATGATGCATTTGAAGGGTGTTTTTTACCGTAAAAAGCACCCTTGTACATCATCGTTTTTTGGCTTTACAAAGTGATTTTCTGGCTTTACAAAGTAACTTCTTCATATTGTTCTTATAATCAGGAAATAAAAAATCGCATTACAAAGTATTTATTTGCCCTTACCAACCGCTTTTTCGGTTTGTCCGTCTTAACTTTGCCTGAACAACAAACCATGAGAATGTAATGAAGAAGACGATTCTTTTTAGGAGATTAAGGAACTTTGTTTATGCGATGATGCTGCCTGGGATGGCGATGTTCATCGGGTCATGTTCAGATGAACCAAATTGGGAACGGTTGCCTGACAGACAACGGGATGATGTCCAGGTACGTCCGGAAGTGAAATCTGACGAGGAATGGGAATATTCTTTCTCTGTAAATGGACTCTGTGGAGAAGGAGCTGATTCTGCTTCGGTCTTTATGGCAGACTGGCCCGATAGGGTTTGGGTGGGGAATGTTTTTCCGGAGGCTGATTTCGGAGCTGGCTTTGAAAACAATATTCCCTATCCGGAGATGTCCCTCACTTTACGGACGGATTTCCCCCAACCATACGTCGGACATTGTATTTCGAATGGGCGTCAGTCCATGAACTATCGGAGATATTTGAAGAGCCTGATTCATTCGGAAGAATACAAGGATTTTGTCAGGACAGACAGCCTTGGGGGATCTGTGGAAGTCTTTTATTCGGAATACAACTCTCCAGAAGGGACGAAAAACATACGGGTTGTGAAAAGCCGGATGTTGGTACTGGTCCTGTCGCGTCGTTTTAAGGTGACTATGGATATTCCCGATAACGTCTCTTTCTGGGAAGCGATGAAAGGGCAGACCGGGAAGAATCCGGTCTATGTACGTTCCTTGACGTATGGAAGAGCCGCCTTGTTGATGGTGGAGAGTGAAGCTGGCTTCAGCTCTTTGCAGGATGCTTGGAGAAACAGGCTGGAAGGGAAGGACCTGACTCTTGAGCAGCAAGAGGTTTTCCGTCGGTCAACGGTCAGTAGGCGAATATGGTCGGATACTGCGCAATGGGATGCTAACCAGCTGTTTGACCTGCATACGGATATACAGACAATCTTCAAGGATTGTTATTCCGAAGGAGACTATGGTGCTCCAATTCTGTGTGAGGGTGCTTATGTGAAGGACAATAAACCGTTCAGGAGGAACAGATAGATTGGAAATGCGTCCCCTTATGAAGAAGCTTTTTCCTGCGTCAGGAAGGGCGAAAAGACCGTATTCGGTTACGACCTGAATATGCTCTACTAGAAATTGGATGTGGCGGGGCGGGTTGCCGAAAACAGTGTCTGGCTTTTACTTTTAACATCCTGTCCCTTGCCAATCCCGTGACTTTTGGTTTCTTTTGTGGCGGAAACTCCTAAACCTTGCGCCATGAAACAAACTCTTTTCCCGCTCTCCCTGCTGGTCGCACTCCTCTTCGTGGGAATCGGGTGTGACCGACGTCCGTTCAAGGACGATCCCGCCTTCGATGACAAGGTGCTCATCCTCGAAAACAATCCCGAACTGTTGCTCGTCCGCATGACAAAGGACTCCCTTGCCGACCGTCCCATCACCGATGAAGCCTCGGCTACCGATTTTCTCGTCCGCACGCTGGCACAGGTCTATACCGTCTATGGGACTGTCCCCGACAGGGAACGGCTGGAACAGTGCCTTGCCATCTTCCGTTCCGCCCGCAAGGCACAGCAACAGCTCGAGACGCTCTACCTGCTCGCCGACATCCACCGGCGCAACAACGACCTGCGGGGCGAGCTGGACATCATCCAGCGCTCCATAGACTTGGCGGAGGCGGTCTATGACCCCGTGTGGCTCTTCTACCTCTACAGCTACCTGGGTGACATGTACCGTCGCGAGGGAGACCTCGTCCGTTTTGCCCGCTATCAGGAGACTGCGAAAGGATGCATCGCCTCCGTTCCCGAGGTCGAGCTGGACCCCCACACACGGATGCTCCTTGCACGTAGCGAGCTTTACACCGGACAGCCCGGAGCGGCACTCCGTCTGCTCCTTCCGCTTGCCCGTGAGACCTCGGAACACCACTTGCGCTATGCCGACATCCACCGGTTGCTGGGCATGGCGGACTTCCGTCTCGGACGCTTCGGTGATGCAGCCACCGACTTCCGCAAGTCACTGGCTGCCGAACGCGACACCCTCCACCTGTTCCGCTGCCACACGATGCTCGCCACCTGTGCCTTCCGCATGGACAGCCTTGAAACGGCGCGCCGTCACTGCGACCTCGCGGCAGCCTGCCGTGTCCCCGGTGTGTCCGACCATGCACTCATCGACTATTACCGGCTCTGCACCGACCTCGCCGGGAAGGAAGGTGATACCGAAGGGGCGTCGGCTTCCGGTCGCTGTCTGATTGAGGCGTACGAGCACCTGGTGACAAAGCTTGCCCGGCATACGCTCGACGGTGCTGTCAGCGAGTATGCCCGTCAGCATGAAGAGCAGGAAGCCGGGCGTCGGTCCGTCCTTCTCCTTTACCTGACGGCGGCTGTGGCAGTGTTGCTCCTTGCCGGGCTTGTGGTGCAGACGTGGCGATATCGACGGGAGAGGCACCGCCATGCATCGCTCCGGCAAAGCGTCGGTGAACGGGAACGCTTCGAGACGGCAAGCGAGGAGATGAAGGAACTGGTCCGCTGCGACTTGCAGCTCTTCAGGGAGTTGATGGCGCGGCGGAGCCTCCGTCAGGAGAAGGGACAGGAGGCGAAGCAGGTGTCCGACCGTTCTGCCCCATCGGAGGATGCCGATGTCCCGTTTACCCGTTGGGACCTGTTCTACCGCCACATCGATTTCCTCTTCGACGGGTGCTACACGCAGCTCGTCCGCCTCTACCCTTCGCTGACGGAGAAGGAGGTGCAGCTCTGCTGCCTGTTGACGGCCGGCTTCCGTACCGACGAGATAGCCGGTGTGTGGATGCAGAGCGTCTTTTCCGTCCACAAGTGCAAGACGGATGTCCGCAAGAAGCTGGGTGTCCCCGACGGCGGAGACATCACGGCTTTCCTGCGTCAGGAAGTGCAGGAATCCGCCCGTTGAGGCGCAATATTCCGCCGTCCGTTTGCCTGCGTCTCAGAATCTGCCTACCTTTACCACGGATAAGCGGAAGAATTGCCGCCGACCACTGTTATTGAACCCAATCAGAATCGTTCCAATGAAACTACTTGCATCCCTTCTGCTGCTGATAGCCGTGTGTGCCTGCACACCGCCGCGGCAGTACCGTGTCACCGAAGGACACACCCACACTTACTATCGCATCACCTACAACTACGACCGTACGCTGGACGACGAGATACGGGGTGAGATCCGCCGTTTCTACCATTCGCTCAACCCCTTCGACTCGCTCTCGATCGTCAGCGCCGTCAACACCAACCGCAACATGGAGGTCGACTCCATCTTCATCCATGCCTTCCGGGTGGCGGAGGAGGTGTCGCGGCAGACCGACGGCATGTTCGACATCACCTGCGCCCCGCTCATCAATGCCTGGGGCTTCGGCTTCAAGAACATGGGGGAGGTCACGCCTGCGATGATTGACAGCCTGAAGACCTTCGTGGGCTATGAGAAGGTGCGTCTGGAAGGCAACCGGGTGGTGAAGGACGACCCGCGCCTCCTGCTCAACTTCTCCGCAGTGGGCGACGGGTGCATCTGCGACCTGATTGCCGCACGCCTCGACAGCCTCGGTGTCGAAGACTATCTCGTGGACATCGGCGGCGAAATGACCGCCAAGGGAAGGAATGCCAAGGGGCTGCCCTGGCACATCGGCATCAACCGTCCCGTCGACGACTCCACGCAGCTGAATACGGACATCGAGCAGGTCATCGAACTGGGCGAGCGCGTAGGCCTTGCCACCTCGGGCGACTACCGCAACTTCTACATCAAGGACGGCAAGAAGTACGCCCACACCATCAATCCCAAGACCGGATATCCCGCCGGGGGCGACATCCTGAGTGCGACCATCATCGCGCGGGACTGCATCGTTGCCGACGCCTATGCCACGGCATGCATGGCGTTGGGACGGGAGGGAGCCAAGGCGCTCCAGGCACGGCATCCCGAGCTGGAGTACTTCTTCATCTACGCCGACAGTACGGGTGCCTACCGCACCGAGTACTCGCCCGGCATGGAGAAATACCTGGTCAAATGAGGCGGGAGTGTGGCAGTTTGCCGACTTATGCGTATCTTTGTCGCTGACGTTTCACTCATAAAACCTAGACGCACTATGATTACCATTTTTCACAATCCGCGGTGCAGCAAGAGCTGTGCTGCCATGACCTATCTCAAGGAGAAGGGTGAAGAACTGAATGTGGTGAACTACCTCGACGGGAGTGTCACCGAGGAACAACTGCGCGACGTCCTGCGTAAGCTGGGTGTGCCTGCCAAGAGCATTGTCCGCACAGGAGAGGCGCTCTGGAAGGAACGCTTCGCCGGGCTGAAGCTGAGCGAGGACGAGCTGATTCGCGTGATGGTGGAGAATCCCCGCCTCATCGAACGTCCCATCGTCATCAAGGGCGACAAGGCAGTCGTGGCACGTCCCACTGCCGACCGCATCGACGAGATACTTTGACGGACACCGGACGGAGCTTATTCCTCCGGGTGGCCGGTAATGCCGGAACGGGCGTGTGTCGTAGTGCTTTCATGCACACAGACACACGCCCGTTCTTTGTTTATCTGTTTCCCCGTTGTGGTGTGGGGAGTGGCATCAGCCGACGTTCAGCTTCATCTCCTTCTCGGCACGGACGCCGTTCGAGAGGACGACGAGCGTGAACGTGAAGATGCCCTTCCGGTTCCCTGCTTCCACCTTCAGGCGGTGACCGTCCACGGTCAGCTTGGCGGGGAAGTCCGCCGGGGTCTGCACGCTAAACTGCATGTCGAGCGGCATGTTGTCGTCATCCTTCACGTAGTCGTTCAGGTCGAACTCTCCGCTGTGGCCTGCCGTCAGTCCCATGTTGTCGGCGGTGAACTCCGGCTTGCAGGCATCCTCGAACACGGGCAGTGCGGGGAACCAGAAGTACTTGTCGTCCCAGTTCTCCTGCTTGTTCACGGTGCTCCACTCCGAGCCCAGCCCGTTGTCGCCCTTGAGCGGCAGACGGAGCACCTCCTTGCCGTCGGCATCGACCACGCACAAGCCTTCCTTCTGTGTACCACGAACACCTTGCCGGCTGCCAGGCGCATGTCGCCGGTCTGGCTGCTGATGCCCTCCAGCTGACGGGTGATGGTGAGGGAGGGGATGTCGAACACGGCGACGCCCCGGTTGTGCCCCACGTAGGCTTTCCGGTCGGTCAGTCCCACGAAGGCGCGTCCGTCTCCTCCGATTTCCGTGAAGACGGCTTTCCTCTTCAGTGTCCTGGCATCAGCCACCACGAGGCGGTTGCCCTGCTTGGAGGTGAAGTAGAAGTTGTCGCCCCAGATGGCACCGAACTGGGTAGTCACGCCGAAGGTCTCCCCGTCATTGGCTGCCCGGTAAGCCCGGTAGACAGGTTCGAGGGTGGTATATTCGGTGCGCTTGAAGCGGTTCACCGTGCCGTTGTCGTGACCGAACCAGTCTTCGTTGACAATCCAGAAGCCCTCGGCACGATGGCCGGCATGCGGGTCGGAGTCCGAGGGCTCTGCAGGAGTGGGGTCTTCGGTCGGAGTGGGTGGAGTGTCGACGATGTCGTCGTCCTTGCTGCACGAGGTATGGAGCATGAGCGCAGCAGGGATAGCCAGTGCGGCCATCCAATGTGAGAGAAAAGTCTTTTTCATGCGATTGGGATAAGGAAATACCGGCAGTCGGTTGCCCCGATGTGGCAGCAGCCGGCTGCCGGCAGGATTAGTTGATGAAGATGTATCGGATGTTGGACGTCTTGCCCTGTATCTTCTCTTTCAGCACCGGTTTTGCGCCGCTGCAATCGTAGATGAGCAGGTAGTTGTCATCGGGACCGTTCTTCCCGTTGCCCGTCTGACCGGGGATATAGAGCAGGTGCGTCCGGGAGTCGACGATGGGGTTGCAGCCGATGAACTGCACCTCCGGCACGTCCTTGAAGACGTCGCCCGCCTTCTCCAGCCGTTTGGTCTTCAGGTTGAAGCGTCTGATCACCCCGCTGCGTTCGTAGTAGAACTCCGTGTTGAGCGACTGCACGCCCATGAGGTAGATGTAGTCGCCATCGATGGAGATGCCGTGCGTCGGGTCGTAGCCCGGAGAGATAAACTCGTTGACGGTGACCGACTCCAGCTCCTTCATCTCCTTGGGGTCTACCTTGATGAAGTAGCCCACCTTGGGGCGTCGCGTCCAGAAGACACTCAGCCAGAAGTTGCCATCAGCGTCCGCCACGATGCCGCCGGGCACATATTCACCCGGAGCACTGAAGGTCACCTCCCTGCCGAGGGCGGTCGTGTTGCGTTTCACCTCGACGAGCCCCGGCTGCTTGTGTCAGAAACCGCCCATGGCATAGTAGAGCTTGCCTTTGTGGCGGATGGCTTTGGACAGGACCAGAGGTTCCAGCGTGGCTCCGTAATTGGCGATGTGGTAGCTTCCCTCCATGAGGTATGCCTTGTTCGCCTGGCTGTCGAAGCGGATGAGCGCCTGCTCGTCCTTGATGAAAATGTTCGCTTCATCGAGCACGTAGATGGATTCCGGGTCGCTCGGGAAGGGCTCGTCTTCGGGCTTGGTGCCTTCGGGCATGTCAAAGCTGAGGTCCTTGAACTTGTAGGCACGCTTCTCCTTCAAGGTCTTTGCGTCGGCGACCACGAGGATGGTGTCCTCGGCAAAACCGATGGACTTGAAGGTCGAGCACAGGAAGTAGATGTCATCGCCGTAGGCAGCCATGCAGCGGACCCGTTTGCCGATGGGGTGTCCGTTGACGTCCTCGAAGAGGCGCGTGGTGACGGAGCCGTCCTCGTTGATGCGGGTCAGTCCGCCGGGACCGTCCGCCTTGTTGCCGCCGTTGAGCAGGTAAATGCCCTTGTCCAGTCCAGGGGCTTTTCCACGTAGTTCTCTTCGTCCGTTGGTTTGTCAGGCGTGTCGTCTGAGCAGCCGCCCAGCATTAGCAGGGCTGTGGCGGCTCCCAGGAGGTAGGTGCAGAGTCTGTTCAGTCTGTTCATGGTCCGCGCTTACTTTTGAGGGTTGAAGAAGATGCCTGCGGGGAACGCCGTGTGGTTCTCCCAGGTGCGTGTGCTGACCTTTTTCTCCGGGTCAATCCGCCAGATGTTGTTGGTCTTGTAGTCCTCTCCGAAACCTTTTAGGGTATTGAGGTAGATTTCGCCCGTCACGGGGTGGATGGCAACGCCGTTGTAGATGATGCTGGCATTGTCGCCCAGGTCATAGACGTCGAGCAGCTCGTCCTCATAGCTAGCCTTGAAGGTCTTGGAGTCATCGTCCGGTCCTTTCGTCTTGGGCTTGAGCTTCTCACCCGCTTTGTAGGTGACGTGGCTGAGCATTGAGCCGACCAGGTAGTACACCTCATCGTCCTTGGACGTGAACCAGGAGCTGGCAAAGCCGTTCCTCGACTTGATGGGTGCGCTGATGTACACGAACCCGTCTCTGTTGAGCCTGTTGCCGTCGAAGTTGAAGCAGCACAGGTAGGATTGCTGCAAATAGTCGAACACTCCTGCCACATAGAGCGAGTTCTCATCGCGGTAGCCGATGGCGTTGAGCTTCTTGAAGTCGTAGCCCACGCTTACCTTGGTCGCCTTCGTGCTGGCGGCATCGAACGACAGGAGCGACATGGACACGCCCGACTGTAGGGTTGAGAAGGTGAACGCCTTCCCTTGCAGCACGACGAAGGGTTGCTTCACGGCTTTCTCGCTGCCTTCCATGAAAGTCAGTTCCTTGCTTGTGGGGTTGAACTTCCACACACCTTTGCTGTCGCGGATGAAGATGGTGTTCTCGTCGACGACGGCGATGTGGGTCGGCCATTTGAGGTCTTTCATTTCCTCGTGCGTGAAGGCTTGCACGCGCTTCATGGTGTGCCGGTTGGCGATGATGAGCATCCCGTCGGTCTGGAACTCTCCACCGAGCGGAGCCTTGTTGCCGTTCTGCGAGATGAAGTAGACGTTGTCGCCGTAGAACTTCATGTCCTGCGTCACGTTGCCCAGCAGGCTGCCGTTGACACGTGCGTAGATGCTGTCAATCAGTTCGCCTTCGGGCGTGATGTAGAGCAGCGTGCCGGTCTCGTTGCTCATGTTGCCCTCGTTGAGGACGAACACGCCCTTCGGGTCGTCGAAGAGGATGCGGCGGAACGCGGCTTTCAGCGTCAGGGTCTTGTCACCCTCGCCGGTGGCGGTCAGCGTGAGGTCGAACTTGTCGGCTCCCTTCACGTCGTCAGGTGCGGTCACGATGACGAGCGAGTCGTCCTTCACGACGGCTTTCCAGCCTTCGGCGGCTTCGTTCAGTGTGAGAGCGGTGGCATTGGTAGCCCGGACAACCAGCGTATCGTTCTCTCCGGGGATCAGGAGGGCGGCGGAGTCGGCTGCGATGGGGTCTCTCCAGGCAAGGCTCAGGTCCTTGGATACTTCCGGTTCCGGTGTCGGAGTGTTGCGGATAGGGTTGTCGTCGTCGCTACATCCCGTCCAGGCAAAGGTTGTGCACAGGATGAGCAGTATGCACGCCAGTTTCGATTGTTTCTTCATTGTATGTTCTTTTGATGGTTTATGATTCAGTCAGCAGGAGCGCACGGTGCGTCCGTCCGCCAGTTAATGTCCCGAGGCGATGGAGACGCCCAGCAGGTGCAGGTCTTCCACCCCTAGCACCTCGGTGGAGCATTCGCCCAGCCAGCCGTTCTCCTGGTTCACGCCCGAATAAATCTTGATGAAGTCCACGCCGGGGAGCTTGACACGCTGACCGTAGCTGTTCACTGCCCAGTCGATGTCGATGGCGGAGTCGTCGTCGCCGTTGGGGGCGTTGTCGGCGTACCCGTAGCGGAAGCGGTAGAGCACATAGTACATGCCGCCCACGGTCTCTTCGGTGGCTTCGTTGATGCCGTTCTGCGGAAGGCAGGTGCCGCGGAAGGTGAGCTTGTCGCCCTGATACCACAGGGGGAAGTAGGGTTGCTTGTGGTACTGGTTCTTCACCTTGTAGCCCGAGTGTCCCTGATTGTCCTCCCAGCGGATGTAGGTATCCCACTCGGCAGTCGAGGCAGGCTCTTTCGACGGACGGTAATAGGTAATCTCATAGTTGCGGTAGAGGTTCACGTCGTTCTTGTTGTCCCTGGCAAGCTGGTACCACGGTTCCCGGGTGACGTCCTCGTGGGCGCTTCCGGCAATCTCGTACCATTCGTCGTCATCGGGGTATCCGTTGTGGTTCTTGTCGTAGGCGACCATGATGACACCCGGCTCGCAGCTGCCGCCGATCGGTGCATTGGGGCGCGGGTTGGCGGCTGCCTGGAAAGCGTTGGCAAGCACGCGGAAGTCGCGCAGCCCTGCCTTGTTCTCGATGGTGTGGTCAAAGCCCACCACGACATAGCCGCCAAAGCCGCCAAGCGAAATCATCCCCTTGCGGTTGTTGCCGATGCTGCGGAGCACCTTTTCGTTCATGGTCTTCTGTGTGTCGCCTTCCTCGTATTCGGGCAGGGTGTTGGTGAACTGTCCCACGGCGGGCAGGAAGTCGAACACCTTGGTGATGTATGGAGTCTTGGGGGTGGAGTCACCCGGGGTCTCCGGTTCATCGGGATTGTCGGGTCGTTCGAGGGACACGCTGACGTTGACCGGGTAGCTGTAGCTGATATTCCCCTGGCTGACGGTCAGCACCAGTTCGTATTCGCCGATTTCGGAGAACATGTACTCCAGTCGCTTGCCGCCGGGGATGCTCTCGCCGTTGAGCGTCCAGGCATAGGTCAGCCCGAAGTCCGAGACCGTCTGCACGTCGATGCGCAGCAGTTCGTCGACATAAAGGTGGAAGCCGCCTTCAGGTTCTGTGATGGTGACATCCGTCTGTTGCAGCACGTAGGGTGCCGGTTCGTCCTCGCTACAGGAGGTCACGGCAACTGTCAGGAGGACGCCCGAGAGGGCGGCGGTCCACAGTGCCGGTCTGAAGATTCTATTCATAGTTTACAGGTTATTGAGTGATTTGTCCGTATTCATTTCCCGACGTCCTCCAGCGGTACGGTGATGAAGGCGAAGTGTGCCGGGATGTCGCCCGTGGTGACCTTCCACCGCAGCTTCCCGGCGGGCGAGAAGCAGTAGAGCGTGCCGGGGGTGACGTAGTCCTTGGCGTCGCAGACATAGACGTCGCGCGTCTCCGGGTCGACCGCCACCCCGTAGGGTATCTTGATTTGCCGGTCCGTCCCGTCGGTGATGAAGTTGCGCGTCACCACCTCCTGCCGTCCCACGTCGTAGAGGGTATAGGAGACGGTGTTGCTCTGCGTCACGTAGCTCCACTCCACGGCGGTCATGTAGAGCGAGTCGCCCACCAGGCACATCTCGCTGGCAGGGATGTCCAGACGGCGGGTCACGCGGTCGGTCTGCGTGTCGACCACATAGACGTCCGCCTTCACATCGTAGTAGTCGCCGCGCGACGAGACGTAGATGCGCCCGTAGCGGTCGAGCGCCATCCTGTGCAGGTTGATGGCGACGTCGATGGTGTGGTCCACGGCGAAGGTCCGCAGGTCCACCACGGAGACGGTCGTGTCGTAGTTCGGATAGCGGTAGCCGCCGGGGGTGGCGACGTAGAGCTTCCCGCCGGTAATGACCATCTCCTCGGGCTGGTAGCCGACGACGACCTCCCGGGTGATTTTCAGGCTCGTGGTGTCCACCTCGACGACCTTGCCCGGACGGGCGTTCGGGTCAATCTGCACGGGGCCGGCATACGAGCTGATGTACGCCTTGCCGTCGTGGAAGACGATGTAGCGGCAGTTGAGCACGTCGATGCTGCCCACGTGCCGCCCCGTGTGCACGTCCATCACCTCGACGTAGTGCGAGCAGTTGATGACGGCGTAGAGCTTGCTGCCGTAGATGGCGATGTCGTTGCCCACATCGCCCAGCTCCTTGACAATCCCCGGGTTGCGCGTGGGGTAGATGTTGCGCTGGTACTTGCCGGTCCCGGCGTCGAAGAAGTCGAGCGACGCCTTGTTGCTGCCCATGTTGCCCTCGTTGAGGAGGAAGAATCCACGGATGTGCCGGTGCTGCACCGGCTGGAGCTGCTCTTCCTCGCTGTGGAGGAAGGGGATGTCGCCCCGGCAGCCTGCCAGCAGGCAGAGCAGGAGCAACATGCTGTAAGTCGTTATCTGTCTCATGTTCCTATCGGTCTGTTCGGTAAAGTTCGTCCGGGGTCAGAACGCATACTGCACGATGGCCTTGACGTTCGTGCCCGGCATGGGGTAGCTCATCACCACCTCGTACTGCTGGTTGAAGAGGTTGTTCACCTCCAGCGTGCACTTCAGCGTGCCCCGGTGCAGCGGGATGTTCCGCGCCACGGAGAAGTCGCTCGTGTACCACGGCAGGACGTAGTTCGCCGGGATGTTCGCCCGCGACGAATAGCGTTCGCCGGTATAGATGAAGCTGTAGTTCGCCTCCCAGCGCCGCCAGTTTGCCTGGAGCGTTGCCGACCCGCTGTTGCGCGGGATATAGGGAATCTGTCCGCCGTAGTAGGAGTCGTCGGGGTCGGTGAAGTCCTGCGCCCGCTGGAAGGTGTAGTTCAGGCGCGACGTCAGCGAGACACCGCCCGGCAGCAGCCAGTCGGCCTGTGCCGCCACGTCGATGCCGCGTATCTCCACCTTGCCCAGGTTGACCATCGTCCAGCGGAAGAAGTTCGACGTGGGCATGGCGACAATCTTGTCCTCCACCTCGTTATAGTAGACGTCCGCCTGTGCCTCCACGCGGCGCAGCCAACGGCCGCTGAACGTGCGTGCATAGGTCGCGCCGACGTTGTACTGGCTGGTGAACTCCGGGTTGAGGCTGACGTTGCCGATGAACGTGTAGTACAGGTCGTTGAGGGTCGGCATGCGGAAGATGCGCTTGTAGAAGGCGCGTGCGGTCCACTCGTCCGTCAGCCGCCATGCCAGCACGGCAGTGGGGGTCCATTCGTGGCGGTCTTCAGCGGAAGCGGAGCCACTCTTCACCCGCTCGGTGACGAACGTGCCCAGCACGCTCGCCTGCAGGTCCACCCGTCCCACGCGGAGCGAGGTCGCGGCAGCCACCAGTCCCGTGTGCCGGCGCGGATAGACGAAGTCCACCAGGTCGGCGTTGAGGGCGTTCATCTGGTAGTCCGCCGAGAGGCTGACGTCCCAGCGGTCCGTCAGGGCATAGCGTTGGGCGGCGGAGAGGTACAGCTCCCGCTGGTGGTAGTGGTTGTTGACGTACATCAGTGCCGCGTCGCGGTTGGGGTCGGCGAGGTAGTGCAGGTAGTCGTAGGCATATTTGGCATTGAGCAGCAGGCTGTAGCGCGCGAAGTCCTGCTTGTAGGTCCCCTGGGCGAAGGCGTTCATGTCCCACTGACGGTCCTCGTGGCTGAACTTGTTCTTCACCACGGCGCCCGGGTAGCCGCGCTCGGAGCGGTAGAAGTACGCCTTCGTCCGCCAGTAGCCCCGTGGCAGCGAGCCGAAGAGCCCCCCTTCGAGCCGCACCGCCTGCACGTCGCCGTTGCGCCGCACCGCCGTGGTGTCATAGCTGTCGGCGACGCGGTAGGTGAAGCGGTAGCGCCCCGTGGTGTAGAGGTATTCGCCGCTGAGCGACGTGCTCAGCCGGTCGGAGAGTTTGCGGTCCCACACGAGGGCGGGATTGATGGTGCCGAAGGAGCCGCCCTTGAGCGTCGCCTTCAGGTGCTGCCGCTCGTCGTCGCGGAAGAAGGGCGTCCGCGTCTGCAAGTAGATGCTCCCGGCGGAGCTGAAGTCCTTGGCGGGCTGGAAGATGGCGCTCTTCTGTCCGTTGTAGAGCGTCACCGCCTCCATGTTGTCGAGCGAGAAGCGTCCCAGGTCCACCACGCCGTTCTGCGCGTTGCCCAGCTCGATGCCGTCATAGAACACGCCCACATGGTTCGTCCCCATGCTGCGGATGTTCACGGTCTTGAGTCCGCCCACCCCTCCGTAGTCCTTGATTTGCACGCCGGAGAAGTAGCGGATGGCATCGGCGACACTGTGCGCCCCCAGGCGTTGCAGTCCGTCGCCGGCCAGCCGCTGTGCCGGGATGACCTCCTTCACAGGCGTCTGTGCCTCGATGACCACTTCGTCGAGCCGTTGCAGGCTGTCGAGGCGGCTCTGTGCCCGTGCCGACGGAAGCAGCCACGTGCCCGTCACGAGAAATACACACAACCGTCCGGCAGCACGTTTCATCGTAGTCTGCCTACACATAGTCCAAATGTTCTAAAAAGTACGAATAAGTTCTAGCGCGACATCCGTCTATCCCCGGAGCCCGGATGGCTGAATGAATGATGGCAGGTCTTCTGACTGACTCCCGTCTTGAAGCCTTCCCGACGCACGGTGCATCAGTGGCAGTGAGTAATTATCAAGACGTTTGAAATGGAGCTTCACAGCAGCGGGACTGTTCGGGACTTTCACCCGATTCCCTTTTAATCCTCTGCCCGTGTGCCTGGGCAGCAGGAACCAATTCGACGGCAAAGATAGGGCTTTTTCGGGAAGGACAAAGCAGAAAGAAGGAAGATTTTTTGCAACGAGTTTTCCAGCCCGGATAAATACGTTCGTACGGACGTGTCGTTACCTTCGTACGGACACGTCGCCACGAGCGTGCGGACACGTCCGTACGACGCTGCGGACGCGTCCGTACGAAGCTCTTAAAATGGGTATTGATACACAGGGACTTGCAAAAGCGTCCCGACGGACGCGAGAGAAAAAATTCCGCGTCCCATTTTCAAAAAAGTTTTCCGGTAACGGATGGACCCGTCCAACGGGCGTGGACCGGGCGACCCGACCGGTCGCCCCTGCATCCACCGCCTGGCGGCTGGCGGTCCAACACCGCACGGCGCATTGTCAATTGTCCATTGTCAATTGTCCATTGGAAGGTGGTCCCAATATTCGTCGTTGGTTATCAGTTCGACGAGGATTTTGCGGTCGCCTTCACGCACGCGGTCGGACGTTTCCGGGGCGGCATGGGCAATCTTCTTGCTGACGCCGCAGGCCTTCAGCATCTGTGCCGGGACGCCGCGTTCCGTCAGTGCCTGTACGACGGCACGCGCACGGCGTTCGGACAGGGCGGCGTTGTATGCCAGCGAGCCGCGGGCGTCGGTGCACCCCGTGATGAGGTAGCGCCGCGAGGTATCGGCACACAGGATGCGTGCGATGCGGTCGAGCACCGCCGCCGATGCCGGTGTGATGTCGGCACGGTCGAAGTCGAAGTAGATGCCGGCGAAGAGCTCGCCGAGGTCCGTACGTGCCGGGACCTCCTTCACGCGTTCCACGATGACGGGCTTCTCGATGACCTTCTCCACGATGCGGTCGACATAACGCACCTCCGGCGCCGGACGCTTCCGTTTGCCGCCGATGCGCCACAGCAGGCGCACGTTGCCTTGCCAGGCATTGGCGACGCGGCGGTAGGGCATGACGAGGTAGTCAGCCTGCAGCCCGAGTCCCAGCCGGTCGTTGAGCCAGAGGTTCACGCCTGCTCCCACCGAGAGGGGCAGGAGGTGACGGCGGTCGCTGCCCTCCTTGTCGAAGTCGTTGGCAAGGTCCCACTTCATCTCTTCGGCGTTGAGGCGTTCCAGCCCGTTGTAGCCGACGGTGAAGTTCTTGTACAGGTAGTTCGCTCCGGCACGCAGGAAGGGGTCGATGTAGGGCGAGCGGAAGTATTCGCCCAGCCGCCACTGCAGGCCCATCCCTGCCATGGCGGTCCAGCGTTTCTCCTTGCCGCCGCGGACGGGGTCTGCGGTGAAGTCGGCGTTGCCCTGCAGGTCCAGGAAGAAGTGGGAGTTCAGTTCGCGGGCAAGGTACAGGTGTCCGCCGAAGAGGACGTCGCGCTTGTCCGTGTCGATGCGGTAGCCGCCGTTGCTGCCGGGACTGAAGCCGGTGACGTTGAAGCGCGTCAGTTGCATTCCGTGGATGCCGACGCCGATTTCCCAGGCCTTGCGGTGCCGGGAGATGCTGTCGCACCCGTCCGCCTGCTGTGCCACGGCAGGGAGGGCGGTGCACAGCAGGATGAGGGTCAGGACAGCGGAAAGGGTAGGTATGAGTAGTCTGTTCATAGGGTTATTCTTCATAGGTTACAGTGACTTCGGGGAGGGTGTATGCCGGTTGGTAGGGCTCGACACGATAGGTGCCTTCCTCCGTCCCCGGGCGGAGGTAGCCCTGTGTGAACCTCATGAACTGGTGATAGCTACCGTGCTTGATGTAGATGGTCGAGTTCAGGTACGGGGTGAGCACCTTGAACGTGGGTTCGTCGGCTGACGAACTGTTGTTCGTGCTGGACGCTTCCTGCGTGCCTGCCGACGAGCTGAAGTTAAAGGTGACATACGCCATCTTGAGCTTCCGCGCTTCCTCCTCGGTGTACAGGATGGGTTCGATGAAGTCCGAGCCGTCGGGACGCTGGGTGTACCGGGTCGACGGCTTGTAGAGGCGCGTCAGGTCCATGTGGGAGAAGTCCAGCTCCCCTTCCGCTGACAGGAACACCGTGGGGGTCTCACCACTCTTCGTCTTCAGCTTGAGCGATTTCAGACGGGGCCCCAGCTGGTAGGGCGGCAGCAGCGCCACGCCGTTCCACTGGAATTCCTCCCCGTAGTAGGCTTCGCGGTTCTTGACCGTCAGGTAGACATCCGTCCCGTCCCAGTACTCCTTCTGGCTGTTCTTCTGGTTGGCAGGGTTCTCCTGTACGTAGCGGTAGGGGCGGCAGTAGTAGGTGTAGCTGCCGGAGCCGGACGACGTTGCGTTGCTGCAATAAACCGGACGGTCGGCGAGCAGGCTGCGGGGGTCGTCCTTGTCGGCAACACGGAAGGTCTCCGGGTGCAGGCTGCCCGAGTTGGGCAAGTAGGAGGGGAGGTTCTGCCACTCGTCGTCCGGGTTGATGCGCCGCTGGATGCGGAAGCTCATGTTCAGCTGGTAGTCCACAGACGGTGTCTTGCTTTGGGGCACCATCCGCATGTGTACCCGGTTGGGGACGTAGGTGTTCCGGGCGGACTCCTGGGGCGCCTTGCCTGCGAGGGTCACCGAGCGGGTCGTCCCCCAGCGGCTGTCGAGCTCCTGGATTTCCGGCAGGTCTTCCCGAGGAACGACGAACTCTCCCTGCTCGTTGCTGGTGTACTCCTTCTCGGGGGCGATGCCCGGCAGGCCCTGCACCCGGGCACGGGGTGCAGGTTGCCCCTGCTCGTCGTATACCTTATATAATACACCGCCGTCGGTCGTGCGCACATACTCGCCAAACTCCGACTGGGAGTACTGTGCGATGACGTTGGGCACGCCCCGGATGATGGTCACCTCGGCTCCCGGCTTGCCTGGTTCACCTGGACGACCGTCTTTGCCGTCCTTCCCGTCCGCGCCGTCGGCACCCCGCAGGAACTCGTAGAAGTCGTCGAGCGAGTTACGCTCACAGTCCCACTTGCTGCCGTCGCGGTGGTTGGTCAGCGCTTCCGGCGTCCCGCACCGCTTGGCGAGGTCCGCCTTCCACAGCTCGTAGGCAGAGAGTCCGTTCGCACCGTCCTTGCCGTCCAGTCCGTCGCGCCCGTTGAGTCCGTCCACACCGTCGCGTCCGGCGAGGAAGTTGAAGAAGTCCGCCTCGGTGTTCCGTTCCGCGGACCATTTCGTGCCCGGAGTCTTGGGGTCGTCCACCTGTCCGGTGGCAATGGTTTCCTTCCACAGTTCGTAGGCAGATTTGCCGTTGATGCCGTCGCGTCCGTTGGTGCCATTCGTACCGTCACGCCCGTCGCGTCCGTCACGTCCGTCCGCACCCGAAAGGTAGGCATAGAAGTCCGCCATCGTGGTGCGGTCCTTGCTCCACGGCTGACCCTCCTTGTCGTGTACCTTTCCGTTCTTCACGTCCTGTTGCCAGAGTTCATACGCCGACGCTCCGGCAGCACCGTCGTTGCCGTTCTGTCCGCGGGCAGCGATACCGGTGTCGGTAGTCCCGATGAACCAGTTGCCGTTGTCGCCGATGTGGGGCGAGACTCCGTCACGTCCGTTCGCGCCGTCGCGTCCGTTCGTGCCGTTGGTGCCGTCACGTCCGTCTTTGCCGTCGGCTCCATCGCGTCCGTCCTTGCCCTTCTCTCCCGGGTCACCCTTTTCGCCTTTCTCTCCACGGACGCCTTGTGCGGCAATGCCCGTGTCGGTGTCGCCTATCCACCAGTGTCCGTCGCGGATGAAGGGCGTCCGCCCGTCACGTCCGTTCGCTCCGTCCTTTCCGTCGCGTCCGTCCTTTCCCTTCTCTCCCGGGTCACCCTTTTCGCCTTTCTCTCCCCGGACGCCTTGTGCGGCTATGCCCGTGTCGGTGTCGCCTATCCACCAGTGTCCGTCGCGGATGACGGGTGTCTGTCCGTCGGTGCCGTCGCGTCCGTCACGTCCGTCACGTCCGTCCCTGCCTTTCGCAGCCACGCCGGTGTCGGTCGTTCCCACCCACCAGTTTCCGTTCGTACCGACGTAGGGGGACAGTCCGTCCTTGCCGTCGCGTCCGTTCGTACCGTTGTCTCCCTTCGGTCCCTGCGCGGTGACTCCGGTATCCGTCGAGCCGACGAACCAGTGTCCGTTGGTGCCCACGTGGGGTGTGATGCCGTTGGCGCCGTCGCGCCCCTTCAGGAAGAGGAAGAAGTCATTCATCGACGTCTGGTCCTTGGGCCAGTCGGTGGCGCCCTGTCCGACGAGCTGTCGCCACTGCTCGTAAGCCGAGAGGCCGTCTTTCCCGTCCAGTCCGTCGCGTCCATCACGCCCGTCCCTGCCCGTCGCCTTTACGCCGGTGTCCGTAGCGCCGATGAACCAGTTGCCGTTGCTGCCCACGTGGGGCGTCTGTCCGTCGCGTCCGCTGATAAAGTCCCAGAAGTCCGCCTCGCTGTTCTTCGAGGCAGGCCACGTCTGTGATCCGTCGTGCGGGTTGGCGACCGTACCCTGTGCGATGAGCTGCTTCCACAGCTCGTAGGCAGACTGCCCGTCCGCTCCCCGGTCGCCCTTCTCGCCCTTGACGAAGACGAAGAAGTCCGCAGGGGTCGTCCGGTCCCCGGGCCAGTTGATGCGTCCCGCTTCCACCTCCTCTTTCCAAAGGTCATAAGCGGACTTGCCGTCCGGTCCCTGCGGACCCTGCGGCAGTTCGAAACCGATGCTTGTGCAAGCTGTCGCCAGCAGACACAGGAGCATCCATACATAAGTGATAAGTCTGATTCTGATGTGCATGGTGTTGTTTGATTAGGCGGACGGAACGCCTCTGCGGAGGGTACTCCCTCACATGTTCCGTCCCGATTATATTCGGGCGCAAAAGTCGGAACTTTCGCCCGTCCGGTTGTTTCCTATCCTCCGGATTCGCTTTCCTAATCCATTCGGCGGCTTTTTCATCACCCTCCGATGCTTACCTATCGGCTGACGGACGTGCTTTTTCGCTAATGCACGTTAAGACATGCACGCCGATGCGCCTATTTTGCGTAACTTTGCGGCGTCAATACAGAATAACTCTAAAACAGATATGATTATGGCTAAAAAAGCGCTTTTGATGATTCTCGACGGATGGGGCTGCGGCGACCACCGGAAAGACGACGTGATCTTCAACACCCCGACTCCCTATTGGGACTCGCTCCTGGCAACCTATCCGCACTCCCAGCTCCAGGCGAGCGGCGAGAACGTAGGCTTGCCCGACGGACAGATGGGTAACTCCGAGGTGGGCCACCTGAACATCGGTGCCGGACGCATCGTCTATCAGGATCTTGTGAAAATCAACCGTGCCTGTGCCGACGGCAGCATCCTGAAGAACCCGCAGGTAGTGGCTGCCTTTACCTACGCCAAGGAGCACGGCAAGAACATCCACTTCATGGGACTGACCTCCAACGGCGGCGTACACAGCTCACTCGACCACCTGTTCAAGCTCTGCGACATCGCCAAGGAGTACGGGCTGGAGGAGCACACCTTCATCCACTGCTTCATGGACGGTCGTGACACCGACCCGAAGAGCGGCAAGGGCTTTATCGAACAGCTCACCGCACACTGCCAGGCTTCAGCCGGACGCATAGCCTCCATCGTGGGACGTTTCTATGCCATGGACCGCGACAAGCGTTGGGCACGTGTGAAGGAAGCCTACGACATGCTCGTCAGCGGAACCGGAAAGCAGGCCGCCGACATGGTGCAGGCAATGCAGGAATCCTATGACGAAGGTGTGACCGACGAGTTCGTGAAGCCCATCGTGAACAGCACTTTCGACGGCACCATCAAGGAAGGCGACGCCGTGATTTTCTTCAACTACCGCAACGACCGTGCCAAGGAGCTGACCATCGTGCTCACCCAGCAGGACATGCCCGAGGAAGGCATGCACACCATCCCCGGCCTGCAATACTACTGCATGACCCCCTACGACGCTTCGTTCAAGGGCGTCCATATCCTCTTTGACAAGGAGAACGTGCAGAACACGTTGGGCGAGTATCTCTCGAACAACGGCAAGACGCAGCTGCACATCGCCGAGACCGAGAAGTATGCCCACGTGACCTTCTTCTTCAACGGCGGACGCGAAGAACCCTACAAGGGCGAAGACCGCATCCTCGTGCCGTCGCCGAAGGTAGCCACCTATGACCTCAAGCCCGAGATGAGCGCCTACGAAGTGAAGGACAAGCTGGTGGCAGCCATCGGCGAACAGAAGTACGACTTCATCGTGGTGAACTACGCCAACGGCGACATGGTGGGACACACCGGCGTGTATGAGGCCATCGAGAAGGCAGTCGTCGCCATCGACAACTGCGTGCGCGACACCGTCGAGGCAGCCAAGGCAAACGACTATGAAGTCATCATCATCGCCGACCACGGCAATGCCGACCATGCCCTCAACGAGGACGGCACCCCGAACACCGCCCACTCGCTCAACCCCGTCCCCTTCGTCTATGTGACGGAGCGCAAGGACGCCCGCGTGGAGAATGGCGTACTCGCCGACGTGGCACCGTCCATCCTGCACATCATGGGCATGCCCCAGCCGAAGGAGATGACCGGTCGCGACCTTATCAAGTAATTCATCCCGTCCTGTAGGGATGCGCGGAGGACGGGCCCCGTACCCGTTCCCCTGCATACAGCCGGCGCGGATGACGCGGATTCCTTGTTCCCCTTCACTTGGGCGGGAAGGAAGAATCCGTGCCATCCGCGCCGTTTGCATCCGTGGCTGTGCATCCCTGTCACCCGAAGAATCCGAAGAAATGATACAGATAGACGATGTAATCGTGAGCCTCGATGTGTTCCGTGAGAAGTTCCTCTGTGACCTGGGCGCCTGCAAGGGTGCCTGCTGCATCGAAGGCGATGCCGGCGCTCCCGTGGAGACCGGTGAAGTGGAGGCACTCGAAGCCTCCCTGCCCGCCGTGTGGGACGACCTCTCACCCGAAGCACGTGCCGTCATCGACCGCCAGGGCGTGGTCTATGTCGATGAGGAAGGCGACCTGGTGACCTCCATCGTGAACGGCAAGGACTGTGTGTTCACCTGCTACGACGAGTCGGGCTGTTGCTACTGTGCCCTGGAGAAGGCGTACCGCGAAGGACGCATCAGCTTCTACAAACCCATCTCCTGCCATCTCTACCCCATCCGCATCGGCGACTACGGTCCCTACAAGGCGGTCAACTACCACCGTTGGGACGTCTGCCGTGCCGCCGTGGAGCTGGGACGGAAGAAAGGCGTCCCGGTGTACCGCTTCCTGCGCGAGCCCCTCATCCGCAAGTTCGGTGAGGACTGGTACCACGAACTTGAGGAGGCAGCCGTGGAGCTGGAGAAGCAGGGGTATCTGGACGATTGACAAGCGATAGTCGCTCCTGGGTAACTTCCTGTCGGCTCCAAGGGGCGAATTTCCCATACTTTATATGGTCATCCCGAGAATTATTCGTAAATTTGTCCGTTATTTATTGGACATTAATCTCTATGGCAGAAGAACAAATCACTAATCACAGCGGAGCGGAATATTCGGCCAGCAACATCCAGGTCCTTGAGGGACTGGAGGCCGTGCGTAAGCGCCCCGCCATGTATATTGGCGACATAAGCGAGAAAGGTCTGCACCACTTGGTCTACGAAGTCGTGGACAACTCCATCGACGAGGCATTGGCAGGCTTTTGTAACCACATCGAAGTAATCATCAACGAAGACAACTCCATCACTGTCCAGGACAACGGACGCGGAATCCCCGTCGACATGCATGAGAAAGAGCACAAGTCGGCTCTCGAAGTCGTGATGACCGTGCTCCACGCGGGCGGTAAGTTCGATAAAGGCTCCTACAAGGTGTCGGGTGGTCTGCACGGTGTGGGCGTGTCGTGTGTGAACGCGCTGTCCACACGCATGATTTCGCAGGTACGCCGAGGCGGAAAGATTTACCAGCAGGAATACTCCTGCGGCAAGCCGCTCTACCCTGTCAAGGAAGTGGGTACGTGCGACCCCGACGATACGGGTACACGACAGACCTTCTGGCCCGACGCTTCCATCTTCGTGACCACCACCTATAAATATAACATCCTCCAGGCACGTATGCGCGAGCTTGCCTACCTCAATGCCGGCATCACCATCACGCTGACCGACCGCCGGGAGAAGGATGAGGCAGGCAACTTCAAGAGCGAACGTTTCCACTCCGAGGAGGGTGTGAAGGAGTTCGTCCGTTTCCTCAACTCCAACAATACGCCGCTCATCGACGATGTCATCTATCTCAACACCGAGAAGCAAGGCATCCCCATCGAGTGCGCCATCATGTACAACACTGGCTTCCGTGAGAACCTCCATTCGTACGTGAACAACATCAACACCATCGAAGGCGGTACGCACGAGGCGGGCTTCCGCATGGCACTCACACGTGTGCTGAAGAAGTATGCCGAGGACAGCAAGGCGCTGGAGAAGGCGAAGGTGGAGATTTCCGGAGAGGACTTCCGCGAAGGACTGATTGCCGTCATCTCCGTCAAGGTTGCCGAGCCGCAGTTCGAAGGACAGACCAAGACGAAGTTGGGCAACAACGAGGTGAGCGGTGCCGTCAACCAGGCTGTGGGCGAAGCACTGACCTACTACCTCGAAGAGCACCCCAAGGAGGCGAAGATGATTGTCGACAAGGTGGTGCTGGCTGCCACAGCACGTATCGCTGCCCGCAAGGCACGCGAGTCCGTGCAACGCAAGAGTCCCATGACCGGAGGCGGACTCCCCGGCAAGCTGGCGGACTGTTCCGACAAGGACCCTGCACGCTGTGAGCTTTTCCTGGTCGAGGGTGACTCGGCAGGCGGTTCCGCCAAGCAGGGACGCAGCCGTGCCTTCCAGGCAATCCTTCCGCTGCGCGGTAAGATTCTGAACGTGGAGAAGGCAATGTGGCACAAGGCATTCGAGAGCGACGAGGTGAACAACATCATCCAGGCGCTCGGCGTCCGCTTCGGTGTGGGCGAAGACAGCAAGGAGGCCAACATCGAGAAGCTGCGCTACCACAAAATCATCATCATGACCGATGCCGATGTCGATGGTTCCCACATCGACACACTCATCATGACACTCTTCTACCGCTACATGCCGCAGCTCATCCAGGAAGGGTATCTCTACATCGCCACGCCGCCCCTCTACCTCTGCACCAAGGGCAAGGTCAAGGAGTATTGCTACACCGAGGAGGACCGTCTGCGCTTCATCGAGAAGTACGGCGGTGGCAGCGAGAGCGGCATCCATACGCAACGCTACAAAGGTTTGGGTGAGATGAACCCGGAACAGCTGTGGGAGACAACCATGGACCCCGAACGTCGTCTTCTCAAGCAGGTACACATCGAGAACGCCGCCGAGGCAGACTACATCTTCTCCATGCTCATGGGTGACGACGTAGGTCCGCGCCGCGAGTTCATCGAGAGCAATGCCACCTACGCGAACATCGACGCTTAAGCATCAGTTGATAATCAGATAAAAGGAGGGTGCATCGTTACACACGGTGCACCCCTTTTTTTTTCATCTGACGGTGCCTGATGCTCCTTCCCTTGTCCGGACTTTGTCCCGGCAAACACAATCGTCCGACGGATGGAACATAAGTGTTTGACCGGGCAAACACATTGGTTTGACTCGCCAAACACAAGTGTTTGACTTGGCAAACATAGTAGTTTGATAGACCAAAGTATAATACTTAGGTGGTCAAAGTATAATACTTTGGTAGCCTAAGTATAATACTTTGGTAGGCTAAGTATGATACTTAGGTATGTCAAGCACCTGTGCTTACCTGATTGAAGGCCTGTACTTACCCGATTAAGCGCGAATGCCCGGAGGATGTGTCGCAAAGCATGGATACACAAAGAGGGTGCACCGCTCATCACGATACACCCTCCTGTTATTGATACGGACTAGCCGGGTTACTTCCCGATAACCGCCCCGACGCTCGACTTCGACAGGCTGAGCACCTGTGGGTTGCCGTAGTACTTCACGTTGCCCACGCCCTTGGCGCGGATGCGGATGGTCCCGGAAGCGGAGCAGGTGATGTCGCCTACGCCGCTGTGGTTGAGGTTGACGTCTTTGGCCTTGAGCTCCTTGGCATGTACGTCGCCGACGCCGCTCGACTCATAGCTTGCCTTGTCGGTCTTGCCGGAGAGCCGAAGGTCGCCGACACCGGAGTTCTCCACTTCCACACTCTGGCAGTCGAGTCCCGACAGGCGCACGCTGCCCACGCCGGAGTTCTCGATGACGAGGCGGTCGGCCTTCAGGGGTGAGGTCGTCTTGAAATCGCCCACACCACGGTTCGACAGGTGGTTCAGTGTCGGAGCGGCAATCTTGATTTCCAGTCCTTTCCCGGCGCGCTTGTTGCCGATGCTCTTGGTGTTGACCTTCAGGACCCCGTCGTGCGACTCAATGACCACAAAGGGCAGGTAGTTCTCCGGTCCCGTGACTTCCACGTCGGTCTTGTCACTCTGCGAGAACGAGACGTTGACTACACCGTTCACCTCGATGGCTTCGAACGGTGCGACATAGTAGTTCTTCTTTGCTTTAGCCTCACTGGGCACTTCCTGACTTGTCTGGTTGCTGAATGCGCGGCAGCCGCTGGCGCTGCTCAATACCGTGAGTGCCATCAGTCCGACGAGCATCCGATAGAGATTCTTCATAGTCCTTCTCCTCCTTTTATTGATTGGTTCTTTCTATTAGACGGATAAAGTAACGGAAAAGTTGCGATATCGCCGCAACTTGGTGCCAAAAAAATCTCTTCCGAAGCACACAGGGACGTTGCGGCGTTCCTTTGCCGGGAATCCCGCAGCCCCTTATCCCTGCTTCTCCACCAGTCCGTTCAGATAGACTTCCAGGTTGGTGTAGCCTTCGCTGCTCAGGGTGCAGGCGCGTCCGTCAGCAGCATCGGCAGGGTTCAGGCGGTGAGCCTTCTCCCAGGCATCGGGCATGCCGTCGCCGTCGCTGTCCTTCAACGCTTCCGTTTCACCGGCAGTGGCAGTCAGTTCGGGATAGCCGCCGGCATCTGCAGGGAGGTCGATGAGTCCGGGAGCCTGTCCGGCATCGGGAGTCACCGAGCCGATGCACGAGGCAGTGCCCGTACGTGTCTCCTCGACGATGCGGAGGTCAAGCGTGTCGCGTACCTTCGAGCAGCCGGCGTGTGCAAGTACCAGGCGGTACGCCTCCTCGGCGCTGTGGGTCGTCACTTCGCCGTAGGGCAGTGGTTCATGCAGACGGATGGAGTCGCGCACGGCGTCGTTCCACAGCCCGTCGTTCGACTCGGGACGTACCTGTTCGTAGACGCCCCGTGTCCAGTTGTCGGCAGTGACGTCGGCATGGCCCTCCATGACATTGCCGTCGATGTAGAACTTTCCCCAGACGTGCTCCATCGGTGCCCAGCTGTTGGGGCTGCCATCCGGACGGTGGCAGTAGGCCGTCGTGCGTATGTTGGGAGCGAAGATGCGGTAAGCGATGCTGCCCCGGTCCGGCGTGGCAGGTCCCGGCTTGTAGTAGTTGTTGACAATGTTCACCCGCATGGCTTCGCCGCCGTAACATCCGTTACCCGCCCAGTTGTAGAACACATTGTTGCGCATGTCCACGTATTCGCGGTCCTGTGTGCCGGGGCGCGGGCCCAGACGGGGCACGCGGCTTTCGTGGTGTGCCATGAGATTGTGGTGGAACGACATGCGGTTTCCGCCCACGATGCCGCCGTAGCCGTGACGCCCCTTCTTGTGTCCTGCCGTGCGGAGGCTCTCGGAGATGAGGCACCACTGCACGGTGGCGTCGGTGTTGCCATAGACCGAGCAGGTCTCGTCGACAGACCAGCTGACGGTGCAGTGGTCGACGATGATGTTGCGGTGGTCGCAGCCGCCCAGTCCGTCGGGTTCACCGCCGCCCTCGTTGCCCACACGGAAGCGTACGTAGCGGATGACCACCTCGTTGGCGTCGATGTTCACCGCGTGGCGGGCAATGCAGATGCCGTCGCCCGGTGCGCTCTGTCCGGCGACAGTCAGGCTGTCGTGCCGGATGCGTAGCGGACGGTCGAGTCGGATGGTTCCGGCGACATCGAAGACCACGGTGCGCGCTCCCGTCTGTTCGACGGCGTGTCGCAAGGTTCCGGGCTGGTCGCCGTCGGCCAGTGTGGTGACATGGTACACCTGTCCGCCTCGTCCGCCGACGGCGTAACGTCCGAAGCCCTCGGCACCCGGAAAGGCGGGAAGGCGTGTCTCGTCTGGAAGGTCTTCTGCTGTTTGAGGACCGGCGCAGGTCCCACTGCCGCACAGGCAGAGAAGTCCCGTCAGGAGAAGGTACGGGATGCGCCGCTTGGAGTTGTTCTTCATAGTGCTCGTGTTTTTCAGATTGGTTGTCCTGCAAAGATAAGCGGAAAGCTGTGTCGTTGGTATGCCTGGAGGGCGGAAGTGTCAAAAAACAGCGTGATTGTCATCCGTGTCTCCAAACAAAAGAACGAGGAGATAAGTGCTCAAGCTTATCCCCTTCGTTCCTTTAAACTCAAATCGTTCATAACCGTTGTCAGCAGCAGGCTCAGCGGATGCTCACCGGAAGGCTCTTCAGTGCGGCATCTTCGGAGCTTCCGCCGTAGAGCACCTCATAGTCACCTTCCATCGGGTGCATCGAGTTGGTCTGCGTGTCGAACCACTGGAAGTTCTCGTACGGCAGTTCGATGACCACCTCGCGCGTCTCGCCCCGGGCAATGTTCACCCGACGGAAGCCGCGGAGTGCCTTCAGCGGGCCTTCGCTGTCACCCGGACGGCGCAGATAGACCTGTACCACCTCGTCGCCGTCGCGCTTGCCGGTGTTCGTAACGGGGATAGTCACGCGCAGGGTGTCGCCGTATGCCAGTTCCTGCTTGTCCGCCTTCGCCTCGCCGTAGGAGAAGGTCGTGTAGCTCAGTCCGTGTCCGAAGGCGAAGAGCGGGCGTCCGGTGAAGTAGCGGTAGGTGCGTCCGCGCATCGAGTAGTCGAGGAAGTCGGGCAGCTGTGTGTCGTCGGCGTAGAACGTGACAGGCAGACGGCCGGCGGGGTTGTAGTCGCC
>ENA-OPTB01000120-OPTB01000120.1-human-gut-metagenome-genome-assembly--contig:-NODE-120-length-80656-cov-5.855659_pt1 | contig 80656 bp, 84 predicted proteins | sample MGYA00241810_ERZ501911 | MGnify/ENA primary metagenome ERZ501911 (study PRJEB25962, sample SAMEA2042304) | human gut metagenome | biome: human gut; feature: human-associated habitat; material: faeces... | reverse complement strand
CCGCCGCCATTGCCGTGCCTGTAGTGCAGAGTATTGCGCAGGCGCTGGGGCTGAACCCGATCCCGTATTTGTTCGTGGCGATCGTCGCCTTCAACAGCGCCTATGTGCTGCCGGTATCGATCAGGGCTATCCCGGTCAGCTATGGGCTGGACCCGGCCGAGCTGTTTAAAAACGGGCTGCTGCTGTCGCTGTGCAGCGTACTGCTGATTACAGTCGTCGGTTATTTGTTCATCAGGTACTGGCCGTTGTTCTCGACGGTCTGAAAAAGGTCTGTCGCTCCCACTGCTGCATGGCGGTGGGATTTTTTTGTGCGGGCGCTGGCGGCACAAGGTTTGGGAAAGTATGAGCCGGAAAAAGCGTTCACCAAAAACAAGTATTTATTTAATATTACAATTTAAAGATTGCCAGTAAAAATCTTTTAGAATATAATAAAAATAGTAACTTAATATAATGATTATATTTATTATAGATAATAACGGAAAATAGAAGGCAGCTGGCAATGAAAAATAATATCTTATTAAAAACTAATTTACTCGTCAGTGTGATTTTGCTGGTTGGTTTCGCCCTGATCGCGACTTTGAGCTACCGCGCTAATTATAATGCTTCACTGGTGAAGATCAAACAGGTCTCCTCGCTGGCCTCGGAAGGTATTTATTACCGTTTGTCGACGATGCTGACCAAGCCGGTGAATATCTCGCAGACGATGGCGCATGACAGCCTGCTGATCAAGCTGCTGGAGGAAGAGGGCAGCCGTTATCAGGAGGCCGGTTATCAGGAAACGATCAGGAAGTATCTGGATACCTATAAAAATAAATATGCCTATGATTCGGTGTTCCTGGTTTCGGCGTCCACCAATAATTATTATAATTTCAACGGTCTGGACCGCAATCTTGCCCGGGGCGAGGATGAAAACGTCTGGTATTATAATTTTCTGCAAAGCGGCGAAGAATACAGCCTTAATATCGATAATGATGAAGTTGCTGGTGCGGCCGATAAGATCACTCTGTTTGTAAACTGCAGGATCAGGGATGCGTCCGGCCGGGTGATCGGTGTAGTGGGCGTCGGCGTGAATGTCGATTATATCAAAGGCCTGCTGCAGGAATATGAAAAGGAATACGACGTTGCGACATATCTGATCAATGAAAAAGGCGAGATCGAAGTTTCCAGCCTTTATAACGGTCATCAGACGGCGGACTGGTTCAAGGTCAATGACAGCGAAGATATCCGCAGCGAGATCCTGGAATGGAAAAACGGCAGGACCAACTGGGATATCTGGATGCCGGGCGATGTGCAGAATAACGAAAAAAGCTATCTGGTCGTCCGCTATATCCCCGATCTGTCGTGGTATCTGCTGGTAAAGCAGGATACCGGCGCCTTACTGGCCGAGCTGAATGAAAAGATGCTGGAAACGGTAGTTTTGATTTCTGTGGTGATCCTGCTGATCATTCTGACTATCACTTCGGTGATCAGAAAGTTCAACGTGCGGATGACGAAGCTGCTGGAAGAACGGCAGGAGCTGTTCAAGGAAGCGACCGAGCAGATCTACGATAATATTTATGAATTGAACATCACTAAAAACAGGGCGGCCAGCAAAAAGACCGAGCTGTATTTTGAGGCGATGGGCGCTAAAGACCTGCCCTATGAGGAATTTCTGCAGGCTGTGGCCGACAGGCAGCTGCTGGAAGAATACCGGGCCGGCTATGTGGCGACGTTCAGTATCGAAAACGTGATGCGGCACTTTAAGGCCGGCAATAATTATCTGCAGTATGAATTTATGATCACAGAAAACGGCAGCGATTATTTCTGGATGCGGATCGACGCTTATATTTTTTATTCGGAAGCTGATAAGTCAGTGCATATGTTTACTTACCGTAAAAATATCGACGAGGAGAAACGCAAGGAGCTGGAAACACAAAGAAAGGCTTCCACAGATGAGATGACCGGTGTTTATACGAAAAAGGCGACGGAAAGGATCATCGACGGGGTTTTGTGCGGCAAGCTGCAGGGCAGCTACAGCTTTTTTATCATCGATATTGATAATTTTAAGCAGGCCAATGATCTGCACGGCCATATTTTCGGCGATTATTGTATCCGGGAGTTCGTGGAACGGCTGAAAAAATTCTGCCGTGAGGACGATATCATCGGCCGTATCGGCGGTGACGAGTTCGTGGTTTTCGGGACGATATCGGATGAGGAAGGCGCCCGCCGCAAAGCGGCCCGCCTGTGCCAGAAGCTTGACACTATCTGTGAGGACAGCGGCAGCTGCTGGAAAATGTCTGTCAGCGTAGGGATAGCTTTAGCGCCGCAGCATGGCAGAAGCTTTGCCAAGCTGTATGAAAAAGCAGATAAGGCTTTGTATCAGACAAAGGACAAAGGCAAGAACGGCTATACGGTCTATGAGGAAAAGGAATAAGGCGGAATATAGATAAAAAGCCTGCGTTTCTAATGAAACGCAGGCTTTTTGATGTGAGGAAAGAATTTTTACGTAAGTTTTTGATATTTACCAGGGGCAGTTGGAATTAGGGCATTCGGTGCGGCCGTCGCCATAATAGCCGCCTCTGTGCTCGCCGCGGTATTCACCTTTATGGTGGCGGTATTTGCGGTGGCCTTCATAGTAATGGCCACCGCCTGCATGGTAATAGCTGCGGAAATGCTCGCGGGCAGCGTCTTTTTCGGCATCACTCATGCTGTCCCATTTGGCGCGTGCTTCTTCACGGGCTTTCTGGCGTTCTTCAGGAGTCATTTTACGCCATTCTTCACGCTGTTTTTCACGTTGTTCAAAGCGTTCTTTTTCTTCGGGCGTCATATTTTTCATGCGTTCTTCACGCCATTTAGCACGTTCTTCTTCATGAGCTTTTTTGCGCTGTTCGGGCGGCAGTTTTTCCCATTCGGCGCGTCTGGCTTCACGTTCCTTGACCTGCTCGTCAGTCAGCTGCGGACCGGGGTGCATGGGGCCGCCCCAGTGACGGCCGCGTTCCATATGGTAGGGACGGTCGGGATAATTGTCGCCTTCGTCGTGGTGCAGGATCGTGCCGACACGCTCGCGCATGCTGGGTTTGGTATCGGCCTGCTCGGCCGCAAAAGCAGCGGAAGCACACAGGGCGGTGAGGACACCGGCGATAACAAGGGATTTTTTCCAGGAAGTTTTTATCATAACAACATCTCCTTTAAGATTGTGATTTGAGGTTCGTTTGACCTTGTATGCTTATTGTAGAGTAAACTTATGTCAAAATTATGACGATTTACAGACTTTTTTCTGACATTTTTATTTTAGCATGTTTGGCAGGAAGAAAGCAATTTAGCTCTTTTCAAAGAATGCCTACATATTTTTCCATGCATTTTTCCAGAAGCAGCTGCGCCTGGCAGCAGGCTTTACGGGTCAAAGGAAAATATTTTTGAATTATGTAAATAAAGTAATTGATAATTAAAATCAATTTAGACTTGTTTTTATAAAGAGGGTAGTGTATAATTAAATCAAAGGTTAGCCAGAGCTAACTAAAACGAAAATAAACTGCGATGAGCCAAAGCTTTTGGCCAAAGGAGGATCTATATGTATAAACAATATCAGCTGCCTTATGCTTATGGGGCATTAGAACCGCATATCGACGCATTGACGATGGAAACACATTATTCCAAGCATCATGTGGCGTATACTAAAAACCTGAATGACGCAGCCGAAAAAGCCGGCGTGGCAGGACGGGACATCACCGAGCTGCTGGCAAACCTGGACAGTATCGCTGACAGCGGTCTGCGTAAAGCTATCAGAAACAACGGCGGCGGTTATTATAACCACAACCTGTATTTTTCGACTATCAGCCCTGACGGCGGCGGTGAACCGGAAGGCGCGCTGGCGCAGGCACTGACCAGAGAATTCGGTGGCTTTGCCGCTTTTAAGGAACAGCTCAGCGCGCTGGCGTTAGGGCAGTTCGGCTCAGGCTGGGCCTGGCTGTCTGCGGCTGCCGGCGGCAAACTGCTGCTGTCTGCCAGCCCGAACCAGGACAACCCGATCATCGAAGGCAGCAGCTTCGTGCCGATCCTGGGCATCGATGTCTGGGAACACGCTTACTACCTGAAATATAAAAATCTGCGCGCCGATTATGTGCAGGCTTTCTACAATGTTATCGACTGGAAAGCGGTAGCGGCTAATTACGAGCAGGTCCAAAACGGCTGATTATCCGGCCGATACTGAAAATAACAGAATTTATAAATCTTGAGGAGGAATCTATCATGTCTAAAAAATTATATGAAAAAATGAATCTTTATCTTGCCAATCAGGAAGTCGCTTATATCAAGCTCCATAATCTGCACTGGTATGTGAAGGGGCGCAGCTTCTTCACTCTGCATGCAAAGCTGGAGGAGCTGTATGACCGGACTGCCGAGATCATCGACGCGGTAGCTGAACGGCTGCTGGCAGTTGGTCAGGCGCCGGTCGCCAATATGAAAGAGTCTTTGGCGCTGGCGACGATCAAGGAACTGGCAGATAAGCCGATTTCTTCGGAAGAAACTGTGCAGGGGCTGATCGCCGATGTGGAATACTGGATCAGGGATACCAAAGAGATCGTGGAGCTGGCAGATGCTGCCGGCGATGGTGTGACTGCGGACCAGTTCAATGATTATTTAGGGGAATATCAAAAACTGCTGTGGATGCTCAAATCCTACATTGCCTGAAACTGAACGGATAAACTGCAACCCTCGCTGCCATAAGGCGGCGGGGGTTTTTCTATGCCCGCAGATAAATTTTGCGGATAAACATTTTTTTGACACATCTTTGTGTTATATTGATTGCAGACAAGTGCGGACCTTATAATATACTTACAGGGAGCTGAGCTGTGCGGAGAATAATTTATCTCCGTACGCCAAAATAAGTATATAATGGTAATAATACATTTACGAGGTGCAGCGATGAATAAAATTTTGATTGCTGACGATAATCAGCAGATAACTTCTATTTTAGCAAATTATGCCCGCAAAGAGGGTTTCGAGCCGTTGGTGGCTCTGGATGGACAGCAGGCTCTGGAGCTGTTTGAGCAGCATGAAAAAAATATCGACGTGGTACTGCTGGACGTGATGATGCCGAAGCTGGACGGGTTCGAGGTCTGCCGTGAGCTGCGCCGCCGGTCGATGGTGCCGATCATTATGGTCACGGCCCGCGGTGAAGATTTTGAACGGATTATGGGGCTGGATATCGGCGCTGATGATTATATCCTGAAACCTTTTTCAGCAGGCGAGGTCATGGCGCGTGTCCGCGCTATCCTGCGCCGGGTCCAGCCGCGCGAAGCCGAGCAGCAGAATCTGTACAGCGTCGGCAATCTTGTGATCGATCTGGACAAATATCTGGTCACGATCGGCGGCGCGGACGTAACGCTGACGAAAAAGGAAGTAGAGCTGCTGTGGACTTTGGCTAAAAACAGCAGTAAGGTGTTTTCGCGTGAGAACCTGCTGGACAGCATCTGGGGTTATGATTATTTCGGCGACAGCCGGACTGTGGATTCACATATCAAGCGCCTGCGGGCCAAGGTGGATAAGTTTGAACACGAGGAGTGGGAGATCAAGACCATTTGGGGCGTAGGCTACCGTTTCGAGGAGAAAGAGCATGCGCAATAAAATCGCCTGGAAGCTGACGCTGTATTTTGCAGCGGTACTGCTGATTTTTGCTTTGGTCGTGGGCGGCACCTTTATGCATTTTTTCGGCAAGCATACGCTGGATCTGAAAAAGAAAGAGATGCAGGTGCGGGCAACGAAGATCGCCGAGGTACTGCAGGATAATATGTCGCGGCTGCAGAACCGTTACGGCGGCATCGGCAGCAGCCGTTTCATCCGTTATATCGACAATATCACGATGGAAAACGTGTGGGTGGTCGATGAGAATAAAAATGTCAAAATGCACCGTGAGGACGTCGGCGCGCTGCCCGAACAGCACGGTATGATGCACGGACATAAGCGGATGCTGATGCGTCAGCAGGAGGATATAGCCGAACCTGCCAGTGATTTTGACTATAACGCTCTGTCGCCGGAAATCAAAAGAGCGGTGGAACAGGGCTTTACCGGACAGAACTTTGTCATGGAGGAGATTAATCCCGTATTGGGCGAGCTGGTGGTCACGGTAGGCGTGCCTGTCAGCGATGCCGGCGGCAAAGTCAGAGCTGTGGTGCTGCTGCATTCGCCGGTACAGGGCATGCGCGAAGCTGCCTGGGAGGGGATCAGGATCCTGATTTTATCGTGCGTTGTGGCGATGGTCCTGGTGTTTGTCCTGAGTATGCTTTTTTCGTGGAAGTTTACCAAACCACTCAATAAGATGCGGCTGGTCGCTGAAAAGATGTCGGAGCATGATTATACGGAGCGCTGCAATATCGACCAGAAGGATGAGATCGGGCAGCTGGCCCAAACGCTGGACGGACTGGGCGAAAGACTGCTGGAAGCAGATCAGGCCAGTAAAAAGCTGGAGCAGCTGCGCCGTGATTTTATCGCGAATATTTCCCATGAGCTGCGGACGCCGGTGACGGTCATCCGCGGTTCGCTGGAAGCGCTGTGTGACAGGATAGTCACCGAACCGCAGGAGGTCGAGGATTACCACCGGCAGATGCTGGCGGAAACTTTGTTCCTGCAGCGGCTGATCAACGATCTGCTGGATCTGTCACGGCTGCAGAATACGGATTTCCCGATCGAAAAGGAACCTGTGAATTTATGCGATGTGGTACAGGACGTAGTGCGCAGCAGCCAGCGGCTGGGACAGCAGAAAAATATTACTATCCAACTGTCCTTGGACACGCCTGTCTATATCATTGAAGGCGATTATGGACGGCTGCGGCAGATGCTGCTGATCTTTTTGGACAACAGCATCAAATTTTCACCGGAACAGAGCAAAATCGAAGTTGCTCTGCTCGGCAGCAGGCTGACGGTAACTGACCACGGCTGCGGCGTGAAGCAGGAAGAGCTGCCCCATGTGTTCGACCGTTTTTATAAAACGCGGGGTGAAACGAATAAGAGCGGCAGCGGTCTGGGGCTGGCGATCTCGAAGCAGATCAGCGAACGTCACGGTATCGGACTGACAATGACAAGTATACCCGGCGAGGCGACCAGCGTAGTGCTGCAGCTGCCGCCGGCTCTGAAGAAAGGAAGTACAGATTAATGAACTATGGTTGTGAAGGCAAGGTCGCCTTTATCAGCGGCGGTACGTCGGGCATCGGCAAGGCTGTGGCCGAGCTGCTGCTGAAAGACGGCGCCGAGGTGTGGCTGCTGGGACGTGATGCCGAAAAGGGTACAGAAGCGGCGGTCACGCTGAGCGCTTATGGCAAAGTGCATTATGTGCAGGGCGACGTTAAAGATCTGGAAGCCTGCCGCAGTGCGGCGCAGAACGTGCGCGAGCAGCGTGAAAATATTGATCTGATCGTCAATGCGGCGGGGATCTATCAGGAACGCCGTTTGGAGAAGGTGACCGAATATGATTTTTTTTCGATCATGGACACTAATGTCAAAGGAACGATTTTTTTGACGCAGACCTTGCTGCCTCTGCTGGCGGCAGAGGGGGCGAGCATCGTGAACATTGCTTCCGACGCGGGGATCAATGGCAATTATGGCTGTCCGCTGTACTGCGCATCCAAGGGCGCTGTCGTAGCGTTTACGAAAGCGCTGGCCTTGGATCTGGCGCCGCGGGTACGGGTCAACTGTATCTGCCCGGGCGATGTGGCGACGCCGATGCTGGGTAAACAGCTGCAGCAGGCGGACGGCAGTTATACGCTGGAGGATGTGGAGCAGGCCTATCCGCTGGAACGGGTCGGGGAGCCGCTGGAGATCGCGCATGTGATCTGCTCGGTGCTGTCGCCGTTCAACAGTTTTATGACGGGTAGTATCATTCCCGTGGACGGCGGCCTGACAGCGAAGTAATTAATTGCAAATGCAGATGAAAAACAGGGACAATAACCTTTTGGTTATTGTCCCTGTGCTATTTGCTGCAGAAATACTTCATAATTGCCGATCGCGGCAAAGAGCATAAAAAAGACGATGGCGAACAGTATGTAGCGCAGCCGTCCGACCGGTTCTGCTTCGATATGGGTGCCGCAGGCCTGATCCCAGATCGTCGAGCCGCTGTCACGCATCACCTGCCGCGCAAACCAGGCGGGGACGAACATCATGATCGGGATGCCCAGCCACAGCCCTTTGACATAGGCCCAGAAGGTACGTTTCCAGGCTAAATTGAAATCCAGCGGCGCAGACGGTGAAACTACACGCAGTCCCAGAAAGCTTTTGCCGGCGGTAGTGCCTGTGCGGGCCAGCATAAAGGCTTCAGCGCTGATGACGACGATCAGCTGCAGCGCCGAGTAAAGAAAGATATTGTTGAGCGCGAAGATAGAATTACGGCTCAGAAGCAAAAATAAAAAGCCGATCAGGAAATAATCGAACATCCGCGCCCAAAAGCGGCGCCAGCTATGGTAATTGACAGGAGAGACGGTCAAATGCAGCACATCCTTTTCAGTGTGATTTGATTAGCTTGTTGCCCTCTTATTGTAACACAGAATTATTTGCAGATATAGTGTGCTATTTTATGAAAAAAAGCATATAATATAAATAAAGCTCAGTGAAATTTTATGCGTGGAAACAATGGGGTTGGAGGGATAATTATGCAGAAAAATGCACCTATCGGAGTTTTGGATTCAGGCGTCGGCGGTTTGTCGGTCTTAAAATGTCTGCAGGCGGCGCTGCCGCAGGAGGATTTTATTTATGTGGGCGATACGGCGCGTACGCCGTACGGGCCCCGCAGTGAAGTCGAAGTACGCCGGTTTGTAGGTGAGATCATTGATTATCTTGACGGCCGCGGGGTAAAGCTGGTAGTTATTGCCTGCAACACGCTGACTGTTCTGGGTGTGGACACACTTAAAGGCAGCCATGCTTTTGAGATCGTGGGGATGTCGAAAGGCGCGCAGCTGGTACTTGCCGCCAGCAGCAGGAAAAAGATCGGCGTGTTTGCCACTGAATTTACGATCAACAGCGGTGCGCATAAGGCCGCGATCCTGGCAGCTGATGACGGTGCGGATGTCTATCCTCAGGCCTGCCCGAAGTTTGTGCCGCTTATCGAAGGCGAGCAGTTTGACAGCGCCGAGGTCAGGGCTGCTGTTGCCGAATATGCGGCGCCGCTGAAGGCGGCCGGCATCGACACCCTGATCTTGTCCTGTACGCATTATCCTTTTATCCAAAAAGAGATCGAAAGCGAGTTTGGCAGTGAGGTGACTGTGATCGACCCGGCGGACGCTACCGCGCAGGATACGAAGACGGTTCTGGCTGCAGAGGGGCTTCTGCGCTCTGAAGGAGCAGGTACTTTGGAGGTCTGCTTTACCGCCGATGTGGAACGCGGCGCGCGGATCGCCGGCAGAGTGCTGCCGCAGGGGAAATGCCTTTTTAAAGAAATAAAATTATAAGCGATTCGTCGCAATTAGAAAAAATTCCTGCTATTTGAGCAAATTTGCTGAAAAATAGCAGGAATTCTGCGATTTTTGTCTAATATAAAATAAAAATAAAAACATAGAATAAGGGCAAGATTTTGCTTTTGCCAGGGATGCTGTAAAACTAATTAGCAGACCAGTGTCTCAGGAGGTTCTGTTTCCGATGCTTTGCAACCTAATCAGCCGTACGAAGGGCTGAGGACGAAGCAAAAAACGACATCGGGACATTTCGACCCGTCTTGAAACTGTCGCTATCTATGCAGAATTGTATAGAGACTTTGCCTACCGGTTTCACAAAGACGTGGAAGCGGTATTTGTATTGCTTGAAATAAGTTTGCTGTGAAAAGAAGGGTGGTTGCTGTGGAGAAAGAGAGTATTTTAAAAGATCGGACGATAGTGGGGTCTCCGCTGACGCATTTATTTTCCCTGGGGATACTGATGTTTGTTTTCTGGCTGGCGCTGTCAGGAGATTTTGCAGTTAAATTTGTCGTGTACGGACTTATCACCAGCGCGGTGGTTGCCTGGATCTGTTACCCGCTGCTGCTTTTGCCCAATGCCGACGGCACCAAAAAATATTTTGCACTGGGTGTTTCGCCGATTGCATTTTTATGCTACAGTATGTGGCTTCTGAAAGAGCTGGTGCTGGCGAATATCGATGTTGTCAAAGCGACGGTACGGCCGGAGCTCAGGATCGACCCGAAGGTGATCCGTTTCGTGTTCAGGTCGGATAACCCGATGGCGAAGGTGCTGCTGGCAAATTCCATTACGCTGACGCCGGGAACAGTAACGATGAATGTCACATCTGAGGGGATCTATGAAGTACATGCTTTGACGGAAGGCGCGGCGGAAGGACTGCTGGCCGGAGCTATGCCGCGGAAAGTAGCAGAGCTTTTCGGAGAAGAATTTGATTTTACGGTACTGAAGGGAGAGTAACGCATGCATATAATTATTGTTGCAATCATGGTTGCAGTCGTTTGTGTCATTGGTATGATGCTGCAGCGTATTTATCAGGGCCCGACAGTATATGACCGTATGAATGGCCTGGGCGTTACCGGTGCCGATACGATCCTGTTGATCATTCTGTTCGGTTATCTGGACGGACGTCCGGAAATGTATGTGGATATTGCGATGTCTTACGCACTGATCGGTTTTGTCGGTTCAGTGATCATAGCGAAATATCTGGGAGGTAAGGACGTATGATAGCGGATATCACTTTGCGTGAATTTATTGCTGGACTTTTTTTAGCTGGCGGAGCATTTTTTCTGCTGGCTTCTGCTATTGGTATGCTGCGCCTGCCCGATTTTTACTGCCGGCTGCATGCTTCCGGCAACAGCGAGACGCTGGGGGTCATGCTGTCGTTCATGGGTCTGGTCATTTATGAGGGGCTCACGCTCACTTCATTGAAAATGATCATGATTTTCCTGTTGATTTTTCTGGGCAATCCGATCGGTACCCACATCCTCAGTAAAGCGGCTTATAAATCGGGGCATCATGTCTGGACCCTGGAAGAGGATGCAAAGGAGGAGAAGAATCATGCAGATCTACCTCATTGAAGCGATATTATTGGTGTTTCTTATTGTAACGACGATCAGCGTAATTTTCTGTAAAGATATTTTGTGTGCGGCAGTTATTTACAGCGCTTTCAGTTTCTGTGCCGTACTGCTGTATCTGATGATGGGCGCGCCTGACGTAGCCTTTACAGAGGCCGTTATCGGCACGATCTCAACGATCTATTTCGTAGCCTCGCTGAAGAAAATAGACAGGTGGTGTAAATAATGCGCGGTTTAGTAACGGTTTTACTGGCAGTAATTACGGGGATGTTCTGTTCCTTTGTGACATATCTGCCGTTTATCGGTGATGTCAATTCAGCGCCGAACCAGCATGTTACGCCTGTTTACATCGAGCGCAGCGTGCAGGATACCGGGTCGCCCAATATCGTTACCGGGCTTCTGGCCGACTATAGAGGCTTTGATACGATGTGGGAAACTACGGTGATGTTTCTGGCCGGCCTGACAGTAGTAATGCTGCTGAGCAGCAGCACTATGGGCCGCAGACCGGAAAAGGAGGATGAAGACGCATGAAAAAACCTTTCGGCGGCATAGTCCTTGATACGGCGTTCCGGATTATCGTACCTTTTACTTTGATCTACGGCGTCTATGTTTTAATTTTCGGCGAGGCCGGACCCGGCGGCGGCTTCCAGGCGGGAGCATTGCTGTCGATCGGCGTGGTTTTATCCAGGCTGATCATGGGTGATCACGCTTCGTTCAATATCTCGGTAAAAAATTCGCTGGTCCTGGCCGGCGTCGGGACCTTCATCTATGCGGCTACCGGCTGGCTGGCAATGCTTAACGGCGGCAATTTCCTGGATTACAGTTATCTGCCGTTTAAAGCAGAACATACCAACGAATTACATGCTTTGGGGATTTTGTTTATTGAGATCGGGGTAACGATCTGCGTTATGATGACGATCATCAATATTCTGGATGCTGTTGTGGAAAGGGGGGACGAAAATGGGAGCGCTAAATGAGTTTTTGCAGACCAAGGGGATCTATACACTGGTCATGATCTTATTCTTTCTGGGTGTATATGGTATGGTTCTGAGTAAAAATTATATGAAAAAGCTGATGGCAATGAATGTCATGCAGGTGGCTGTAATTTTCTTTTATCTGTGCCTGGCGCAGAAAGAAGGCGGTATGATTCCTATTTTTGACCCAAATGTACCGGATGCCGCTTCCTATATCAATCCGCTGCCCCACTGTCTGATGCTGACGGCGATCGTCGTCAGTCTGGGTACAACGGGTGTGGCCATTGCTTTGCTGATGCGGATCAAAGAAGTTTACGGCTCCGTTGAAGAAGTAGAGGTTATAAGGAGGGCCAGCAAATGATCCAGCATTGTCCTGTACTGATCGTGCTGCTGCCTCTGACGGCGGCTCTGCTCTGCCTCTTATTCAGCAAGTTCAATAAGAATCTCGGTTCCTGGCTGGTCATCGGCTCGATCGCCGGTTCGCTGGCCTGCTCGCTGCAGGTACTGCATCAAACTCTGACCAGCGGCGAAGCGATCCACTACTGGATGGGCAACTGGGAACCGCCTTTGGGCATTGAGTTTGTGATCGATCCGCTGAGCGCGGTGATGGCGGTTTTGATAACCTTCATTTCGCTGATGGTTGCTGTGTACAGCAAGCCCTTTATGCGCAAGGAAGACTGGCTGCATATCGGCGGTTATTATACTTTGTACGGACTTTTGACGGTGGGCCTGTGCGGTATGGTCATCACCGGTGATATGTTCAATCTGTACGTTTATTTAGAGGTCATGTCCCTGTCCGGTTACGGGCTCATCGCCATGGGCGGTAAAAAATCCATGCTGGCAGCTTTTCGTTATATGCTGATCGGTACGATCGGCGCTTCCCTGTATCTGATTTCTGTTGCTTATCTGTATGCGATGACCGGTACTTTGAATATGGCTGATCTGGGCGAAAGGATCATGCCTTATCTCAGTTCGCCGCCGTTCGCTTTAGCGGTTGCATGTCTGTTTATCGGTTTCGGTATCAAAATGGCACTGTTCCCGCTGCACGGCTGGCAGCCGGACGCTTACAACTTTGCCCATCCCGGTTCGGCGGCCTTTATTGCCGGCGTGATGAGCAAGGTTCCAGCTTACGCAATCATTCGTTTCTTCTTTTATATTTTCGGTGTCAATAATCCGATCATCAGCACGGCCTTAACAGTTTTAGGCATTCTTGGCATCGGGGGCGTGCTGATCGGTTCGATCATGGCGCTGGCCCAGTACGACTTCCGCCGGATGCTGGCTTATTCCAGTGTGGCGCAGATCGGTTACATTGCTATCGGTCTGGCGATCGGCAATATGTATGGTTTTATCGGCGCCGTACTGCATATCATCAACCACGCTTTTATGAAAAGCGCGCTGTTTCTTGTTATTGGCGGTATCCAGTACCGTTTCGGCGAAATCAATCTGTACCGTTTAGGCGGTCTGAATAAAAAAATGACTTTAAGCACGATCACCGTTATTCTGGCGGCTTTGTCGATGGTCGGTATCCCTCCAACGGCGGGCTTTTTCAGTAAATGGTATCTGATGCTGGGAGCTTATCAGGGCGGGCAGTATTTCTATATCGTTGTTCTTGTTATCAGCAGCTTGCTGAACGCAGTTTATTTCTTCCGTATTCTTGAGCAGATGTTTGTTCAGCACGAGGCGTCGCTGACAGAAATCAACAGGCATGAAGGCAAGCTGGGCCTGCCGCCTGAGATGGCGATCCCGATTTTGTGTGCCGGTATCGGGATTTTAGTCCTGGGCTTTTACAGCGTGGATATTGTTGACGATATTCTCAAATCTGGACTGCCGGAGGTGTTTCTGAGATGACGATCATGGATTGCAGACCCTTCTTGGCAGTAGGCGTTTCCTTCCTCGCGGCGGTGCTGATCTCTTTCAGCCGCAGATATCCTAATGTCCGCGAAAGCTGGAGCGTTATTGCTTCATTTATTAAATTCGGCTTGATCATATCTATGGTACCGGGCGTTCTGGCGGGTGTGACCTATGAATGGACCCTGTTCCAGATCACTGATACGATCGGCTTTACCCTGCGTGCCGACAGCGCCGGTATTCTCTTTGCCTGTCTGGCTGCGCTTTTATGGATACCGATCAACTTCTATTCCATTGGTTATATGCGCTGTAACAATGAACATGAGCAAACAGGCTATTTTGCCGCTTTTGCTATCTGTATGAGCTCGGTTATGGGCATTGCTATGGCTTCTAATCTGCTGACCTTCTTCTTCTTTTACGAGCTGCTGACGATCGCCAGTTATCCGCTGGTCTTGCATAAGCGCAACGAAGAAGCTCTGCTGGCCAGCCGTAAATATCTGATCTACACTTTGATTTCCGGGCAGCTGTTTTTGGCCGGACTGGTGGCAGTTTACTGCATTTCCGGTACGATGGATTTCAAGGCAGGCGGTTTTTTAACAACGGATATGGCGCCTACCTGGCAGCTGCAGCTCATCTTCCTGATCATGATCCTGGCCGGATCGGTAAAAGCAGCTGTCATGCCGCTGCATGGCTGGCTGCCGGCAGCGATGATCGCCCCGACGCCTGTCAGCGCCCTGCTGCATGCGGTGGCAGTTGTTAAGACCGGTGTTTTCGCTGTCCTGCGTATCATCGGCTTCGTTTTCGGGCCTAAGCTTTTGGCGGATATTGGGACTGCTGATATCCTGGCCTGGTTTGCGGCCGGCAGTATCATCATTTCCTCGCTGATCGCTATTCAGCAGGATAATCTGAAACGGCGGCTGGCCTTTTCGACGATCGGGCAGCTTTCTTATATCGTTTTAGGCGCGGCGCTGCTGTCGCCGCTCAGTATCAAAGGCGCGTATCTGCATCTGGTGGCCCATGCGGTCATGAAGATCACGCTCTTTATGTGTGCCGGTGTTATTATTGTCAGGACGCATCGCAGTAATATCAGTGAGATGTACGGTATCGGCAAAAAGATGCCGATCACGATGTGCTGCTTTACGATCGCCTCGCTGGGTATTGCCGGGATGCCGTTTCTGGTCGGCTTTATCAGTAAGTGGAACCTGGCGCTGGGCGCTTTGCAGTCCGGCAAGCCCTTATATGTTGCAGTACTGATTGCAAGCGCGATGCTGGCACTTACTTATTTGATGCCGGTCTGTCAAATGGCGTATTTTAAAAGGGATCCGCAGGAACAATTCCGTACTTATGGTGAGGTCAGCTACAGAATGCTGCTGCCGATCTGTTTCACAACGATTCTGGCGCTTGTTTTAGGCGTGATGCCGGAAATATCCCCGAATTTCTACGCAATGGCTTCGCAGGCAGCAGATAGTATCTGCCAGGGCTGGACTGGAGGTGGCTGGTGATGAAGCTGACGAAAACTGCTTTGTATAAGCTGGTTCTTATAGTAGCGGTGCTTGCCGCTGTCCTGGAGTTTTTCTTCGCTCATCCTCATTATCACGAATGGTGGAACACTACCCCGGGTTTTAATCTGCTGTTTGGTTTTGCAGGCTGCTGGCTGTTGATTTTTGTAGCTAAAATAGTTATGACGCCGCTGCTGCAGCGTCCGGAAGATTATTATGATGACGGAGGTGACGATGACGATGAGTAATCTGCACCCCGGTTTTATCCTGATCGCTGTCGGATTGATAGCATTGTTTGTTCCTAAAAGTCTGCGCCGGCCGGTGCTTGCGGCAGGCCCGCTTTTGGGATTAGGCGCGGTGCTGACGCTGGCGCCGGGCACGAATGCGACGCTGCCCTTTATCAACGGGATCACGCTGCATTATCTCCATGTAGACGCGCTCAGCTGGATTTTCGCCCTGATTTTCTGTATGATGGCGGCTATCGGCGGTATCTATGCCTGCCATAACAGTAACAGGATGGAAGCCTTCTGTTCGATGACTTATGCCGGCAGCGCGCTGGGCGTAACTTTAGCCCAGGACTGGCTGACTCTGATCTTCTTTTCGGAGCTGATGGCGGCTACTTCGCTGTTTCTTATCTGGTGTAAAAAAACTCCTGCTTCGCGGCAGGCTGGTTATCGGTATTTATTAGTGCATATGTTCGGCGGCAATCTGCTGCTGGCCGGTATTTTCTTAAAGGTCAGCGCCGGAGATTATTTAGTTATGCCGCTGGCACAGGGACCATGGGATACTGCCTTTTGGCTGATCTGTCTCGGCATTTCCATCAATGCGGCCGTAGTGCCGCTGCACGCCTGGCTGGTTGACGCTTACCCCGAAGGTACGGTCACCGGCAGCGTTTTTCTGAGTTCGTTCACTACTAAAGTCGCTGTTTATTGTCTGATCCGCATTTTTGCAGGCACTGACTTCCTGATCTGGTTCGGTGTGCTGATGGCTTTATACGGAGCCTGCTATGCGATCATGGAAAATGATATGCGGCGTCTGCTTTCTTACCACATCGTCAGCCAGGTCGGCTTTATGGTCGCCGGCGTAGGATTGGGAACGGCTATGGCGCTGAACGGTGCAACAGCGCATGCTTTCAGCCATATCCTTTATAAGTCACTGCTCTTTATGTGTGCCGGCTCGATCATTTATGCGACTGGTATCCGCAAAATCAACCAGCTGGGCGGTCTTGCTAAAAAGATGCCGTTTACGTTCTGGTGCTTTGTGATCGCTGCCCTTTCGATTTCCGGTGTGCCGCTGTTCAACGGCTTCATCAGTAAATCCATCACGATCAGCGCCGCCGCTGCTGCCCATTACGGTTCTGTTGAGCTGCTGCTGCAGCTGGCTGGTGTCGGTACGTTTTTATCCATCGCCCTCAAGATGATCTACTTCATCTTCCTGGCGCCTGACAACGGCGTGGTCATCAAACGTGAAGTTCCGAAGAATATGTATGTAGCCATGGGTATCGGCGCGACTCTGTGCGTGTTATACGGCGTTTATCCCGAGCTTTTGTACAGGTATCTGCCATTTACGATGGAACCATACCACCCCTTTACGGTCGACCATATTACTCAGTCTATAGAAATGCTGGGAATGGCGATGCTGCCGTTTATGATGTATCTGCCAAAAATGGCGCCGCATACAGCTTTATCACTGGATACGGACTGGTTTTACCGGAAGCCTTTTGCGGGCATCGTGACCGGGCTGTCTTATCTGTGCTGTGCAGTAAGCCGGGCGCTTGGCAATACCTGGGAGGTATTATATGAAAAATCCATGGAGCTGAGTCATAACCCAATGGAATTTTTGGATGCCAAGCCTTTGCGCAACAGTCCCAAATATAATCCGGAAAATTACCGTACTTCGATCGCCGATCCGATCATGATAACATTAACAATATTATTCTGTTCTCTGTGTTATTTTATGGCGATCATTTAATAAAAAATAACGAACCGTACCAGTATTTAAAGCCGGTACGGTTTTTTATTGACTAAATCCCGCCGCTGGCGTACAATGAAATCTATTGATATTTAAAGGAGTGCAGTTTATGCAGCTTTCATTTCGCCTGGGCGTGATATTCATTCTGCTGGCAGCAGCAGCCTGGGGACTGGGCGGCGTTGCCGGCCAGTTTTTATTTCAATTTTATGATGTAGGCGCTCCCTGGCTTATCGCGGTAAGACAGATCATTGCCGGCGTGGTCTTTTTAGGCTATCTGCTGTGTCGCGGCGAGAATATCTGGGCAGTGCTGCAGGATAAAGAAGATCGTAAAGATCTGCTGGCATTTTCTTTTCTGGGATTGTTAGGGGCACAGTTTGGTTTTTATTACACGATCTCACTGTGCAATGCGGCTACTGCTACAGTGCTGCAATATACGGCGCCGATCTTTGTCATGCTGTGGATGTCCTGGAAAAACCGCTGCCTGCCGGAAGGGCGTGAGTTCGTCGGTATTTTTTTTGCTCTGGCCGGAGTTTTTCTGATCGCTACTCACGGCAGCCTGGATTCGGTGGTATTGTCGCCGGCGGCGCTGACCATTGGGATAATTTCTGCTATTTCCCTGGCGTTTTATACAGTTATGCCGTTTCGGCTGCTGCAAAAATATTCGACGACTTTGATCATCGGCTGGGGACAATTTTTATCAGGCGGATTTCTCTGTATCTTCATCAATCCTTTTGAGCCCAGCGGCCATTGGGATGGTGCGGCAGTCGCTGCTATGGTCTATCTGATCCTGGGGGCTACGGTACTGAGCTATAGTGTTTTTTTAGTGGGATTAAAAGTAGTAGGCGCTACTAAAGCCAGTCTTATTTCCTGTGCCGAACCTTTAGCTTCGATCATTGCCGTAGTGCTGTGGCTGAAAACGCCTCTGACGCTGGAGGATCTGGTCGGGATGACCTGCATTATTTTAACTGTGGTTTTATTGTCACTGCCTAAAAAATAAATTAAAAAAATACATGGACGGAGCTTTCCGTCCTTTTTTATTTGTCATAGTCTATGGTACAATAGAGTTAACAAAAATAAAGGAGTTGATTGTATGAGCATAAGTCATTATTCCTATAAATATGGTCATGGCAGTAAAGAGTTTTCTCTGGAGTCCGACCGTGTTATCAAAGAGGTCACAGTGGCCAAAATGCCATTGCTGGAGGATGTCAAAGCGGCGATTTTAGATGCCGTCTATCATCCTATCGGCAGTGCGCCAATCAACGAACTGGTCAAACCGGGACAGAAGATTGCCTTTATCTGCAATGATCCGACACGTGTGGCCAACAGTTTTGTCTTTATGCCCATTCTGGTCAACGAAATGAATAAGCTGGGTATCAAGGACGAGGATATGCATATCGTTTTTGCCTTAGGCACGCATCGTAATATGACTCATGAAGAAATGGTCGAAGCCGTCGGTGCAGAGGTGGCAGGGCGTTTAAAAATGTATAACAGTGATGCCAAGGTCAGTGAGGATTTTGAGTATTTCGGTGATACCTCCCGCGGTACGCCGGTCTGGCTCAATAAGCATATCTGTCATGTAGATCACGTTATTATGACTGGAACGATCGTACATCATTATTTCAGTGGTTACGGCGGCGGACGGAAAGCCATTCTGCCGGGTGTTGCAGCTATGGAAACCGTACGTGTCAACCACAGCTTTATGCTGGATCCTAATGCAGGTCTGGGTAAAACTGTCGGCAATCCTGTTTATGAAGACCAAATGGAAGGTGTGGCCATGTTTGCCAAAAACCATTCCGTATTTCTTTTTAATGCGATCCTGAATGCTCAGCATGAATTTTTAAAGATTTTTGCCGGTGATTATGTAAAAGCACATCAGGAAGCCTGCAAATTCGTCGATCAGGTCTACGGTGTCGAGATCCCGCAGGCGGCAGATCTGGTTATCGCCAGCTGCGGCGGTTATCCCAAGGATATCAATGTATATCAGCTGCAGAAAACAATGGATAATGCCTGGTGTGCTGTGCGCGAAGGCGGGGTAGTGATCATTATCGGCGAATGTGAAGAAGGCAGCGGTTCGAAGGTGCTGGAAGAAACCTGCAAACGTTTGGGAACGGCAGACGCTATCAAAGCCGACTTGGAAAAACATTTTGAGATCGGTGCCAATAAAGCTTTCGCGGTAACACGTCTTACCAAAAAAGCAAAGTTTATTTTAGTTTCGTCACTGGACAAAGAGCTGGCGCATGATATGCTGTTCGAAGCAGTGCCTACCGTGGAAGAAGCTCTGGCTGAAGCCGAAAAAGTAATTGGCAATGACTATAATATTATTCTGATGCCTGAAGGCAGCTTAACGGTACCACTTCTTCCAGCTTAAAGACAATAGTTTAAATATCAATTTAATTTGTATTTTTATAACTTATGCCTATATTTAAAAACGATTACAAATATTTTTATGCAAGAAAGTATTGCTTTAGCCTGAGGTTTAAGTTATAATAAATTCTGCGAATGTATTCTTAGATATTAAAAAAACTATTGCCTGCTGTATCTGCAATTTCGTAAATGCAGATTAAATTAAAAGGAGTTGTGAAGAAATGAACATTGATTACAAAGCTATTGGGGTCAGAATCAAAGCTGCCCGTGCGCGTAAAGGCGTTACCCAAGGCTATATCGCAGAAGTGACCGGTCTGTCTACACCGCATATCAGTAATATTGAAACAGGAAATACTAAATTAGGCCTGCCTACGATTATTCATCTGGCTAATGTTCTGGATGTTTCCGTAGACGAGCTCCTCTGTGATAATATTCACCGCAGCGAGAAGATTTTCCAAAATGAGCTGGCAGAATTATTGCAGGGCTGCGACGCCCATGAGCTGCATCTGATTACTGAACTGGCCAAGGTTGTTAAGAAAAACAGTTTGGACGGAGTGAAAAAAACCAGAGGCCGCAAACCGAAAAATAAAATCTGAGCAAAGCTTTTTAAACCTGCATTTCCAAAACCTTTATGTTATAATATAAATATCAGTAAAAGCTGTAGTGAAAAGGTGGACGGAAGTTATGGATAAATTTGTTCAAACAGAATTAGAAGGTGCCGGCGTTAATGTCGAAGAAACTTTAAGACGTTTTATGAATAATGAAATGCTGATGATAAAGTTTCTGAGAAAATTTGTTGACGACGAAAATATGAATAAACTGCGTACACTCATCGCTGATAAACATTATAATGAGGTACTGCCTGTAGCGCATACGCTGAAAGGCGTCAGTGGAAATCTTGGTCTTATTAAACTATATGAGATTTTTTCCAGAATGTGTCAGGACTGCCGTAATGATCAGTATGAAGATTTGGACGGGCTGTTCGCTCAGGCTGAAGCAAATTATTCTAAAGTCGTAGAGGCGATTAAAAAAATTTAAATGCCAGACCCGGAATTTATTCCGGGTCTTTTTTTATGTTTTAAGGATTTTTAATTAAAGCTATTGCCAAGTAACATTTGATAAAGTATAATAAAGCAACAAGAGTATTGAAAAATAGGAAACCGCTAAAAATAATTGTTATTGATAATTTAAAGGGTCATTTGCGGAGGGAAAGTATGCAGCTGAACGTTACTACTGACTATGCCATAAGAATAGTTTTGTATTTGGCAATCAAAAAAGAGATCACTACATCAAAAGAAATCGGAGCCGCGATGGGGATTCCGAAAAATTATGTACTGAAAATAACTCATAAGCTGGTAGAGGCTGGAATCATTGAAAGACTGGTAGGAGCGCAGGGCGGCTTTTCGCTGGCACAGAAAATAGATGATATCACTTTATTGGATATCCTCAATATCATGGAACCGACAATGAGGGTTAACCGTTGTCTGGAAGAGGATAAATTCTGCAGCCGTTATGCTACTGAAAATTGTCCGGTCCGCGGGTTTTACTGCAAGCTGCAGGAAGAACTGGAAAAAAGTTTAAAGAAAATGACGATTAAAAGGTTGCTGGCAGACGCAAATTAAAATTTGTTGTTAAAGAAACTTATAACTGAATATGGATATTTAGGCGGAGTATAAAATATTCCGTTTGAATAACTCCCCGGTTACCCGTTTTGTTTTTTTAAGCAAAACGGGTAACTTTTTTTATGCGCCGTTGAAAAACGGCGCTTTATTTTTGAGCTTGGTTAAAGTCAGATTGGTACCAGTTGCAAGACTTTCAGACAAGCGTATGCAATTACAACAAAAATGTCTTGCGGGGGGGACAAATATGGTAGTATAATGTAAATTAAAGAATAAGAATAAAAATAGCAATACAATATATTAATAAAATATTAAGGAAAAATATTAACAAACAGATAAATAATATAGCGGATAAGTGAAAGGAAGCGATAAACTGGCCAAAACATAAACTTATCACTATAAGTTTATATAAAAAATCAAAGGGGAGATAAAAATGAATAACAAGAAAGCTTTAAGAATGGCGGTCACACTGGCGATAATAAATATGCCGCTTTTAGCGCAGGCCGCAGATGTAAGTCCCGTAAGGATTACAGACGGCAGTACCTATACGATGACAGCTGATTCTGTAATAAATACCGGTTCTAATACAACAGGTATTTTTGTCGGGTATAAAGATGGCGGTACGATTGTTGGCGATAATGTCAACGTTACCAGCGACGGCTATGGTATCCAAATCCAGACTTATGCTACAGGGGGCGTTGCAGGCAACGGCGATTGTAGTATTAAGCTTGGTAAAACGATCGTTGAGGCTAAATCTTCTGCGGTACGTGTAGACTCAAGCAGCTATGGTCAAAAGGCGACAGTTATTTTAGGTGCCGGCAGTATTTTAAATTCATCAGCTAATTCTGCTGTGTACGTTACGGGTAAAGATTCTCTGCTCCAAATAGGCGATGGCAGTACAGTTACCGGCAACAGTTATGGTGCTACAGGGGCAGCGCTTGCTTCCTCCAGCGGCGGTAAGATTGAAATCGGCAACGGTGTTACGATAGGGCACGATAATATCAGAGGCTATGATGTCAACAGCATTGCGGTATTATCGATGGATGGCAATGCGAGCCAAGGCCAAAGTAATATTACAATCGGCGACGACAGTACGATTTATGCCAAAGGGAAAGGTTATGGCGCAAATGCCGTTCAGGCGGGCTATTTATCATATACTGGTTTTAACGGTGTTGGTACTAAACAGGGGCGCTCCGGACAGATAAGTGTAGGCGATAAGGCAACTATCTGGACGGAAGGGGACGAGTCCTTTGCTGTCTATGGTATCCATGCCGATTCCACGCTTTATGTTGGCAAAGATGCCGAGATCAGTACTCAGGGCGATAAGGCTTCGGCTGTCCGCGGCGGCAATATTACTAAAGTATATGATTTTACTGCTGCCGGCGGCAAAATCACTATTGATGAAGGGGCAGAAATCAAAACTCTGGGGGATCAGTCACATGGTGTAGACGCCCGTTATGACGGCACTCTGATCGAATTAAAAAAAGACGCGGTCATAACGACAGTTGGCAGTGAGTCTCATGGCGTAACGGCGCTTGCCGGCGGCACGGTAATTTTACAGGACGCTGCTGTTACTGTGGATTCAACAAAAGATGCTTATGCTTTCAGTGCGGAAGGTAAAGATAGTGATACAGCTGCCGCCAGTACTATTACCGGCAGTGGTGTTTATAATATTGTCGGCGATATCAGGGCTGCGGACGGCGGCATTCTTACATTAGATCTGGCAGAAGGTTCGCGGTTTGAGGGAAAGGCTGTGCTCGACAGCGGCAATGATTCACAGAGCACCTTAACTATGGCTAAAAATTCGCTGTGGACTTTGACTGGCAATTCACAGCTCAACAGTTTGCAGAATGAACAGTCTGTGATCGATATGACCGGCGATAATAAGGCTTTCAGTACGCTGTCTGTGGAAACGCTGACAGGTAACGGTGGGACGATTATTATGGATATTGATGGTTCCCAGGTTGATGCCAGTGATAAAATTTATGTCACAGGTGATTTCAGCGGAAGCCAGACACTGTCACTGAAGGAGATAAATGGACTCGACAGTGATCCGGGAATAGGCCAGGCGGCAGAAAATACTGTTTTAGCCAGTGTCAACGGCAGCGGTACTTTTACGGCTGATGATCAGGAAGGCACTTTGTACTGGCAGCGTTATGAGCTGGGACAAAAAGACAGTGCTGCTTCCGGTTATACGACGGACTGGTATTTGAAAGGCATTACAAATCTTAACCTGCCGACAACCAGTGTGGAGGCTATCGCTGCTTCGGGAGCACTGGCTTATCATACCTGGCGCGACCATGATCAGCTGCTGCAGCGGCTGGGAGATCTGCGCCAGCATGGTAGAGAGGAAGAGGGCGTCTGGGTAAGGGTCAAAGGCGGTAAGCTGAGCCGCAGTGACCAGTTTGAATTTGAGAATAAATACACACAGTATGAGCTTGGCTATGACCAAAAATTGAAGTCAACGCCGGCGTATACGCGTTATGCTGGTATTTCCTTCAGCTATTTGGATGGCGACAGCAGTTACAGCAGCGGCAGCGGCGAGAATAAAGTTAAAGCTTTAAATATTTACGGTACGCAGATCGGTGCTAAGGGCCATTACCTTGATTTAGTGTTGAAATACAGTCAGCTCGATAATGATTTTAAGGTTTTTGATACCTCCGGCAATAAGATCACCGGCGACTATGACCAAAATGGCTTATCGATAAGCGCGGAATATGGGCGCAAAAACAATCTGAAAAATAATTGGTATATCGAACCGCAGGCCCAGCTCACTTTTGGCAGGCTGCGCGGAACTGACTATACCACAAGCAATGGCATCAGGGTAGATCAGGATGGAATCGACAGTTTTGTGGGACGTATTGGTTTCAATATTGGTAAAGATATCAATGAAAAAACTAATATATACTTGAAAGCTAATCTGATGCATGAATTTGGCGGCGGCTATAATGCCTCAATGGTGGATGCCGGCGGTACAAAAGCAAGACTGGATCGTGATTTTGATGATACCTGGTTTGAATATGGCTTAGGCGCAGCAGTGCAGACTGGTAAAAACAATTACTTCTATGTTGATGTCGAGCGCAGTGCCGGCAGTGATTATAAAAAAGACTGGCAGTGGAATGTCGGCGCCAGATGGAGTTTCTAAATAATTTCTTTGATTTTCGGCAAGGTGTTGCAACCCTCCAGCTTGCTTGAGAATATCCCCAAAAACAGCCGCTTTAGTTTAAAGCGGCTTGTTTTTCTTATGAGCGCACCGTTAGGAGAACGGTGCGTTTATTTTTTTGTAAAAAAGTCAGATTGGTATCAGTTGCAAGACTTTCAGACAAGCGTATTCACTTACAACAAAAATGTCTTGCGGGGGGGACAAATATGGTAGTATGTTAAAAATAAACTATAAGAATACTATTAAATATTAAGATTAATAAATTATCTTGAATTATAAAATTGCAACTATCAGGAATGAAAGAAAACTGGAGAGATTAGCTCTTCATAGCTGCAGTCGCAATGCTACACTGCAGGATAGATAAATGAAGTTTTTTATAAACATCAGGCAGCAATTATTCAGATGATTTGTATTCCAATGAATATAAATATAATTATGTCAAATCAAGGGGGATAAAAATGAGCAGACAAAAATATTTGCAGATGGTGGTGACTTTAGCAGTTTTAAGTATGCCGTTTTCAGCTAATGCGGCAGATGCTCCGATCAATGCCGGAGCCGGCACGACGGTAACTGTCGGCGATAATTATGAAATCGAAATGACAGGAAACGGTTCTACAGCTGTTGCAGCAGCTCAGAATGCAAACGTTACGTTGGGTAATGATGCAAAAATAACTGTAGATGGAGATTCAGCTTATGGGGTCCAGACAAACGGAGAAAATTCTAAAATCGAATTTGGTGATGGTGCTGGAATCGAAATGACAGGCAATGCTGCTGTCGGTGTTGAAACCAGTGCAGATAATTCGCACATCAAATTCGGAGAGTCGGCGGAAATAGTTCTTCAAGGAGACTATAATTATGGTGCGTCTGTATGGTCTGAAAATTCCAGTATTGAATTTGGCGCTGACGCAAAAATAACTGCTGTCAGTAATGCCGTACGTGTTGGAGGGAACGATTCACAAGCGATTTTTGGCGCGGATGCTATTCTGACTACAAGCGGTGATAATGCTTATACAGTGCATTTAGGTGCCGCCTCTGGTTCCAGTATTACTTTTGATAACGGTGCTGTTATCAATTCGGATGGTCATGCCAGTATTGGTGTTTTTATCGAACGGTCCGGTGAAGTAAGCTTTAAGGATCAAGCAGAAATTAAAGTAACAGGCGATTTTGCTTATGGAGTTTATCTTCAAAACCAATATGATGGTAATGTCAGTAAAATAACTTTTGGCGATGGTGCACAAATAGAAGCACATGGTTATAATGCTGATGGAATTCATGTTGAAGCAGAAAACAGCACGGCAGAATTCGGCGATGATACAGTAGTAATCGTTTCCGGTGAAGACAGTACGGGCGTTTCTTTTGGCGGTGCCGTATCGAAAGGTGTTTTCGGAAATAATACTTATATTGAGGCTTCTGGTGAATACAGCGAAGGTGTATATGCTGGAGGAAAGGGAAGCAGTATTGAGTTTGGCAGTAATGCCAGCGTGGTCATAACAGGTAACGACAGTTATGGCGCCCGGGTATATGCAGCAGACGCTGTGATAAATTTCGGCGATGATGCAGTTATCAGTGTATCCGGTGAAGATGCAAAAGCGTTATGCGTCAGTGCAGATGATGCGCTGATTAAAGTAGGCAATAATGCGCAGATCACGGCGGAAGGCATGAATGCCCAGGCCTTGTTGCTTTGGGCTGATGGCAATTCCGGCAAAATAGAAATTGGTGACAATGCGACAATTACAGGTAATGCCGATACTGATTATCAGTCAAATCTTATCCAGGTCATGAGTGAAAATGGTGTTATTGAGATCGGTGACGATGTTAAGATAAATTATAACTATACCGGAACTGATGAAGTTATCGGCAGTGCGCTGTCTGTTACTGATGCCGGTGGCAAAATAGTTATAGGCAATGGCGCCGTTATCCGTGTGGATGGTTTTGACGGCGGAGCTGAGATCATTGGGGACGGCGGCGAGATTTCCTTCGGCGATAATCTTGATTTGTCTATTGTCAATACTTCTTATGCCAATGGACTACGGGTAGCTGGTGAAGATGCGAGACTGGTTGTAGGAGATAATGCCAAAATACATATAAATGGTTCCGACTCTGATGGGGTTTTAGTAGGGGCCAGTGGTTATGATGGGATGTCGGCAGCGTTTGGTAAAAATGCTCAAATCATTGTTGAGGGCGATTCCAGTAATGCAGTTCGGGCGGAAGCCTGGGACGGCAAAGGCGCAAAAGTTGAATTTGGCGCTGACGCTCAGATTATAGCCAAGGGTGATGCGGTGATGGGAGTCAGTGCCGGTGGTGAAAATATCATAATTGACTTTACTGAAAATGTAAATGTAACTATAGGCACGGAAACAGTCCCCAGCAATAACGGTTCATGGGGGATTGAAGCAAGTTCCGGTGCGACGGTCAATGTTGATGGTCTGGCACAGATTAATATTTTCGGAGAAGACAGCATGGGCCTGCAGGCAGTCAGCACAGGGAAGATCATCCTGGAGCGGGCTATCATCAAAGCTGTTGGCAATAATACAACAGCAGTACTGGGTGATGAAAATGGCGGCGAGATATATATTGGCGGCAACAGTATCGTTGAAGCTGAAGGTGAAGGTGCCAAGGCGCTTTCTGCTACTGCTGGTTATGTAGAAATGGGTGCAGATGCGTTAATTTCCGCAGTCGGTAAGGGAGCTAATGCCGTGAGAGGCAATTATGCAGATGCTGAGATCAAAATTGGTGAAAGTGCGCTTATAGAAGCACAGGGCGAGAATGCAGCGGGCGTTTATGCATGGTGGGGTGCTGTGATAGATGTTGCTGATAACGCTGTGATAAGTGCAGACGGTAAAAATTCGCGTGGCGTGGTAGCACAGCACACAAACGCCGAGATTACTTTAGGTGATTCTACACAGATAGAAGTTAATGGTGATGGAGCTATCGGATTGATGGCTACGGCGCAAAGCGGTTTTGAAGGCAGTAAGATCAATACCGGAGAGGATCTTTTACTGGCAGTAAGTGGTAATGATGCTATGGGTATCTATGCGACGATGGGTAAAACCGCTATGGGCGCAAAGGCGCAGATCACTGTTGATGGTGATAATGTGACTGGTGTATACGCTGCAGATCAGGGTACTGTTACTTTAGCCGATAAAGTACAGATTTCAGTTGAGGGTGACAGCGCTTATGGTATTTATACTAATCATAGTGGTGCCGGAGCCAGCGTGGAATTGCAGGGAGATACCGCTATTTTGGTAAATTCCGATGATGGGTATGCCTTATATGCCAAGGCTGGGGCTATTACGTCTAATCTGAACGGCGGTACTACTGTTGCCAGCGGCGGTAAATATTTCATCGAAGGCGATATGAAAACGGGAACCGATGGCATTATTGATTTGCTGATGGAACAAGATTCTATATTTACTGGGAAAACTGATGCCGGTGATGGTAATATTTCTTTGGGACTTACTGACAGTGTCTGGAATGTGACCGGTGATTCGACGGTAACGCATATGATAAATCAGAATTCTGTTATTGATATGACTTCCGATAATCAAGGCTTCAGCACATTGACTGTCGATCATTTAAGTGGTAACGGAGGCAAGATCATTCTGGATATCGACGGCAGCGTAGCGCATCAAAGCGATAAACTGATTGTAACTGACACTTTTACCGGTAACCATGTTTTATCATTAAAAGAAATCAATGCGCGCGAAGGTGATCCTACGCTTGGTGCTGATGCGCATGGTACTGTTTTGGCAAGTGTCAACGGAGGTAACGGAGTATTTACTGCCGAAGACGGCGAAGGTACTTTATACTGGCAGCGTTATGAACTTGATACGCTTAATAACAGCAATGATCTTTACACACACTGGTATTTGAAAAGCATTAACACGTTGAACCCTGGTGATAAGCCAACTACAACCGTAGAAACTGCTGTAGCGGCAGGAGCGTTAGCGTATCATACCTGGCGCGACAGCGGAACGCTGCTGGAGCGGATGGGTGATCTGCGCCATAATGGCGACACAGCGCAGGGAGCCTGGGTCAGAGTCCAGGGCAGCAAGATAGGGCGCGAGGGTAAATTTAAATTTGAAAATAAATATACCATGTACGAGCTGGGATATGACCAGAAAATGAAACAGACAGATAAGTATACGCGTTACGGTGGTGTATCCTTCAGCTATACTGACGGCAGCAGCAGTTACAGAAGCGGCGATGGTGATAATAAGAATAAGGCTATCAATTTCTATGTAACACAGCTTGGCAATAAAGGACATTATCTTGACGTAGTGGCTAAAATAAACCATATGGACAATGATTTTGAAGTTTTCGACAGCAATGCTAAAAGGATAACAGGCGATTTTGATAATACAGGTATTTCTTTGAGCGCTGAATACGGCAGAAAAAACAGTCTGAGTAAAAATGGCTGGTATATTGAACCGCAGGCACAGATGACTATTGGTTATCTGGGCGGAAGTAATTACAGCACAGGTGACGCTCAAGTCGAGCAAAGCGGTATCAGCAGTATTTTAGGACGCGTCGGGTTCAATTTAGGGCGTGATATCAACAAAAAAACTAATTTCTATGTCAAAGCCAATTTGCTGCATGAATTCAGCGGTGATTATGAAATTCGTTTTAGTGACAAATATGGCAATAGACTTAAAGTAGAAGATGATTTCAATGATACCTGGTTTGAATATGGTATAGGTATTGCCTATCAGGCAAGTGAAAACAACCATTTCTATTTTGATATCGAACGTAGCACTGGCAGTGATTTCAAGAAAGACTGGCAGTGGAATGTTGGTGCCAGGTGGACCTTTTAAATAGTTGCTTTGATTTTCGGCAAGGTGTTGCAACCCTCCAGCTTGCTTGAGAATATCCCCAGCCTCCGTTCCATTTTTATGGAACGGAGGTTTGTTTATCGACGGGCAGTAATTAAAATCCTGCTAAGAAAATGAGCTGTTGAAAACAGGGTATATTGACAGTACTTGCCGGGTTGCGTTATACTATATGGCAGAGCTTATTATGCTCTGAATCGCTACTGTAGCTCAGCTGGTAGAGCATCTCATTCGTAATGAGAGGGTCGCAGGTTCAAATCCTGTCAGTAGCTCCAGCGTTTAGACGGTGCTTCAATTTTTTGAGGCACCGTTTTTATTTGTTTCAAATAAAAGAATAGAGAAACTAAAAAACCGGACATATTGTCCGGTTTTTTAGTTTTATTCAGCAGTTTTTTTATCCAGCATATATTTAGAAGGAATAAATTTAGGTGTGATGGTATAGGATTTCTCTACCCTGTTGCGTTTAACAATGAATTTTACCGGATTGCCTAAAAAGGGATTAAAAAAATCTGTTGTCCAAATTTTCTTTTTTGGAATTTTTTTGGTCAGTTGGCCGTTGATGCTGACCATAATGTCGCCTTTTCTAATACCGGCCAGTTCAGCAGGAAAACCGGGCTCTACAGCCTGTATTTCATAACCATTGTCAACCTTTTTATTACTCAGCGTATAGCCGAACATATAACGTCCGTTAAAATATTGTTTGACCATATTTAAAAGCGAGCGTTCTGTAACAGAATCGTTGACAGGTTGGACATCAACACCGCCGCTGTTGTAGTAAAGCGTTGCGACTTCGCTGATTGAAAGTACGACGTTGTTGCCGTTCTGGATAGTAGTAAAGTTAAGTTTGCTTTGCTGCGTTGCCACCTGGATACCTAAAAAATTTTCACGGACATGGGTCGCCGTGAAGACAAGTCCGTATTCAGTGGCTGAATCAAGGATATAATTTTGGCCGCTGGCTGTGATGAAGTTGACGATGTAATTATTTACTTCTTTACTGGTAACATTGTCGATTTGGATACTGGATGCCGCGCTGGCATGGCAACAGAGCGTTAAAAGCAGCAGTGCCAGGATAAATATTTTTTTCATAATAACCCTCCCCTATGCCTCTTATTATAGAATAAGGATGGTTGCCGGTCAAACAGACATTTGCGAAAAATCTAAACCGGCAGCAGGTGCTCAGTAACGGCAGCTGTAAGGACTTTTCTCCAAGCATATCAGAAAACAGTGAGCATTAAATAAATACTGTGTTATAATTAAAGCAAAATTAAGTAATTAGGAAGCCGGAGTAAGGAGGAGAAGTCCATGTATTATTCAACAGTATACCTGTCGCCGCTGGGCAAGATCACGCTTGCGTGTGATGCTTGCGGTAAAAATCTGGTCGGCTTATGGCTGGAAGGGCAAAAGTATTATCAGGGGACGCTGAAGGAAGCTTTGATTGAAAAGGACTCTGTACCGCTTTTCGATATTGTAAAAAAGTGGCTGGACAGATATTTCTCCGGGCAGAAGCCTGATGCGGCAGAGCTGCCGCTGGCACCACAAGGTAATGCGTTTCGCCAGGGCGTTTGGGAAATTTTATGTACGATCCCCTATGGAGAGGTAACAACTTACGGTAGTATTGCTAAAAAAATGGCAGTGAAGCTGCAGAAGGAACGGATGTCATGCCAGGCTGTCGGCGGTGCTGTTGGACATAATCCCATTTCTATTATTATTCCCTGCCACCGGGTCATTGGTGTAAACGGCAGTCTTACTGGGTATGCCGGCGGTATTGAAACAAAAATAAAACTGCTGGAGCTGGAAGGCGTAGATATGTCTGGATTTTTTATCCCCCAAAAAGGTACGGCATTGTAATATACTAATAAAATCGGAGGAAAATTATGGTTACGTATAACGGCGAAAGGATAGTAGATGCGGCATTTGCTGAGCAGGTGTATGAGGCAGTCGCCCGGATACCTTGCGGTAAAGTGGCTACCTATGGACAGATAGCAGCGCTGGTCGGTGATCCGCTGGCTGGGCGTGAGGTAGGGCATATCATGAGCTGCGCTCCTTCTGGACGTAATTTGCCCTGTCACAGGGTCGTGAACCGTACCGGGGTACTGGCACCTGATTATGCTTTCGGCGGGCAGGAAAAACAACGTGCTTTTCTGGAAGCGGAGGGCGTAACCTTCCTTGCAGACGGGCGAATAGATATGGCGCTGCATTTATGGGGTAAATATGAACAATTTAATATTTTTGATATGAGCTGACAGGCCGGCCGATATTTTAAAATGCTCTGCAGTGAAAATGTTGACAAATATTTAAACAGATGCTAAAATAACCTTGTTTTTATGGAAACACCTCGGAGGGCACTACTGCCGGATAAGAGATATTCTCTTATCCGGTTTTTTTATTAGATTAAAGGAGGAAAAATAATGCTTACGGAAAACGCTTCAAAAATCCAGCAGAAATATTTAGGCGCAAAGGGTTTGATCGTACTGATCGCTGTGATGAATATGTTTGTACCGTTGTCGATAGATTTATATCTGCCGGCACTGCCGACGATAGGTACAGAATTTGCTGCGACACCTTTGATGGTCAATTTGACGCTGGTCAGTTTTTTCTTCTTTTTCGCAGTGGGGATTCTGCTGTTTGGGCCGGTAAGTGATAAATACGGACGCCGGAAGATTTTACTGCTGGGAATAGTTCTGTATACGCTGGCAAGTGGTCTGTGCGCCTTTGCCGGCAGTATTTGCAGTCTGATAGCGTACAGAATCGTGCAGGCTTTGGGTGCAGGCGGCATGGTTGCTGTGTCGATGGCGGTTGTCAAAGATGCTTTTTATGGCACCACTAAAAATCGTGTTTTGGCGCTGGTGCAGGCTATGGCCGTTATTGCGCCGATGGTCGCTCCTGTTATCGGCGCATTTCTGCTGCAGTTTGTCAGCTGGCGCGGTACCTTCGGGGTCCTGATCGCCGCCGGTGCTGTTAATCTGGCCGCCAGCTTCTTTTTTGAAGAAACGCTGTCGGAAAGCGACCGTTATAAGGGCAGCTTTTGGAGTACCTTCGGCAGATTGGCAGTTGTCGGTAAAAATGTTGGTTTTACTGGTGTACTGACTGTATTTTCACTGCTGGCAGCACCTTATATGGCTTACGTGGCAGTATCTTCCTATGTTTATGTACAGTATTTTGGGCTTAGTGAGCAGGTCTACAGTTATTTTTTTGCTGCTAACTCATTTTTTGCCGTTGTCGGTCCGTTTTTATATATGAAGTTGATCGGGATCGTATCGCCGCGTCAATTTACCTATGGCTGTTTTATTTTTACTGTAGTAGCAGTGGCAGCGCTGCTGACAGTAGGGAGTATTTCACCGTGGTGTTTTTTAATAGCCTTTTTACCGGTCACGATCATGGAAAGCGCTGCCAGGCCTTTCAGTACGGCCATATTATTGGATCAGCAGAAAACGGATATCGGCTCTGCCTCGTCGCTGATCAATGCGGTGAATACTGTTTTTGGCAGCTTGGGTATGATGCTGGGTGCATTGAACTGGAGCAATTTTATTGAAGGGCTGGGGATCATTACCGCTGTTTGCGTCACATTGGCAATTGCGGGCTGGCTGGCCCTGCTGCATTTTAAAATCAGGGTAGAAGGTTTATAAAAATCAGTCAAAATAAAAAATACCTGCCGTTGGTCAACGGCAGGTATTTTGCTTTGCAGCGAAAATTTCAGTCGCTGCCTATAGGGGAAAGATGCCCAAGCAATCCATTATTTAACGATCAAGACCGGTATTTCCGCATACATGGCAACTTTGGAGCTGACGCTGCCGAGGATAAATTCTGCAACAGCGTTCATGCCGCGGCTGCCGATGAGGATCATGCTAGCTTCGGATTTTTTGGCGGCGGTCAGGATTTGCTGCGCGGCGTTGCCAACTAAAGTTTCATAATGAACGGGAACTTTGGCGGCAGCTGTTTGTTTTTTTGCTGCTTCCATTAATTCCTGACCGGCCAGTTCATATAATTCATTGGTTTGTTTGACCATAGCGGGGTTTAACTGGTTCAAAATGGTCGATCGTTTGCTGTAAGGTTCGATTACGTGGACTACTTTTACTTCTGCGTCAAGCTTACCGGCCAGATTGATACCATAAGCAAGCACTTTACTGGACGAATCAGAACTGTCGATAGCGATTAAAATTTTCTCTTTCATATAAATCCCTCCCTGAATTTTGCATCCTGCTCTTTACTTGACTGTTCTTCTTTTCTTTAATATTATTATAACAACAATAAAATCATACTTAAAATACTTATTTTTGAAATTATAATACCTAAAAAGTATGAATGGAGGAATACTTATGAATTTGCAGCAAATGCGGTATTTCGTAATGGTAGCGAGGCTGGGCAATGTTACAGAGGCTGCCAAAGCGCTGCATATCGCGCAGCCGCCTTTAAGCAGACAAATCAAACAGCTTGAGCAGGAACTGGGCGTGGTGCTGTTCGACAGATCAGGCCGGCGTCTGCATCTGACAGAAACCGGTCATATGCTGCTGCATCGGGCAGAAGAAATCTTAAATCTAACGGATCGGACTGTATGTGAATTATCCAGCAGTGAGCTGGGACAGGAGGGTATTTTATCACTGGGAGTTGTCCCTTCGATGAGCCTGATGGTATTACCGCAGATGATTGCCGCTTTTAAAGAGTTGTATCCCAAAATAACCTATCGGTTGTTGATCGGCGAAAGTTTACGGGTGATCGAACTGCTGGAAAAGGGGGTCATTGAAACTGCTATCGTTCATTTGCCTGTGGACGAGGATTATTTTGCAAGCTATAAGCTGCCAACTGAACGCTTGGCATTAGTCTATGATGCGGCGTTTTTTCCGCAGCTGGAGGGGACTTTTGAACTGCCTGTAAGCAGGCTGCAGGGGCTGCCGCTTTTATGCCACCGCCGTTATAAGGAACTGTTGGAACAGTCTGCTGCTAAAAATGGCATCCAGGCATATTTTTTCTGTCTCAGCGATGACAGTAATTATCTGATTGCCTGGGCGAAAGCCGGGTTAGGACTGGCCGTTATCCCAGAATCAGCAGAAGCAATCGCCAGGCATGAAGGGCTGGCCTGTGTCCGTATGGACGACCCGGAACTGACGACTACGGCGGCAGTGGTATGGGGGCGCAAGCATTATCACTCGCCGACAACACGTAATTTTATCAGCTTTATACCGCAGTATTTTGAACAGTGCAAAAAGTTCTGCTGAGTGCTGTTGACTGTAGATCAGAGAAAATATAAATAAAAAGCCCCCGGAATTTTTAAGATTCCGGGGGCTTAGTTTTTAATTATTTCCAGGCCGGTAAAATGGTGCCCTGGAAGTGTTCCATAATGAATTTTTCATTATCAGCTGATTGGTAAATTTCTTTCAGTTTAGCGATCCGGGGATCGTTTTCATTGGTTTTCTTGGTTACGAAGATGTTGACAAACGGATTGTCAGCAGATTCCAGAATGATGGAATCTTTGGTAGGGTTCAGGCCTGCTGGAATAGCGTAGTTGGCATTGATTAAAGCAAAGGTAACGTCGGGCAGGCTGCGGGGAATGGTAGCTGCATCCAGTTCCAGGAATTTGAAGTTATGTGGATTTTCGGTGATATCGGCAACGGAGGTAATAACGTTTTTGATATCTTTGACTTTGATCAGCCCGGCATTGGCAAGAACTAAAATCGCACGGCCGCCGTTGGATGGATCGTTAGGAATACCGATTGTGGCGCCGTCAGGAATGGCGTCGCCTTTTTTCAAAGTTTTGGAGTAAGCGGCCATCGGGAAGTTAACGGTTTTGAAAACTTCTACCAGGTCAAATTTAGGTTCTTTTTGCAGAGTGGCATCTAAATAGGGGCGGTGCTGCATGCTGTTGGCAAAAACTTCGCCTTGGAATAGTGCTACATTAGGAGTTACATAGTCGTTGAATTCAACTACTTCGATTTTCAGACCTTGTTTTTCAGCAAGTTTTTTGACATTGTCCATAATTTCAGCATGAGGACCTGCAGTAACTGCGATTTTGATAGGTGCATCGCCGGCAGGAGCTTTTGCTGCTTCTTTTTTATCGTCACCGCAGCCGAAGGTGGTCAGGGCAGCTACGCATAAAGCTGCTGCGGTCAGTATTTTAGCTAATTTTTTCATGATAATTTCCCCTTTATAAGATGATTTTATAGTTTGTTTTTATTAAGCTTTTTGGAAAAGTAGTCGCCGAGTGACTGGATAGATTGGACCATAACGATAAGTACGACGACAGTGATCAACATAACGTCCATTTGGAAACGCTGATAACCGTAACGGATCGCCAGATCGCCTAAGCCGCCGCCACCTAATGTACCAGCCATGGCGGAATAACCGATCAAAGCGATAACAGCGAGGGTGATACCTAAAACGATGGAATGCAGTGCTTCCGGCAAAAGGACCTTGCGGATAATCTGCATGGGGCTGGCGCCCATGGCCTGAGCCGCTTCGATAACGCCGTGGTCGATTTCCAGCAGCGAAGATTCGATGATGCGGGCAATAAAGGGTGCGGCTGAAATAGTCAAAGGTACGATGGAAGCGGTAGTACCTATCGAAGAGCCTACTAAAAGGCGGGTCAGAGGAATGATCGCTACCATTAATATAATGAAGGGAGTTGAGCGGGTAGCGTTGACAATAGCGCCTAAAACGCTGTTTACAGGAGCGTTGGGCAGGATATGGTTTTTACGGGTGACGGTTAAGATCACGCCGAGCGGTACGCCGATGAGTGTGGCGAGTATTGTGGAAGCCAGCACCATATAGCAGGTTTCCCAAAAGGATTTAAGTAAAAGAGCTAACATTTCAGGAGACATAACCGATCACCTCAACTTTCAGCTGCTGTTCATGCAGATATTGCAGAGCATTTTTGATACCTGCGGCGCTTCCTGAAATCTCAATGACCAGGGTGCCGAAGGGTATATCCTTAAGCGAGTCGATATTACCGTAGATGATATTGATATCGACATCGAATTTTTTGACCATACCGGAAACGATCGGATCGCCGGCTGAGTTACCGATGAAGGATAATCGCACGATCAGTTTGCTGCCTTCGGTGTAGACTGCGCTGATTGAAGAAGATTGCAGCAGTGCAGGCAGTTCGACATTGTTGATGCTTTTGACGAAATCTTTGGTAGTGGGCTTCTGCGGATCGGTGAAAACATCGATCATGGAACCTTCTTCAATGATCTCGCCGTTTTCGATAACAGCTACTCTGTCACAGACTTCTTTGACTACTTCCATCTGATGTGTGATCATGACAATAGTCAGATTCAGGCGTTTATTGATATCTTTGAGCAGGTCGAGAATAGATTTTGTTGTCTGCGGGTCCAATGCCGAGGTTGCTTCATCACACAGCAGTACTTTAGGATCGCTGGCCAGAGCACGGGCAATACCGACACGTTGTTTCTGACCGCCTGACAACTGGCTGGGATAATAATCGCCGCGGTCCTGTAATTGTACCAGCTCCAGCAGCGGCTGCACCCGCTTTTTGATTTCAGACTGCGAAATACCCTGTATTTCCAGCGGAAAAGCGATATTATCATAAACTGTGCGGGAGGCCAGCAGATTAAAGTGCTGGAAGATCATCCCGATATTTTGGCGTGCTTTGCGCAGTTCCTGATTATTCATTGCAGTCAGTTCCTGTCCATCCACAAAGACCTGACCGCCGGTAGGTACTTCCAGCATATTGATGCAGCGGATCAGGGTTGATTTACCGGCACCGCTGAGGCCGATGATACCGAATATTTCTCCGGCGTTGATATGCAGATTTGTTTTCTTTAAAGCGTGGATATCACCTGCATTGCTGTAATAGGTTTTTTCCACATTGCGTAAATCGATCATACAGCGTTCCTCTTTCTTTTCTAAAATCGTAAAAAAACCCTTCACACAGGTGAAGGGTAACGAAAGCGTTTCGTACTGCTTCATCTGTCGGATTTACATCCGTTGGATTTGGCACCGTTCACGTCGTGATGGTTGCCGTAGCTTCATAGGGCCAGTCCCTCGGCTACTCTTGATGAAATACCGTTTGAAGTTGTTAAACAAAATAATACACTTACAATCGGCACTTGTCAATAAAAATTTTAAAATTTTTGTAAAAAACCTTGCCTTTCACAAGATAAAGTGATAAAGTATAAAAGAAAAAAGGTGCTAGCACCAGCTAAATTTAAGGAGGCAATCATGGCTGCAAAAACCAGAGACCATTTGACCGATCAATTATTTAAAGCGATTCTTAGCTTAAAAAGTGAAGAGCAGTGTTCCAACTTTTTTGAGGATATTTGCACGATCAGCGAACTGAAATCCATGGCGCAGCGTTTGGAGGTTGCCAGAATGCTTGATGCAGGCTGTATTTATGAAGAGATAGTAGAAAAAACAGGCGCCAGTACGGCGACGATCTCACGGGTTAAACGCTGTTTGGTTTATGGCGCTGACGGCTATAATTCGATAATGCCATTATTAAAAAAGGAAGACAAGCACAATGCTGAATAATAAAGCTTTGCAGGTGCCGTATGGAACTAGGGACATACTTCCGGGTGAAGCCGGCGCCAGAAGGATAATTGAAAATAAGCTTGCCTCTACCTTTAAAGCCTGGGGCTATGACGAAGTGGTCACGCCGACTTTTGAATATCTGGATACTTTTGCCGCAGCAGGTCAGCTGTCAGACAGCAGTTTTAAATTTTTTGACCGTCGTAATAATATTTTATTGCTGCGGTCGGACATGACGACTCCTTTGGCGCGTTTGGTAGCTACTCGGCTCAATGAGGGACCGGCGGTAAAACGGCTTTTTTATCTGGCGAATCTATTTCGCTATGAGGAAACACAGGCCGGACGCCAGTGTGAGTTTAATCAGGCCGGTGTTGAAATGATGGGTGCGGCCGGACCTTCGGCAGATGCCGAGATGCTGGCTTTAGCAGTAGCTTCGCTGCAGGCAGCAGGGTTAAATGATTTTGTGATCAGTGTTGGCCAGATCGATTTTATAAATGGCCTGATTGAAGCGGCTGAGGTCACTGAACTGCAGGCGCAGGAGCTGAAACGCTGCCTGATCGAGCATGATGTGGTACGGTTGGAAGCGTTGGCAGATGGCAGCAGGATGTCACCGGAACAAAAAGATTTGTTTAAAGAGCTGCCGTTTCTGCATGGCGGGCTGGAACTTTTAGATAAGGTTGAAGCCTGTGGTTTGAACAATAAAAGCTCCAAGGCTGTGGAGGATCTGCGCGAAATCTATGCTTTGGCCGAGGTCTATGGTGCGGCTGGTTATCTGCGTTTTGATCTGGGGCTTTTGCGCGACCTTGATTATTATACTGGAATGTTATTTGAAGGCTACGCTGAGGATATGGGTTTCCCGATCATCGGCGGCGGCCGTTATGATACAATGATGGAAAATTTTGGCAGATCCTGTCCGGCAACAGGATTTGCTATAGGGATAGACAGGATCATGTTGATTCTGAGTCGGCGCCGGCAGCTGGACAATATCAGCAGCTGGGATGTTTTGGTGGCCTGGCAGGCAGGTTGTCTGCCACAGGCGATCGCGCAGTGTATGCGTCTGCGCAGGAGCGGCAAAACAGTGAAGCTGGCTGCCGAGCCTTTTAACCAGAGCGAAGCAGTGGACGCGCAGCGTGCTAACGCCTGCGATACGCTGCTGTATATCGAAGATTGATAAAGGAAGTGCCGTAATGGATTATATTACCGTAGCGCTGCCGAAGGGCAAGCTGTTTCAAAGATCAGTAGAGCTGCTGGCTAAAGTAGGCTATAGTGCTGATAACGTAACTGAAGATTCGCGTAAACTTGTTATCAGTAACGAGGATAGCAAGGTGCGCTTTATAATTACTAAAACTGTCGATTTGCCGACCTATGTAGAATACGGTGCTGCCGATATCGGGATCATTGGTAAAGATGTGCTGCTGGAAGAACGCAAGGACGTATATGAGCTGCTGGATCTGAAATATGGACGCTGTCGTTTGATGCTGGCAGTTCCTGAGCAGATGCAGCGGCCCAGGCTGACTGATTATGCGCATCTGCGGGTAGCAACTAAATATCCGAACTGTGCCCAGGAGTATTTTCGCAGTCTGGGGATTCAGACCGAGATCATCAAGCTTAACGGCTCGATTGAACTGGGGCCGATGGTTGGATTGTCGGAGCTGATCGTTGATATTGTGGAAACAGGCCGTACCCTGAAAGAGAATAAATTGGTGGAGGTAGATTCCATCTATACGGCGACAGCAAGACTGATTGCCAACAGGGTGAGCTTTAAATTGAAATTTGACCGTCTGGATAAACTGGTCCGAGATTTGCGTAAGGTACTGGATGAGGAGGAAGAGCAATGCAAGTAACAGATGCCAGAGGAATGAGTGCTGTTGAAATAGCAGCTTTGATGCAGAAAAAAGCTTTTGATGAATGTGAGCTGTCCCCCGGAGTTCAGGCAGGTGTTACCGCTATGTTTGGTGCGCCGCTGACAGCAGCCCAGGTCGTCGAAAGAATTGTGACTGACGTAAGGGCCGGCGGTGATGGAAAGCTGCTTTATTATACTAATCTGATCGATAAAGCAGGCTTGAGTGTCCAAAATATCCGGGTCAGCAAGGCTGAATTTGCAGAAGCCCGACAATCAGCTGATGCCGAAGTGGTAGAAGCCATCGAACGTGCTATTGCAAATGTGCGTCGCTTTCACGAAGAACAGCTGCCAAAAACCTGGCTGACTAACCGTGAATGCGGTGCTATGCTGGGACAGAAGGTAACTCCTGTTGACTCTGTGGGTATCTACGTCCCCGGTGGAACTGCGGCTTATCCTTCTTCGGTGATTATGAATGCTGTACCGGCTACAGTAGCAGGAGTACCACGGATCGTGATGGCAGTACCGCCCGGACGTGATGGCAAAGTCAATCCTTATGTGCTGGTTACGGCTGAATTAATAGGTATCAGGGAAATTTATAAAATGGGCGGTGCACAGGCCATTGCTGCGTTAGCTTTTGGTACGGAAACTGTACCAAAGGTTGAAAAAATTACCGGCCCGGGCAATATTTTTGTGACGCTGGCTAAAAAAGCTGTTTACGGGCACTGCGACATTGATATGCTGGCAGGTCCCAGCGAAATATTGATTATAGCCGATGATGGCGCTGATCCTAAATATCTGGCAGCTGACCTTTTGAGCCAGGCGGAACATGATCCTCTGGCCAGCGCTATTTTAGTTACGGACAGTGAGCTGTTGGGCAATGCTGTTGCAGCAGAGCTTGAGATGCAGCTTGCTGCTTTGCCGCGGCAGGAGATCGCTGCATTGTCTTTAGCAAATCATGGCAAGATCATTATTGCGTCTGATATGGAAACAGTAATTGAGATGGCGAATATATCAGCACCGGAGCATTTGGAGGTTATGACGAAAGAGCCTTTTGCTCTGCTGCCTTATCTGCGTAATGCCGGTGCGATCTTTTTGGGCGCTTATTCACCGGAACCTTTGGGCGATTATTATGCAGGACCGAACCACATTCTGCCTACCGGCGGCACTGCCCGTTTCTACTCAGTTCTGAATGTGGAGACGTTTATGAAGAAAACAAGTATCATTGCTTATACGCAGGGCGCCTTGACTGCTGTGGGTAGTGACGTTATTAAAATGGCTGAAGCGGAAGGGCTTCAGGCGCATGCTAACGCTATCCGCATGCGTATGGAAAAGAGGTGAGGAGATGGCTGGATTTAATGCCAGGACCGGCTTGGAAGAATTGGAAGAATATGCTGTAGAACATGTGGCTGCCGATATTATCGTCAATGCCAACGAAAGTAATTATAATCTGCCGCGGCCGATTGAGCAGGCTGTAGCGGCGAAGCTGGCCGGGTTTCCTTTTAACCGATATCCGCCGATGCAGGCTGAAACGCTGCGCGGGCTGATTGCTGAAGATCTGGCGCTGGATGCAGACAATATCAGAATCGGCAACGGTTCCAGTGAACTTTTGCAAATGGCCTGTTATGCTTTTGGCGGCAATGGACGTAAAATCGCTTTTCCGTATCCGTCCTTTTCTATGTATGGCGTTTATACTAAGCTTGCCGACAGTATAGCCGCACCGTATCCGCTGACGCTGACGGGATATGTCGATCCAGATAAGGTCATCGAATTTTGCAGGGCAGAGCAGCCGGCGCTGTTGATTGTCTGCAATCCCAACAATCCGACGGGAAATTATAATCCGCTTGAAGTAATGGAGAAGATTTTAGCAAATGTCAGCTGCCCGGTAGTAATGGATGAAGCCTATATGGAGTTTGCTAAAGGCAGCGGCGTCGATCCGCAGGATCTGCGCCCGCTGAATAAATTAAAGCTGGTAGCAGGTTCGACTTTGGCTCTGACAGGTAAATACAGTAATTTTATGTGCTTACGTACTTTTTCTAAAGCTTACGGACTGGCTGGACTGCGTGTAGGTTATGCTGTCGGCAGTGCCGGTATCATGCGTGTTTTGGGAAAAACACTGCTGCCTTATCATGTTAATGCCTGGTCTTTAGCTGTAGCGGAAGAGGTTTACCGCCAAAAAGACTTATATAAAGAACAACTGGAAACTATTATCGAGCAGCGTGATCTGATGCGGGAACAACTGGAGCAAATGGGCTTGAAAATCTGGCCGTCCGCAACGAATTTTCTGACCTGTTGCCCGCAGGGCGAACTGACTGCCCGTTTAGCGGCTGCCTGCGAGCAGCAATATGGCAGCCAGGGTGAAAAAACACAGCAGATGCTGGCAGGAATGTACTTATACCGCAAACTGCTGGAGAAGAAAATTTTGGTGCGCGATTATACCAGTCATCCTGTATTGCAGGGATGCCTGCGGATCACGGTAGGCCTGCCGCTGGAAAATGCTGAAATCATCAGCCAGCTGGAGCGCTTATGCGGAGAGGAGGCAATATGATGCGGCAGGCAGTTAAAGAACGAAAAACTTTAGAAACTGCGGTCAGTGTCAGTATTGGGCTTGATGGCAGCGGGAAAGCGGATATCGCTACAGGCGTCGGTTTTTTTGATCATATGCTGACACTGCTGGCCAAGCATGGCTTTCTTGATTTGCAGGTGAAAGCACAGGGAGATCTGCAGGTTGACTGTCACCATACGGTTGAAGACTGCGGCATCGTTTTAGGAGAAGCTCTTAAAGCGGCTGTTGGCGATAAAAGCGGTATTCACCGCTATGGCAGTTGTTTTATTCCAATGGATGAGGCTTTGGCACAGGTAGTACTGGATTTTTCCGGGCGGCCGTACCTGGTTTTTGAAACCGAAATTCCTAAAATAACTTTGGGTAACTACGATACAGAAATGACTGAGGAATTTTTCCGCGCCGTAGCCGTGGCCAGCGGCATGACTGTGCATATTCGAGTCTTGTATGGTAAAAATGTACATCATATTATTGAGGCGGTTTTTAAAGCTTTTGCCCGCGCGCTGGCAGAGGCAGTAGCTGCAGATCCGCGCGTTCAGGGCGTGATGAGCAGCAAGGGGGCTTTATGATTTCGAAGATAGTCATTGTTGATTATGGGATGGGAAACCTGCACAGTGTTAATAAAGCGATCGCTGTTGTTGGCGGCGACCCGGTTATTTCCAGTGATGCCGCAGTTATTGCACAGGCTGATAAACTGATTTTACCGGGAGTAGGGGCTTTTGGCGATTGTATGGCTAATCTGCAGCGCAGCGGTCTGGTACCGATACTGCAGAAATATTTGCACAGCGGCAGACCGTTTTTAGGTATCTGTCTGGGAATGCAGGTTTTGTTTGAAGGCAGTGATGAAGCTCCCGGAGTGAAAGGTCTGGGCTATTTTCAAGGGCAGGTGCGCAGACTGGATACCGCTTTGAAAATACCGCATATGGGCTGGAACAAGCTGAGTTTACGCAGCAGTTCTCCGCTGCTGCAGGAAGCAGGAGATGAATATGTGTACTTTGTGCACAGCTTTCATGTTGAGCCGCAGCAGCAAGAGCTCATTACTGCCGTATGTGATTATGGTATGGAAGTAACGGCTGCCGTCGGCAGCGGCAGTGTGCAGGCTTTTCAGTTCCATCCAGAAAAATCAAGCCGGGCAGGCCTTGGCCTGCTGCGCGCTTTTAAGGAGTGGCAGCCATGATAATTTTTCCTGCTATAGATATCCGCGGCGGCCGCTGCGTCAGATTGACGGAAGGTCGTTTTGACCAGGAAACTGTTTTTGCTGATGATCCTTCGGAAATGGCTGCCCGCTGGTCGGCAGCCGGAGCCGAATATTTACATGTCGTCGATTTAGACGGTGCTTTGGCCGGTGCGGGACGTAATCTGCCGGCAATCCAAAAAATCCTGGAGCACGCTTCTATGCCAGTGCAGGTAGGAGGCGGAATCAGAAGTCTGGCAGCTGTAGCAGAATTGCTGGAACTGGGGGTCAGCCGTGTGATTCTTGGATCAGCAGCAGTGCGGGAACCGCAGCTGGTTGCTGAAGCCTGTCGGGAATTTCCTGGTCAGGTTGTTGTAGGTATCGATGCTAAAGACGGGAAAGCCGCTATCGAAGGCTGGGGTGTCAGCGGTGGTATCGATGCTGTAGAGTTGGCTCTAAAAATGGCTGCTATCGGGGTCGAGCATATTATTTTTACTGATATCAGCCGTGACGGTAAGCTGAGTGGGGTGAATGTAGAAGCCACTGCCGCTTTGGCAAAAGCCTGCGGTGTTAAAGTCATTGCCAGCGGCGGTGTGGCATCGTTGGAAGATATACGCCGTCTGCAGCAGCGGGCCTCCTCTGGGATCGAGGGTTGCATCATAGGGAAGGCCATTTATACCGGAGCTATTGACCTGCGGGAGGCTCTGCAGGTCGCAAAGGAGGTCTGAGATGCATACCAAAAGAATTATTCCCTGTCTGGATGTAAAAGAAGGGCATGTAGTCAAAGGCACTAATTTTGTGGAACTGCGTGATGCCGGTGATCCTGTTGAACTGGCGGCCTTATATGACACTGAAGCTGCCGATGAGCTGGTTTTTCTTGATATCACTGCGTCTGTCGAGCAGCGTAAGTCTATGCTGGATGTCATAAACCGTACAGCGGGACAGGTTTTTATGCCGCTGACAGTTGGCGGTGGGATCAGCACGGTGCAGGATATCCGTAATGCTCTGAATGCAGGTGCTGATAAAATTTCTGTAAATACGGCGGCAGTAAAAAATCCGCAGCTGATTGCTGATGGTGCAAAGCTGTTTGGCAGCCAGTGCATCGTTTTAGCTGTAGATGCAAAACGCTGCGGTACAGATAAATGGGAAGTTTATGTACATGGCGGACGTACCCCTACGGGAATTGATGTACTGGACTGGGTCAGAACGGCGGCAGAATTGGGCGCCGGCGAGATTTTACTGACCAGTATGGATGCTGACGGTACAAAAAACGGCTATGATATACCACTGACCCGGGCAGTTGCCGAAGCGGTGAAGGTACCTGTTATAGCCAGCGGCGGCGCAGGTAAGCTGGAACACTTCTATGATGTTTTGACGGAAGGTAAAGCCGATGCCGTTTTGGCGGCATCAGTCTTTCATTATAAAGAGTTTACTATCAGGCAGGTCAAAGAATACCTGCGGTCTAAAGGTGTAGAGGTGAGATTATAATGCAAGTAGATTTTTCTAAAATAAAATTTGATGAAAAAGGCTTGATTCCGGCCATTATTCAGGATGCAGCAACCAATGCCGTGCTGATGCTGGCCTATATGAACGGCGAATCACTGGCGAAGACTGTGGAAACCGGTTATACCTGGTTTTGGAGTCGCAGCCGTCAGGAGCTGTGGAACAAAGGCGCTAGCAGCGGCCATGTGCAGAAGGTCGTCAGTATTGATTATGATTGTGATGGTGACAGTCTGCTGGTAAAGGTTGAACAAAAAGGTGCAGCCTGCCATACAGGAAATTATTCCTGTTTCAGTTATCCATTATGGAACAGCGGTGCAGGCAGAAATCTGCCGGTACCTGAACCGGATGGTATTCACGGTATTTTGGCTGAATTGTACCGCGTCATTCAGGACAAACGCGTCCATGGCGGCGAAAAATCTTATACCCGTTACCTGTTTATGTCAGGACAGGATAAGATTTTGAAAAAGGTCGGCGAAGAAGCTGCAGAAACTATCATTGCTTCCAAGAATAATAACGGCAAAGAGGTTTTGTATGAGATGTCCGACTTGTGGTATCATTGTTTAGTGCTTCTGGCATATCATAATATCAATCCGGCAGAACTGCTGAACGAATTGGGTGGTCGCCGCAGTAAAGAAAATAACAGTAAATATTAACAAAAGAAACCTTCTGCAGTCTGCGGGAGGTTTCTTTGCTTAAAATTTACTGCTGACAGTTTTATTTTGTGCTACAATGACAAGTAAGAAATACGGGGATAAGAAGGTGGAAGCATGGAAAAAACGGTTTTAGTTATCGGTCACCGTAATCCAGACACGGATTCGGTCTGTTCTGCCATCGCCTATGCTTATTTAAAGCAGCAGCTGGGTTTGAACGCAGTTCCGGCACGTGCAGGCAAGATCAATCCGGAAACACAGTTTGTGCTGGAACATTTTGGCGTACCGGTACCGAAATTAGTAGATGATCTGTATCCGCGGTTAAGTGATATACGCCTGGCGCAGCCGCCGACAGTGGGGCCAGATGCGTCACTGCGTGATGTGGGCAGGCTTTTTGTAGAGCACGAAGGGTTAAAATCCGTACCGGTATTGGATCAGGAAAATAATATCGTCGGCATCATTACTGTCGGCGACCTGGCGAAACGTTATTATAATGAGCTGTCAATTCAAGATCTGGACGACGGCGAAACAGATTACAGAAGTATTGTCCATACTTTAGATGGTCAGCTGATCTGCGGTGATCTGACACATACCTTTAATGGTAAGATCAAAATTGGGGCTTCGGAGCCTGAAACACTTAGCACGGCAATTAAAAATGGAGATCTGGTTATCATCGGTGACAGAGTTGAGGCGCAGCTGGCAGTACTGGAGGCCGGCGCCGCAGGTTTGATTCTGACGCGGGATACGGAAATAACGCCAATCGTACTGCAGACGGCCCTGCGTTATAAGGCTGTTGTCATCAGCACGCCTTATGACACTTATACTACGGCCCGGCTGATCAATCAGAGCATTCAGGTCAGGCTGGTGATGACGAAAAACCTTGTGAATCTGAAAACGACAGACTTACTTTCTGATGTCAGAGAAAAGATGCTGGCGGCAAAATTTGTCAGTTACCCGGTGTTGGAGCGTGGTAAATATGTAGGGATGATGGATCGTGGTATGATGCTGGTTCCCGATCGTCAGGAGGTTATTTTAGTCGACCATAATGAACGCAGTCAGGCGGTGGAAGGCATTGAAGAAGCGCATTTGCTGGAAATCATTGACCACCATCGGCTGGGCGGGCTGACGACAGGCGCGCCGATCTTTATCAGACAGGAGCCTGTAGGTTCAACTGCTACTATCGTTGCCAACCTTACCTGGCACAGAGGCATCGAACTGCCGCCGGCTTTGGCAGGTATTCTATTTGCGGCTATAGTTTCTGATACTTTGTATTTCCGTTCTCCTACTGCGACTCTTTTTGACCAGGATACTGCTAAACGTTTGGCAGAGCAGGCCGGCATCAAGGATGCGGAAGCTTTTGCGATGGAAGTACTGCGTCATGGTTCTGCTATTGGTACGATGCCGGTGCAGGATATTGTGCGTAATGATATTAAGGAATTCGATTTTGGAGAACACCGGATTACGGTCAGTCAGATCAATATTATGGATCGGCAGCAGGCTTTAGAACGGTTAGGAGAACTGCAGAAAGCTCTTAATGAATTTCGTAAGCAGGAAGGTTATGACCTGTCGCTGCTGATGGTTACTGATATTTTGGGTGAAGCGACAGATCTTTTAGCTGCAGGAAGTCCTCAGACACAGCTTGTTCACGCTTTTGGCGAAGCTGCTGCGGAAGGATGCTATCACCTGCCAGGCGTTTTGAGCCGTAAAAAACAAATCATTCCGCCCTTGACAGAAGCCTTTAGAAAACAGGACTGAATTACTGAATTATAGAAAAAAGACTGCTTCTTAAAGAAGCAGTCTTTTTTTTTACTGTTAATTAGCAGGGAAGAAAGGCCAAACAACTGGGATTACAACCAGGGATACGATAAAGGCTACGATAACGAGGCCGGTACCGCATTTTACGTAGTCCATGAATTTGTAGCCGCCGGGGCCAAGTACCAAAGTATTCGGAGGAGTACCTACCGGAGTTGCAAAAGCACAAGAAGCAGCAACTGCGATCGCCATCAATACTGCTTTCGGATCAGCGCCAAGCTGTTTAGCAATAGCAATACCGATCGGACACAGCAAAGCTGCTGAAGCAGTGTTGGACATAAATTGGGTCAGACCGCAGGACAGAATGAACAGAATAGCGGTCACTACTAAAGGAGACGGACTTCCGCCCATCAGGCCGACGGTCCAGTCAGCTATCAAAGCGCCGGCGCCGGTAGTATCCATAGCTGCTGAAACAGGCATCATACCTGCGAACAGGAAGATGGTTACCCAGTCGATAGAAGCATAAGCTTGTTTTTCGGTCAGGCAGCCGGTCAGTACGCAAACAAGCGCGCCGGTGATAGCAGCGATTTCCAAAGATACGCCAGGGATACCAACAGCCATGGTGATGATAACCAAAGCAAGGATGACTCCGGAGATGATTTGTTTGGTAGAAGAAGTGGAAGCGGCTTCGATTTCCTGTTCAATTTCCTGGTCAGCGGAAAGATCTACTTTCGGAAGCAGGTATTTGCCTACGAACATCATGTACAGCATACCAGCAATAGAAACCGGAATACCGATCCAGGCAAATTCAAAGAAGCCAAAAGGTTCAAGACCGGCAGAGGTCATAGCGCCGACTGCAATAATATTAGGCGGCGTGCCTACCATAGTAATGATACCGCCCCAACCGCAGGCAAATGCCAGAGGCATCAGTTGACGGGAAGCGGGGATCTTAGCTGCGGCACAAATACCGAGCGCAACTGGCAGCAGGCAGGCTGCAGTACCAGTATTGGACAGGCAGGAAGATAAAACCGTACCGACCATCATTAAGCCAAACATCAAGCTGTTCTCGCCTGTACCACACATTTTTACTACTACACCGCCGATTTTTTGAGCAAGACCGGTGTAGAACATGGAAGCACCTACGACGAACATACCTGCAAACAAGACTACGGTAGAGTCGGATAAACCCGAGAATACCTGTTTTGCAGGAATAAAACCTAACAGGCCGCAGGAAATCGCGCCTGCCGTTGCAGTAATTGCCAAGGGAATAAGTTCAGTTACGAATAAGAGAGCAACTACTGCCAACAAAATTAAACATTTTACTGCTTGGGACATATTATTCCTCCTTTTAAAATTTTAAAATGCGTTAACAGAATAGCAAATTTTGAAAATCTCCTCTGTTGCAACGGCAACATTTTTAAGTAAAATTTATTATAATTATTCATTTTTACAAAAAGTTTTACCTGAATTTTACTTATTTCTTAGATGAATGATACGAAATATCAACATTGTATAACTTATTTAAAAGAAATAAATAATTGGTGATTTGAAAATAAATAAATAATTTTTAATAATTAACCGATTTATATTTTTATTATTAAAAATAATTGATAAGATTAAAACTATATAGATTAATTTAAAAGCAAAAAGAACGCAGATAAAATATCTGCGTTCTTTTTGCTTTTAAATAAGATTTTTTTGACGCCAGACTCCACTGTGCCAGCGATAAATAAATATCAGTGCCCTTAAACATTCATCCATCATCATAGCGATCCAGATACCTATCAAGCCAAAATCGAGGACGATACCAAAAAAGTAGGCACCTGATACGGAAACCAGCCACATGGAAAGCAAGCCTATTGTTACAGGACCTTTGATGTCACCGGCAGCCTGCAGTGACATGACCATAACCATGTTGACGGCACGGCCGATTTCCAGAAAAATTTCAATGAGAAAGATGTGGCGTCCCAACTCCAGCACTTCGGGGTTATCAGTAAAGATACCATAGATATGGTCGCTGTTGAAATATAAGAGCGTTGTCAGGGTACCGCTGATCAGCACCGCTAACCGCACAGTTTGCCAGACTCTTTGGCTGACTGCTTCCTGGTCGCCGCGGCCTAGAAGAAAACCAACGATGATTTGTGTCGCCATTGCCAGAGCCTGCGAATAAATGTATGAGAACATAGCAATGATATAGGCATATATTTTGGTCGTTATGACTACTAAACCCATCAGATTGACAAATTTCATAATCACCATCTGCGACAGCTGATACGAAAGCGACTCACCGCCTGAAGGCAGACCCAGATAGAGGATATTGTGCAAAGTTTTTTTGGGAAAAGGACGAAGATATTTAAAAGACAAGGGCAGATTGATAAAACGACGGAAAAAATATAGAATCAGCAGCAGACCCAGTACTTTACTGCTGTTGGTTGAAATAGTCACTCCCAATACTCCCAAGGGGGGGATGGGCCCGAAGCCATGAATAAGGAAAACATTACAGATAATATTGATAACATTCATGATGATAGAAGTCATCATCGTTACTTTTAGCAGTGAATAACCGCGGAAAAAAGAAATAAAAGAGATGTATACTGCCTGGACCACTATAAACAAGCCGATATAGCGTAGAAATAAGCCGGCTTCAGACCGGATGTCATCAGGTACGGCCAGCAGATCAAGAAAGAAGTTGTCGAAACAAAACAGAATTGAACTGATGATAAGTCCGAAAATGAAGTTTGTTAAAAGAGCTACGGTACAAACTTCCGTGACTTTTTCCTTATTACCGGCACCACGGTATTGGGCAATCAGGATTGTTGCGGCCATACTTATTACGCTGAGGGCAATAATAACGATGTTGATGATTTGATTGGCGTTACCAACGGCAGCAACGGATTTTTGAGAATAATGACTGAGCATGAATTGATCTACATTGCCGACCATCATCTGCAGCAAAATTTCAATGAAAATCGGCCAGGTCATTTTGAAAACAGAAAGCTTGGCCGCGGTAGTTTCGATAGAACGCATTGTCAAACACTCCTGAAAAAATAAATCTGCCTTCCTGAAGGCAGATTTGACCCAGGAAGGCAGGCGTCTTTGCTTGCGTCATACATTATAGCACGGTGCTTAACCTACTGCAATATTTTTGAGTTATATTTTACAATTATATTGACAAGTAAGGCTGTTTTCTATTATAATCTTAATTGTCTTGGGGGCATAGCTCAGCTGGGAGAGCGCTTGAATGGCATTCAAGAGGTCAGCGGTTCGATCCCGCTTGTCTCCACCAAAACTAATAAGTCATACTGCGGGTTGCGAGGTTTTCGCCCCGCAGTTTTTTTGTTTATTTTTAATTTATCTACCCCATTATCTACCCCGATATAATAAATTGAGTTTTGAGATAGTTCAGAAATAAAAATACCGCCCATAGTGGGCGGTTATTATTTTGCTATGGATATTATTTCAGTATGTTCTTTCTTTGTGGATTCGAACATCTTGTTCATGACTTCTGCCTGTTCTGACATCATGTCATCTAACACGTGTTGATATTTGTTGCGGGTAAAAGTAGCGTTTGCATGACGTAATCCACGGCTGACGACTTTAATGTCTACTTTTTTTGATAATAATAATGTCGCTGCCGTATGCCTTAAATCATGGATTCTATAAACCGGCAGATTTTCGCCGGTGGCAATGTTATGAGCGGTAATAATTTTATGAAATTTTTTATTAATATAGTTTTGCTCGAACGGTGTCCCGTCTGCCCAGCTGGCGACGAGGTTACAATCAATATAAGAGTCGCCGAAAGTTTTCATTTGTAACTTACGCTGTTTTTGTAAAAAAATAAGTTCGTCAATAACTATATCAGGCAATGGTATTGTGTTACAACTGGCATCTGTTTTTGTAGGTGCCAAAGCTAAAACGGTTTTTGCCCTATGATCTTTTAGCGTGTTCCATAAAGGGATTATAGGGGAATCTGGCGATAAACTTTTTGCTTTTTCTAATGGACAGCGTATAAGCTGACGACAAATAGTTGCTTTTTTGTTTTTTAGATCAACAGCGTCCCAACACAAACCGGTCATTTCACCGCTGCGCAAAGCACATAATGCACCTAACAATACGAAGATATAAATATCGTAGTCTTGCATTATGTCAAATATTTTCGCTGTTTGTTCCTGAGTATAAGCGTTACTGTTTGGTTTGTTATAAGCCGGCGGAGTTACTCCGTCACAAGGATTATATGAAATTTTTCGCCATTTAACAGCCTGTTTTAGCATAGCGTTCAATACGTTATAATAATCACGGGCAGTAGTTGGTTTGACACGATTCATTTCAGTATTACACCAAGTCTGTATTTGTGTAGATGTTAATTTATCAAGTTTGATGTGTCCTAAAGTTTTAATGAAATTATTTATACCGTATTGATATGCATTGATTGTTCCGATTGCTTTATGTGGTTTTATAGCAAGATCCATATAGTTTTCTGCAAATTGTTCGACGGTCTGTGATGTAGAAGAAGGATTATATTTACCTTGATCCATTTCTGTAATAAGGCGTTTTTCCAGTTTTAGAGCAGCTCGTTGTGAGTTCGGATCGGCTTTTACCCAGCGTTTTTTCTTTTTACCGAATTCATCACGATAATATATTACAGCATACCAATTGTTATATTTTTTTGTAATCATAAAAAACAACTCCTTTACTGTTTTAAGTAAGCAGTAGCAGAGCTGATGACAGTATGATATAATCATAGTGTAATCGTCCTGCTGTGGTTGGTGGGTAAATTACATGACCGTTCGGTGTTGGCGCACCGGCGGTCTTTTTTTTATTTAATAGCAGTGCCTTCCATCTTTTCTTTTGTGGCGGCATCTTTGTCATACCAAATTTCAGATGCAGCAATTGTTTTTTGATATGATCCTATCATGTGTTGACGATACTCGTCAGTAAATGCAGGCGTATCAAGCCACATTCCAGCTTCAAATTTGGTTTGCAAAGAATTATCAGGTGTAAATTTTTCTGAATCAAAGAAATGGACAACTGTTTGACGTCCGGGAGTATATTGTAGTTTTCTAGCATGATCTATCATTTCTTTTGTATCTTTAGTGGTAGTGTAAATACAAAATGCTCGGTCACGTTGTTCTGTCTTAAAATATCCGATTTGCTTAAACACAGATTTTTCAACAGTGACAGAAGTTTGCTTGGAGTTGGTGTCATTCTGTTTAGTATCATTTCCGCACCCTAACGAAAAATAAGCAATACTAATTATTACTACTAACGTAAATACTATCCGATTTTTTTTCATCATAGCACCTCTTGTAGTTATTTAAACAATGTCACCTTGAAAGGCAACAGCTTTACCTAAAATCCGAAATGATAAGCAATCATTTTTTGTAAAAACCATAGGTTTGTATTTTGGATTTTCAGCTCTTAGCATAACGCTGTCGTCCGCAAAATAAACACGTTTCAACGTGACAGCGTCATCAATTGCAACGGCAGCGATTTCACCGTTTTCAACTTCCGGCTGTTGATGAATAAATACGATATCACCATCATAAATACGGGCGTTTATCATACTATCACCTTGTACACGCAGACAAAAGTCTGCTTTTATAAAATTACCACACTGAACATACGAATCGAAACATTCTTCTGCCATGACAGGCTGTCCGGCTGCTATTTTACCAAGCAGCGGGACTTTTTTTGTTTCTATTGGAAATATATTTGGAAAATCAGGAATATCTGATTGATTCCAATTTTCGATCATATCAGAAGTTTGTATGAATTCTGATTTACCTAATAACCACATGGGGTTTACCGACAAAGCTATCGCAATAGACTGAATTATAGGCATTTTTATTTTTTGTATAAATCCATCTTCATATCGTTTTATAGTCGCGGGGTGAACTTGAATTTTTTCAGCTAATTCTTTTTGATTTAGTTCTTTGTTTTCACGTGCGATTTTTATTCGTTCACCGATTTCTTTCGGGGTCATTATTAATTCACCTCACTTTATATAACGTTATGTAAATTATACCATTGTTTTTTGCAAGGTGCAACTAAAAGATAAAAAAATGTTAAAAATAATTGCACTACGCTATTGACAAAGTAAATGCGCTGCTGTATATTGATATTGCAAGTTGCATAATGCAATCGAAAGGGGGTGAATATATGATAGCGATTAACAAAATCAAAGGAAGATTAGCAGAAAAAAGTCTTACACAAGGAGATGTTGCAAAAGCATGGAAGTGCGCTGCGCCTACTGTTAGCCAAAAGTTAAACGGTAAACGACCTATGAATTTAGATGAAGCTGAAATATTAGGAAAATTGTTAGAATTAGACGATAAGGAATACTATGAATTTTTTTTATCATCTTGATTGCATAATGCAATTAAAGGCGTAAAAAAATAGCAGCGCGAAAGCTGCCAAAATAAAAAATAAAATCCACTGAAATTATACCACGAATGAAGGGAATGAAAAATCTAAATGATAAAAATATTGGTCGTTATAGATAAGCCGGGGAAAAAAGAACTTCTTATGTTTGGTGGAACGAATCGGCATAAATTTTTTGAAGAACTATTAGATTTTGTCAAAAATGAACAAATCTATTATCGGCATTATGAAAACGTAATTGAATATTTGGATATTATCAGAAAAAAATTTACAAATGAGAGGTGTGAAAAATGGCTAAAAAACCGGAAACAATTACAGCACAAGATATTTTGACACCTGAACAAGCTGCAAAATTGTTAGGGGTTTGTAAAGATACTATTTATGAATTATGTGATATCGGTGAATTACCTTGTGTAAAATTGAAAAATCGTCGGCGTATTCCTGCGTGGTTGCTGATGGAATGGCTACATAAGAGCGGTGAAAGATTAGGTTTGTGCGATGAAAAGGAAGGTGCTGCAGTATGAGAAATCCACGTTGCGGGATTAAGTCTTATATATGGGCGACTGTGTGGTACTGGTGGATCGAAATATCGATCTTCGTAATCGGTTTTGTTTTCGGACTGCTGCTGTCGCAGGCGTAACAATGGAACTTTACGATCATCAAAAAACCGCTCTCGCCTATTTAAGATCATACAATTCTTTTATGTTGTTTATGGAACAGGGGACAGGTAAAACGATACCAACGCTGACAAGACTTAATGAGCTGATACAGTCAAAAGCTGTGAAAACTGCTTTGGTGATTTGTCCTAAATCAGTAATGGGATCGTGGGATCGTGACATTCAGATGTTCGACGCCGAATCGCAAACACGGTTGAAAACTCATGTTGAAGTTATCAATTATGACAAAGTGTGGCGGTACGACCGGAATAAATTCAACCAATATGATCGTCAATATGACGTGATCGTGATTGACGAAGCGCACAGTATTAAAAACCGTACATCAAAACGTGCTGCTTTTATTTTAAAGCTGGCAGTGAGGGCAAAGTACAGATATGCGCTGACCGGGACGCCGATATCAAACGGACAGCTGGAAAATTTTTGGTCTTTGATTTGTTTTCTGGATCCGTATTCGGTAGGTAGCAGGGTTTACAGTAACATTTTCAGGATCGCTGACGGCGGTAAGGGTTCATATTACGAATTTCTTGAAAAATATGCCTTGCTGGATCAGTTCCATAAACCATACCGTTACAGGAATGTTACTGCATTACAAGAAATCGTTGATGATTATTCGTACAGGGTAACAAAAAACGAATGTCTTGATTTACCGGATAAATTACCTGATGAAATTATCGAATTGGAACTGCCTGATAAAAAGCTGTACAAGGAAATTGCAAAACATTCGGCAAGCCTTGACATTGAATTTGTGGCAGATAATCCACTGGTTAAATTGTCTAAATTGCGGCAGATAGCAAGCGGATTCCTTATTGATGACAGCGGTTCGAAAATTGAATTGAAATGCGAAAAGATCAGTGCGCTTGATGAATTTTTAGATGGTTTTGATAAAAAGCTGGTCATCTTTGCTGAATTCACTAGAAGTATTGATAATATTGTCGCTTTGCTGAAAAAACGAAAATTGAAAACAATCGTTTTAGACGGCAGGCAAAAGGACAAAAGCATTTGGAGAAATTTTCAGTCAGATGAATCGATCCGCGTTATTGTTTGTCAGTATGTGAGCGGGTGTCAGGGAATTGATTTATTTGCAGCTGATACGATTTTGTATTACGAACCGACGCTGCGTTCGAATATTTTAGAACAAAGTCGTGATCGTATTCATCGTAACGGGCAAACGCAAAAATGCAGCTATATCCATTTCATTACTAAAGGAACGGTTGAAAAAGATATTTACAGATCGTTAGCTGGTTTTAGCGATTTCAATGAAAAACTTTTCACACAATATATTTCAGAATATCAACGGGCGCAGAGAGGTATTAAAAAATGAAAATTTACATTTATGATATTGAAGTTTTTGCGCATGATTGGTTTGTTGTTTTCTCGGATATTGATGAAAAAGAAATAACTGTTTTTCATAATGACAACGTCGGATTAAAGCGGTTCATGCTACGTCAAGGTTTACTTTTTGGCGGCTTTAATAACAAACATTATGACGATTGGGTGACGCAGTCGATGTTAACCGGTGCTGATCCTGAAACGGTAAAAACTCACAATGATTTTATTATCATGCAGAAGGGTAACGGGTGGGAATTTCCATTTGTTCAGTATCAAAAGAAACTTTTTAAAAGTTTTGATCTGCGTGATGATATTGCTGATAAAGGCTTGTCGCTTAAAGCGATTGAAGGGAATTTATGTCAGCCGATAGTTGAATCGTCGATCGATTTTAACATCAACCGGAAACTGACTAAATCAGAAGCAGAAGAAGTAATTTTTTACTGTAAAACTGATGTATCTAATACCGTCAAACTTTATCACAAAAGAAAAAGCTATTTAGACGGCAAAATTGCCGTGGGACGGTTGAAAGGTATTGATGAAACAGTTTCCTTGTCTTTGACTAATCCAAAGCTGACAGCAACGTTTTTGGACGCGAAACGGGCTGATTATAATGACGAATTTGATTACGAACCACCTGATGAACTGGTATTGAAAAAGTACCTTGAACCGTTAAATTTTTTTAGACATATTGACTACGATCAAAAGCTGGAATGTGATATCGCAGGTATACCGCATGTATACGGTTGGGGTGGAATTCACGGGGCAAAAGAAAACTATTTTGACCAGTCAACAAACGAAATGAAAATAGTTGACATTGATGTCGGCAGCTATTATCCGTCGATGATGTTGGAATATGGTTATATTTCAAGATCGATACCGAGTGCAGAAGGTTATGCGAATGTTTATCATACCCGCATTAAGGCAAAACATGATGGCGACGACGAAACTGCCGGAGCGTTAAAGCTGGTTTTAAACAGCACTTACGGCGCTATGAAAAACCAATACAATCCACTTTTTGATCCTCGTGGTGCAAATCATATTTGCATAACCGGTCAGCTGCTTTTGACAGATTTGATTGAAAAACTGGAAACGGTTGAAGGGTTCAGCTTGATACAATCCAACACCGACGGCTTGATGATTAAATTTCCTGTTAAAAATGAAAAGATTATCAACAGAATAGTTGAGGAATGGGAACGCCGAACACGGTTGAATATGGAATATACGGAAATACACCGTATAATGCAAAAAGACGTCAATAACTACATTGTACAAGTTGGTGCGACGTATTTGATCCGGGACGGTATTAAAACGTTTACGAAGGAAGATAAACGCAAAATAAATACAAAAGGCGGCTATGTTTCATTGTGGCAGGGCGGGAATTTCAAAAACAATTCCCTGATTATTGTTCAAAAAGCAGTTGTTGAATATTTCATGAATTCTGTGCCGGTCGAAGATACGATCAATAACGCTGGCAACATCTTTGATTTTCAAATAATCTGTAAAACAGGCGGCACTTTTCAAAATACTGTTTGGGCGGTCGGTGATGATAATATCACTGTTCAACGTGTGAACCGTGTTTATGCTGTAACCGATAAAAAATACGGTTTGATTTACAAAGTAAAAGCTGGTCGACTTCATAAAATGCCGGACGTGCCTGAACATTGTTTTGTTGATAATACAAACTGCTTGAAACTGTCTGACCTCGATCGTTCATTTTACATTGATCTTGCGAAAAAGCGAATCGCCGATTTTCTCGGCAAAACAAAAAAGACAAAAAAGAATAGAAAGGAAGTTGAAAAAATGGCAACTACAAAAATAGAAGATTATAGCAACATGAATGTTTATCAAAAATTACTGGCTGTACGATTGGAGTTTGCAAATGCAAATATAAAAAAATCGGGGGTCAATAGATTTGCAGAATATAAATATTTTGAACTGTCAGACATTGTACCAACTGCGAACGAGTTATTCGCAAAATATAAATGCCTTTTTGTTTGTGGCTTTGACAAAGGTTTTGCAAACGGTATTTTATATAACACTGACAATCCCGAGGAGTGCATTTGTTTCGGGTTTGAGATGAAACAGTTGGATATCATGTCGGCAGAAGGTAAACGCAAAATGAATGAAATGCAGGCGTTGGGATCTGAAATAACATATGCCCGTAGATACTTGTATCAACTTGTTTTAGACATTGTTGAAAATGATTCTATCGAACCTACTATCGGCGCAAATGCAGATAAAGAAGTAGAAAAGCCTAAAGCTGGCAGAAAACCACCTGCCACCGCTGCAGATCGTAAACAAGCTGTTGAAGAATTGACCGGTGCAGGTGATAGAGAAGCTGAATGCACTAAAACACAAATTACTGCTATTAAGAATGGTCTTAAAAAACTTCGTGAAACCGAAGGCGATTATGAAAGCTATATCACTGAAACTGTCGGCAAAATTAAGGCAGGTATGACGAAAAAGGCTGCTGATACCCTTTTAATTGAGATTGGTGAAAAAATTGCGAAAGCAGGTGCATGATGAAATTTGTTGATAAACACATCGAAATTGATAAATTACCGAAAAAATTCAAAAAAATGACTGCGACACGTTTCGCTGCAGTGCTGGGGTTAAATACTTGGAAAACTCCTTTCGCGGTGTGGTGTGAAATGACACGAACATACGAAGAACCATTTGTTGATAGCATTTATACGATCGCAGGTAAAGTAATTGAACCTAAAATTATTGACTATCTGAAAAACAGGTATTTTCTTGATATCCAATCGCCGGAAGATGTTTACGGTAAAGATTATTTCAATAAAACCTATGGCGATTTTTACGGTGATGTTGAAATTTTTGGCGGCATGTGGGACGCAAAATCAGACGACCTGATCGTCGAAATTAAAACTACAAAGCGTGCCGAAGATTGGCTGAATGATGTACCAATTTATTATAAACTGCAAGCTGCGCTATATGCTCATCTATCGGGGATCGATAACGTCATGATGACCTGTTCGTTCTTACAGGATAAAGATTATGAAAATCCAGAAGCTTTTGTACCCAACATCGACAATACTATCGAAGTTGAATTTTCTATGTCGGAAGATTTTCCCGATTTTGAAGAACGATATTTAAAACCTGCTGTTGCTTTTTGGAAAAAGCATGTTGAAACTGGTATTTCTCCTGATTTTGATGAAAAAAAGGACGCTGATATTTTAAAAGCATTAAGGACAAACGTTGTTGGTGTAAAAGATGACGAAATAGAAAAACTGCTTGCAGTAATAGATGCCGATCAAATTGCATATGATAAAGCGTCTGCTGAAATCAAGGTCGTCGAAAAGCGGTTGAGGGATAACAAGGATAAACTAAAAAAGACACTTCAAGGCAAATTCGGTGAAAATGACGACCGGGTCGAAGTGAAATCAGCAGCCTATGTTTATACGTTATCCAAAAATATTAAATCGGCAGTGGATACCGATAGGTTGAAAGCTGATGATCTTTATGAAAAATACAAGATTGACAAAATTGAATATCGAATGTCAGTAAAGGCGGTGGATAACAATGATTGTAATAGTTAGTTTGAAAAAAGGCGGTAAGCTGGTTTTCACAGGTAATGTTTTAAAAGTTTATTCTATCGGTGATGAAAACGGTAAAAAGCTGGCAATTGAAACAGCTGATAAAGTAACGTCTTTTAAATTCACTGATATTAAAAAATTAGAAATTGAAAAAGGAGTGTAATCATGAAATTTGAAAAATTTGCTAAAAAGACTGGCGCACACGGTAAACTCATGAAAGGTCACGGCTATAGCTTTTTAGTTTCAGGAGAAGTTGCCGCGGTTATACCTGATTTTGCCCTAAATTTTTATCAAACGGCAAAAGCTGATGAATCAATGCTTTTAACCAAAGTGTTTAATATCTTCGATATTGATGAATTGGCGAAAGTTGCTGAATTAAACAGGGCGATTGTTCTCGAAGCTGATGGAAGTTCCAGCGCAATCAGAAGAATTTTTCAGGATCATAGTGGTAAAGAAGTCAGTATATCAAATGAAGCTTTCGGCTTGCTGGAAAAACAGGATCATGTTTATACCGGATCGATTGATTTTAACGAAAAAAGCATTAATTATTTAGTTGTTATTAAAAATCAAGATGTCGCCGGTGTCATTTTTCAAGAAACAATTTAAAGAAAAGAGGTAATTTATTATGACTATTAAACTTGTTGAAACTGGATTCTCTATTATTCCCGAAGGTAATTACATTTTTAAGATTGTTGAAGTTGAGTATAAACAAGACTTCGGAAAAATGGTTATTACTATGGCAACTAAACAAGGTGCTAAATATATTGAGCGTTATACATTGATTAAAGGTAAAAACGAAGTCAATGAAGGTGCTATGAAAGCATTTTCTTTTATGGCAAAGACTGCTTTGAATGATTTTTCCCTTGATGAAATCGATGAAAACGATTTAATTGGTTGTTATTTAAAAGGTAACATTGAACATACTGTAGTCGAATCGACTAAAGATCCCGATAAAACAGTTACTTTCACAAAATTAACCAATATCGAACCGGCACTTGGTTTTGAAGAATCTGAACCAGCTGCAGGCGATCCGCTGGACGCACTTGATGATTTATAATGCGCGAAAGCCGTTTGCAGTCAAAAATAATCAGTTATTTGAAAGCTAACGGGATTTATTATGTAAATACTTACGGATCGGGAATGACCGCAAAAGGTGTTCCCGATCTGCTAATATGCTTGAATGGTAAATTTATAGCTTTCGAATGCAAAGTTGATGATAACAGTATGCAGCCGGATCAAAAAATCCATGAGATAAGAATTAAGCGGTCAAAAGGTAAACACTATTGTCCGCGGACGTTGAATGAAGCCGTACAGATAATCGAAAAGGAAAGGGGGCGAAACATTGAATAAAAAATATATTGTGCTGGACGATGAGAAAAAAGCAATACACCATTTCAAGAACGGTGAAAAGGCTCTTGACTGGAAGAATGTTAAAGATTTCGATAACCTGGCAATGATTGTTCCTGAACCGTTTATTGTTTTAGACTTCGATACTGTCAGCGACGCTGAAATAATTCAACGAATCATCGATGAACTTGATTTGAAATGCAAAGTTATGCAAACCTCGCGCGGCGTACATGTTTGGTTTAAATCAGCTGAACCGTGGAAGAATTTTACGAAAACACGTCTTGCACTCGGTATATACAGTGATTGCCGATCTCATTCGCGCAATGCTTATGTGAAAATCAAAGATAGCGGCGTCATGAGAAAATGGTTGCGGGATTATGGCGATGATGAAATTATGGCTGTGCCTAAATGGCTTTATCCTGTATCGCAACCGGGTGATCATTACCGTTTTAAAGATATGGCAGATGGCAGCGGGCGCAATCAAGAACTATTTTCGTACATCGTATATTTGCAAAGTAAAGGCTTTAAACGTGATGAGATCAAAGAAACGATCAATATTATCAATAGGTTTGTTTTAGCCGAACCTTTGCCGCAGCATGAAGTTGATTTGATACTGCGCGATGAAGCCTTTAAATCAGAAGCAGAAATCGAAGCGCAGCTTGCCGAGAAAGAAATAAAACGAGGTAAATTTGAACATAATATTTTTGCCGATGAACTGCTGGCAGTAGATAAAATAATAACCTATAACGATAAAATTTATATTTACCGTGACGGTTATTATCAGCCGAACCAGCAACAAATTGAACGGCAGATGATTGCGGCGTATCCGGGGATAAAATGGCGTGAGCGGAACGAAGTTATTTCCTATATGAAAATAATGACAGCGCTGGATCGCAGCAAAATAAAGCTCGATCCTTTCGTTGTTAATCTGAAAAACACTCGGCTAAATTTGAAAACCTGTGAACGACTGCCTTATAGTGCTGACGCAATCGAATTTGAGCGAATTCCGGTGAATTATGATCCAACGGCTAAATCTGATGATTTAGATAAAATGTTGAACCGGGTGTTTTGCGGTGATCGTGAATGTATTGATCTTTTTGAGGAAATCGTTGGTGATTGCCTGCTGCACAAGAACATTTTTCAAACAGCATTTTTGTTTTACGGCAGTGGTAGCAACGGTAAATCTACAATACTAAAATTGATCCGCACGTTTATTGGTTATGAAAATTGCGCCACTATTTCGCTTGAACAGTTGACCGGCACATTCATTACAGCTGAACTTGAAAATAAAATGGTAAATATCGGCGACGATATAAATTATGGATCGCTGAAAGAAACCGGTACATTGAAAAAGCTGTTCAGCGGTGAGCCGTTACAGGTGCAACGAAAATTCGGAATGCCGTTCACACTTGAACCGTATGCAACGCAGTTATTTAGCGCGAATGAAATTCCGCGATCTGCTGATAAAACAGATGGCATGATGAGAAAGCTGACATTCATTCCGTTTAATGCTAAATTTTCAAAAAACGACGATGATTACGATCCGATGATTTTCGAAAAAATTACCAGTGAAACTGCTTTGTCGTACCTGCTGAATTTAGCTATTAAAGGATTACGCCGGCTTGTACAAAATAAACGGTTCACGTTGCCGAAAGTTGTTGAACAGGCAAAGCAAAAATACATGATTGAGAATTCAACGGTTTTGACTTGGGTTGATGAAGCTGATATGACTGTTGAAGAAATTTTGAATACACCTGCAAATGACCTATATATAAAGTTCACTGACTGGTGTAAAATTTCAAACATTCGGGAAATCACCGGTAAAAAATCTTTCAATCGTGAGCTGATTCGTAAATTTGGATTGGCAGAACAGCAAATACAAAAACGAATGAACGACGGTACACGGAAACGATTTTTCGTTGTTAGTTTAGATTAAGGAGCGTGATCAAGCATGACAAAGAAAGAATTGATTGAATTGATCGAGGAATACCCGGACGACGCTGTTATCACTTGTGAGGGCGACGGGCGCGGATTTTGGGCAAGTGATGTAGTGTATCACGAATATACGAATAAAATTTGTATCACAGAAGATTGAGGAAGGTGAAGAAAAATGCTAAAAAAAGGCGATATAGTTTATAAAATCACTTTGGACGGACAGCGTGGCGAAGTGCGTTCGGTTGGTGTAGCGAAATATAAAATTAGGCAGAGAACGTCAAGCAAAACTGACGAGGGCGAAAGCGATAACGGCTATAAGCTCGAACACGTACTGCAGGACGGTGAAAGTTTATATTTAGGAGATTATATGCCAGAGTTTGAAGAAACGCGTATAAAATGCGGAATTATCAGCTATAGGAACGATTTTATTTTCGTGCTGGACGAAAAGGACATACCCGCTGCGCGTATGCGAATTCTAAAGAATAATATTGATTTTCTGCAAAGCGAATTAAAGGTTTTAAAAAATCTATATGATTTAGAAAAGCTAGAGATAAAGGAGTGTGCAAAAAATGCAATTCAAAATGTCTAAAGGCGAATTGATGAAACTCATAAGAGACTTACCAGACGATACAGAAATCTATGTAGCAGAACAGGAAGCGGATATCTACACAGGGGAAAGCCACGATATAAGAGGTATAGTTATTGATATAACCGACTGCTGTAAAGCAGCAGTGTATTTAAAGATATGAAAACAACGTGTCCTTTTTAAAGCAGAGGTGAATAATTATGTCAGATTATAATGACTGTCACAAAAACATTCTGTGACAAATTGACATTCTGTGACTGTTTTTGTGACAAAAAAAGTGAGTAATAATGCAGGTTAGGATATATTTTGTCACATAATCACACTTTTATTTTTTAATCTATAAATAATAAAAATATATAGGATATAAGAGATAATGAGTAAGTATATATATTATATATAATAGATTTGGGCTGTTTTTCTGTGACAGTGTGACAAAGTATCCGAAAACCGCATGAACACTAGTGTTTTCAGTCACGAAACGAAAAACAATTCTGTGACAGGTTTTGTGACAAGGCAAATAAAGCCGTATTATAGCTAGTGTCAAGCGTATTTGCACGCTTGTCACAGAAGTGATGATGAACAGTCTGTGTTGAACATAGGTCGTCAAGGTGATAATTGAAATGGAAAAGCGGGGTGATGTTCTGAAATACGACGAAGAAACGCTGAAAAAAATACAATTTTTAAATGAATATGGCGTTATTGAATCCCGTATTAGGATATTACGCGATCGGCTTGAAAATCGAAAATCATGTTTGTATTCGATTGGTGCTGTTAAACTTGATGGTATGCCAAAAGGTGGAAAAACTTTTACCATTGCTGATAAAGTTGTTGAAGCAGTGACGGTCGAGGACGAAACAGCTGAAAAAATCAAAAAGTTGCAGGCGAAACAAGCTAAAATTCTTGAACGAATAAATGCAATTGAAGATTTGACCTATATTAGTGTTTTAGAATTGTATTATGTCGAAGGGCTTTACTGGAAAGAAGTTGCTGACATGTTAGGTGTTAGCGAACGAACCGTTTATACGATCCATGCTTTAGCGTTAGAAAAATTTACAATTTGCAGTTGATTGCAGTTCGTTGCAGTTTTTTGCAGTTCATTGCAGTTTGTTTCAGTTGAAAGTCGTTTTTAAGCGTGATATTATTAAGCTATCAAAATAACGTTGGACGATAACCGAGCTGGTTGTCGTCCTTTTTTATTGGGGTGATAGTATGCTGGTTGCTTGCTCACGGTGTGGGGGTATCCACGAACGAGGGGCTTGTAAAATACAGGACGGGTATTCTGAACGTAGAATTAAGAAAAGAGGAGAGGTCGAACGATTCAGGTCATCGGCTTTGTGGCAAAGAAAACGTAAGAAGATATTGGATCGTGATAAACATTTATGCAGGGTTTGTCTTGATGGTAAATATGTTCCGAAAGCTATTACTAATCAACGATTAGAAGTTCATCATATTGTTCCTATTGTTGAAAACGAAAAGTTGAAACTTGCTGATGATAATTTGATTAGCACATGCGCGTTCTGTCACGTCTTAGCGGAGAAAGGAAACGTTCCGAGGGATTACCTATTCGGATTAGTTAAAACTCCCCCCTCGGGGTCATTACGTTGAAATTTGAACTATCCTTAGACCGACTGCTCCCCTTTGTTTACAAATATTTCCCTGAAAATTTATGATTGGAGTTGATTGCATGGGTCAAAAAGCAACACCTGTATCTTCTGTAAAGAAAAATCTAACCAAAGCAGAAAAGAAAATTCGTCAAGATGTTGAAACAACATTTGCGGCGATTGATAGAAACCTGCAGTCGCCGGAATATTTCACTACAGATCAGAAAAAAATATTTAACGACTTAGTTGAAAAACTGTCAGCGACAAAACTGTTATTAAGTTTGGATCAGACCACGTTTGAACAGGCGGCAATAATCATTGATCGCTTGAACTGCGTCGATAAAATGTTGAACAATCCTGAAAATATATTTAATATCAATGCAACGAATATCAGGCAAAAATATTTTTCGCAGTATTTGAAAATTTGTGCCGAATTAGCATTGTCGCCTGCTGCCCGTGCAAAACTCGGGACGCTTTCTGCCAATAACAATAAAAATACAGATCCGCTTGTTGATGCGTTGGGCGGCGCAAAATCTTGATTAAAGCAAAACACCCGGCGTATAAGTACGCTCGGGACGTTGTGGACGGACGTGTAAACGCGCCAAAATATGTAAAATTACAGTGTATTGAATTTTTGACAGTGGCGAAAGGGCGGCATAAAAAATATAAACTTGACGATGAGAAAATAGTCATCATTGAAAATGTTTTGAAATTGATGATTGTTGCAAAAGGATTGAAAGCAGGACAAACGTTTTTTGAAGTTCTCGCCGGTTTTCAGTGGCTTTTTATAATCGCTATTCTTTGTACGGTGTATCGTGATGATCCATCAAAAAGGAGATATGAAACGGCTGTCCTTGAAATCTGTCGTAAAAACGGTAAAACAGCGTTGATCGGGGTTTTGTTTATTCTGTTGTTTTTAACTGAACCGCGATTTTCAAAGTTTTACTCTGTTGCGCCTGATGGGGCATTGTCGCGCGAAGTTAAAACAGCAATCGAAGAAACGATTCAATCGTCGCCGGCGTTGCGGGGGACTTATGAGAATAAGCAGAAATTTAAAATATTGCGCGATTATATTCACTGTAATTTAACTGATAACAGGTATATACCTTTGAATTATTCAAATTCGACGTTGGACGGTAAACTGCCCAGCGTCTTTTTAGTTGATGAAACCGGTGCGCTGCCGAATCCTTATGCGATTGAAGCAATGCGATCAGGTCAGTTGACTATTTTAAATAAACTTGGCTGCATAATCAGCACTAAATATCCAACTGTAAATAATCCGTTCGAGGACGAAGTTGAATATGCGAAGAAAGTTTTAAACAAATTGGTTGTTGATGATAAGATTTTTGCGCTATTGTTTGAGCCTGATAATAAAAAAGATTGGGCTACTGATGACGAAATTCTTGAACACGGTAATCCGCTGGCGTTAGAATTGCCGGCTATAATGAAAGACTTGAAGGACAAAAGGCAAGTCGCAATCGAAATACCGTCCAAACGCGAAAATTTTATAACGAAGCACTGCAACATTGTTTATGCCGGTGAAGGGACAGAATCGTTTGTGTCATTGGAAGATGTACGCCGTGGCAAGCGTGATAAAATCGACTGGCGCGGAAAAAATGTATACATAGGCGTTGATTTATCTATGAGCAACGATAACTGTTCGGTTGCGATGAGTGCATATGAATCGGAAACACAGGGGGTCGTATGTGAGGTTATAGCTTTTTTGCCGGAAGATAAAATCGAAGAAAAAAATAAAATTGAACGAATCAATTATTATGATTTTATAAAACAGTGTAAAGCTATTGCATGTGGTGATCGTACTGTTGATTATGCTGTTATTGAAAAATTTGTCGAAGATATCGAGGGTTATTACGGCGTCAAAATTATGTCGATTGGATATGACAGATATAATGCCTTGTCATCTGCTCAAAAATGGGCGAAAAAATATACTACTGTTGAAATCAGGCAGCATTCGAGTTTGCTACATGCTCCTACGAAATGGTTGTCAGAATTGATCGCTAACGGCAAATTTTATTATAGCGAAAACAAATTGCTTGAAATCAATTTTGAAAATGCAAGATGTACTTATGACACCAATTTAAACAGATATGTAAATAAGAAAAAATCTTCCGGCAAGGTTGATATGGTAGTTGCTTTGATAAATTCAATTTATCTATTACAGCAGGATATCATATTGAATCCGCCGCTTGATTTTGTTGTGCAATATTAACGGAAGGGGGTGATAAAGTGGTAAATATATTACGACGATTATTCGGGCGTGAAACACGTGCAAATGATGGCGTTGTCAGTGCAGACTGGCTTACAGGTAAAACATCAATGACGTCGATCAGTGCGCTTGAAGCTATGAATATTCCTGCAGTCAGTGCTGCAGTTGGTTTTATTTGTGGTATTGTAAGTACGGTGCCGATCAGGTTGTATAAAAGGATCGGCGATGACATAGCAGAAATAAAATGTGACCAGCGGGCAAAGCTGCTGAATGATGAAACGGGCGATTTACTTGATTCTGTGCAAATGAAAGAAGCTATTGTCCGCGATTATTTACTGAAAGGCGGCGGCTATGCTTATTTGAATAAAAGACGTAATGAAATCAAATCTATCCATTATGTCAAAAATTCAGTGGTGTCTGCAGTTGTAAGCCCTGATCCGGTTTTTAAACAGGCTGACTTTTTAATAAACGGCACAAAATATTTTGATTTTGAAATAATGCGCTTGTTACGTCGAACTGACGATGGTGCAAGGGGCGTCGGAATATTGAGCGAAAACGCAATTGTATTGCGAACAATGTATAATTCTTTGAAATACGAAAATATCACCAGTGGCAGCGGCGCGCGAAAAGGATTTTTAAAGTCTGCTGCCCGGTTGGAAGCTGACGCGCTACGAGATTTGAAAAATGCTTGGAAAAAACTTACGTCAAACGATAGTAATGACGCTATGGTATTAAATCAGGGTATTACATTTGAACCGGCGGCAAGTACCGCTGTTGAAAATCAGATGAACGAAAATAAAAAGACGAATTCTGATTTGATCTTTAATGTTTTCGGTTTGTCCCCGGAGATTTACAGCAAAGACGATGTATTTTTACAAGGGCTTAAAACTGGTGTAATGCCGATTATAACTGCGTTTACAAAAACAATAAATCGATTTATGTTGCTGGAATCTGAAAAAGATTCCTATTTTTTTTCCTTCGACTTAACGGAACTTATGAAAGCGGCAACTTTGCAGCGATATCAAGCATATGAAATAGCAATAAAAAACGGCTGGTTGACACTTGATGAGGTTAGAGCCACGGAAAACCTTGAAGCGTTGAATTTAGACTTTATTAAATTGGGTTTGGATTCTGTTATCTATTATTACAAAGATAAAAAAATCTATATTCCAAATACTAAAGAATTCGTTGATGTGAAAGGGGGTGGGAAAAATGAAAATTGAAATTCGAAGCAGTGAAAGTGCCGTAATTGAAGGTTATGTGAATGTAGTTGAACGCGAAAGCCGTATGATTCCTGACAGGCAAGGAAATTTTATTGAAATAGTGAAACAGGGGGCATTTGCAGACGCTATAAAACGTGCTGAAAATGTTGAAGTGCGATTTAATCATCGAAAAATTTTAGGTGATACTAAAAGTAAAACGCTTGAAGTACATGAAGATCAAATCGGGCTTTATGCGAAAGCATATGTCAGCGATCCTGCAGTTATCGAAGCAGCTACCAAAAATGAGTTGCGCGGCTGGTCTTTTGGTTTTATTGCTAAAGGTCAGGAATGGAAAGATTCTGATGATGGTATCAGGCGCAGATATCTGACAGCTCTTGATTTAGACGAAGTTACTATTGTTGGTAAATCAATGCTACCGGTGTATCCGGCAACGTCTATCGAAATGCGTGATGATACTGCAGCTGTTATCGAATTTAGGTCGGTAGACGGTGAAGAAATCAGCGTTGTTGATACCACTGGTGAATCGAAAGGTGATCCACCGCCTAAATATGATAGTAACAACGATCCTGTTTTAATGAAAATTAAATCTAAAATTTGTTGAACAAAGAAAGGAAGATTAAAATTATGAATTTAAAAAAATTGCTGGAACAAAAAAATACCCTGTGTGACAAGGTGAACGAACTTTGCCTTGCCGCTGAAAATGAAGAAAGAGCTTTGAACGCCGAGGAAATTGAAAAAATTAACGGTAAACTTGCTGAAATCCGTTCTATTGAAGAATCAATCAAAATTGAGGAAGAACGCCGCGCAATTGAGTTGGGCAAAGGTAAGAAGGGTGAGAAAGAACAGCTTGCCGACAAAGAAAAATTTGAAATTGAAAAACGTGCTTTTGATGAACTGATCCGCAAAGATGTTTTGCAGTATCATGAAGAACGTGCTGATGTTAACATGACATTAGGTGATAACGGTGCGGTTGTTCCGACCAGTATCGCAAATAAAATCATTGAAACTGTCAAAGATGTCTGCCCGATTTTTCAATTGGCTACCGTTTATACTATAGGCGGTACTTTGTCGTTCCCTGTTTACGACGAAAGTGACGGTAAAATTCAGTGTGCGTACAAAGATGAATTTAATGAACTGGAATCGACTTCCGGTAAATTTACTAACGTAGAGTTAAAAGGATTTTTAGCAGCTGTGCTGACTAAAATTTCCGTTTCTTTGGTCAATAATTCTGCATTTGATGTTGCCGGTTATGTTATTAGCAAAATGGCGACAGCTGTCGGTGAATTTTTAGAACAAGAATTGCTTTTAGGTGAAGCTGATAAATTAAAAGGCATTGTAAATTCTAAAAATATCGTTACGACTGCTGCAGCGGCTATTACTGCCGATGAACTTATTGATTTGCAGTCTGCTATCAAAAAGCGTTTCCGTGGTCAAGGTAGATTTATTTTGAATCCTAAAACTTTGAATGCCCTGCGAAAATTGAAGGACAACGACGGAAAATATTTGTTGAATCCTGATATCCGTACAGGGTTCGGATATACGCTGCTGGGGTCTCCGGTTGAAGAATCTGACGCAATGCCGGCAATGGAAGCGGGTAAAATGGCTATTGCTTTTGGTGATTTTAGCGGTTTGTATGTTAAATTCACTGAACAGCTCGAATTGCAGGTTTTGCGTGAAAAGTATGCGACGCAACATGCCCTCGGTGTTGTCGGCTGGATTGAAGTTGACAGTAAAATTGTAGAGCCGCAAAAAATTGCGATTCTTAAAATGAAAGCATAAGGGGGGCGAGTTTATGAAAGTCAAAGCTGTAAAGAGTTTTGCAACGATTTATAAAACAGCCATGCCCGGGGAAATTTTTAATGTTGAATCTGACCAACTGGCAACAGATTTGATCGAAGCGGGTTACGTTGAACCGGTTGAAGATAAACAAAATAACAAACAATTAACGGCAGAAGAAGTTGAAAAAGCTGCCGCTAAAGCTGAAAAAGAACGACTTGCGGCTGAAAAAAAGGCTGCCGCTGCTGCCGCTAAAGCTGAAAAAGAGCGGATTGCCGCTGAAAAGGCTGCCGCTGCGAAAGCTAATGAAACAAAGTGAATTAACGGTCGAAACGGTTATGAATTATTTGAGGATTGACGGAAATGATGAAACAGATCTGATTGCTGCGATATTAGCTGCAGCGCGTCAGCGTGCTATGTCGCATACAGGTCTGAACAGTGAGGAATTAGACAAATATGAGGATATACCACTTGCGATTTTAGCACTGTGCGCAGAATTGTATGATGTCAGACAATCGACAATACAAGGTGGTGCACAGATGAATCCAACGACTGAACGTATTCTGAATGCGTATTCGGTGAATTTGCTGTAATGTTTAGGAACAATGGAAATCTAACATCACAGCTTAATCGCAAACTGGAACTATGGCGTAATGTCCCCAGTTCAGAAATGAATGAATTAGGGCAATATCCTATTGTCGAAACGTTGATAAAAACGGTGTGGGGCGGGATTATTCCGCAGACTGGTCAGCTGTTAAGCGGTCGGGCTGCGGATACCACGCTATCACGTACAACTCACAAAATAAAAGTTCGCTACGATCCTTCGATATTACCTTCCGACTGGTTTGTTTATGGTGGCAGCAGATATGATATTCTTTATATTCTTGATCCGTACTTAAATCATGAACGATTGGAAATATTCTGCGAGGTGGTTGTGTGACAGTCAAGTTTGAATATAAAGAATTTAATGAGTTTCAAGAGAAACTGTTAAAGATTGCAAAAGAAAAATTTCCACGGGAAACTAAAAACTTTATGGGACGCGCCGGAAATAAACTCCGGTCAAATGTGAAGAAGGCTTATATAAAACGGGTACGAAAGAAAACAGGCAATTTGTTGAAGGGTATTAGCCGCGGGCGACCATATCTTTATCAGAAAGATCAATTTCAGGTACGTGTGAAAAATAAAGCCCCACATGCTCATCTTATCGAACACGGTCATGTTATGAAAGATAAAGATGGTACGCCTATTAAACGCAACGGAAAAGAAATTTTTGTTGAAGGTAAACATATCGTGGGTGAAGTTTATCGGAATTTTGAACCGCAATTTGCGGAAATGACTGATGAATTTGTTGATGACCTTCTGAAAGGGGGCAAAGTTTTGCTGTGATTACTACAATAGAAATCATTAAAGCATTAACTTTGATGATCCGCGAACAATTTCCGCTGTATCCGATCAACGATAAGGATTTAAGCGAAGGGTTTGATCGTCCTTGCTGTTTTATAACTGTTGACAGTATGAAGAACGATACTGTCGGTCTGTATTATGCAGATACAGATGACATCGTTCTTACTTTTTTTGCAGAAAATCGTGAAGTTGGTTTTTTAGAATTGCTTAAACTTAAAAATCAACTCCGGGAAAAACTAAATGAGCCGCTGGAAATCAGCGAATTTTTTCAGTTGACGTTTGATGATATCAGACACCATTTTGATAAAAAAGATATGGTGCTTGAAACACGTTTCAGTGTATATACTGTGCAGTCACATGTCGATAAAGATTATGCTGGTTTGCCGGACATGAAAGATATTGAGGTAAAAACGAAAGGAGATTGAACAAATGGGTTTGCCTGTTATTGAAATAAATTTCAAACAAAAAGCCGGTTCTATTATTGAACGCAGCGCCCGCGGTATCGCATGTATTATTGTTCGCGATGATACAAACAGTACCGCAGGTTATAAACGTTATAAGTATGAAACCGATATAAAAAAGGCTGATTATTCTGCTGATAACTTGGCAGCAATAAAGCGTTGTTTTTTGGTTGCAGTAAATGAGGTTATCGTAATTAACGTACCGACAGAAGCAGAATTCAGCGACGCTGCAGCAATACTTACTATGCTTAAATACAACTATGTGTGTGCCTGTGAAGTTGATGACCAGCAGCCGCTTGCTAACTATATCAGAACGAAAAATTCTAACAGCAAAGGTAAGAAATACATTGCTGTTGTCACTGGTATTACTGCTGCTGACAGTATGTATATTATTAACGTTAAAAATGCAAAGGTGACGTTAGCCGACACCAGTGAAATTGTACCAATGGTAAAATATTTGCCACGTTTAGTTAGTTTATTGGCTAATTTGCCGATGAATCGCAGTTGTACTTATTATACTTTGACAGATTTGGTTGACTGTGAAGATGTGGAAACTGCTGAAAAAACACTTGATATGCTGATTGACGAAGGTTGGTTGTGCCTGTTTAATGACGACGGTGATATTCGTATTGCCCGGGGCGTGAACAGCTTGGTTACTATTACCAGCACTGAAACTGAGGACATGCAGAAAATTATCATTGTTGAAAGTATGAATATGATCCGTGAAGATATTTACGGAGAATATAAAAATAATTACGTCGGTAAGTATAAAAATCATTATGACAATCAATGCTTGTTTATAAGTGCTGTCAACGGTTATTTTCGTCAGCTGCAGCTTGCAGAAATCCTTGATCCCGAATATGACAATCATTCTACGATCGACGTTGAATCGCAACGGCAAGCGTGGCTTGATATTGGCAGAACTGACGCTGCTGACTGGAATGCTGACAAGGTCAAGAAAATGACGTTTAAATCGTATGTATTTTTGCAGGGCGATATAAAAATCTTGGACGCTACCGAAGATTTGAAATTTGATATCGGTATGCAGTAAGGAAGGAGATAAAAAATGACTGAAATTCAAAATAAAATTTTACGCGGCACTTTTGGTCGTTTATGGGTCAATGATCGTCTGATGGCACATTTGAAAAGTTTTGAATGTAAAGTAACCGGATCATATGAAACGGTTGATGTCAACGGTGAACTGTGTGAGCAACAGCGTTTTGTCGGTTACGGGATCAGCGGCACAATGGTTTTGCATAAAGTTGATAGCGGTGTCGCTCGGCTTGTTGCCGAGGGGTATCAATCGGGAGTAATGCCGACAATTAAATTTGTCGCCCGGTTAGACGATCCGAGTATTTCCGGCAGTGAGCGTGTGGAAATTTACAATGTTACTTTTGACGAATTTATGATGATCCAATTCGAAAATAAAGCAATCGGCGAAGAATCTGTACCGTTTAAGGCTGGCGGGTTCAAGTACCTTGATACTATTTCTGAAATTTAAAAAGGCGTCCGCTAAATGCGGACGTTTTTATTTTATGAGGTGAAGAAAAAATGAAAGAAACAATACAAAATGATAAGCATTTATTGACGCTTGAAGAGTTAATCGATAAGAAAACGGAGTTGCTTTTTAAAAAGACGATCGAAGTTGAAATTGAGAGTTTAGGCGGCACACTTGTCTTTAAACAAATTCCTTTATCTGCGATAGTCAGAGTTATCGACGATGTTTTTTCTGTTCATGGTCGGTCTGTTATGGCAATCAGTGAAGCTGTTAAAATGCTGATTTATGATTCCTGCCTGCTGTTGCAAAATAAAAATTTGCAAGCGGCGTATGAGTGTGCTGAACCATATGATATTGTCGAAAAAATATTCGGCGGTGATTTTATGGCAATTGGCAAGATCGGTGATGAATTACTGAAAATGTATAACGTTGATCTTGAAAAAATTGGAGAAATGTTAAAAAACTAATAAAGTCAGATTCAGAAATGTATATGATTCATTATTACCTTGAACGAGGGCATTCGGTGAAAGAATTGATGAATCTGACGCCATTGGAAAAACAATTTTTCATTGCGTCAATGGGAGTGACCGCAGAAGAAAACGCAGCGGTTTTGAAAGGGGTTGAAAAGATTGGCTAGAGGGATAAATGTGTTATTGACATTGGTCGATAAATTTTCAGCTCCGATCACAGCTGTAGCAGGTAAGACCAAACAGGCTGAACGGCAATTTAAAAACACGCAGAACGCTGTAAATAATTTTGCGAAAGGTGCGAATAATAAGTTTTTAGGTTTGGTTGGTACGGTTGGGAAACTTGGGGCAATGGTCGGCACATTGGGTGGCGTTTTAACGATCGGTGGTATTGTGGCGGCGTCGCAAAAGTGGCTTGAAATGGGACAAGCGCAAGTTGAAGCAGAAACAAAACTGGAAGCTGTTTTAAAAAATGTTACGTCTATACAGGCTGTAAGTGCTGAACACTATAAAACTGTTCGTAAGGAATTGTCTGCATATGCTTCTGAACTACAAAATTTAGGTGTTGTAGGCGATGAAGTAACACTGGCAGGTATGCAGCAGCTTGCAACGTTTCAGTTAAACGGCGAACAGATTAAAATACTTTCGGGTGGAATGCTTGATCTGCTTGTACAGCAAAAAGGTATGAATGCGACACAGCAAGACGCCGTTGGGATTGCGAATATGATAGGCAAAGCGATGACCGGTCAGGTTACGGCAATGAGCCGTGTCGGTATCACGATGACTGAATCTGAAAAAGAAATTATCAAAAACGGCGATGCAATGACGAAAGCCGCTACAATAGCAAAAGTGTTGCAAAATAATGTTGGCGGAGTAAATGCTGCTATGGCTAAAACCGATGTCGGCAAAGCGCAGCAAGGTATGAATACTTACGGTGATATGCTTGAAAATTTAGGCATAAAATTAATGCCATTGAAAGGTAAATTTTGGTCTGTAATTGGTGGATTGACACCAGTCATTGAAAACAAAGCAATGAAAGTTCTCGATCGCTTTATTAAAAAATTTGATGAATTAAGTCCTGTTATTGATAAATACATTCCAGTAGTGATTGACGGGATTGTTAAATTTGGTGACGTTATGTTCGATACGTTTGAAGTTGCTGGTAAAGTTATAGCTTTCATGATTGATAATTCTGAAATATTGATACCGGTTTTAGCAGGGATTACAGCGGCGTTCACTGCGTTTAATGTTATTTCTACCGTTAGTAGTGGACTTGATAAAATCAAAGACTTTACATCGGGCATTTCTGCTGCCGGTGGAATAATGAAATTTATTGCGACTATGAATCCATTTGCTTTATGGGCGATTGGTATAGGCTTGTTGATTGCAGCGTTGGTTTATCTGTATAGGAATTGGGATAAAGTAAAAGCGGCAGTATTATCGGTATGGGATTCGGTAAAGGCGTTTGGTAATTACATAGCGTCAATATTTTCGCCGCTATTTGAAACTGTTTTTTCGGTTATCGAAACGGTTGTGACGGGTGCTTTCATGCAGGTGATGACAGTAGTTAATACAATCCAAACAGTTTTTACAAATTTGATTGATTTTATCGTCAATGTATTTACTGGCAATTGGTCTGGTGCTTGGCAGAACGTAATAAACATTTTGGGAAGCCTTTTTGATGGATTGGTGCAATTGGTAAGAACTCCGCTGAATCTTATTATTGATATGGTCAATAAAGTTATTAGCAGTATTAACGGCATTAACTTTACTGTTCCGTCATGGGTGCCAGGTTTTGGTGGTAAAGGATTTAAGCCTGATCTTCCGACTGTGCCTAACTTTGCGACAGGCACATCTTATTTTAAAGGTGGGCTTGCTGAAATAAATGAAGATGGGCGCGGTGAACTTGTAAATCTGCCTAGCGGGTCGCAAATAGTACCGCACGATAAAAGTGCCGGACAGATGAATTCACAGCCGCAAATTGCCTTGTATGTGACGATAGAGGGTAATGTGATTGGCAATGAAGAATATGCCGATTATGTGGGCGATGTTATTGTAGCAAAATTGCGCGCTGCGCTGGGTAATATTTAGGGGGTGAGTGTATGGCGAGTATTTTTTCAGCATTTGCAAATGCGTTTCAATCTGTAGGCATTGGAATACCATTTCAAAAGCAGGCTACCGATATTGTATTTTCAGTTGAGAATAAAAGTGACTATATTGTATTGCCAATTGTACCCGCTGATTTGCCTGAATTGGCACAGCCGCAGAACAACGAAACATTTGAATCTATTTCAGGATCAATCAGGGTGATCGGGTTAATGGGATTACGAGAAATAACAATTGAAAGTTTATTGCCGGCGGAAGGTAAAAACTATCCTTTTGCTCGTCCTACTGGTAGCAGTGCGCAAAAAGTTGTTGAATTTTTTGAAAAGTGGCGTCGTAAATACATTCCCCTGCAATGTTCTATTACTTATGGTAATGGCGATGTTTACATTGACATGTCGTGTTTAGTCGATGAATTTACCTATTATTCTGACAAGGTCGGCGATATACATTACAGTTTGAAAGCCAGTGAATATAAATTAGGGTCTGAATTGAATTCGTTATTGAAAATGGCAGCAGGTGTTCGCAATGAATAAATTATCTCTAATTTATGAAAAAAACGGTGAACGACGTGATATAACAGCAGTATCATCGAATTATTCGCGGTCGGATAATGTTGACGCTTTAGGAATGGATTTTCATTTTGAAATGCTGGTAAATATGCTTGATAAAAATTTCAGTCAAGGGCTGGAAAATGGCGGTATAGTTATGTTCAGCAATAACGACGAACTTGTTTTTGCGGGCATTATCGTCGAAGATAGCCGCAATGGAATAACGACGCGATCATATACCGCATATGATTTTGCATATTATCTAAATAAGTCAGAAGCAATGAAACAATATGACGGAATATCTGTGAGTGAAGCGATACGTCAGTTGTGTAATGAATTTAATATTCCAATCGGTAATATTGTTGAAATTCCGACACTGGTGAAAGCGATTTATAACGGAAATAAAGTATCTGATATCATACGTGATTTACTAAAAAAAGCGACTGCTGAACGCGGTGAAAAATATCGCTTTGAAGTAAGGTTGAATAAGCTGTATGTTGAACGATATACAGATTTGATTATTGACGCAAAATATGTCCCTTATACCGGGGGCAAAGAATTTAACATTACTGATTTGCCGGGAGAATACGCTGCGACATATTCTATCGCTGATATGTGTAATCGAATAACAGTTGTCGCCAGCAGTGAAAAACATGCGCAAGTGTACGGCATGGCAGAAGACGCGGAAAGTATAAAACATTACGGTTTGTTGGCTAAAATTGAAAAGGTTGATGATAAAAATTCAGCGCAGGCGCAGAATATCGCAGTGAAGAAATTGTCAGAGCTGAACAAGGTACAAATAGACCGGTCTTTAAAATTTTTCGGTGATGACAAAGTTAGATCAGGGCGTTTGTTGGTTTTTAATAAACCTGAAATTGATTTGGTAGGGACATTCTTGGTTAAAAACTGCGTGCATAATTACACTCCTGCTTTACATACCATGTCTTTGAGTTTGGCGGTGATTTGATGAAAGATTGGGAAGTAACGCTTGCGAATTTATTTAAAGACCGTGATAATCCTAAACCGTTGGGTGCGATACTTGGCAAAATTGTATCGCTAGAACCGTTGAAAATATCTATTCAAGACGGAAAATTTTTTATTGACCGATCAAATTGTTATGTGTGCAATCAGCTTTTGGAAAGAAAAAGTGACTTTGATTTCACTGCAGATCAATCGCAGAGCGGACAAATAAAGGTAAGCTGTGAACACGGCGGCGGCAGTTATGACGCAAGTGGTGATATCAATGCGACCGGAAAGATTCATCTTCATGAAGTTTGGAAAATTGGCGATATGGTAATGGTGCAGCCTGACGAAAGCGGGCAGCACTTTTTTATTGTCGATATAGTAAAGGGGGTAGAATAAAATGTTCCCGTCAATTGATTTATCATTGATAAATACTACGGAAAACGATGAAATGCAGTTGTCTAATAACCATGTAGGGCGATCGTTTGCGTTTGATTATGAAAACAAATGTTTTATTTTTGCCAACGGTAATAATAAGGATACTACGCAGGTAGACGCAATAAAGCAATGGATCGAATTATTTATCAGAACAAGGTCAGATAAATTTGCGATTTATAATTCGGATTTTGGGGTCAGGCTGGACGGGTTGCTGGGGTACAGGTTGCCGAGGTCTTATGTATTGGCTGAAATAAAAAAGCGGATTGTAAACGGAATTTTAAACGGCTGCCCAGCTGTGGTGAGTGTGACTGATTGGGTTTTCAGTAAGGGCAGATTCAGTTTTACGGTCACAACTAACACCGGTGAGGAAGTGAAAATAATAAATGACATCTGATGTTAATAAAATTCATTCTGATATGTTGGAAAATATTTCTAATGGCTATCAAAAAACGCAAGGATTTCCAACTTATGATTTGACAAGAGCTTTTGCAATTACCTGTTTAGCATTGTATGTAAAAGCGCAAGATATAGAAAACAAACTTGACGTGAATAATTTGTCAGGAAATGATCTGACAAGGTTTATCGAACAACGTCGAAATGTTAAGAGAAAAGCCGCTACTTTTGCAATTGGATTTGTCCGTATTGTTGAAGGCAGCGGCTTTGTTAATACAGGTGATTTATTTGAATCAGACGGCGGGGTACAATTTGAATCTGTTGAAAGTAAAGCAGTCAACAGCAGCGATACAGTAATGGTTAAATGTGTTGTTGCTGGCAATATCGGTAATGTTGGTGCTAATACTATTGTTAATATGCCAATAACATTACAAGGAATTGCGACAATTACGAATGATGATCCAACAAAAGACGGCTATGACGCCGAATCAGATGATGATTTTCGTGAGCGATATCTCGAATCGCTTCGTGAACCTATTGTGAGCGGAAATATTTACCATTATAAAGCATGGGCTAAAGAAGTTGAAGGTGTCGGAGACGCTAAAATTTTTCCGCTTTGGGCTGGTGATAATACTGTGAAAGTGGTGGTAATTGACAGTAATCGAGTTGTTCCGTCTGATGAAATTATCAAAAATGTTCAGAATCACATTGATCCGGGCATTACCGGTAGAGGTGAAGGTGCTGCGCCGACGGGGGCATATTGTACCGTTCAAGCTGCTGAACCTTTGGTGATAAATGTTATTACGGCAGTCACATTAAAGTCAGGATATGATCTGCCGACGGTGACTGTTGAAATCACTGAAACAGTAACAGAGTATTTGAAAACTATTGCATTTAAGCAAGACTATGTTTCATATGCGATGATCGCTGACGCTGTATTATCAGCGCAAGGCGTTATTGATTATACTGACGTCTTGCTGAATGGTGGTAAGGATCGTGTTGCGATCGACGGAGAACAGGTTGCAGTGCTGGGGCAGGTGGTCGTAAGTGAAAGCTAAAGACTATACGCTGAAAGCATTAAATTCAATATACCGGTCTGATCCGTGGGTACAGCAGCTTTATAATGCGGCTGGGATTTACGCCGATAATATATCCGATGTTCTCGATGTGGTGTTTAGTAATTATTTTTTCGATACTGCTGATCTTAATACAGTAAAACGGTTTGAAAGGGAAATGGCTATTATACCTTTATCGACGCAAAGCATTGAAGAACGTCGCAAAATAATCGAATCGAAATGGAAAGCCAATGGTAAAGCCAGTATTGCTTTATTACAGTCGGTTGCTGACGCTTGGTATAAAGACGGCATAGTAATTGATTTTGTTGACGGCAAGCTGCTTTATGAGGTGCAGAGCGGTTATATAATGCTTAATTTAAAATATATAGTCGAACTGCTTAATGAAAAGAAACCTGCGCATTTAGGATATTTTTTCAGAAATATTATGAGTGCCGAAGGTACGATCAGAGTTGCCGGAGTTGTATCATGCGGAAATACGGTGAATATACCAGCTGATTTAGATATTAGTATCGAAATTGATGATTCTGTCGTTAGTGCTGTTGGTTTTGTAAGATTGTGTAATTTGATTGAAATAAGGTAAGGAGAGTGAAAAAATGGCTAAATATCCGAGCATGGTAATAACAAAAGAAGGATTAAGTATGATCGCAGAATCACAAGGTGGTCAAGGTTTGATTTTTACAAAAGTTACTCTAGGGGCAGGCGATTTAAATGGTGGATCAATCATAAATTTGACGGATTTAATCGATAATAGGATAAATGCAAATATTACAGCGATTGACGCTACATCTCGCCCGGGGCAGGTAACATTAACCGCTGTTGTAAGTAACAGCGAAGTTGACGCGGGTTTTCATGCTAAAGAAATAGGTGTATTTGCAAAAATAGGAGAAGGTGGCACAGAAAGGCTTTACGCGTATACTAACGCCGGGAATTATGCTGATTATATGCCGGACAAAACAGACCCAGTGAATGAAGCAATTTTTAAAACAACTTTCGTTGTGTCTAATGCTCAAAATATTCAAGCAGTGATTGATAAAAGTATTGTTTATCCGACGGTATTAGAAATGGATACTGCTATTAAAAAACACAACGAGGCAGAGGACGCACATGAAACTGTTTTCAATTGTTATGTAAAATCGGTAACAGAAAAAAACGGCACAGTAACCGTCACCAAAGGCGATGGGAGCAGTACAACGTTTAATTCGTTTAAATTGGATATGTGTTATCCTGTTGGGTCGATTTATATGAGCACAGTAGCTACATCGCCTGCAGATCTTTTTGGCGGTACGTGGGAGGCAATGCCGGCAGGACGTGTTTTGCTGGCACAGGGCACATCAGAATGGGGCGTAGAATACCAAGCTGGCAGTACCGGTGGCGAACACGAACATCAGTTATCTGTCGGAGAACTACCAAGTCATAACCACAATGTAACGGTTAGTACAAGCGGGA
>ENA-OPTB01000119-OPTB01000119.1-human-gut-metagenome-genome-assembly--contig:-NODE-119-length-81129-cov-9.664603_pt1 | contig 81129 bp, 74 predicted proteins | sample MGYA00241810_ERZ501911 | MGnify/ENA primary metagenome ERZ501911 (study PRJEB25962, sample SAMEA2042304) | human gut metagenome | biome: human gut; feature: human-associated habitat; material: faeces... | reverse complement strand
ATAACGGGACGCTTGCCTTTACCAAAATCGGGAACCGGACTTACTACCGTCCTGACGATGTGGAGCGGGTAGTCGGTAACGTGGAGGACAAACGCAAGGAAGCCCGTTGGAAAGGCAAGACCATTTGAACGAGTTTCAAGAATAATGTATAACCAATATCAAACGCGTATGAGTAATGAAATCAGAGAAAAGGACCACGAGTGGGTAAAGACGTTTCACTCGAATTTCGACAGGCTGCTGACTCTGCTAGAAAAGTTGCTGGAGAAACGGCAATCGCCTGCATACGGCGATGAACTGCTGACGGACAAGGAAGTGGCGTACCTGCTGAAAGTGAGTCGGAGGACTTTGCAGGACTACCGAAACAACGGTATTTTGCCTTACACACAGGTAGGCGGCAAGATTCTCTACCGGGCTTCCGACATAGAAAAGACACTGATGAAAGGGTACAAGGAGGCGTACAGATACAAAAGAAGCTGACACTCCAAACACTCCACAAAGGACACGTAGGGATTTTGATTTTTCTGGAGGGAGCGCAGTTGACCGCCTGCCCGTTTAATTTGTGTTTCTAAAAAACAGCCTTTCCAAAATGATAAAAAAACAGCATATAGTATTAGGCCCTATTTGAACCAATCTATATGCTGTTTTATCTTTTTCTTCTGACTTTTCCGTCAGTCGCTTGTTTCCGCTGCCGTTGGTGTCCATTGTACAGACGTGAAAGGGAAAAGGTTTTCGGGCTGAATACGCTCTGAAAGAGGAAGATTCAGCCCGAAACGGCAAAGCCGCCTGACCTTTTCGCTTTCAATAGAGTCTGTACTAACTTCTATGGACGGCGAGGAAATGGGCGACTGATAGAAAATAAGATATTAACCATGAGTATATTCCAATATGATTGCTTATATTTGTTTTCAGTATTTTGATGAACCTAAAGAATTTATTTTATGGAAATAAGGGAAGCAATTATTCATGCGCTCGATGGTGATGCTATATTATTCATTGGATCAGGTTTTTCTCTTGGAGCGACTAATGAAAAAAATGATAAATTTAAGACCGCGACTCCACTTGCACATAAACTATTAAAGGAGTGTGAGTTTGAAGAAAAAGATTTTATTAACGATTTAGGTATAGCATCACGAATTTATCAAGACACCAAAGGCGAAATAGATTTGGTGGAATTTTTGCGTAAAGAATATACAGCAATAGACGTTACTTCTGAGCAGGAAATTATTGCCCAAATTAATTGGCAACGCGTTTATACAACTAATTATGATAATGTTTTTGAATTGGCTTGTGAAAAAACAAAAAAGAGAATACAATCTGTTATATTATCTGATAGACCAAATGATTATAAAAATAAATCAAATATTTGTATACACATTAATGGGGATATCAAACGTCTTACCCAAGAAAAGCTTAATAATGAGTTTAAGCTGACAAATATTAGTTATTTGACAGAAGATTTTAATAAGAGTGAATGGTCAACTCTTTTTAGAAGCGATCTACTAACTGCAAAATCAATATTTTTTATAGGATATTCTATGCAGTATGATTTGGATTTACAACGTATAGTTTTTTCAACGCCAGATTTAATTGCAAAAACCTTCTTCATAATAGGAGAGCAAGCATCAAAAGCAGAACAGATGCTTATTAAAACATTCGGACAGCCCTTTCCTATTGGCGTAAAAAATTTCACAGTACGAATAAATGACATCAAGAATGATCATATACATATAACCAAAATTCCCGATTGTTATCTATGCTTTAATCAACCTAAAATAAAAGAGTCACCCTCTTCAATATTAGATAATGACGAGTTTAATTTCTTAGTTTATGGGGAATACGATATAAATAAATTGTATTACTCTACTATAAATCCCAAAGACTTTGTCTATGCCATATGCAGAAGTAAACATGAAGAAGTTCTTAAACTAATTAAAAATGGCGAACAAAATATTCTTATACATTCAGATTTAGGCAATGGAAAAAGCATTTTCATTGCAACATTAATTGCTTTCTTATCCAAAGCGGGTTATAATGTATTAAAATTTAACAAGTATTACACTTCGTATAATCGCGAAATAGAACAAATTTGCCAGAAAGATGGAAAATATATACTCGTTTTCGATGACTACATGTCTCATATAGATTATTTGAAAGAATTAAAAATACATAGAACAAATCAAATTTTGATTCTTTCAGAGCGTAGCGCAATGAATGACATCTATTATAATGATTTATGCGATTTGTTTGGAGGTTTTCACAATATTGATCTTAATAGACTGGATTATAATGAAATTAAGCAATTCGTTAACATATTAAATCATTATGGATTTTGGAATAAATTTTCTGCAGAACGAATTGACAAGAAAGAGGATTTTATTAGAACAGAATGTAAAGGGCAAATTAAAAACATCATACTCAAACTGCTTAATTCAAAAAACATCTTAGATAGTTTCCAAAAATTAATTGCATCAATAAGAACAAAAAAAGGCTATTATGAAGCCATACTTTTTATACTTATTGCTCGAGTTTCAAAATTAGATCTTGACTTAGAAGATTTAGCATATAGCTTAAATATGTCTCAATTAAATAGTCCAAGTTTTCAGAAAGATCCCTTTGTCAGGGAATTTGTTGATTTTGATACTTATACTATAAAATCCAAATCTTCAATAATCTCCCAAGTGTTATTACAACAAATTTTTGATTCAACAATTGTTGTGGATGTAATGCTATCTATTTTCCGAAATCTTAGTGAACACCGTCATAATGAAAAAGTAAGAAGAATTTTAAGAAGTATGATGATGTTTACAAATATACAACAAGCTCTAAATAAAGAGGACACTAATTACAAATATAATATATTAAGGTATTATGAAAATATAAAATCCCTTCCTTCATGTGATAAGAATCCTCATTTTTGGCTACAATATGCAATAGTAAAATTATCAGAACATGATTATGAGCAAGCGCAAATATACTTTAATGTAGCTTATTCCTTTGCTAAAAGGATTGATAATTTTGACACATATCAAATAGATAATCATTATGCTCGTTTCATACTAGAAAATGAGATAAAGTTAGGGACAAAGGAAACATGTATGGAAGCGTTTCTTCATGCACATTCTATATTAATGGATCCTAAACACAAAATAGAGGTTAGATACTATCCCTACCGTGTAGCACAAAATTATTACCCATTTTACGAACGCTTTTACAAGTTATTAAATGATCATGAACAAAAAATATTTATACAATCTTGTTGTGACATACTAAAAAGGCTAAAATCTTATTTAAGAAATACCACAACCGCCTCTGAACGTGCAGATGTGAAAAAGGCTGAGCAAAATTTAACTCGAATTCTAAAGGAATTAAACATATCTTACAAATCCGAAGTTTAAAATTCAAACGGATATAATAAAGTGTGTCTGTAAAGTTGATAATTTCTTCTTACTTTACTTGACACACTTTAGTTATATGTTCTTGATTAACAACTTATATAATATATATCCGATATATATATATTTATTGTGTCCTATTTTTTATTAATTTATCCATATCCTCCGAAATCTTGTCATCTGTAACTTTTGCGTATTCTTGTGTCGTTCTGATATTTGTATGTCCCATCATTTTGGATATGCTTTCCATAGGAACTCCGGCAGAAACCATCATGGTACCGAAAGTATGACGGCTTTGATGGTATGACAAGTTATGCTTGAATTGAAGCGAAAATCCCAATTCATGTATCTCAAACCAAATCATACTCCGTATGGGTAACGGGAAAATGGGTTTACTGTCATCTGTCGTATTATACAAGGAAATTATCTGCTCTGCTACCGGATGCAATGGTATAAATGACTCAACGCTTGTTTTCTTGCGGTATGTTCTGATATATTTCCGTCCTTCCGCAGTTGTACCTATATGATGCGGATAGAGATTGCGTACATCAACGTAAGCCAAACCGCAAAAACATGAAAATATAAAGGTTCTTCTTGCAAGTTCCTGTAATGGATCCTGTTTCGGGTTACTCATTATCTCCTGAAGCTGGTTCTTGCTTATATACATTAGTTTTGTAGGTGCCTTCTTTTCATATTTTACGTTTTCAACGGTTTGATACAACGGTTTGAGAAATAAACATTTAACGGAGTCTTTAAGAAACAGTGGTAACGATTTAGGAATCCTGCAATTTTCAATATTTTGCGCCATTATACTGTCAAATAACTCTGCTGCAAAAGTAAGTAAATTCTTCGATTTAACAAGTAAAACTCAGTCTTTTCCTATCCATCGTTTACATGTTTCTTCGTATATGGTAGGTTGATCTATTTTTTCATTAATTGTAATCCAGTTTTTAATGAATTCAGGGTTATGACTATTAGGAGTAGGAAAAACATCATCTATTCTTACTTGAATAGGTGTTCTTACACAGTCGCCCGTAATAATAGCATGCTGCTGTGGAATAATTGGTAATTGATCAAGCAAATCTGCATTCGCACTAGAAATCAAACCTCTGACATATTTTTGGTCATCAGGATTTTGAAGACGATGGATTATGAATGAATTACATTGAGAGAGGACGGTTTTAGATAACTCCGACGGTCTTTGACTAGATACAATTAAAGAAATGCCATACTTGCGACCTTCTCTTGCAATCCGCTCAAATATAGTTTTTGCAATGGATTCCTTTCCCTCTGCAATATAATTTTGGGCTTCTTCTAATACAATAGCAATTGGATATTTTCCCCTTTGTTCAGGAATAAAATTTGCGACAAATTCTAGAATAATTCTCCCTAATAATCCTGTAAAAGTTTCTAGAACCTCATATGGGAGTTGAGATACATCCAAGATAATTATTTGATTTGTTCGATTGGAATCAGTTACTTTAATATTTTTGTTGTATTGATTTATGAAATGGCCGTCATCGCTTTTGTATAGTTTATTGAAATCTCCCAAGATTAGAGAAATAAACTGTGGTAAAATATTCTTATTAATTTCTTCGGAATCTTTCAGCATTAAGGGTAAGGCTATCCTTTTATCATTTAAAAAGCCATTCATTCTCAATCGTAAGGTGGACAAATATTCGGCAATTCTATTGTTGTTTATATTATCTTGATTTATTGCAGCATCAATGTATTTTTTACATAATTCTTGGTATGAAAACCAAATAGGCAAATCTATATTTTGTTCATTTGTTATTTGCTTTGATATATTCTCTGCAAGAATAGTATCATATAATTTCGCAATCTTTTCGATAATAGGTTGTTGTTTGCTAGCATTGTTGAAGTTTTCCTCATTTGCAAGATTACAAATCTCACATCCCAACTCGTTATGAAAATTTTTAACAGCTTCCCCAATACCGAATATTTCGTTATTTTCTTTCCAATTCCAGTTTCCATAACTTTGATTACCTGTTCTCCTTTTAATTTCTTCTGAATTGCTATTCAATAATCCTTCTATATCGGATTTCAAATAATTAGGGATAACTTTATTGTGGATAGCATCTTGTTCATTTTTTGCTAACCCAATGGCCCTATTTAAAATCGGTGACTGTACGCCCTCGCTAGGCGATAACAAGAACTTAAAATCATTCCAGTTCATTAACCAATATGGTACTCGTACTTGTTCCTCTCCACCATAATAATATGCATTAATTTCTTCTAATTCACTATTCTTCTTCTCTGGCAAAAATGCATCTCTATATTCGCCATTAGTATCAAAAATAATAATATGAGCATTTGTTAGTTTGGTATGATTGTTATATCTAAATCTAAACAAGTTTCTAAGAATTGAGGTCAAGGTACATGATTTTCCAGAACCTGTGTTTCCCAAAATAGCTGAATGTTTTACAAAAAATTGATCTGGACAAATTTTTACTTTATAATTTTGAAAAGCTGGTGATGTTCCTATTGGAAGATAATAATCTTTTTGGTAATCAATAGAATCGCTATTACTTTTATTATCAAAAATTTGATTTAAATCTTGCTCCGTTACATACCAAACAGGATTGTCTAGAGCGGGGAAACTATATACTCCTTGTATAAAACATTCTTTGCCATTTCGTATAGTTATTGTCCCTAGCATAGTTGCAGAAATATAACGGGCTGAGGATGGTAAAGTAATACTTGTCGTTGTGCTATTGAGTTCAATTTCTTCTTTCATTGTAACTCGTGTTATCAGCGCCACAATCTTATCGGATCCTACTGGAACTATTAGATATGAATTAATTCGAGCCACCTCATAGATATCATTTACTCCGCTTTTAAAAGAGCCTTTTATTTCATCATCGATTTTTATAAAAACTCTGAAATTATCAACGGATAAAACTCGTCCTATCACTCTGTTATTATTCATAATAAATCATTGTCAATATGTAGGTTTAGTCAGTATTTAATGAAAACAAACGATTTAATGTATCTGCAACTATAGTTTGTTCATTTTCTTCATATAAATCAGGCATTATATTCTTAACAAATCCAACGAAAGTTGATTGTTCTACATTCTCTTCATCTATGATTATAATTCTTGGATCATTTAAGTCTTTTATTTTTTGTATTTCGGCATTTGTTTTATAATTCGCAATGATAAGCGTAAAAGACGGTATAGACAGCGCCTGATATATTATATCATTAATATGTTCATCATAAAATGAATAGCCCAAACAAAATAAAACTGATTGTGGTTTTGTGATTGCTTGTGAAAATTGACGGAATAATTCAGAATATGGCAAGTCAAGTGTGAATGTTTTTTTACTAACACATGGATAAATAATAATTTGTTTATCTATTGATGGTTCAAAATCTTCACTCATAGTAACTTCTTTTATTCCATACACATTTGACGGTGTTGGTGGTGTTGATACCCACGATAATGAACCGTGCATTTTATAATATCTCAAAACTTTCTCCGCACGATGAACCTTACCAGAAATACTTTGTCCAGGGTAATAAATATCATAATCATACACTTCAGGACGAAAGCTTCTATTATGGACTCCCATAAATCCATTTATATAATAAATTCCTAGATTGTCTAGTGCATAATCAAAGGCCATATCATAATTAGTGGTGAAAAGATTGGCACGTCTTAAATTATTAGGTCTCTGAAGCAATTTCTTTATAAATTTCTCATGATAGTAATACCTGTTAGACTTCAAATTTGCATCATCCTCATAATTAGGGTGTATCTTTGTATTTTGCGTATTGCAGTTCTCAAAAAGCCATTTTTGCATTTCGGCAATTTTAATATTTATGTCACAGGCACAGACTTTTTTCTGCTCTCTAAGATACCTTTCTGCTTGTAGGCAATTAAACAATTCTTCATATGATGGATTCGCTCCTTCTCCAAAATATTTTGTAATTTCACTCATGCAAGATTCTTTTAACTTTTCAGGAATGGTTCTTATTATAGGTGCTCCTAAATGAAAACTGGTTCCTGCCCCTGTTAAAAAACTGACATTCTCTAACTCAAGATATTTCTTTATCCGAAGTTTTATTTCTTGCGTGTCATCGGTCTTATCTATCATTGTCATTTTTCTAAAATCTATGCTTACTTATATTCTATATCAAGCGTTTTATTCTTCACCAACATATTTCTTCAATATATCACTCCACCTCTTAACTGATAGTTTTTCTCCATAATGTTTCTCGTAGTTTTCAATTACAGTTGAAAGCCACTCTGGCCCATCATCCCGTGTGTCTTTATTTTTATATACGGTTTCTTCCATTGCAGCCAAGAAATCTTCCTTGTTCTCGAATATGGAAAACTTTGAAGATTTACCATACCATTTTGCCGGTCGAATCTTATGAACTGTACCTTTCTTGATTTGAAGGTTTATAGGCCAGATGGTTTTCTTTTTCCCTGACCTCATTGGTCTTGACATTTCCCATACTTTTTTCTTCCATACTTTTCTGATTGTCACAATACCGTCATCAGACATTTCATACCCAAAGATTAGATATGTGACATGTAACATCCACGGTTTTTGAGCTATTTCTTGTTCGTACATACGAAAATCTGCAATGTCAAACCCTGGACCAGCCTTATAATTGAAGGCTTTTATTTCCATTAATTCTTCTGTTTTGTTTTTAGGATTAAGATAAAAGTCTGGTGGCATTTGGGTGTTTTCATTCAATGCATATTCTATCCCGTTTTTCTTTAACCACCCTTCAATCCATTCTTGCATGATGTTTCCTACTACATCCCGTTGTCTTACTATGATATCTATATCACCCAAAGAAAAAGTGATTCGACCTTTCTTTGTCAATATTTTATCGTCATTGACTAATCTGCTATATATTTCTTCAACTGTCAATTGCATAATTCTTTATTGTTTAAATGTTTATTGTGTCAAGTAATCTTTCGGCAACAGCTTTTATTACTGGGACAACAACTGTGTTACCTAATAAATCAAAACCGTCTTTTTCCGTTACATTAAATTTGATAGCATCTGGATAACCACAAAGCCGAAGCCCTTCACGTAGGGTCAATCGTCTGAGTCCACCATTATCACCAACATACAGTTTTTGCATATCCATAGCAACAAGTGTTGGTGCTATTTCATTAGGAGATAAGACTTTATTAATTTCAAAACTCAATTTTCCTGCAACGATGTTATAACCTTTTGGTTTAGTCGTATCATATTCTCTGCGGGTCGTCGTTATACCATTTCCTTTTTTCTCGCGAATTAGTTTTTTGGGGTATTCAAATTTCAAATACCCTTTCTTCGTCAAATCTTCAAGTAAATCTTCAAGGTTAGGAATATCGTAAAAGGAACGAATCTGATCCAAAGTCAAAGGCATTCCATCCATCCAATCAATTCCTATGATTTCAGCCCATTTCTTTTTCCGTCGTTCAGTTAGAATGGTGTCAAGCAATTTTTTTTGTTCTGAGCTGACTGCTCCTTTTATTTCCAAATCCCAACTGTGAATATTTGTACTACCACCTCTTTTGTCTTTTATTGATTTGCCGTATAGCTGTTCAATTGAAAAATGGGCGAGTAATGTTCGAATAAATGGAGTATTTGAAGTAGGCAATCCGGACTCAAGGATGTCACCAAGTTTACTCTCTTTTATCGGGAAATCGTCAAGATTGGGCTTGTCATAGACACTGCCAACAATATATATTCTCTTTCGCTCCTGAGGCACACCGAAATATCTTGAATTGAGAACTCGAAAATCAAATTTATATTTCAATGCAGTCAGTCTGTCTATTATCACTTGCAATGTTTTACCATGGTCGTGGTTAACAAGACCTTCCACATTTTCAAGTATAAACCCCTTAGGGCGTTTGTCTCTTAATATACGCTCAACTTCAAAAAAAAGAGTACCTCTAGTGTCAGCAAAACCTTGTCGTTTCCCTGCAGAACTAAAAGCTTGGCAAGGAAAACCTGCACATAAAATATCGAAATCTGGTATATTCTTTGAAGCAACTTTAGTTATATCTCCAGTGATTGTCTCAGTTGGATGATTTTCACGAAGAACACTTACTGCGTAAGGTTTAATTTCTGAAGTTAGTACACAAACAGGTTTCATACCTTTATCTCTTGCCGCCTGTTCCAGACCGCATCGTATTCCACCAATTCCGGCGAAAAGATCGACAAATCTCAGAACATTTTTTTGTGTACTATTGGCTAATGGAGGACATACGAAAGATTCATTTACCATCATGGCAATATCCTCTCCTTTTACAATTTGTGGAGCAAAAAGAACATCTTTTTCCCATGAAGGAAATAGTTTTCGGAGAAGTTTGTTCATATCAATAGGCTCAGATAGCAATTCTTCTCCTAAAGAGAATACTATGTAATTCCCGTTAGGAGAAGGATATGACATCGCCTCCATATCATTTTGTTCCTTTATAGAAGAATTTATGCAAGGGAAAAGATGATATCCACTTTGAGGGTCTTGAGTGTTATAAATAAGAATGTAGTCGGGTAGATTATTTATAATAACACCCCCTCTGCGTTGGGAAAATAAATCCATATTGAAGCGTATATTATAGAGTTTTTCATACCTTTTAGGTTTTTCTCCTAATATCCATTCCAATTGAGATTTTTCACCACGATATGCTCCAAGTAAGAAAGTACTATTTTTATTGTCTATATATCTAAACATACTTATTTCAATAATTCTAAATTATTCAATGCCATTGAAAGTTCCTTCTATCTTGACTTCATTTATTAAATCTTTTGGGCTTACAGATAGAATTTGGGCAACTTGTAGCAATTGTTCCAATGATGGCTGAGTTTTGTTTTGCACCCATCTACTTATCGTTATTTCAGATTTACCCATCTGCTCCGCTAACCAACGATTTGTTTTATTTCGTTCGGCTAGTGCGACTCTTATGCGATTGATAGATTGTCCTGTCATATCAGATTAATTTTGGAGCAAAGGTAGCAAATAAAGTTATATTCCTGTCATTTCTTGATAAACATTTATACAAAATAGATGATATTGTTTTCCGACTTTGGAGGAGAAGATTCCAACAAGTAGTTTTGGGGCACCGAAAACATTTCGGGTGCCCCAAAACACAACTTGCTATGTTCGTTTGAACATAAGATTTGAGTATGGAAATCACGACAAAAAATAGAAGAATTGTCTTTGATAAGATGCTTGTTTGAGATTGGTCATATTATTTGTTGCTTCCAACAAATAACGGTCGGTTGGTTTGCCCAATTATTGGTTAGCATCATGGTCGGTTGGTCTCTAAGCCGTTAAGATAAAAAACGGTCAATAGAATTGCAGGAATGAGCAGCACCTTGTCTATTGGTAAAGCACGTCATTCCGATAAGGCGAAAACGGTATTCCCAAAACACCGCGAAGAGAAAAAGATTATTTTCTGGAGGGAGTGCAGTTTCCCGTTTGCCACAATTTTATTGTGTCCTATAAAAACACCTCCTTCGGTTTTGAATGAAATTCTATAAACAGATAATGATAGACATATATGCCTATTCAATAGTTTGTCTTTGACGATTCTTTTCCGTCAGTCGTTTGTTTCCGTAGCCGTCATCGTCCATTGTACAGACGTGAAAGGAAAAAGGTTTTTGGGCTGAATACTCTCTGAAAGAGGAAGATTCAGCCCGAAACGGCACAGCCGCCTGACCTTTTCACTTTCAATAAAGTCTGTACTAACTTAATGGACGAGCGAGGAAACAGGCGACTGGCGGTCTGTAATTCTCATATTGACCTACAAATGCTTTTCTCCATATCTCCCAATTTTTCAGAAAGTTGTTCCATGTCCTGACTTATCTTTTGGGCGGTTATCTTCGCGTAGATTTGGGTCGTCTTAATGTTGGTGTGTCCCAACAGTCTGCTTACGGTTTCAATCGGCACTCCATTGGATAATAAAATAGTGGTCGCTGCCGAATGTCTGGCTACATGATAGGTCAGATGGGCTTTTATGCCGCACAATTCGGCAATGGTTTTCAACTTCTTGTTGCAAGTCGTATTACTTGGCATAGGGAATACCTTGTTGTCTTTTGTCATGCCTTTGTACTTCTCTATGATACGTCTGGGTACATCTAACAGACGGATATTAGATTCCGTATTGGTCTTCTTTCTTCGGGTGATAATCCAAAGGTTTCCGTCAAAGAATGTCTGTAAATTATCATTGGTCAGGTTCTTGACATCGGAATAAGACAAGCCAGTGAACGTGGAGAACAGGAACAAGTCCCTGACAAGTTCATGTGTCTTGTCGGGCATCTTGGTGTCCATCATTGTGTGTATTTCCTCCTTCGTGACATATCCTCTGTCCACACTTTCAGGAGAGTTGATATACCCTGCAAAGGGATTGAAAGGCAGACGTCCATCATTCCGCGCTATGGAAACGATATGTTTCAGTACAATCATGTAGCCCCATATAGTGTTGGTACGGCATTTCTTTTCCGTGCGCAGGAAATACTCGAAGTCGTTAATGAAAGAGAGATTCAACTCTTTCAGCGGAATATCCTCACGTTTGTAGGTATGAGGCAGGAACTCACGGATATGTTTGCAGACGGTCACATAACGTTGGAATGTTCCTTTTGCCCTGCTGTATCCCACTTTCTTGGCAAACTCGCTGTTATGCCGGTCAAAAAGTTTCAATAGAGTTTCCTGCTTGACACCAATACCTAGATAGGCATCTTTCAACTTGGCGGCAGTGACATACCCGTCGGCCTGCATCAGCTCTTGATAACGGCGGTTTACTTCCACCCGGATTTTATCAACGGCAATGTTGATTTTCTGTGCTTCGATGCTCTTGCCCGAGGCTCTGTTGTTTTTCACGTCCCACAGACGCAAAGGTACATCCATTTTGCAACTGAACTGCTTGATTTCTCCGTCCACCGTAAGGCGGCACATCAAAGGCAGGTTGCCATTAGGCTTTTCGCTGCCTTTCTTTAAGTAGAATAATACTTTAAAGGTACTTCGCATAACTCACTTTTTATGGTTACAAAATTAATTTATAGTGAGTTACAGACAGCTATGACAAATAATGCAAAACAGTGTAATACATCGGTTTAGCTCTAAATCGCCTCTATTACTTATGGTAATGATGTGGTAACTGAACCCTTGCACCGTTTGGCTATATTATGGTTTTCCTTGGCTTTTTGCCGAGAGAAAAATATAGCGTAACAAACGATTTTTCAGTCAGTTCGCTACGCTTTTCTCAATTTTGTATTCTCGCTATGTGTTTATTTTATATCATCCAAAGGATTATATCTTAAGATTCCATTGTCAACGGCAAGATAAACCAGACGTTTCAGCCAGCAAAGACAATGGTTACGATATGATGGCTTATGAGGGTAATTTGTTTTCAGATACAAAATGAAATTGGTGCCAAACTCTTCGGTAATATCTGTAAAAAGCATGTCCTCCTTGCCCAGAGAACGGATGTATTCCCCCAGATAGTAATGATACATTTTTGATTGCCTGTAACTGGAGGTTGAATCTATTTGAATGGAACGGATTTTCAGATTTTCCCGTTCCACCTCCCCTGCCTGTAATATGTATTTCGGGATGTCGACTGCTCCGGTCATGGCTGTTTTCAGCAGCTCTGCACTGATGACACCGTTTACTTTCAACAGTTCAGCATAAGTTTCATCTATTCGTTTTTTATACTCGCAAAGCATCCCGTTCAGTCTGTTGTTCTTGACTTCCCCTCTCTTGCTGTTCCACTCTTCCGGCTGGCAATACAACCCGGTCGATAATACAACAGCCTTTCCGTCTATTGTAATACGACACATGATTGATGTGGTCCCATCAGATTTGACTTTACTGCGGTTTATATAATACAGTTGCTTATATGTACTTCTCATGATTCTTTCATTCTTGATTTATAATACCAGTTTCATATCACTCGTTGCCTCAATGAATTTGTCCATATCCTCGAAAAGTTTTTTAGGAGTTACCCTTGCATAAAGCTGGGTAGTTGTCAGATTGGTATGACCCAGCATTTTGCTGATTGTTTCAATAGGAACACCAGCCTCAAGGGTTATCAGACTTCCGAAGGTATGTCTTCCCATGTGATAGACCAAATCACAGCTTATGCCAGCCAGGTCCCGCAAACCTTTCATGTGGCGTCTCATATTGGGATGGTGTATCATCGGGAAAAGCTCTTTCCTGTCATCCGAACGATATTTTTCTATTAGAGCGATAGCCTCCGGCAGCAATTTGACACGGGCCAAATATTCATTCTTCTTTCTCAGATACTTTAACCATAAGCCGCCTTTATCATCCTTGTATATATTATCTCTAGTGATTGAAACTGCATCCGCATACGGAACTCCTGTATAACAGGCAAAGAGAAACAAATCCCTGGCTATATTATGAGTGATTCTTTCCGGTGGTATTACGACATCACGGATCTTCTCAAAATCCTCACGACTCAAAGCCCGTGGTGGTTTCCGGTTCTCTTGGGGTAGTTTGAAATTCACAAAATAACGCTTCTCCACATGTCCTTCCTTGAATGCCATCCGGCAGATTTTCTTCAGGATTGCCAGATAATGTCTTGCCGTATCTACCGCAAGTCCTTTGTCCTTCAGTATATAATCCTGAAACTCCCATGGAATGTGTTCATTCAACTGTCCAAAAGCAACATCACTTGTCTTGAATCGTTTTTGAATAAATTCGCCAAGATACCTGCGGGTGTAAATGTATGTTGACATGGAGCTTTTAGCTACATCAATACCGATTCTTGAGCGCATATCCTCGATATGCATATCAAGCCGTTTCAACAGAGTAATCTGGGTTTCTACACTTCCCTGCAAAAGCTCTTTGACAGCAGTTGCGTCAAAATCAATCTTACGTTCAACAAGTGAATCAAATGCAGAATTGACCGAAAGCAAGAGCCGGTCAATTTTTGCATTAACATCAACGGCTTCTTTACTCTTTCCATTCAGTCGGCTCTCTCTTGGATTCCATAACTCCGGAGTACATGACAGCTTACAACTGAATTGCGCCATCGTGTTGTTTACCGTTATTCGCCCCATTATCGGAGCCTTTCCGAATTTGTCAAGACCGCTCTTTTTCAGGTAGAGCAACACCTTGAATTTTTCTACTTTCATACGCTTATTTTTTTAATGGCAAAATTACCTATTTTATAAGCGTCCTTTGATATGCAAAATGCTGACATACAGTGAATAATAGCCTCTGTGACAGATTCTTTATTGTTCAGTCTGTTACCTGTTCGGTTCAGGTAACTGGGCGACTAACATTTTGGTAACTGAACATCTGCAATATCCTGTCCATTTTTGCTTTCCATTATCTCAGCAAAAAACAGAACTTCTGCTCATATTCAACCAATTACGTTTTTCTTTCTCATCCCTTCATCTACTTGCTTCTTGTATTCTGTTCCACTGCTTCCGGCATACCTACGCAACCCTGCAACTCGCCGCAGGGACAGACCTTTACACCATATCAAAAATGCTTACGCACAGCACCGTGGCGACAACGCAGGTCTATGCGGATGTGGTGAACGACCTGAAGCGCAAGGCTTCCGAACAGATAACGCTAAAATAACCGGAACAGGACAACCAAAACAAAAGATTGGATATGGGTAACATCACATTTGAACAACTGCCGCAGGCTGTTTCCACCCTGATAGAACGGGTGGAACAGCTTGCCGGAAAGGTGGACGAGGTACTGTGCAAGGCGGCAGGAAAAGACACGGGCAAACGTAGCCTGCTTTCCCTTGAAGAAGTCGCCGCCCTGCTCGGCAAATCGGCTTCCACCATCTATGCCATGACTTCCGAAAAGCGCATACCGTACCGAAAGCGTGGCAACAGGCTCTACTTCTTCGAGGATGAAGTCATGCAGTGGATTGAACAGGGCGGAACATCGGACACGGGCAACGAGGAGGATTTCAACAAACGGCTCGAAGCGTTGCGCAGCGGCAAGAAACGCAAGCCGGGCTCTTTACGGACGGACAACAAACAAGAAGCCTTATGAAGACAGAAGATTTGACAGCCGCCATCGCACGGCATGACCCACTTTTAGCTGATGCGGTCGGCAAAATGGTCGCTTACATTCAGGACAGGTGGGCAGCACCGTACCCCTCAAAGGAACAGACGGAAGCGGTCAATGCCTACCTCCGTTCCGTCCATGCGGACGGTGACGGCACGATGAGCGAGAGCAACATCGCCCACCGCAGGATTGCCACGCAGAAGATAACCATCAACGCCATCCGTGTGCTTGACCATGACCAGCTCGACCGTTTGCAGGATGTGCTGAACTACATCGCAGCGGACAGGGAATACCACATGCCGGAACACGGGTATGGCATGGGCAGATAGCTGACCGGTGTAACACCTATAAATATCATAGACTATGTGCAAGAACGAACAGACCATACATTACTGCACCATCCTTTCCGCCGGGCAGTGGGATTTCCTTTTGAACGGCAAAGCCGCCATCGACAGGCAGAAGTGCCTGTACAGGCTGATGACCGCAGCCGTGCGGACAAAGACCGCCTTCCGTATCAAGGGAGTTGAGATTGAGTTGGAGGTGGGACAGGCGGCAGCTTCCGATGTGGAACTTGCGGAGTACATGGGCTGCAACCGAAAGACCATCGGAAAGCTCATCGGCAGCTTCAACAGGCTCGGTGTGCTGACCACCCGAACCAACAACCGCACTTCCGTACACACCCTGCATTTCCTGACAGGATGGTATGTGGATGGTGTCCTGCTGACCAATCCCCATTATGTCAAGCCTGCGGCAGTTTCCAAAGGGCAGGCAAGCGGGGTACGGACACCATACTCTAATGATACACCGTTGGAGGATAAGCCGTGTACCGTGCCGGACGGTTGCCAATGCCCAAGGCAGGATGCGGACAGCACGGCAGACGGAGCAACCGCCCTTTCTTCTTCCCTTTGTTCGCCTGTGGTTTCCGACAGTTCGGAAGACAGAGCGGATGCGGAGGACAAAACCGACAATCCCCATATCGCAGACAATGACAACGGGCAGCATGAAAACAATCCCGTAGAAAACCCGAAAGAGGCGCAGGACGGCACGATTGGCAGAGTGGATGACCCCGACATAGGCAGGAGGAACTGACGGGCGTACAGCGCAGGATTTCAGCGGTACTCCATTGGTGGGTGTGACGGACTGGGCTTGCCCAGATATAGCCCACTATAACTTCTCCGCTACGCTCCGAAGTTGTGGGCTCTCCCGAGGGGCTTAGGACGCTGCCCTAAGAACCCGGCAAGGACTTTCAGCCCTGTGCAACCTGACCAAAGAGTGACCCCCTCTTTGGAAACTCCGCTTAGTGGCTTCCACCCCTAAGAACCCGGAGCAGGAAGTGACCCTCTCCCTGCACCCACCGATTAAGGCTCTGCCCTAATAACCCGAAGTGAAACTCAAAATGACAGACAAGCCTATGGCACAGAAGACATCCATCAACATCAAGCCGTGCAACATCGGCAGCAGCGAAGCGCACAACAGGCGGACAGCGGAATACCTCGCCAATATCCGTAAGGAGAAGTTCTACATCCGTACCGACCTCATGGCAGGAAACGAGACATGGGTATCACCAGATTTCGGCGAAGCCACGCTCACCGACCGCTACAATCAGATAGCCGCAATGGTCAAGGAAAAGACAGGTCGGGCGATGCAGACCAAAGACCGGGAAAGGGTGAACAAGAAGACTGGTAAGGTGACCATCGTCCGTGGCAGCACTCCGCTCAAGGAGGGCGTGGTTGTCATCAAGGACGACACTACGATGGAGCAGCTACGGCACTTCTGCGAGGTGTGTAAGCAGCGTTGGGGTATCACAGCCTTACAGGTGTTCATCCACCGTGACGAGGGACATTATGGAATACCCGGCGACAATGCCACATGGAAGCCCAATCTCCACGCACATATCGTATGGGACTGGATGAATCACGATACGGGCAAGTCCTGCAAACTGGATGAGAAAGCCATGAGCGAGATGCAGACCGTTTTGGCTGAGTGTTTGGAAATGGAAAGGGGCACCTCAAAGGAGGTGACGGGCAAGGAGCATCTGGAGCGCACGGATTTCATCATCGCCAAGCAGAAACAGGAAGCTGAACAGGCGAAAGCCGCAAGACAAGCCGCCATCGCCGCCAAGGAGGAAGCCGAAGCGGAACTTTTATTCGTAGAGGGCGAGAACAAGGCGAAAGAGCAATACCGCCTTTCCCTCGACAGCGAGATTGCCGAAAGGGAGCAGCAGCTCAAAGACGAGCGCAAGGCAAAAGTGGACAGCATACTGGATAGTGTCGGCAGTCTTGTGGGGGTTGGCAAATCCGCTGCGGTCGGAAAGGAAAACGCCAAACTCAAAGCCGAGAATGAGCGCATGAAGAAAGCCTTTGCGGAAGCCGTAAAGGACAAGGCGGAGGAACGGACAAGGGCATTGACCGCAGAGAAGCAAAAAGCCGAAGCGGAGCGTGACAGGGCTTTGGTACAGAGCCGTTCACTTGCCATTGAAAGGGACAAGGCGGTACGGCAGCTTCAGGAGCAAAAGGACGACGAGCGGCAGCGCATCAGCCAAGCGGTGAGCCAAGCCACAGCGGAGAAAGACAAGACCATCTGCCTGCTGCAGAGTACGCTGAAAGCGAGCAGGCATATCCTAAGCCTGTTTGCGGATATGCTCTACAAGGCAAGCGAGGTATTCAGGCGAGCCATAGATGCGATTATCCATTTCGGCACGGAGCAGCACAAGTCATTCTTCGCCCCGTCCGAAGCCGCCGACATCAAGAGCGTGATGCAGGAGTACGGGGAAACGACCGAACAACAGAATATGGTCGGCGCATGGCTCTGTGACTATGCGGAGAGCCGACAGACATTTGACGAAATAAAACATCGCCACACTCTCAAAGAGGTTGGCGATGTGGCGGAGGGTATGTATGATTGGAAAATTCAGAAGCAACAAGGATTGCAAAGATGATATATCTTACTCAATGAGTTAGAAACCGTTCTATTTACAAGGCGAAATCATTTAATCTATGATTTCAAAACGTACAAGCATAGAATAGTTCTTCTTAATGGTGCGGAAGTTATCGAAAGAAGCTGCATCGGATGACAGGACATTGCTTTGCGCGAATGGAAAAATATTACTGTTCCCTTCTTCCACAATACGTATCACATCACCTAATTTCTTACCTAATGCCTCCACCAAATAGGTTGCTTTCCGTTGGGCGGCTTTCAATGCTTCAATTTTCCCCTTTTGATGATAGGTAAGCATGTCTTTGTTTTCCAGTTCTCCTATGCGCATGGTATGTATGCCTTTTGTGTCGATACGTTCAACTATTTCGTTTATCTGATTGAAGTCAGTCAAGGTAATGTCGAATTTCTTGGAAACCAAAAAGTCCTGCCCTTGCTGCCGCCAATAGTCACCGATTTCCTGTGTACGGATGGCATCCTGCTTAATACCTGCTTCGGCAAGATTCTTACGGAGTCCTTGCTCTATCTCTGATAAAGGTACTTTGGTACGGTATTCTTCGGGCTTAGACTTTCCGTCAAATTCCTCCTCGAAGTATTCGCGGATTTCAATCAGATAATGGATTTTGTCGGGTACGATTTCGATTTCCGATGTACCTGTCACTTCAATGTAACGGTCGTTGGTTTGCGCTTGCAAGGAAAAGGTCGCCAATAGGCTGATAATTAATACTGATAATCTTGTTTTCATTTTTCTTTTTTTTTATTGTTGCTATTATAAAAATGCAAGAACAGTAAAAACATTGCACCATGGATGCAACTTTTTATTTCGAATGTCCTATCCTATATAGAGTTGCTCCAATCCACAATCCAAATACAAAGGTAGTGAATTTACTGTTAAATGAACTTCTATGTAGAGCGAAAATCAGAGTTTTAAGACTTATTTCATACACTATTTGTACCCTTGTTGGCTCTTAAAGTATAGAAGATATTGAAAATCAATAGTTGTAATCAATTCCACGACAAGTCCTTTACTGTTTTACCCACATTCCGACCGGCCCACTGCAAAAGATAAAAAAAACTACCTATTGTTAAGTTTTTGTTAAATCTTCATCTTCACACACATCTTCTTTCTTTCCGCTCACTACCTCAAAAGACAGCTTTTATACCCTGTTTTTCCATTGACTGATTTTTGTACCTTTATTTTCCTATATTGTTGATATTCAGTAACAAAAACTCTCCCATATCAATTCCACATGAACTCTGTCGTGCGCCAGCTGCACGAACAGGGTACAGACATCGTAATGGTCGATACCGGAAACTCCTACGAGGGATTGTGCGAGTATCTGGGAGGCAAGTACATCAGCTACACGGAGGAACGCCCCATTACGATGAACCCGTTCCGTATCCACAAGGAAGAGATGAACGTGGAAAAGACCGGCTTCCTGAAGAATCTTGTCCTGCTGATCTGGAAGGGCACGCAGGGAACAGTCACGAAGACGGAAGACCGTCTGGTGGAAAATGTAATCACCGATTATTACGACGCGTATTTCAACGGCTTCGACGGCTTCACGCCCATGCAGCGGGAAGACCTGAGAAAAAGCCTCGCCATAGACGAACGCAACCGTGACGGGAACCGTGAGGAAAGCGAGCAGGAACGGAACAGCCGTATCGAGTGCATGATAGACGAAATGGAACGCAGGCGCAAGGAGTTGAAGGTGGAAGAACTCTCGTTCAATTCATTTTACGAATACTCCGTCCAGCGTATTCCGGACATCTGTCACGAGAACCACATTTCGGGCATAGACCTCTCGACTTACCGCTACATGATGAAGGACTTCTACAGGGGCGGCAACCATGAAAAGACCCTGAACGAGAACATGGACAGTTCGCTGTTCGACGAGACCTTCGTGGTGTTCGAGATTGACAGTATAAAGGATGATCCGCTGCTGTTCCCGCTTGTCACGCTGATAATCATGGACGTGTTCCTGCAGAAGATGCGAATCAAGAAGAACCGCAAGGTGCTTGTCATCGAGGAAGCCTGGAAAGCCATTGCCAGTCCGCTGATGGCCGAGTACATCAAGTTCATGTACAAGACGGCCCGTAAGTTCTGGGCCAGCGTGGGCGTTGTGACACAGGAGATACAGGACATTATCGGCAGTGAAATCGTGAAAGAGGCCATCATTAACAACAGCGACGTGGTGATGCTGCTTGACCAGAGCAAGTTCAAGGAGCGTTTCGACACCATCAAGGCCATTCTCGGGCTCACCGATGTTGACTGCAAGAAGATATTCACGATCAACCGTCTGGACAACAAGGACGGCCGTTCGTTCTTCCGGGAGGTATTCATACGAAGGGGAACGACAAGCGGCGTGTATGGCGTGGAAGAGCCGCATGAATGCTACATGACCCACACGACCGAACGTGCTGAGAAGGAAGCCCTGAAACTCTACAAGAGGGAGCTCCGGTGCAGCCATCAGGAAGCCATCGAAGCCTATTGCCGGGACTGGGATGCCAGCGGCATCAGCAAGTCCCTGACATTCGCCCAGAAGGTCAACGAGGCCGGACGGGTACTGAACCTGAAAGCAAAACAATAAAATCACATACAATGGGAAAGATTGACATAAACCGACCTATAGCGGAACTGTTCAGTGTTGAGCCTTACGCTCTCCGCATCCGCAACGTGTGCAACAGCCACGATATTGCCACCATCCGGGAACTGTGCCTGCACAGCAACTGGGACTTGATTCATTTCCGCCATTTGGGGGAAAGGAGCATCGCGCACATGGAAGAAATGCTGGGCAATTTCGGATTGCGTCTGGGCATGACTGAAAAGGAACTGGACGTATATATGGGACTTGAGTCAGACGAGGACAAAGCCGTCGCGGCTATCATGCGTTTCGAGGAATCGGAGGCGGTCAAGTGGGACCAGCGCCGGTATGAAGTAGCCAGAGACCTGTATGTCAGATACAGGGGTCTGTCCCCATACGAGGCTATGGAGGAAGCAGAGAAGCTGATACTGGCCCTGCAGGGAGTACCTGAGAAGAACAACCGCAGCAAGCGGAGAGGTAATATTTTCAACCGTTGAACAGAATGAACATGAAGCGACTGTCACTTGTCTTTGCAGTTCTGCTGCTTGCCTTCACGCAGCATGTCCACGCCCAGTATTACAGCGTGAACTATGACGCACGTACCGTGGCGGCAATGGCAGCCGCGTTCGGTACGGAGGTCGTGGCTGAAAGCTACTACCGTGAGCAGGTCGATGACATCCTGAAGCACTATACGGCGGCGGAGGTGGCGGCAGCCGGAATTTTCTCTTCCAAATTTCTGGAACACAAAGCACTCTCGGACCTCGGTATCTGGTGCAGCAGCACAGAGAATTATTATTACCGCCGCATCTACCACATGGTGGCCGACAAGATCATACCGAAAATCTGGGTGGTGGCAAAGCAGATGCTTCACTCCCCGCAGACAGCGATCCACTGGGGCAGCTACCTGATGAAGGTGTGCGATGAGACGAAGAGCCTGTGTATGCAGTTCGAAAGCGTTGTGACAAACAGTACACTTTCGTTCTCGGACATCGCTTTTCTGGAGATCAACAGCGAGGTCGTGCCTCTGCTGAAACTTTCGGAACTGGGCGGTATAGACTGGCAGCGGATGCTGGACGATTTTTCCCGGATTCCTGACCGCTTTACACGGGAGAACCTGCAAAGCGACCTTGACAATCTCTACAATCTGGGTGTCGGTCTGGCAACGGCCGGTGCGAGTAATCTCGGCGATGCCCTGCTGCCTGAAAGTATGTTCCATAACCTGCTTTCGGGCAAGGTCAGCGAGATTGCCAACCTGTACGACCATTACTCCGGTCTGTTCGAGGAAGCGGAACAAGGTATCGGGAACCTGCTGCTGGACAAGATCGGTGGTCCTGACAACGTGGCCGGCCTGTTCGAGTTCGGGGATTACGACCTTGCCGGCTGGATCAGTGACTATATAGACGACGAAGCCGGGACTTATTACACGCAGCGCTGGTACATCGCCAGACGTGACCAGGGCAGCGTGTCATTGTGTGACTATTACCCGCCCACGGACGACAACAGCATCCTGAACGGCGGTGAGTGGACCCGTTTCGAAACGAGCGACCCCGGTTTTTATCCCAATGCCTCGCAGCGGGAACAGGCTCTCTCCAACTCGGAACGATATGCCGGATGGTCGAGAAACCGTGTACAGCAGCTCAACAACCAGAATGACGGCAACACTTACAGCATCAACTACTGGCAGAACGCCTACATCATCAGCCGCGGCGGCAAGCAGACAAAGAAGGCTTACGCCTACGAGATACATGTCAAGAAAAGCTGGAACCATGAGGAAATCGTGTATGAAGAGATATTCGATTCCTACACTATGGATCTGGAGACCTTCAAGGCGCAGCTCAATGCCCGTCTGTCGGAATTCAACGAGAACGAGGACGGCTATGTCTATTACATAGCTTCCGACGCACGGAACTACTATCAGGCAACGGATGCCGCCAAACTTAAAGGATGCGAGAGCGTGACCATCAGCGTCACCTGCTCGGACGGGGCCACCCTGGGCCAAGGTTCGACCCAGTACAAATGCAGGAAATGCGGCGGTTCACCCAATGCCCATACCAAGGATTGCTCCATGCAGACCTCCGTGACGGAAAATGAACTTGACTTTTCGGAATTGGATGAGCTGATACGGGAGGCAGACAACCAGGTAGCCATGCTTCAATCACAGATCAAGGCACTGGAGGATGAGAACAAGGAGCTGCTGAAGAAAATATCCGAGGCCAGTGTAGAGGATGCTGCCGTTTACAGGCAGCAGTACAACGCCAACCTGACGCGTATCGGAGAGTTGAAGGCAGAACTGGCCGAGTGGCAGAAGAAACAGAAGGAATACGCGGATGCGAAGCAGGAAGCGGCAAACGACAATGACGTGCCGACGGACGACTACTACCGTATCCCGGCCATCATGCAGGACTGCAAGACTGCCTACAGTCTGTCGTGGCAGGACGGCGGTTCGTGGAACGGATACACGTTCGTCCGCAAGGCGACCATGCCGAATATAGACGGCGAGATAACTTTCAAGGCAACCATCAGCATAGCACGCAAGCCGAAATACTTCCTCGGCATCAAGATTCACCGTGCCATTGTACAGATCAGCTGGGAACTGACCTCGCAATACACCGACACGTATGTGGCCGACGTGCTGACATTCGACCCGGACCTTCCGGAAGAAGAAAAAGAGCGGATCGTGAATGAACGTATCGCGGAAATTGCCCGGGAGCATCCGTCATGCAAGATCACGACGGAATATGCCCGTACCACCCCGATGGAAGATACCTCTACCGGAGAGGTGTACCACCTGCTGTGGTCAAGTGACCGTCTTGAAATCGCGCGTGAAGTGGATTCCCGGATTACGCAGATATACGCCGACCTGGTATCCCTGGAAAAGATGATGCATTACAAGCGTAGCATCATCGACGTGCTGAAGGATGTCCTTCCGGATCTGAATATGGACGAAGGGCGACGCCTCACTCTCGTGGAAGAATGCCATGACCGTTGGGTGGAAAACGCCCGTAGCCTGCGAAGCGGGAGAAAGGAGGAAAGACCATGAAACGGGCCTTGCTGATAACCATAGTGCTGCTTGCACTCCTGCCTGATGTCGTCAAAGCACAATGGACATTCGACGTGGTGTCCGTTGAAGCCTATATCAATGACCATAAGAAGCAGCGTAGCTTGTTGCTGGCCCGAAGTACCCTTGAGTACAGCAACCAGCTGCTGCACGAATACAGCCGCAAGGAGGTCGGCGAATACAAGGAGCTGAATATCGACCTTGACCGGTACACCCGTGCCTTTGATGTCATTGATGTGATGTACCAGTCGTTACGCACGGTATTGAACGCAAAGAACACCTACAATACGGTAAGTGACCGGATAGCGGACTACAAGTCCATGCTGGAGGCATTTCACGAGAAGGTGCTGAAACGCGGACGCATCGAACCCTCCGACGCCCTGCTCATCACCATCAACGAGAAAGCCATACGGGATATAGCCCATGACGGGGAGCAACTCTACAAGTCGGTCAGCGACCTGGCGCTGTATGCCACGGGAGCGGCGGCCTGCTCCACTTCGGATCTGCTGATGGTGCTGGAGGCCGTGAACAGGTCTCTGGACGACATCGAACGGCATCTGAACCGGGCCTATATGGAGACCTGGCGATACATACAGGTAAGAATCGGCTACTGGAAGTCGAAGATATACCGTGAACATACCAAACAGGAGATAATTGAAGGAGCCTTCGGACGTTGGCGCAACTCCGGAAGGCTGGATTACTAACGATAAAAGGGAAAAAAGATGAACAGAAAACTCATGCTCATGACGGTTGCGATCATTGCAACAGCAACGGCACAGGCGCAGTATGTGACCTATAACCACGACTCGCCGAAGCAGAACCAGATTACGGTCATGGAAACCGGTGCGGGCTCCCTCACGCCGGAACTGTACTACTGGGCATTACACAACAAATACAAGAAATCGGCGGCGGCAAAGAACAAACTGGCGTTCCGCACGACAGCCGGCATCAACCTCTATAACCAGACGGACGAAGCCGAATCCATCGATTCGGCATTGGTGAGCCGCGCGAAAATAGAGGCCCTGAACGTGGCAGACCGACAGGCTGATATCGCCTGGCTTGCCGAAGGTGACAAGATCAACGGCCAGATGGAAAGGATGAAGCGTAACATCGACCGTATCCTTCCTGCGGGAGGTACCCCGGAGGACAGGGAACGCTGGACGGAATACTACCATGTTTTCCAGTGCGCCATTGATGCTACCAGGGATGCCTATATGCCCAATGCGCAGCGGAAGAAAGAGTATCTGCGAATCTACGACGACGTGGTGCAGCAGAATGAGATTCTTGTCAGCTATCTCGCCAAACGGCAGAATGCCACCCTGACGAGCAACCTGCTGAACGCGACCTCGGACCGTACCTTGGACAAAGGCAGCGTCATCAGGGAAGCCATGAGCCGCTGGAACGAATCGCGTCTCGCGGTGCGTGGCTCACAGTCGGGCGGCAGTTCCGGGGGTGACGGTGAAGAGAGTGTAAACAGGTGAAACTAAAAAGACAGACGGCAAATGGCAGACGGAAATATACTCACTGATTTTGGTATCAATCTTCTTGAGGAGGAGATTGACGATGTGATTTTTCAAACGAACGAGTTCCTCACGGACGCGACGTTTACGGGTTCGCAGGGGCCGTTCTGGTGGATACTGCAGATGTGCATGGCTCTGGCCGCCTTGTTCTCACTTGTCATGGCGGCAGGCATGGCCTACAAGATGATGGTGAAGCATGAGCCGCTGGATGTGATGAAGCTGTTCAGGCCGCTGGCTGTTTCCATCGTTCTCTGCTGGTGGTATCCGCCTGCAGACACGGGTATGGCCGGCAGCGGAAGCAACTGGTGTTTTCTGGACTTCCTTTCCTACATCCCGAACTGCATCGGTTCGTACACGCATGACCTGTACGAGGCGGAAGCCACACAGATAGCGGACAAGTTCGAGGAAGTGCAGCAGCTCATCCACGTAAGGGACACGATGTACCACAGCCTGCAGGCACAGGCGGATGTCGCCCACACGGGAACATCAGACCCCAACCTTATCGAGGCGACCATGGAGCAGACCGGTGTGGATGAAGTGACCAGCATGGAAAAGGATGCCGCGGAACTGTGGTTCACCTCCTTGACGGCCGGTGTCGTCGTGGGAATAGACAAAATCATCATGCTGATTGCCCTTGTCGTGTTCCGCATAGGCTGGTGGGCGACGATCTACTGCCAGCAGATATTGCTCGGTATGCTGACGATATTCGGCCCGTTGCAATGGGCGTTCTCTCTGCTGCCGAAATGGGAAGGTTCCTGGGCAAAATGGCTGACGCGTTACCTGACGGTACATTTCTACGGGGCCATGCTCTACTTCGTGGGCTTCTATGTATTGCTCCTTTTCGACATCGTGCTGTGCATCCAGGTGGAAAACCTGACCGCAATCACGGCCAGCGAGCAGACAATGGCGGCCTACCTGCAGAACAGTTTCTTCTCCGCCGGTTATCTGATGGCGGCAAGCATTGTAGCCTTGAAATGTCTGAACCTTGTACCTGACCTTGCGGCGTGGATGATACCGGAGGGCGACACGGCCTTCAGTACGAGAAATTTTGGAGAAGGCGTGGCACAGCAGGCCAAGATGACAGCGACAGGCGGTATCGGGGCAATCATGAGATAAGATAAAAAACATATAAACAACAATCCTTAAAAATAAAAAAGTATGAACGTACAAGAACAAATCAAAGAATGGTGCAAGGACGGACGCTTCCTGCTCTACGCGAATGAACGCATGAGAAAAGAGATTACCGAAGTTCCGGAAAACCATGTAGTTACCCCGGAGTATGAAGCCCTTGACGAAGGCTTCGAGTATGACGACCGTTATGCAGCGCCGCTGGCCGCTTACCTGACCTACCGTCTGCAAATGGCCAAGTTGCAGAAAAAGGCGAAAGTGCGCAAACGCGGTATCTGGTGGGTATTCGTGCAGGTCATGACGCTGGGCCATTACGTGCATGTCTTTTCCGATGAGTTCGGGGCTCTCGCTGCGGAACTGCAGGAAACAGTCATGCCGATGCTGCACGATGAATATGTAATGATGTTGAACGGGAAAAGACAATAAACCGATATGATTATCAAGCATCTGGAAAACAAGATACGGCTGGTGGGCATTATCTGCACGGCCTTTCTCGTGGGATGTGTCATCATCAGCGTATCGAGCATCTGGACAGCCAGGACAATGGTGTCGGATGCACAGAAAAAGGTGTACGTGCTGGACGGCAACGTGCCCATTCTTGTCAACCGTACCACGATGGATGAAACGCTTGACGTGGAAGCCAAAAGCCATGTGGAGATGTTCCACCACTATTTCTTCACCTTGCCGCCTGATGACAAATACATCAAATACACGATGGAAAAGGCGATGTACCTGGTGGACGAAACAGGTCTGGCGCAATATAACACTCTTAAGGAGAAAGGTTTTTATTCCAACATCCTCGGCACGAGTGCCGTGTTCTCGATTTATTGTGACAGCATCCGCTTTGACAAGAGCACCATGGAGTTCACCTACTACGGCCGCCAGCGAATCGAACGCAGAAGCAACATCCTGATGCGTGAGCTGGTGACTGCCGGTCAGCTCAAGCGTGTACCGAGAACGGAGAACAACCCTCACGGTCTGCTGATAGTGAACTGGCGCACTCTCCTTAACAAGGATATAGAACAGAAAAGCAAGAGCAACTATTAAACAATCAAGGATATGAACATCAAGGGATTCAGACGGATGCTGCTGGGCGAAAAGATGCCTGACAGGAATGATCCGAAGTACAAGGAACGCTATGAGCGTGATGTGGAAGCCGGACGCAAGTTTGCCAAGGCGACCCGTATAGACAAGGCGGCAGCCAAGGTACAGGGCTTTGCCAACGTGCACCGTACTCTTTTTCTGGTCATCGTGTTCGCTTTCGTGCTGGGCGGGCTGGCATGGAACATCTACCGTATAACAGTGGTATATCGTCACCAGCCTGCGGAGAGGACAGCGACAGAGATGCAGGATTCGGTATTGAGGGAGCGACACAGGATGTTGCAGGAAGAGGAACTGAGGGAAACCGGGACAGGAAATACAAACCGTAGCAAAACAGACTTGCCATGAAAAAGATATTTGAGAAAATCAATTTCAGACAGCCGAAGTACATGCTCCCTGCCATTCTTTATATCCCTCTGCTCGGTGCGTCCTACTTCATATTCGACCTGTTTCATACCGAAACGGCGGATATACCGGACAAGACGCTGCAGACAACAGAATTCCTGAATCCGGAACTGCCGGAAGCGCAGATCAAGGATGACGGCATTGGCAGCAAATACGAGAACATGGAGAAATCGTGGGGCAAGATACAGGACTACTCGGCGGTCGGCAACATAGAAAGAGACGAACCTGATGAAAACAAGGAAGAATATGAATCACAATACACGCAGGATGACATCGCCCTGCTCGATGAGCAACAGCAGGAAAAAGCAGCGGCAGCGGAAATTGCCGCCGCCAAAGAGCGTGAACAGGAAGCACTCGCGGAGTTGGAAAAGGCCCTTGCCGAAGCACGGCTGAAAGGACAGAACATGGTGATGCCCCCTGAAGAGGCGGATACCACGGACACCGTTCCGCCGCAGAATGTACCGGAGGCCGGCACCATCGACGAGGAGAAACGTCCGGTGCAAGCACCGTCGGCAGACGAACCGCCCAGCGCGGTAGTCCGCAAGGTGAAGACCACCTCGGACTATTTCAACACGCTGGCGAAGGATGCCCGTGAACCGAAGCTGATCCAGGCCATCATAGACGAGGACATCAAGGCTGTGGACGGCTCGCGCATCAGGCTGCGCCTGCTGGATGACGTGGAAATAGACGAGTGCGTGGTGAAACGGGGTACGTACCTGTACGCCACGGTAAGCGGCTTCTCGTCCGGACGTGTCAAGGGAAACATCAACAGCATCCTTGTGGACGACGAGCTTGTGAAGGTCAGTCTCGCGCTTTATGACACGGACGGTATGGAGGGCCTGTATGTACCGAACAGCCAGTTCCGGGAAACGAGCAAGGATGTGGCCAGCAGTGCCATGTCGGGCAACATGAGCATGAGTACCGGAACTACAGGAAACAGCCTCGCCCAATGGGGAATGCAGGCGGTGAACAACGCTTACCAGAAGACGAGCAACGCCATCAGCAAGGCCATCAAGAAAAACAAGGTCAAGCTGAAATACGGGACTTTCGTCTATCTGGTCAATGGTCAGGAAAAAAGGAAATAAAAAGGTTCGAGACAATGGAAACAGATATTTCAAAACTACATGAGGGAACGGACGGCTTTTACTACGATGACTTCCTCGCTCCCGACAAGGCCGAAACATTCGTCGGGCAACTCGTGAGTACCCAATGGTGGCAGAAAGGTGGACGCTTCGCCCTGATATGCAACTTTCTGGCAGAGGACGGGCGGAGAATCGCCTTGTTCGCCTTCCAGAAATACACTGGCTTTTACGGGCCGGGAGACGGTGCGGTCAATTTCAAGCACGCGGAGATGAATACCTTCTGGGAGTGTGAGGTCCGGGAAAACCGGAAGGGACGTTGTACTTGGGCGAGTGCCCTGCAGCTTGGAGGGCCGAAAAACAACGCGATATGATAGAGACGGACAAGATATACAACATGGACTGCCTGGAAGGCATGAGCCGTATGCCGGAGGGAAGCGTCGATGCCATCATCGCCGACCTGCCTTACGGTGTATTGAACCGCGGCAACCGGTCAGCATGTTGGGACAGGCAGATACCCCTTGGTCCGCTGTGGGAGCAGTACCGTAGGATTATCAAGCCGGACAGTCCGATCATCCTGTTCGCCCAGGGAATCTTCTCCGCGCATCTCATGCTTTCCCAACCGGGAATCTGGCGTTATAACCTCGTATGGCAGAAGGACCGTGTTACGGGCCATCTCAATGCCAACCGGATGCCGTTGCGCCAGCATGAGGACATTCTGGTGTTCTACATGAAGCAGCCCGTGTATCATCCGCAGATGACACCGTGCCCTCCCGAAAGGAGAAACCATGGACGCAGCATGACGGAAGGCAGTTTCACGAACCGGTGCTACGGGGAGATGAAGCTGGTACCGGTACGCATGGCGGACAACAAATATCCGACATCGGTCATTTTCATCCCGAAAGAACACAAGACAGGGGCATTCTATCATCCGACCCAGAAGCCTGTGGCACTGGTCGAGTACCTGATACGCACCTACACCGACGAGGGGGACACCGTGCTGGACAACTGCATCGGGTCCGGAACGACTGCCATTGCCGCAATCCGTTCGGGACGGCACTATATCGGATTCGAGACCGTGAAGGAGTACTGCGACATCGCCGAACTCCGTATCCGGGAAGAACTGGAGCGAATACATACGACGACATAAGGGTAAAAGAAAAACAAATGGAATATAAACAATCAACGACATGAATATGAATCTCAAGAAAATCGGAACGGTATTTCTTCTGACAGCCGGACTGCTGGGAACGCGGAATGCACAGGCGCAGACGACCTACGAGGAAATGGAACAACTGACGGTCAACGAACAGGTGACGACCGTCATCACGGCATCGGAGCCGGTACGCATGGTGGACATTTCCACCGACAAGGTGGTTGGCGACCAGCCTTTGGACAACATTGTACGGCTGAAACCCAAGGAAGCCGGACACGAGGACGGCGAGGTGATTGCCATCGTGACCGTCATCACGGAACGCTACCGCACGCAATACGCGCTGGTTTACACCACACGGCTTAAGGAAGCCGTAACGGACAAGGAGATACTCCCTCACGAGCGCAACGCCTACAACAACCCGGCAGTATCGATGTCAACCGCCGAGATGACACGCTTTGCCAGACGGATCTGGAACTCTCCGGCGAGAATCAGGAATGTGGCCACCAAGGCACACCGTATGGTGATGCGCCTGAACAACATATACTCTGTCGGGGACTACTTCTTCATAGACTTTTCCATAGAGAACAAGACGAACATCCGTTTCGACATCGATGAGATCAGGGTAAAGCTCGTTGACAAGAAACTCGCCAAGGCCACCAACGCCCAGACTATCGAGCTTACTCCGGCGATGATACTGGAACCGGGAAAGACATTCCGACATGGTTACAGGAATGTGCTTGTCATCAAGAAGATGACCTTCCCGAACGACAAGCTGCTGACTGTCGAAATGACGGAAAAGCAAATCAGCGGCCGCAATATCAGCCTGAACATCGATTATGAGGATGTGTTGTCTGCCGATTCGTTTAACGCTGACCTGCTGGAGGAGGAATGATTATGAGAAAGACTCTGATTCTGATGTTTGCCTGCATGTGCCTTGCCTTCAGCGCGAACGCACAACGCAACAGCGGCCGTCTTTCACTGGGGGTCGGGCTGCTTTACAGGAACGGTATGGACGTGACGTTTTCATACGAACATGAAATGAACTACCGGCACGCGTGGGAGTTCTTTGCCAACGGCTACCTGCAGTGGGCCGAATGCGGCCCGTGCGGCCATATCTGTCCGGAATCCTTCTGGCGCAACTACCGCACCTATGGCTTTGGCGTGGCATACAAGCCTTGCGTGGTACGGGGCCGCAATCATTACGGCAACCTGCGTATAGGAGCTTCGGCAGGAAGCGACACGAAGAAGTTCCTGGGCGGCCTGCATTTCGGTTACGAGCACAATTACGTGCTGCGGTCCGGATGGACGCTGTACTGGCAGGCGAAGAGTGATTTGATGATAAAGGGCGCGGATCTGCTTCGGGTAGGTGTAGCCCTTGGTGTGAAACTACCGATAAAATAAGGGAAAAGATGAAACAGAACATTTTCAGAAAGGTGAGCCGGTTCGTACCGGTACTTGTCGCAGCAGTCGCCGTGACAGGTTGTGACGCGCATATAGACGTACCGGACACGGCTGTCCGCCCGGGACATGTCCTGTGCGAGGACGGAACGGCCTTGTCCTACACGGAATACCAGCAATCCGGGAAAAAGGCTGTGGCCGTCGTGTTCGACACCCGGCAGCATGAGGGTGCGGAAGGAAACGGCTACGCGGTTTACCTGTGGGACATCACCCCGCAGGCATTTGCCGACAGCCTCGGTATTGCCCAAGGCACATCTGCGGACCTCGCGGCACATGACGGCAATGCCAATACATTCGCTCTATATGAAACGAAGGAAACGGCTTCGCCGATGGCGGAAGCGGTCTTTGACCTCTGGTGTTACGGGCAGAGCGCATACGTTCCGTCGGTGGCACAGATGCGTCTGCTATATACTATCCGGGAAACGGTAAATCCTGTCATCGAACAGTGCGGGGGCGATCCGTTGCCCCTGACCGACGGCGACTGCTGGTACTGGACATCCACGGAAGTGGCCGAACAGGAAACGGCAAAAGCCTGGCTTTACTCGATGGGCAGCGGAGCCATACAGGAAACACCCAAGACACAGGCGCACAAGGTACGCCCGATTATAACCATCAACCGGTAAACCAGAGATATACGATTGCGTTCTTTGACATTGTTGGACAACATACGATTACAAACCAGAGCCGAATTCACGCAGTAATGCCATCAAGCGACGTATGCTTTCCTCGACATCCGAGGGGGCCGGAATGGCACGATATGCCAAATCCGGGAGTTCACCCATGTAAACTGTCTGCAAGTTGCCCCAAACCTGCGGCAGATCTGTCATCAACGGGGACTCCTCCAGTCGCCGGTCACGCCAGCCTTCGGGCTTGTCAAAGCTCTGCCGGTCGTGTTCGAGCAGTGACCTGAAATCTTCGGGGAAAGCATCGCTATGAAGATACGTGAGGCACTCTTCATCTTTCAGCAGATGATGCAGATCGTAGAAATGACGGATTTTGGCCGTCAACTGCGGCATATACAGATTGGCCAGCGAGCATCGGATGAGTGACACCAATTTCTCGGTCAGCGTGCGGCGACGGTCAAGCACATTGACCTCGAACGGCTGCATCCCGTATTCCTCTATCATACGGTTGTTGCCGGTAGCCTGCAGGAACTCTGTCAGGAAACTGCAGAGAGAACGCCGCTCGAAAGGATATGGATTGGCAAAACTGTTGATTTCTACCAGGAGTTGCCCAGCCCGGATTGCTCCGACCTGTTCCGTATCTATGGCCCGTGGATAGGTGTAAAACGCCTTGTGGTAATGCGATCCCTTGCTTGTCATGCCGGGGATGACCAGTTCCTCCAGTCCGGCTGTCATATTCTTCGATGTACGGCGTATGAGGTTCTTTAGCTGGTTTCCGCTCAGTGTCCATGCTTCGGCGATGGCCACGTCAATGTCCTCGGAGAAACGTGCCCCGATGCCGTAGGCCTTGGTCAGGGAAGTTCCGCCCTTGAAAATGGCACGATTATCCTTGTCTCCGGTAGCCATAAGCGACAGCGAACGACAGATCCAATAGTCTTTCTCGATAAAGATACTCTTGATGCCGAGTCCGCCGTCCTGTACCGGACGTGCAGCCGCTTCTATGGCATCGGCAAACAGTTGCTGATTCTCGTGTAGTCTCATACGATGTTCCATTTTAATTTGGTGGGTAAAGCCTGTGCGGTGACAGGAAGTTTGTAGGTCGTGACCCCATTGAGTGTCGCACGCAATTGTCGGGTGTCAGCTCCAAGACTGTCCAGAATGGCACCCAGCAATGCCCGGACATACGGCTGGTAATTTTCGGCCAGGTCCGCCAGTTTCTCCAGATCGCCTTCGGACAGAGCGGCTATCAGCCGAGCAACGCCCCGCACACAATCGTCAGGTGATGTTGCCGGAATCTCACGGAGCAATTTGAGCGCGTCAAGGATCAGCAGCAGAGGAATGTTCTCCCGTGTGATTGCATTAGGCTGTACAAGGAAGGACACGCTGTATTCGCCCCGTTTCATAGGCCGGCGGTATTTGTTCGTGCCTATCGTAATGGCCGATGTGATCTGTGTCGTCAACCCCAACTGCGCAAATGCTGCCGTACCGGTCATATAGCCGATTGGCTTGCCGTTACGTTCCAGAAGGTCCTTGACCACCTCTGCCACCGGAGGCTTCAATGTGCCGAACACCGTCTGTTTAGGCTTGTAGTACCGTCCTTTGGCAATCTTGCAGATAGAGCCTTCTGCCACCAGACGGCTGAGTGCCTTGACCAACGCAGGCTGGTACTCCGGCAGCACATTGAAATCGGCAATGGTAAGCACCTTGCCCGGAGGCGTGGCGTCCAGTATTTCCTGTACCTGTTTAGTAATCACCATAATCGAATCGTTTTGTTCCGGATGCAAATATAAGAAAAGTCTTGTTTTTTACTGCAAAAACATGACATTTATTTTCGTCTGAATCAAAATAATCAAGTCCAACAATATCCGAGGCGATCAGAACTACAACCCAATAAAAAAGCTATAAAAAATGGAAGAAAGCAAAGAGTTACAAGGATTCTACAAGATATTCCGTGCAGTCGTCTATGTGTCGGTTCTGCTGGAGTTCTTCGAGTATGCCATTGACCCGGCAGTATTCGACCAGTGGGGCGGCATACTGACTGACATCCACGGACGTATCAAGCGATGGACGATCTATCAGGACGGCCATCTCGTGTACAGCAAGATAGCCACGATACTGCTGATCTGCATCACCTGTATCGGTACGAGGAACAAGAAGCATCTGGAGTTCAACGCCCGCAAGCAGGTGATTTTTCCCCTGACCGGCGGACTGCTTCTGCTTGTCCTGTCCGTATGGCTGTTCGGACATCCGATGGAAATGCGGCTCTATACGCTGCCGCTGAACCGTATCCTATACATGGCGGCTTCGCTCGTGGGAGTGATACTGGTACATATAGCCCTGGACAATATCTCCAAGTTCATCAAGGAGGGCCTGATGAAGGACCGCTTCAACTTCGAGAACGAGAGTTTCGAGCAGAGCGAAGAGATTCAGGAGAACAAATACAGCGTGAATATCCCGATGCGCTACTATTACAAGGGGAAGTTCCGCAAGGGATGGGTCAGTATCAGCAACCCTTTCCGCGGGACGTGGGTCGTGGGAACTCCCGGCTCGGGTAAAACATTCAGTATCATTGAACCGTTCATCCGTCAGCACAGTGCCAAGGGGTTTGCCATGGTTGTATATGACTATAAATTCCCGACACTTGCCACGAAACTTTACTACCATTACAAGCTGAACGAGAAACTTGGAAGAGTTCCCAAGGGGTGCAAGTTCAACATGATCAACTTCGTGGACGTGGAATACAGCCGTCGTGTCAATCCTATTCAGGCAAAATACATCAACAACCTGGCGGCAGCCAGTGAGACGGCGGAAACCCTGCTCGAGTCATTGCAGAAGGGCAAGAAGGAAGGTGGCGGCGGAAGCGACCAGTTTTTCCAGACATCCGCTGTGAACTTCCTTGCTGCCTGCATCTATTTCTTTGTCAATTACGAACGGGAGCCGTATGACAAGGACGGAAACATGCTGTATGCGGAGAAACGTCAGGACCCGGAAACCAAATTCTGGAAGCCGACCGGAGTCGTGCGTGACAAAGAGGGCGGCAACATCGTGGAGCCGGCCTACTGGCTGGGAAAGTATTCGGACATGCCGCACATATTATCGTTCCTGAACGAAAGTTATCAGACCATCTTTGAGGTACTGGAGACTGACAACGAGGTGGCACCGCTGCTCGGGCCGTTCCAGACTGCCTTCAGGAACAAGGCCATGGAGCAGTTGGAAGGTATGATCGGTACGCTGCGTGTCTATACGTCCCGTCTGGCGACCAAGGAATCGTACTGGATATTCCACCGTGACGGGGATGACTTTGACCTGAAGGTGAGCGATCCGAAGAACCCGAGCTACCTGCTCATCGCCAACGACCCGGAGATGGAGAGCATTATCGGTGCGCTGAACGCCCTTATCCTGAACCGTCTTGTCACCCGAGTGAATACGGGCCAAGGGAAGAACATCCCGGTGAGCATCATCGTGGACGAGCTGCCGACGCTGTATTTCCACAAGATAGACCGACTGATAGGAACTGCCCGAAGCAACAAGGTGAGCGTGACCTTGGGATTCCAGGAGCTGCCGCAGCTGGAGGCCGACTACGGCAAGGTAGGTATGCAGAAGATCATCACGACCGTGGGTAACGTGGTCAGCGGTTCGGCCCGCTCGAAAGAGACACTGGAATGGCTGTCGAATGACATTTTCGGTAAGGTCGTGCAAGTGAAGAAGGGCGTGACCATTGACCGTGACAAGACCAGCATTAACCTGAACGAGAACATGGACAGTCTGGTGCCGGCATCAAAGATTTCCGATATGGCAACGGGATGGATATGCGGGCAGACAGCGAGGGACTTCGTGAAAACCAAGACCGGCGTAGGCGGCTCGATGAACATTCAGGAGTCGGAAGAGTTCAAGACCACAAAGTTTTTCTGCAAGACGGACTTCGATATGGGAGAGATAAAGAAAGAGGAAGCCGCGTATGTGCCGCTGCCGAGATTCTACACCTTCAAATCGAGGGAGGAACGGGAACGCATCCTGTACAAGAACTTCGTGCAGGTGGGTCAGGACGTGAAGGAGATGATCAAGGATGTGTTGAACAAACGGGGTGCGAAATGAAGCACGTAAGGATGTTTGTCATCATACTGCTGGTATCTGCAGTGGCAACAGTCTATGGGAAGGAAAGGCATGGGACAGAAACGGGAACTGCCCAACTGTCCATATACAAGCTGCCACCGCTGGAGAGGGCAATCAGATGCACGAAATACTATGAGGGTTGGCATGGTGAGAAAAAACATTGGCCCTATGTGGGATGGGGTCATAAGGTTCTTCCCGGAGAGAGTTTTACCAACGACATCACAAAAGCTCAGGGAGACTCCATCCTGCGAGCGGACATGATGAAACTTTGCCGTCTGTTCAGCAGATTCGGGCGTGATTCTACGTTGCTCTCGTGTCTTGCCTACCAGGTAGGCCCGTACCGGCTTTTAGGTAGCAAAGACTTTCCCAAAAGCAAGCTGATACAAAAACTGGAAGCCGGAAACAGGGATATTTACAAGGAGTACATTTCCTTCCGCTGCTATAAAGGCAAGGTAGTTCCGAGCATCGAGCGGAGAAGGAAGGTGGAATATCTGCTGCTTTTTGAAGAGTAAAAAAGAAGGGAGAATCTTTCGGTGTATTTCCGTCAATTTTCCAGGATAGAAAAGAAATATTTCACAAAAGCGAGAGAACAAGCCTATTACCGCCGATATCCTGAAAAAAAGGATAAAAAATATTTCTGGCTTCAGTTACTATTGCCGCTTGGTCTGTGGCTGATTGATTTGTGTTTAATCTTCTGGCTTTTTACTTGGTATCATTGAATGGAATATGGAGAAAAGAAGACATGAATATAATCAGGGAAAGAAGGATGCTGTTCTGCCGTTTCAACATGCAGTTCCTGCTGCCTTGACATTAACAAAAACAGATTATCAAATGAAAACAACCCGCATCATGAACAAGATTATCATTTATCTGAGTGCCGTATTGCTGCTGTGCAGTTGCGGCAGTGCAAGACATTATGCAGCGTTTCAATATGACAACGGAGACGACTATGTAAGTGAAGGACTGTACCGCATAGTGGACCGGAAAGGGCGTATCGGTTACGCTGACGAGACAGGCAAGACCGTCATCCGTCCCCGTTTTGCCTTCGGCTATCCATTCGAGGGTGGCAAGGCGAAAGTCACCGATTCGGGGGAACGGAAAGAGGTGGCAGGCTCCGGCGGCGAGCACTGGTATTGGGAAAGTGATGACTGGTACTACATTGACAAACAAGGGAACCGGTGTGAGAATCAAGATACAGACAAGGACAAAACACATCCATAACACAGCAATAACCCCGGAGGTTCAGACGCGAGCCTTCGGGGTTAGCCTATAAGTACAGCACTTCATCAATTGCCAAATCCGAATGACATGGCTGCCTGTTCACAGAAGCGTGCATATTCCTCTTTGTCAGTTCCGCTTTCAATATGGCGGTCTATCAGTTCTCCCAGTTCATCGAAGCAGACTTCGTCACTGAGGCACTCTATGTCTGTCCCGTTCCGGAGATATACTTCATAATAGTCCGAGCCGTTCAGACAGATCAGCACTTCCCCTTGGAAGAGTCTTCCGTTTACATGGAATTTCAGTCCCGGCAGGTCATTGAATACTGTTGCCATAAACTCCCCGATGCCCCATGACATAAGGACCGGCGTGTCGGTCATCGTTACCAGCTGTTCGCGAATTGTCGCAGCCACTCTCATTACATACTCTTTATCCATAATCTTGATTTTTAATAGATTTATATATTCATTTTATTCAAACCATTCCGGGTTGTCTTCTTTCAGCATCTCAACCAGCTCGTCATCCGGCAGCTCGAGACTTCCGGCATCGGTGAAGAAGAAAATCTCATCGTATAATTTCTCAGCCTCCTTACTCGCAAAGCCCTCGTTCTCGCTGTCGAAACTACCGGGCTGGAGTGCGTCAAGCAAACCTGTTGAGCCGATAAGGAGTTCTTCACCTTCATTTGATTTCACCACACGGCAAGAATAAGTTCTGTCGGCAAATTCCACCTCTTTCTTTTTCATCGGTCTATCACTTTAATGGTATGTTTCTCCCGTGTTCTTTCAGGTACTCCATGATACATTTCGCTTCCTCGTGCGAAGCCATATTGCGTTCGTCGTACCTGCGGCTGTCATCCGCCATAACCTTGATGCACTCTTTAATCAACCTGTACAGGCTTTGCTGCAGTGTCGGGTGCATGGTCGGTATTGCTGCTGCAAATCGAGCCGGATTGAAACTGTAATTGTTGACTGCCATTTCCCAGTCTTTAGCGAGACGGTACTCTCTGCTTTCTTTGATGTCCTTGTCCATAATTCTGATATTTAACGATTCTGTTTTTCTTCCCTCTGTTCGGCCTCCTTTTCGGAGGAGCCGCTTCGGGATTTACGGTGCATCGAGAGACGGTCGTCAAAGCCTCTCCCGATGTTTTTTCCTGCCAATTACTCTTTCAGAGAAAGGAAGAATTTGCAGGAAATGCACTTCAAAACGGAGGGAACAGGCTCGACCGCCTACATTCGCACCAGTAAAGTCCACGCGGCGACGGGAAGGACGACGAAAGAAGAAATGACTCTCATGTCAATACAAGAGGGAAAATAGAAAGGGATAAGGGTGGTGGTGGGGGCTTATGACGGACGGCGTTAAAACAGGTGCAGCTATAAAGGTTCCCGGAGCGGCCGATGGCAGAATACGGCCCGTGCCGGATTCCGTCATCAGCCACAGATCCGGACCGGAGTGCTTACAGCAGCCCAGGGCTGCCGTCGTGCATGAAGGTTTTATAACAGTCTCCGCCTGGCGCACATGAGGGCGGCAGTATAACGGGATTTGCCGTGAAAAGAGATGCTGTCAAAGCATCCCTTCGTCCGCGTAGCTCAGATAGCCTGTATCCGAGAGGATGATATGGTCAAGGAGAGTGATGTCAAGGATTTCGCAGGCTTTCTTGAGTTTGCTTGTGATGGCATTGTCACTGGAGCTGGCCACCATGTTGCCTGACGGGTGGTTGTGGCTGAGGATTATGCCCGAGGCATGGGCCAGAAGAGCCGTCTGCAGGATGATACGGACATCCACAACGGTCTGGCTGATGCCGCATTTTGATATGCAGGAGAGTCCGAGAAGCCTGTTGGCTTGATTGAGGAACATCACCCAGCATTCCTCATGATGCTGCATACATTCATCGTATGCCTCCTTGAAGATGTCGTAGCTCACTCTGGAGGAGTTTACCAAGGTACGTTTTGCAGCATCGGCATCCTTGTAATTTACTGAAATCTGAGGGAAAGAAAATGTATTCATAATAACGAAGATTTAAGGTGAAACAATTTTTTTCGCCCGTGCACAGCTCTGTCTGGACTTCGTGCAAGATTTTGGGAAAGAATACTATCCGCAGGATTGGAGATTGTTTCCCAAATTCACCCGGATCTTGCGTTTGTCCGGAAAGATGCTGTAACTTCGCTGAAAACAAATGTTGAGACTACCGGGGTATTATAAGAGGTCCGGCTATAAAGGTTATCCGGGCCGGCCGATGACGGAAGACCGCCCGTGCGGCCTGTAGGAATCAGCCAGAACCCGGTCCGTACTGTTTCAGCAGACGGAGACTGCCGAAAGACAGGTAGGTGTATAAAAAAGGTCAGGCGGCGCCGGTCTGCCTCCGGCACTCAACAGAAAAGCAGGACGGATTTCTCCGCCCTGCATCTGAAATCAACTATGAATTATGGTCAAGCAGCAACCTCTTGGGATTGAGGTTGTTTTTCGTTGTCCGCATCGTCTTCCGTCTGCTCTGCTTCCTGTTTGGCCTGTTCCTGCACCAAAAGGACGGCTTTCTTTTCTTCGATGCGCTGATGTCTTTTTTCGTAAACTTCATTATGTCCGTTCTCGATGTCGGCAAGTCTTTCCGGCATGTGTTTTCCTGCAAATTCAAGCAACATGTCGGCTATGGCGTTGCTTCCGTATGCGTTCTTGAAATTCTCAATCAGGAAATCCCTGCGGATGACGGCTTTTGCCTTTGGGGTAAGATTGGCCACAATATTTGTCTTGTCCTCGTTGGACAGATAGGGCGAATGTTCTCCCTCTATGCCAACGGCGGCAAAGTGTTCCTTTCTCAACGATGAAAGCAGGAAGAAATAAATCATCTTTTCTTCGTCAGCCCCGAACTTGGTTTCGGTCATATCCACTTCCAAAATCTGTTTTTTGGTATCTTCCACGGTCTTTTCCCTGGCAATCTCCTTGTTTCGCTTGTCCTGCTTGTCCAGTTTTTCAATCGGGGAAAGCTGTTCCTGTCCTGCCTGTTGTCCACTGACGGCATTCATCATGGAATTCTCCACATAACATTTGACAATGTCTTCGTTCCCAATCCTTGCGAAGAGCGATATTTCGCCTGCTTCTGCCCTGCGTACAAGTTCCTTGCCCTCTTCCATATAATCGTTCATATCCTGCTCATACTCAATCTTGGCTTCCTTATATTCGTCTTCCGTCTCATATTCTCCGGCTTCAGGCTCTTCGGGAAGTGTCGGGTAGTCTTTGTATCTGCATTGCAGTGCCACAACCTCATAGCCCATTTCCTTGAGGCGATTAACCGCATCCGCATTATAGCAATATGCGTCATGGCTTAGAGAGAGTGCAGGATAAGCCTTAATGGTCTCTATTGCCTTTTCCGTCAAAAATGCGGCATTCATTTCATCAAGACAGCCTTTGTTGGCGCATTTTCCGCATGTTCCCTCACAGAACAATGTCATGTTGTTGGTATTATGGGGGCATGACAGGCAAAGGGTCTTGTCAAAGTTGTAGCGTTCAAGGTCTGTCGTGAAGTGGCGCTCGATGTTCTTTGCCACCTCGGTCGCTTTCATGCCTCGCCAACTGCCAAACATGATACCCTCTTTCAAGTGCTTGTCGAAAACCTCTCTCTGGATGTCCTCGCCATATCGGCAAATTTCGCTTGCCACGCTGATAGTGATTTCGTCCTTTTCCAACAATTCTGCGATTTCGGGGATAAGGGAGACGAACTTCAGTCGGGTGCGGATATAGGTCTCGTTCTTGCCGAACTGCATGGCCAAAGACTGAATGTCGTGCCGTCCGCTTTCTATCAGCCTCTGATAGGCGTTTGCTTCCTCGATAGGGGTTACATCCTTGCGTTGCAGGTTTTCCGTCACCGCCATTTCTTCGGCGGTCTCGTCCGAAACATTCAGAACGATTGCCGGAATTTCTTCCAGTCCTGCCATGAGCGAGGCACGATACCTGCGTTCCCCGAATATGATTTCAAAGCGGTTCTCCGCAATGGGGCGCACCCCGATAGGCTGGAGGACTCCCTGCTGACGGATGCTTTCCGCCAATTCCGCAAGGCTTGCTACATCAAAATTCTTGCGTGGGTTATAGTTACTCGGCTGAATATCTGCCAAAACTACTGATACGATGTTCTTCTCTGCTACTGATTGAATGTTCATTGTTTCCATAATTCATAAATTTTGATTTGTTATACATTGATTTTCTGATTACTGCTATTCCTGTTGGTTGGTGTCATACTCGTACATCTGCGTATTGTCGTACCCCTCGAACGATAGCCGGAACGTGTCGAAGTCTTTCCTGCCGGCCAGCCTTACGGTATCGTTCTTTCCGATGAAATAGGGTTCAAGCATTGTCCGGAACGGTGCGCCGAGCGTAGTCCTGTCTGCCAATGTGCAAACCTTGTCGGGTTGTTGGGGCATGATATAGCCCAGTGCATATTCGTTGTAAACTACCAATCTTATTTTATCCATGTCGATGTCAATTTTGAATTGTTTTTTTATTTCCCTCTGGTCGGTTCTTTTCCCGTTTGAACCGCCTTGGGGTTTTATGGATGCGGTTTACAGCTGTCGGTACAGCTTCATACGACGGCTTTTCCTGCCAATTACTCTTTCACAGAAAGGAAGAATTTGCAGGAAATGCACTTCAAGCCGGAGGATCAAGCGCGACAGCAGACCTTTGCATCTGATAAAACCAAGGCCGGTGCGGCGGGAATGAAGCCGGAGAATAATAAGGTGAAACGGATAGAAAAGGAAGAGCCTGGCTGATAGTAAAGGGAGCCTGTTAAAGTTGTTATAACAGGACTATGCGAGCCGGCTAAAAATGAATAGAGCGAAAGGTTCGCCATTACAAAAGGATGGGCTTATCCGGAATAAAATCTGGCCAACTGCCTGTTTTTATGGAAAAACACATTATCTTTGCAGTAGAGAAACAGCCATTTCCGAAACGGGCGTTTCGTAAATTGTAATATGAAAGGACTTAGGATATGAGATTTTTTGACAGGACAGAAGAAATAGCATCCCTGCGTGAGATTCGCAGGATGTCGAAAGACAACGCCCAGTTCACGGTAGTGACGGGACGGCGCCGTATCGGCAAGACATCCCTCGTATGGAAGGCATACGAGGACGAACCTATCCTTTATTTCTTTGTTGCCCGCAAGGCTGAAGGGGACTTGTGCGAGGATTACCGGCTTGAAATAGAGAGCAAGCTGGGAATCCCCACGATGGGACGGGCGGAGCATTTCGCCGATGTGTTCGAGTTTCTGATGAAACTTTCCACGGAGCGTCCCATCACGCTGTTCATTGACGAGTTCCAGGAGTTCTTCCGCGTGAACAAGTCGGTGTACAGCGACATGCAGCGCATCTGGGACATATATAGCCCGAAAGCCCGGATGAACCTTGTCGTCTGCGGTTCGATATACTCCATGATGACGAAGATATTCAAGGACAAGAAGGAACCTCTGTATAACAGGCAGACCCGTTTTATGACCGTGCGCCCGTTCACTCCGGCGGTGCTGAAGGAAATCCTCACGGAATACCATCCGGGACACACGGCGGAAGATCTGCTGGCCCTGTATTCCTTCACGGGCGGCGTGGCCAAGTACGTACAGCTGCTTGTGGATGCCGGGGCCACGACCAAGTCAGCCATGCTTGACCACATCATAAAGGCCGACTCCATCTTCCTGGGAGAAGGCAAGGCTATCCTTATCGAGGAGTTCGGCAAGGATTACGGGGTATATTTCTCGATTCTGTCAGCCATAGCGAGAGGCAAGACCTCCCGTTCGGAAATAGAGAACGTGGTAGGCAGGGAAATCGGCGGCTACCTGACCAAGCTGGAAAACGAGTACGAGGTCATCGCCAAGAAGCAGCCCCTCTTCGAGAAGAGTTCCACCAAGAATGTCCGCTATACGATAGAGGACAACTTCTTCACGTTCTGGTTCCGCTTCATCTACAAGTACAGCTATATGCTGGAGATAGAGAACTACGAGAGCGTGAAGACGATCATCAACCGGGACTACGAGACGTTCAGCGGTCTGATGCTCGAACGCTATTTCAGGCGTGTGCTGATCGAACGCCAAGCCTACACGCGCATCGGCGGATGGTGGGACCGCAAGGGCGAGAATGAAATCGACATTGTGGCCGAGAACGAACTGGACGAAGAAGCCACGTTTTTCGAGGTGAAGCGTAAGTCTGACAACATTGACATGAAGGTGCTGGAGAATAAGGCGGCTGCCTTCCTGCGTGCCACGGGCGAGTTCAAGGGGTATAAAATCTCCTACAAAGGGCTGTCTATGGATGACATGTAGTTCATTCTCGTATAAAAAAGCCGGGAAGTGAGGGCAATCCCATCACTTCCCGTTCTTTTCAAGATACTCTCTCATGGCCTCGTTGACGATGTCACGGAGAGACATGTTCTTTTCGATGGCCAGGAATTTCATGCGGGTATGCACGCTTTTGTCGATGACGAAATTGCAATGTACCGCCGGTTCCTTTTCCGCCTTGGCCGGAGCCGTTTCTTTTTTCTGCGGGGATTTTTTGGTTGATGAAAGCAGCCCGTCAAGGCCGCTTTTCATACCGTCTTTCAATAAATCGCTTTTGCCCATATTGTTTTTACTTTAGTTTCAGTACCTCCAGCGCCAAGTCCATATAATCCTTGGCCCCGTTGCTGTTTTTGTTATACTCGAAAATGTTCAGACCCTTGATAGGGGCTTCCGCCAGAGCCACGTTGTCCCGGATGACGGTCTTGAACACCTTGTCGCAGAAAGAATCGTTGATGAGCTCGGACACGCTTTTGTTAAGCGTCTTGCGCTTGTCGAACTGGGTGATCACGATACCTCCGATGCTCAGTCCCGGATTCAGGCGTTGCCTGACGATTTCAACCACATTAGTAATCTTTGCCATACCGCGCATGGCGAGGAACTGTGCCTGGACCGGGATAATCAGGAAGTCCGCCGCGGTAAGAGCATTGAGCGTGAGCAGTCCCAGCGATGGCGGACAGTCAATCAGTATATAGTCGAATTTCCGGCTGTCAAGCAGCTTCGCAATCAGCCCTTTCAGTATCAGTTCCCGGCCAGGTTCGTTGATAAGTTCCGATTCGGCAGCCGACAGGTCAAGGCACGAGGGAACGATGGTAAGGCCGTTCTTCAGTTCGACCAGCGGCAAAGGGTATTCGCCCTTCATCGCCCCGTACACGGTCTGTTCTTCCTCGATGGACAGGCCGCAGGATTCCGTGAGGTTTGCCTGACCGTCCATGTCAATCAGGAGCACACGTTTTTTCTTCAGCTGCAGTGCGGCAGCGAGATTTATGGTAGTGGTTGTCTTTCCGACCCCACCTTTATGATTCAGAACTGCTATAATTTTTGTCATAATTCAGAGTCTTAATGTCTGGTACAAAGATAATACTATTTTTAGTCTTCACTACAATTAGTATTTACTATTTTACTAATATAACATATTTTAGTATCGTAGTATTTACTACTCTACTAAAAGACTAAGCCACTAAATGTAGTATCTACTATTTTTCGTAACCCGGGATTTACTAATCTCCTAAATTACTACAATTAGTAAATACTACATCCGTGACCGTTTTCCGGAAGATGTCAGAACGGAAGGTCTTCCTCCCCGTCCTGTGGCATGTCCGCCGGAGGAACTGGTGCGTTATCGGCAGCTGCGGCCTGGCCGTCGGCTTCGGAGGTTGTACCTTCCCGCTTACCGGTGTTGATGAACTCCAGGGCATCCGCCGTGATGGAGAGCTGGATCTGGCTGTCGCCGTTTTTGTCCTTCCACAGTGAAGTTGACAATGTTCCCCCGACAAGGACCATGCGTCCTTTGGTGAGGTATTCGGAGAGGCGGATATGGTTTTCCTTGTTGCTGCGTACCCTTACCCATGTGGTAACGGCGTTTCCGTGCGAGAAGTCATCTACTGCCATGTCAAAAGCAATAAACGAACCGTGTGTACCCTCGATAACCTGACAATCCTTTCCGATGCGACCGATAGTGTGAATGTATAGCATAATTTGAAAATGTTTTGCGGCAAGGTGGTTAGTCCTGCCATTACCTGTGACTTTGTTTTTTTTCTTCCCTCTGGTCGGATCCTTTCTGCCGGACCGCCTTGGGGTTTTATGGTGCATGACAAGGATGTCGGCACAGCCCATTCGACGTTTTTTTGAAGCAAAATACTCTTGCCCGGCAAGGAAGATTTTCCTTCAAAATGCACTTCAAAACGGAAGAATCAGGCGCGACAGCCTACATTCGCACCTGATAAAACCTACGCGGCGGCAGGCAAGGAATGACGAGAGAAGGTAATCCCGATACAGATATAAAAGGCAGAATCGTCCCGTATATATAAGGGGATGTTTATAAAAGTGATGAATGACGGCTTGGGCGGGTAAAAGAAACGGTCTGCCGGGCAAACAAAATGGGGACTCTTTCTGCCTGTGACATGCCGGAGGCACGACGGACGGCACAAGCAGAATGTGTCACCGTTTGCCCACGACGCCGTCGGCCCGTAAAGGAAAGCTACGGACAGAAGGCGGAATGTGCCGGAGCAACAACCAGGCAGGATGCCCATATAGCGGAATACCGGTTGTTTCGACAGGTCGAAGCTCCGGCATGAAGCGGTATGAAGCAGACTGCCGTTGATCGGACACAGCCTTCCGTACCTTGGAGTGGAGGGCGGACCGCGGCACAGACATCATACCTTAATTTCGGGTGGGGAAAGCCGGATAGAAAAGGGAGGAAATACCGGAAAGGTATCCATATAAAAGGACACTGGCTGGCAAGGCCTTGAAGGCAGTCCCGTATGACCGCCTTCTCCTGCCTGTCAATCAACAAAGTTGAAATACCTGTCGCAAAGCTCTTTCTGCTGCATGAAGCGTTCGCTCTGATAAAAATCCACCTCGGGATACTTGCAGAAACCCGAAACGGCGTATCTGCCGGTAGGGGTACATAATCCGTAAAGCATGAGCCAGTCGAGAACTTCTTCCCCGTTGTTGTTCGTGTCGATGAACTGGCACCCGGCACTGCGTTCCGCACCAGGCAGATTGACCGTGATGATGGTTTCCGACTCAAATTCGTTACTGTCTTCTACATACGCCAACAATGCCAGACAAAGCGGTGTTCCGAGTCCATGCTGGTAATATGTGACAAGGGGGAAAACCCATTTACCGTCCTTATGAAGCAGTGTCAAGGTCATGCCGTCCACTTCCACGCTTCTCTCTCTGATTTCATTTTCCATAATGCTATCGTTTATCAAGTTTACTTTTTTCTTTCCCTGCTTTCGGTCCTTAAAGACCTTCGCCGGATTTATTTTTCCGCACCACGAAAGTGATAACGGCAACCGGACAAATCTGGCGACAGAAATACGCTTCTCCCCGAGAAGGAAGATTTCCGTCGGCCACCGCAGGCCGTGAGGATTTGCAAGGTACAGCTGTTATCCGTTACTTTCGCGGAACAATAAGCCGGAAGGTCAGGACGGACTGCAAGGACAAAGATATAAAAGGATTGAAAGACAGATATAAAGGGAGGCTATAAAAAGGCTCTCAAGCCTATACATTCAAGAATATCATACAATTTCTAATCATTGATAATACCAATGGGAATTTGCGTCAGGAAATTGCCAAGTGTGATAAAGAAATTGATGAATTAAAAGTTAAGATGCAACAAATGCAGAAATAGCACGGCAAACAGATACGCGATCTTCAAGAATACACAGTCAAGAACTTGAAGCCAAAGACAGGGATATTTCCCGGCTGAACTCCTTACTTGAAAAAGCGTATAAATGGTTTTCCATGTTCAAAGAACAGTTTGATAAATTACTGCATAGTTTAGATCGACAGAAGAGCAAAAAGACAGAGGCTTCAAATTGTAATGTTAAATTAATCAAATCACGTAAAGAGGAGTAATCAAATATATTTTGATAGCTCCTTCCCATACTTTTTTTTACTATATTTGCTTTATATTTAATCTTTAATATAATAAATATGAAAATTGCAAATAGACTATCATTCATTCTTATTGCCATCTTGTTCGGATATAATTCTGTCTATTCACAAACACAGGCTGATGTGAAAATGGGGGAAATTCTGAACAGCGGAGATTTGTTCCAATTGAGAAATGAATATCCGAAATTAAGAGACTCTGTGAGTATAAAGATGCTTAATCTTATAGCAGATACACAGTTAGGTATTGGATTCAACAAGTTGGATAATGCTGCTATTGCCCTTGATAGCCTATTGTTATATCATCAAGAAGAAATGGGGGCAGAAACCTCAATAGGAATGGCAGCTTTACAGGGTATGAATCTTTTAAATTTAGGAATGTACGAACAAGCCGGAAAAGTTGGAGAAGATTTGGTTAATGCACTTAAACAATCTGTACCATTTGAATCTCTTTATAGTTTTGTGTTTATAGAAAAAGTAGGCAAAGCCCTTGCCAATGTACCAAAGCCTTATCTTGAACGTCCCAATCGAGATGTTACTGTGTTGATGAGTGTTGAAACCGTAGGTAGAGGCAAGCATATTTATATCCCCGTGGAAGTAAACGGCATAACAAAAAACTATATTTTCGACACAGGCTGTTCTTTCGGCAATTTCGTTTCAGAGAAATATGCGAAAGAAGCAGGTTTGAAAATTGTGGCAGATTCTATTCCCGTATCAGGTATGGAGATTGGTTTTGTGAGACTCGCCACGGCAGATTCTATGAAAATCGGAGAACTGGTATATCATAATCCTGTTTTTATGGTTGCTCCTCCCGACAATGAAATAGATTCTGTATTTACATTTGACGGAGTGCTTGGTTATAACTTTATAAGGGACGCACGGGAAATAATCATAGACAATGAAGCTGGCAAGTATCTTTTTCCCCACAAAGTGTCAGACGGAGAGCCGAATATGTATCTGTCTTCAAACACACCACAGGTACGAATAAATTATGACGAGAAACCTTTTGATCTGATTTTTGATACCGGAAACGTAAAGTCAGATTTGGGGAACAAATTCGCAGATATATTTCCTCATGCCATTGAGGGGCTTGCAGAACATACAACCTCACGTGGAGGCTTTGGTGGAATATCTCAGACAACAGCAGTCACATTGCCTAAGTTCTGTTTTAAGGTAGCAGGTACTACGGTAACATTATATGATACGGAAGTCGTTAAGAAGACAGAATCCAGCAGCCAGCTATTTTCAGGTTCATTGGGAGCAGACTTTGTATTGTCATTCAAACGGCTTGTGATTAACTATCAGAATATGTTTATACGTGGAGAATAATATTAAAGCCATCATAATATTATTAATTAAGAAATAGGATATTATTGTCAAATATTTATCCTATTTTTCTTTTGTTTCTCTCAATAAACACCCAGCTTTACATTCTTGGGTGTAAAACAGGGTGATTTTCTTGCAATTTTCTGATTTTCAGTGCTTGTTACAGATAAAAAGGGAAAAGGAGGATAAAAAAGGCAGATGCCAGCCTACAAAAGCCAGCCGGCCCCGGCAGGTCGGAACACAGGAAAACCTGCCCGATCATCACGACCGGACAGGCAAAAGGTTAAATCAATGAATCACGGTCAGGCAGCCCTGACAGTATTTTCTTCTTCGGGAACTTCGGACTGCGGACGCTCGGCTTCCTTGAGTGCCTCGTCAATCCGCTGCTGCAAGTCCTTACATTCCTGCTTCAAGCGTTCCAGTTCTTCCGCCTTGCTCCACTTCCGGGCGGTGATTTCCTGCAAGGTCGGTATTTCGTGCTGCAGCATGGCTATCTGTTTCTGCTGCTTCTCTATCAAAGACGGCATCCTTTCAAGCGCAGCCTGCGGGTATCGTGCCGATTCGGCAAATCCCAACGGCAAGGCTCCCGACACGCCACAGCGGTATTTCAGTCCACTTACTCCCTCTACAAAGAAAGCGTTACGGTCGAACGAACCGGAAAGGGTGTACTCGCTGCGGACAAGCAGATTCAGCCCCATATAGCTGCCAATGGTACGGTAAGCCTCGCCCCTGTATGTCTTGGCTATGCGGTGCAGTTCACGGCCTGTCTCTTCCCGGGTAGCCTGCGGCAGATTGAGCAACAGCGTTTCCCTGTTGCCGCTATAGGATGCGAAATACTTCATGTCCTGCTCGACCTGCGCCACGATGCGCTCTGCCTTGCCGACAGCTTCCGTGTTGGCCGCAATCTTGCGCTCCGCACGGATGCGCTCTTTCTTGAATATGGCCTGTTCTTTCTCCAGCTGCATGATTTTGTTGTCGAGCTTGGCCTTGTTCAAAAGGTCGGTATTTCCTGAAAGGATAGCCACGAACTCGGCAAAGTTCATTCCGCTGTCCTCGTCCATGCAGTCCTCGTCGATGCGGCGCACGGCAATAGTGCCGTTGTTTATCTGGTTGATGAACATCTGCTTGTTTTTGAGCAGGTTGAACTTGTAGGCATCCAAGGTCTTCTCTGTTCCATAGATGATTATGTCCACCACGTTACCGCCCCAGAGTTTCACGGTGTTGCCCTTGCGTACCGCACGACCATTGCGCTGCTCCATGTCGGCAGGTCTCCACGGTATCTCCAGATGATGCACCGCCACAGCCCGCTGCTGGGCGTTGACCCCAGTACCGAGCATGGATGTCGAGCCGAAGAGGACACGCACCCTGCCGCTGTTCATGTCTTCAAAGAGGCGTTTCCTTGCCCTCTCCGTGGTGGCACACTGAATAAACTGGATTTCATCAGCCGGGATGCCGAGGCGTACCAGCTTCTCCTTGATGTCGGTATAGATGTTCCACTCGTTCGGCTTGTAAGTGGAAAGGTCACTGAAGACAAACTGCGTACCCTTATTGGCCGCCGAGCGTACATAATAGTCATAGATGGTTCGGGCGCAGATGGAAGCCTTGTTACCTGCATCATCGCTGAACTTCTCACCCAAAAGGCGCATGTCGAGAGCCATCTTGCGTGCCACATTGGTAGCAATGAGCATCTTTGCCTTGTCGAGGTTGTCCGGCTCGATTGTGTCAAGCCCGAGGTCTTCCCAGTTTCCACTACCGGCAAAGGAAACGAGGCGTCCGATCATTTCTTCCTGCTCGATTGTCGGCGCATGAGAGAGGAAGCGGACATTTTTCTCCGGCACATCAAGATGTATCATGTCGGCTGTACGGTAGTCGGTGATTTCACGCAGGAACATCGCCAGTTCCGGCACTTTGATATAAGTGCGGAAACGCTCCTTGCGCTTGATTGCCCCTGTCACGTTCAGCTCATAGTCGGCTGTCTTTTTGGTAAATATGGCCGCCCAGGCATCGAAACAGCTAATCTGCTGACGCTTGAGTTCACGTGGGCGCAAATACTTGAACATCACATAAAGCTCTGTCAGCGCATTTACCACCACCGTACCGGACAAAAACGTAGCCCCAAGGTCACGGCCTGTTCGGTGCTGGATGTCACGGATGGCAAACAGCAGGTTCATTGCCCTTTGCGAGCCTTTTGTATTGCCGATACCTGCTACCCTGTTGTGGCGTGTCTGGAACATGAGGTTCTTGAACATGTGGCATTCATCGACAAAGATGTGGTCTATACCCATTGAATGAAAGTCCATGGTATCATCCTTGCGGCCGTCCAGTTTTGTACGGAGTTCTGACAGCTTCGCTTTCAGATTTTCCTGTCTCACTTCCAGCCCTTTCTGCATCTTGCGGCTGCGGTAGCGCATGGTGGACTGTTCCAACACTTCAAGGCTTCGCTCCACATCGTAAAGCTCTTCTGTAAATATCTCTATCATGGTTTCCTCGGACTGCGGTATCTTGGCGAACTGGTCGTGTGTCAGGATGATGCAATCCCAGTTGTTGTTCTTGATTTTGGAAAACACCTCTTTGCGGTTGGCCGGTGTGAAATCTTCCTTGCCCGGGTACAGGACTTTTGCGTTCGGGTATGCCTTGCGGAACGTGTCGGCAATTTCGTGTACATTCGCTTTCAGGCCGATAATCAGAGGCTTCTGTACCAATCCCAGACGCTTCATTTCATAGGCCGAGACGCACATAATCATGGTTTTGCCTGTGCCTACTTCGTGCCAGCAGATACCACCACCGTTCTGCTTAATCATCCAGATTGCGTCTTTCTGCGACGGGTAGAGTTCGTTGTACGGGAACTGCTCAAAGGAAAGCTGCGGAAAGGTCTGTGCCGAACCGTCATAGGCCGGACGGACATAGCAGTTGAAACGCTCGTTGTATGTGCGTACCAGTTCATCCCTGACTTCCAGAGGACGGGCATCGAGCCACTGGTTGAAATTGCTGCGGATTTCCTGTATTTTGGTGGCCGCTTCCTGAATGGCTTCCTCGTCGGGCACACGTACCTTGTCGCCGTTGCGATACACTTCTTTGGTTATCTCCGGCACTGTGTCATGCAAGGCATGGACAAACAGGTCTTCACCGTTGAAATTACGTACGGAATAGGTGTTGTATGCTGCCGGGGAGTAACCTTTCAGACGCACTACATAGGTATCGTTGACATCAAAGTACATCACTTCGGCTTCCACCCCGAAAAGTTCTGCCGCAAAGTCGGCGTAAAGCTGCGGGTCAATCCAACGCTCGCCCATATTGATATCCAACTCTTCATAAGGTATCGGTTCGGGCGTTGCGTTCTCCAGTGCCTTGACGGATATTTCCGTCCATTGCTGCTGCCTTTCCGAAAGGTCGGGAATACAGGAAACAAATTCCGTGCATTTAGCTATCACGTTGCCTGCAATGAACTTGCCTTTGTGTTCCCATTCATCCGTAACAGGATTGTAGAATATCTCGCCCTGCAACGCTGCGATTGCATCTTCATCAGACAGGCCGGTAGAGCGCATGATGTAGTCCATTTCCACCTTGCCGTAGAAATTGAGGCTGCTTGCCAGTGCTTCCGACGGCTGTAAAATACGGTCGGTCGTAATCTTCGTGAAAGCCACAGGCTCACGCATGATGTCGGCCTTGACTATATCGCCGCCAAGCTGCATTTCGATAGTGAACACCTCGACACCGAGGCTGTCAAGCATGATAAACTCCTTGTTGTCGTTCTCATGGAAAAATCCCCATTTGGCTACAAAGGCATCATACAGCGTGTTCAGCCGCTCACGTATGGCCGTCTGTTCGGTCTGCAGATCCCTTTCCCTGACAGAAAGCATGAAATACGCTTCACGGACAGGGAAATAGTCGGCTGCACGCTCCATATTGACCTTTCCCTCGTCCACCGGAACGAAATCCACGGCCACATCGGCATAGTGGCTTGATTTGCGGAACACGACCGTACCAATCTGCCCCTCGAACATTACCAATGTACCGCTTTTCATCCAGTCCTCGAGTTTTTCCGTGTAGGCTCTCCGTCCTCTATTAACAGAGAGTGCGGTCGTCTCCTGCATCCCGAACAGCGACATCTGCACGGACGCTTCGCCCTGCTGTCCGAAAAGTATTTTGCGGAAATACCGGTCAAAGTCGTATTTCAGAAGTGCGGAAAGGTATTGTGCCATGGCCGCATCAGAGCCGAGCCACTGGTGTTTGCGTACATATTTGCCGTGCTGGTTCATCACGATACGGCTGTCGGTCGCCAGTACGGTCTTCGGCATGGAAAACAGCCTGTTGGCGTTTTCAGTCATCGTTCCGTTCATGTCGTACATTTCTTTGCCCACCTGCAAAAACATCTGTTCACGTGCGGAGAGTGCCGCCTTATTGGTATGCTTCTGGAATATGAGCAGGTCGCTGCCCACCTCGATACCGCTTGTCTGCATGAAAAGAGCGTCAGGCAAACGTACTGCGCTGATAAGGTCGGCATGGTTCACCAGATATTCACGTACAAACTTATTTCCTGCCGTGTCGGCCACACCTCTTGAAGTGACAAAGGCAAGCAGACCGCCCTCGGAAAGCAGTTCCATAGCCTTGACAAAAAAATAGTTGTGAATGGTCTTTGTGGCCTGTTCGTAGATACCGCCCTTTTTCCACAGGTCGGCATCGAAGACACGGAAGTTGCCGAAAGGAATGTTTGAGGCAATGACATCGAATTTCCGATGCTCCAGCTCCTGTGTGCCTATCGTTTCAAAGCCTGCCGTTACGGTGGTTGCGTCCTCATGCAGCAGCGAAAGTACAAGTCCTGTAATGGTGTCTTTCTCAAAAGCATAGCTGCGTGTGCCGGGCATGGCTACAGGCAGGAAACCGCCGATGCCTGCGCTCGGTTCAAGAAAACTTTGCATCTGCAAGCCGTTGGCAGAAAATGTCTTGTGTATCTGTGCCGCCACTGCGTCAATCAGGAATTGCGGCGTATAGAACGCTGTCAATACAGATGACTTGATGCTTTCAACAAGTGAACGGCAAGCTGCCTCGTCACCCCCTGCAAGTGTCCTTAACGCATCCAGCAGACGGTTCAAAAGCCCGGCAACCCCTTTGTCAAGCGGCTTGTCCGTACCCAAGTCCAGTACATCCTTGATACCGCCGAAACCTGAATACTGCGCCAATACCTGTTTTTCCTCTTGCGTGGCTGTCCTGCCCTGCGAGTGGATAGCTACTGCTGTCTCTATGGCCTTGATGTTGGCCGATAATGATGTCAATTTGTTGTAACCCATGATTTAACCTATTTTTTTATTTCCCTTTTTTCGGCCCGTTTGCGGCCGCAGGGATTATTTTTCTGCCTTGAAAGGTGGCGGTGGACATCCGCCATGGCCGGTAAGGAAAAATACGCTCGACAGCCGGAGAGGAAGATTTTTCCGAGACCCCACGGGCAGAATGCCGGCATTGGCAGGAATGGAAACCGGCGGTTACCTTTGCTGAAAAATCCAATCCCCCGAGGTCGCACGGCGGAGAACGGAAGAGCAGCTACAAGAGGGATGGATAGAAAAGGATTGAAAACAGGCGGATGGAAAGATAGAAAAGGAAGATCTGAGGTAAAAAGGGACAGCGCATGGCCATGCCGTCGATAAAAAGGGACTTTGCCGTCGGCAGACCGAAGCCGGAACAGACCCTGCCGGGCCCCGGTAAGGTCTGTCCGTGGATTATCAGTCAATATCGTAACCAATCACAAACTCGTCATTGATAAGCAGATAGTAATAGCCGTTGCCGCAATTCCGGTACTCCTTGCTGAAACCGGCAGCCATGTCACCGTTTTCCCGCGGCTCGCACCAAAGCGTACCGTCATAACCGCAAAAGTCGAAACGAAGCGTCGAGAATTTCTCCTTATTCTTCATGGCCTGGCGGAACCGCTGCATGTCCCAGCTTCCGCAATACTTCTCAATCGTGGAGAGCCGGATGCACTTTCCGTCAATAGCCGTTCCCGTGGTGATACGGTTTTCGTACAGGGACTTCTCAAGGTCTGCTGCTGCAATCTTGCGGAGCCAGTCATTGGTATGCGTGGCAAGGCGTGCGAGCTTCTGGTATTTGAGAATCATTTTCCTGTCCATATCCTTTTCGTCTTCCTTTTCCTGTGACGGATAATAGATTTTTTCGATGTGGCTCCAATCTGAAAAAATGTAGCCATGCTTGCGTTTTCCTTTCGCAATAATACCGACGACGTTCTCCCTGCCTCGGTTGATAAACAATTTCCTGCGCTCCCCGTAAATCCTGACATACAAGACCGGTGGGTTCTGTTCGTTACGGAGATATTCTTCTGCCGGATGCATTGTTGCTGCTGTTGTGTCCATACCTGTATTTTTTAGTTGTTCATTCTTTTAGCCGGAACCGCTTGGGCTCCCGTTTATAAGTTATCCTCACGAAATTTGACTTTTGCCCCTGACTGCTGTTCAGAGTTCGGGAAGTGTGCCTGTCCTGACTTTCTTCCCGTCGCAATAGAGTTCGATTGTTCCCGGTCTGAATCCCATTTCGCCGAAGGCTATGTTTCTGACATAGTCCCGGTACTCCTTTCCGGAAAAGTTCTTTCCGCTCAGGTTGTTGAAAAACATTCGGATGCTGAATCCGTCTTCGCTTGACAGTATTGTCCTGCCGTCCTGTCTGATTTCTTCTTTCATTTCTTTCCGTTTTAATTGTTTGAAAATCTGTTTTTTATTTCCCTCTTTTTGAACTGAGGGCTGTATTTTCAACTTTTTGAGGCATAAGGAGGATGAAGCAGCTGGTATCATAAGCCAAATCCGGATAGAAAACCGATTGTGCAGCAGTCTGTTTTCGTCATCCGAATGGAATGCGGTTTGGCATTGATACGCTTCGTCCTATATTCGCCGACGAAAAGAGAAAGGAAGCCCCATAGGAAAAAGGAAGAGACTTGTAAAAGGGGACGGTAAGTAGGATATATAATGGGATCGAACAAATTACCGGTTCCATTTCAAGGCCAGCACCGATAATTTGCTTACTTTGCAAAAGTAAAAAGGTTCAATATGAGTGAGAGACTTGTGCTCCTGGTGTTGCTCGGCATAGTGGCCGGGCTGTTGCATGGCATCGCTTTCTGGCGGCGGAAAGCCGGTGAAGCGGCGTATGCAGCCGCACGGAGCGCAAGCCGGGAAGACGAAAGGGACCGCTATTGCCGTATGGCAGTAATGGCCGGACATCGAGACGCCTGCCGTATGTTCTGCTGCATGTATCCCGACCGGTTCGACGACAGGCATCCGCTCAAACCGTTCAAGTTCCGTGGAATCCGGATTGCATTTTACGGCTATTACTATCCGTCACGGTACAATGATTTTCTCAATGAAGCACAACGGACATTCTGCCGTACCATCTACCGGTTCAAGCAGGGAGAGATACACGGCATCGAGTTCTTCAAGGCATGTATGACCGCCATACAGGAGGACGGCAAGCCTTATCATATCATGTTCATGCCGTGCAGCAACTGGATAAAGTATGAACAGCGGTTTAAGCGGCTGAACTGGTATATGGGCAAGCACAGGCCGGATCTGACATCAGGACTGTACGATACGGTGATCTGCGATGCCCGGGAAAGCCTACATGAAGCGGACGGAGCGGACAGCCGTGTCCTTGAGCGGAATTACGAGATTACCGGTGATATAAAGGGAAAAGAAATCATTATCATTGACGATGTGCTGACGACCGGACAGAGTGTGTCCGACTACAAGGAGGAAATAGAAAGGCACGGCGGCAAGGTGGTGGCCGCCATTTTCTATGGAAAGACGTTTTCCATGCCGCCGATGTCCGTCGTCCGGATGTCGGTATGGGGCGACAGTATCAGCCATGCAATCAAAGGGAGAAAAAAGTCATAGTTCGGCCAGTGCCGAAACACATTCCTGCTGTACTCTCCTGACATGTTCAAAAAGGATTGCGGGATCGACACTCTTGCCATTGAGGCGGCAGGTGATATGCAGGTGTTCTCCCGTGCTGCGCCCTGTAGAGCCGGTAATACCGACCGCATCACGCGGCCGGACGGCTGTTCCCCTGGCTACGAGAATCTTTGAAAGGTGGCAATAGCTGATCATGCAGTTCCCGTGCTGCAGCGTAACATACTTGCCGGAAGTCTTGTCCTGGCCGACCTTTACGACAGTTCCCGCCATCATCGCCAGCACCTTGTCGCCACGTGCCTGCAAATCGATTCCTCCATGAAATTTACGCTTGCCGGTAAAGGGGTCTTTCCTGTAACCGTATGGAGAAGTCACCTTGATTCTCGGTAACGGATAACTGACACTCAGGTAACGCTCAACCACAATCTTCCTTTGCACATCGCCGCGAGCCCCGGATTTGCCGGTGTTTTCCGATACACCTTTCCCGGAACCCGTATTGTCTGAAGCTGTTTCCTTGTCCTTGGTGGCCGCCTGCACACTTTCCTCCCGATAGTAATCGGAAGCGGAGGAAACTGTATTGAATTGTGCCATTGCCGGTATCAGACTGAGCGAAATGCCTGATATAATCATCCATAAAATTTTTCTCATGCTGCAAAATTAGCATGGTCTGTTTATGTTCGACATGAACGGCCATGCATTCTGCTATTAGTTTGCATATTTTATCGCAATTAGTACGATTATTCAAAGAAAATCGTACTAATGTTATAAAAATGGTATATTATAATCATTTATATATCTGTGTTTTTGTTTGAATTTACAAGGTCATACTATATTTGCCGAACATAATTTTACAAACTTGATATAGTATGAAAAAGGCGCATTTTGAATTTGAAGAGATTCCCTTTTCAACGCTTGCCCGATTCGGGCTCACGCAGGAGATGATCGAGGATCTGCCGATGCACGTCCTTGATGATATTTACAACGGACGCCATTCGCCCGTTCTTCCCGTGCGTGTCACCGACGAGCACGGAGAAACGGTGGAAAGCCGTACCCGATTCGCTCTTATCCGCATGGAGGGTGGCCAGACGGACGTGGTCTTCTATCCGGCATTGAAATCTTCGCCACTGGAACGCTTTGACGAAACGCAGCAGAAACAGTTGCTTGAGGGCAAGGCCATCATCGCGGATGTGGAAACCGCTGACGGCAGGCACAACAAGGCTTTCGTCCAGATTGACACGGGGACGAAGCAGGTCATGTATGTTCCCACGCCCATCATCGGGCGCAATCTGCAGGTGCTGGCCGAGGAGCTGCATCTCGGTGCAACAGAGGTGAACGGAATGCAGCACGGAGATCCGCTGACGCTGGTCGTGGACGACGAGCCCGTCACGGTAGGTATTGACCTTTATTCCAAGACCGGTATCCGTTTCTGTTCCGGCGACGAGCAGCGATGGAGGGAACAGTCCAAGCGTGAATGGGACAAATACACGTTCGGCTGTTACGGTTGCTGGGTCATGGATGATGACGGAAACCTCGACTATGTTCCGGAAGAGGAATATACCGAAGAGTTGTGGAACGAACAGAAAAAAGCCGGGGAACGCAACCGCTCGGCAGCTATTCACAAATAAAAACTGATTGATATGGCACAGCACCAGTATTATCCCGAAGAGGTATTGATAGAGAAAATGCAGAGCGGCGAATACGGCTGGCTCGACTATGTGAACCATTTTTCCGCGGAGTGGCAGGAGGAATATGCCCGTTACTGTGAGGAACGCGACCTCGTTATCGGGAATGATTCTGCCGCCGAATTTGTCCGCTACAAGGACGAACAGCTGGAAGCGGCGATGGAGGAAGGAAACGCATAGCGGATAACAATCATAACATCAGACTATGGCAATACGAACCAATACAAACCCCAGAGCGATGGACTTGCAGCCTGAAATGCGCGACATACTGATGCGCAACGGGCTTCAAGCCCATATCGCATTTGACAGTGGCGGCTACAAGCTGATCGTACAGGGACACGATTCGCCGCTGCTGACCTATCCGATTACCGAGAAACAACTGTTGGCGCTTACGGACTGGGGAACGAACACCGCCAACAAGAAAGCCTACAATGTGCTCACGAGCATCCTTGCAAAGGATTTCTATCTGCCCAAGAACTTTGTCCATGCCCGCAATGCCAACGGACGTGTGGCGATGGGTCTGCACGGCTACCGTATCGGAATGGGTGAATACGGGCGTACAGGCCGTTGGGGGCTGTTTCCTCCCATACTCGGATGGACACCGCGCCAGCAGGGCGGTTTTCATCTGCGCAGGGTCGGCGGACAGCTCTTTTTCCCCGGAGCGCCCATTGTCCCCGAACGTCCTGACGGGCGCATGAAGCCCGGCGAGCTGCAGTCCGGAGGCTACGGCTTTTATTACAAGGGAGGACAGCCGGAACAACCCGTACAGCCCCGTGATGTCCTGCAGGACTTGCAGGCTGCCATTACACCGATGGTCAGCCGTCCCCGCAGCCAGGAACCTGCCCGCCCGTACAGGGAGCTTGTCGCTTCGCCAGTCTATTTCTCGAACGAAAAATGGTCGGAGTGCCTTGCTTCGCACGGGCTTATTGTCGATGCGGAGAACAGAACCCTCACCGTGCAGTCCGAGAATGTCAACGCGGACATGGTCTATGACCTGACGGAAGAGGAAATCAAAACGCTTACATCGAATTCTCTTGAAGAGCATTCCATTGAGCAACGTCTGGAGCTCCTGAACGGGGTCATTGCCGGAGATTTCGCGGATAAAGTGACCTTGGATGATCTGAACAGTGACAGGCATATCGCCATCGGCCTCCATCCTGAAGTGCACGAGGAACTGGCCGCAAGACATTACCAGGAATACGCACAGGCGAACGGGCAGACGGAAGACTATGGCAACAGCCTGCAGCTGTCGGATGAGATCGGCGGGCATGGAACCGAGATAAGCCGGATTGCCGTGGAACCCGGACCGGAAGAGGGAAAGTATAGGATGACCGCCGTCATCGACGGGCAGACCTACAGCCACGAGATTACCCAGAAGGAATACGACAAGTTTCTCGCCACGGACGATTACCATCGGACGAAACTTTTCGCGAAGATCTTCAGCGAGGCAGACCTGCGCCCCCGTCCGGAAACAAGCAAAGGACTGGGCATAAAGATTCTTGCGGCCCTTTCAGCAGGTGCCGTGGTGGTTTCCGAGGTCGTGCATAATCTCAGATGCCATCACGGGCCGGAGTGTTATGAGGAACATTACCATGGGCCGCGTCCTTATTTCAAACCCGGTGTTGACACTCCGAGGGATGTTGCCATCCGGAATTTCGAGGCACAGATGAACCGGGAAATCGGTGATATGAGAATGGGGAGGTAAACTTATGAGGAACGGAGACCTTACATACGATGATTTTCTACAGAGACTGAACATTCAGGACATACTCATTGACGCGGGCTATCATCTGAACAAGCGTGACGGTCTGCGTTATCCGTCGTATGTGCGGATGGACAGCGAAGGCCGTCGTATCCGTGGCGACAAGTTCATCGTGATGCCGAACGGCAAGTGCTGTTTCAAGGCACAGGAACAGAAAGTCTATAACATCATATCCTTCATCAAGGAATACCCGCAGTTTTTCGCGGAATACCGGGCAGGAGTATCTCCGGACCGGCTTGTCAATCTCGTGTGCAACCGGTTGCTGAACCATCCCATCGAGGAACGCAGTACACGGATTATCCAGCCGAAACGGGACGTGAAACCGTTCGACATAACGGATTACGAGATTCACAGGTTCAACCCTCAGGACAGGGATACGCAGAAGAAGTTCTATCCTTTCTTCAAACACCGTGGAATCGACCTCTACACGCAGTATGCCTTCCACCGTGATTTCTACCTGGCGACAAAAGTCCGTGAAGACGGGACCCGATACACGAACCTTGCCTTTCCGATGTCTTTGCCCAAAGACCCGGGGACGGTTGTCGGCCTTGAGGAACGAGGCCGCCCGCGTCCGGACGGCAGCGGCAGTTACAAGGGCAAGGCTGAGGGCAGCAATTCGAGCGAGGGGCTGTGGATAGCCAACCTTAAGGGTGACCTGGATTCCGTCGGCGGAGTGGCATGGTTTGAAAGTGCCTATGACGCGATGGCCTTCTATCAGCTCAACCGGGAACAGATCAAGAACAACCCGGACCTATCCAGGAAGAGCGTGTATGTATCTACCGGCGGTACCCCTACAGAGGGTCAGATCAAGGGTATGCTTGCCGCCACACCGGAGGCACACCATTACCTCTGTTTCGACAATGATGCCGCCGGACGGCTGTTCGTGGAAAAGTTCAAGGCAATAGCCGGACAGATGAACATTTCCCCGGAAAATATCAGAGAATTTCCCATTCTGCCTTGCTACAAGGACTGGAACGATGCGTTGCTTGGCAAGACCAATCCCGAGTACCTCAAAGAGACCGAGGGGCTGGTCAATCCGATTGAAGTACGGCATTCAGGACAGGACGAGGAAGAACGGCAGACCAGTTATCACAGATAAAAAGAAAACATCATGCAGACAGACCGTTTATTCCGCACTCATGTGTTTGTGCCCCACACCGGACAGTTCGTCATCAACGAGCTGCCCATTCTTGTGTTATGCTGTGCAGGATGGGTCTTTGGCGGGATTGACGGCTTGCCGTTCACGACTCTGTCCATGTGGGTCGCCCTTCTGCTTTCCCTGTTCCTGGTGTACAGGTTCATCTATCTACGACGCATACGCTATCGCATCGGGTCCGAACAGCTCGTGTGCGAGCATGGCATCATCTGGCGTAAGACAGATTATATGGAATTATACCGTATCGTGGACTTCACGGAAAATCAAAGCCTGCTGCAGCAGCTTTGCGGGCTGAAGACGGTGAGCATTTTCTCGATGGACCGGAATACCCCCAGGCTTGATCTGACCGGTATCCGGCGCAGGGATGACATAGTAACACTTGTCCGCGAACGGGTGGAATACAACAAAAGAAAAAAGGGAATATATGAGATCACGAATCATTAACTGGAGTCTGGCCCTCGTTGCCGTCCTGCTTCTGCCGCAGGTGTCCAAAGCCCAGATAGCGGCTTCCAATCCGCTGGAGTGGATTGCTCTGGCGGAGGGCAACGAGCTGATAAACGGCCAGATTGAAAAACAGATCAAGGGACAGACGCAGACGGCACTCCTGCAGAACAGCATCGCCGCCGAATTCAACCGCATCCATGAATGGCAGAAACAGTACAACGGCTACCTGAAGACGGTGAACGGATACGCTTCGTCACTGAAAGCCTGTACGCATCTCTATAACGACGGGGTCCGGATCTTCCTGACTCTGGGTAAACTGGGCAAAGCGATAAAGGACAACCCGCAGGGTATCGTTGCCAGTATGGGCATGAACAACCTTTATATCGAGACGGCCACGGAACTGGTCTCCGTATATACACTGCTGAACGATGCCGTTGCCAAAGGCGGTGAAGAGAATATGCTGACCGGTGCGGAGCGCAGCACTACGCTATGGGCGCTGAATGACAGGCTGTCGGCTTTCAGCCGGAAGCTGCATCTGCTCTACCTGAGCATCCGGTACTATACTTTCAATGATGTATGGAGAAATGTGACGGCAGGTATGCTTGACCGCAACAACGGTGAAGTGGCCCGCATGGCCATGTCACGCTGGCGCCGGGCAGCCTCCCTGACACGATAAAGAATGACGCGATGAAACGGACAATTTTGATAGTTATGCTGCTGACGGGCATCTGTATCGGCAAGATACAGGCACAGAACGATCCGGTTCTGGCCGGAATGATACTGCTCTACACGGACAAGGCGCAGAAAGAGCTGAAAAACCAGGAGAAGGTGATGATGCTGCAGACTACCGGACATATATGGACGAAAGAGGAAGTACAGGCTACGGCCGACCTGCAAAGGGAGTTCAACAAGTATCTGGATTCTTTCCGGTCCATCGTCTGCTACGCCGCACAGATTTATGGCTTTTATCACGAAATCTCAAGGCTGACAGACAATATGGAAGATTTTACCAGGCAGGTTAGCCGGAGCACGACCAACGCATTGGCAGTAGCCCTTTCCACGGAGCGCAACAGGATTTACCGGGAGCTGATGCTTGGCAGTGTGGAAATAGTAAATGACATACGAATGGCCTGTCTTGCGGAAAACAAGATGACGGAAAGGGAACGCATGGAGATAGTCTTCGGGATCAGGCCGAAGCTCAAGCTGATGAACACCAAGCTGCAACGGCTGACCAAGGCCGTGAAATATACGACTATGAGTGACATCTGGTATGAAATCGACGAAGGCGCACGCCCTGTTGCGGACAAACGCGACATTGTGGAAGCCGCCAAACGAAGATGGAAGCAGATCGGAAAAAATGTAAGACCTTAAAAAGAACGAGATATGGGAGTATGGAGTACAATATTGAAGTATGGCGGCAAGGCGGCCAAAGGTACCGGCAAGGCTGTTTTGGCAACCGGGAAAAACGTGGGTGAAGCGGCACTTCATCCGTCGCAGACGTTACGGGGCGCCGGACAAGCCGTCAAGACTGCCGCCGTCGGAGGTGCGATCGGTTATGTCGGCTGGGAAAAGCTGACGACAGACAAGAGCGTGGTGCGTATCGTGAGCGATGCGGTCATCGGAGAACCGGCCACGGATGCCTTGGCTGATACCGCCGAGGATGTACGGGGACTGACGGACAAGGCCGGAGAAGCCGTCGGCACGTTAAGCGGAGCTGTGGCGGGAATAGATTCCAAACTTGACGGGGTATCCAATTTCCTACGGCAGGCTTCGAGTGGCGGAGGCATGAACATGCTCGGCAATTTTGTCCGTAACCTCGGCCATGGCAACGTATCTGGATTGAGCATCGCGGGCCTTATAGCCGCCGCTTTTCTCATTTTCGGACGTTTCGGGTGGTTGGGCAAGATCGCCGGGGCTTTCCTCGGCATGATGCTCATCGGCAACAATGCCGGCGTCTTCCGTGACACGAACACGGAGAGCGTGGCAAGGATACAGGCTTTCCCCGGCCAGAGCGAGGAACAGACTTATAACGGAGGAATGAGAAGATAACATTATGAACCAATACAGAACGAAATGAAATATACAGAAGAAATGATACTTCACTCCGAGAGCGGCTACTGTATGCCTTTCGAGGAGCCCCAGGGCAAGGAGGTGGAAATGACTCTCGGTTACGGCGAACAGACCGACCCGGGAACGGGCAAGCCGTTTTTCCACCATGGCATTGACTTCAACGCCCGATATTACAGGCTGTCTGCCGTCGCGAGCGGAATCGTGTCAGGGGTCGGCAATGATCCGGTACACGGGATATGCCAGACTATCCGGTACGGGGAATATGAGGTGACATACGGACACCTGTCAAATGTCTTTGCGCAGTTCGGGCAACGCGTGAAAGCCGGTCAGACTGTGGCCTTGAGCGGTGACAGGCTGCACGTCGAAGCCCGGTTCAAGGGAGAGGAACTGAATCCGCTGGAGTTCCTGACCATGCTTTACGGCAACATCCGTGCGCTTCGTCAGGCGGGAGGACATGAAACGGCGGCATTCCCGGATCTGGAAATGACCGTGAAGACCGATTACGACAAGGACAAACGGGAAATCGAGGAACTGATGCTGCGTTTCCTGCCGTACTACATGGAGGATCTGCAACGCGGAGCCTACGTGTTGCCCGAGCACACGGAGCAGTCTCTGCGCCACATCTTCACCATGGGGGCGATGAGAGAATATTTCTACGAGAACATGCCGAGCATGGCCAATCCTCTCGGACTGGGACATAAATCCATCCCGCTGGTCAGCAAGGTACAGAACCTGCTCATCGCTGATTTCCTGCATTACCTGGCCCTGCGTCACAACGTGTACCTCTCCACCATGAGCGGAGACATAAAAAAAAACTCCATGACGAAGCCGTAAGCTACAGCGGCATCATTGATCCGCTGGCTGAACTCGACATCGACATCCAGAGCTTCGACATACCGCGTATCGTGTCCGTATATCCGGACCGGGCTGGTGTCCGCTGGTGGACAAAGGCATGGTTCAACAACCGGGAGGAAGGTGAAGCCTCCGTGGAGATAGAGCGTGAACAGGCGATACGCTTCATCCATGACAACATCGAGAAAGACGCATGGCTGGAGGAGTTCTTCCCCAAACAGATGGAAGTGTACCACAATGCGATTGAACAGACAAAAGAACAACTGTTGAAACAGATAAATATGATATAGGATACTTATGGACGGAACTATAAAACAAAGCAGACGATTCGCGGAACTGGAACGTCTTTCGGATGACTATTTCCGTTACCACCTTGCTTCCGTCATGGATGAGACAAGAGATTATCTTGCCCGGAAACAAGGTGAGGAAATGAAGGAATATTCCACCTCCCTTGGCGGGGTTCTCAGCATGATGGCTTCTTCAGCCCAACCTTTGAACGACCCGTACCAGCTGCTCAAAGTTACCGGCGAATGGAACTCCAAGACAACGGAAGATTATGTAGAGATGTGCAAGGAGAAAATCGCCGCTTCGGAAGACATACAGCACGACCTTGCGTATATGGCCGGGCAATGGCGTGATGCAGTCGTGAAGGAAATCGGCCGCGAACGGTACGACGAACTGTCGGAACAGCTTGGCGGCGATCTCGCCTATGCCTACATGGACTATCGTCTGGAACAGCAGATGATAGACAAACTGGTGAAAGACCGTATGCCCAAGTCTTCGGCTGATTATATCATCCGCAAGGCCGCGGAATCAAGCCTGTTCGGCCTGCCGCAGATGTTGAGCCGTTCCCCGCTTGCCGAGGAGATCGAGAAGCGTGGTGAGGCCGCTTACCGGCCGAGCAAGGTCGAGCAGGGTGCGGGATGGCTGTTGGGTGCCTCGGCGGATACCGTCATGCTGGGCGGTGCCGGCTCATGGGCGGCATTCGCCAGATTCATCGGTGTGGATGCTGCCGTCTCCGCCACCATGGCACATTTGGAGCCGGAAGACCCCAAGTCGATTTCAGTCGAACAATGTATCAGCCAGGGTGTATTCGGCAGCGAACACAATGTGTTTGAAGATTTCCGGCGTGAAGCAGCCACCATGACCGCAGACAAGGACAGTTTCACGGCGACCGCCAATGAGCAGCTGAAGAAACAGATACCGGTCTGCAATTTCAACTTTACGGACTGGATGAAGAAGCAGCAGCCGTTCCCGTTCCTGAAAGGTTTGCAGGACAAGCTGAAACAGGAACGGCCGGAACGCTACAAGGATGTGCCGCTGGTCGTCGCACCGGGGCAGGAAGAAGTCTACCTGAAAAGTCTGGAAGAAAAGAAACAAACGGATGCGGAAGAGCCGGAACAGGTACATCAGGAAACGGTACAACCGGAAAAAGAGCCGGAGGTCATGCAGGAAACAGGGGTACATCCCGTGAATGACCTGTCTGAAACGCCGGCATCCAACGGCAACACGGGCGGATGGGAAGATCTGCTCGGCACCCTTGGACTGAGCGGCATGGGAGACATTGCCGGCAATCTCGGCTATGTGATGGCGATGCTGCCGGATATTCTACTGGGAGTATTTACAGGCAAGACACAGTCCCTGAACATCAAGGACAACCTGCTGCCTATAGCCAGCATAGTGGCCGGTATGTTTGTGCGGAATCCGCTGCTGAAGATGCTCCTTATCGGTCTCGGCGGGGCGAACCTGCTGAACAAGGCCGGGCATGAAGTGCTGCGTGAACGGTCAGAAGGCGAAATGAACACGGCCAATAGAGGCGCAGCCCAATACCGCCATTATCCTGACGAACCGCTCAATCCCCGCATCACGAATCCCGTACTTCAAGGCAACATGCTTGTCGCGACAATTGACCGTGTACCCTGTACTATCCAATTATCGCAGACCGTGACTGACGCTTACCGGGCCGGAGCCTTACCGCTCAACACGCTGGCAAACGCCGTACTCGCCAGAAGCGAACAGCTCCGTCAAAGGGCCTCGGACAATTACGACAACGGACAACAGGAGACTATCGTGCGTACACGAGGTATCCAGTAGCATATAACCCCAAAACATATACTGTATGAAAGAAAAATCCAAAATAGAGAAAAATGCAGAGGAAAGGCAAATCAGTCTGCTTTCCACTGCTTTGGGAGAGGCTTCGAAGGCCAATGGTTACTGGCTCAACGCTTCTGGAAAGAGGTATCCGAGGCTATACCCGCACGGCGTGTCGGCCAGCCCGTTCAATGCACTGTTCATGGCATTGCATTCCGATCGGAACGGATGCAATACGAACCTGTTCACCTTGTTCAGTGATGCCAAGGCCCGCGGCACGTCGGTACGTGAGCATGAACAGGGTGTGCCGTTCCTGTACTATAACTGGAACAAATATGTCCACAGGAACAATCCTGAAGAGTTCATCAACCGGGGAACCTACCTCACATTGGACGATGAGCAGAAGAAACAATATAAGGGAGTACATAACAGAGAGATACGCACTCTGTTCAATATAGACCAGACGACATTTCCCCATGTGGACGAAGAGGCTTACAGGGCCGTTCTGCAACAGGATGGGAATGCCATGGAACGAGGATATTCGGAGGCAGACACACGGCGTATGCATATCCGCTTCAATGATTTTTTGCTGAAAATGCGTGACAACCTTGTGCCGGTCCGTTACGATGGCAGCGGAATGCCCCATTATGAAACGGACAAAGATGCCGTCTATATGCCCCGCCAAAAGAACTTTGACCATTACAACGATTATGTGCAGGAAACCCTGCGCCAGATAGTAAGTGCCACCGGACATCAGCAGCGGCTTGCCCGCGAGGGAATGGTGATGAAAAACGGTATGCCGCCTTCTGACGATGCCGTCAAACAGGAACGGCTGGTCGTGGAAATAGCATCGGGAATCAAGATGCTGGAGCTGGGACTGCCAGCCCGCTTGTCCGACGAAAGTCTCAGTTTGGTGGAATATTGGGACCGGGAACTCAAAGAGAACCCGAATATGATAGATGCCCTCGAGAGTGACGTGAACAATGCTCTCGAAGTTATCCGTAAAGCGGAACGTGGAGAGAAAATCGAATATGCCACCTTGCGGAACAGGAAACAGACATCTGACATGCAGGATCAGCTGCCCAAGCATTATTTCGTGGCCGATGAGTTACGGAAACGTCCGGACAAGGACAAGAAAACCATTGTCCTTGTCATAGATCCCGTATCAAAGTCGGCTGATGTGATCCTTCCCGCCGGGGCATCACCGGAGGTGGACAACGAGATTCCCGGCATGAACAAAGCCCGTATCGGACGTGCTTTACGTCGGGAAGGCATCGAGACTGTGCGTTTCTTCAATCCGGACGGAGCCTTGGGTTACAGACCTGATGACAAGTATTTTGCCGAGAAACAGGTCTCTCTGGCACGGTTGAACAACTGGGCCCTGGAAGTGCTTTCGACCCTGAACGTGAGCCCTGCAGTAAAACGGGCCAACGAAGTAGGATTTGACAAGATCCAGATGATTCAGGACGACAAGAACCGATGGGCTCTCTATATAAAGCCGGAGCATCAGAGAGGTTATAGCATATACCCCGATAAGGAAGACATAAACCGCTTCTTTTCCACACTCAAGCAGTCCATGGATAATATAGACAAGGTCCGCATGGAACTGGCTCATAAATATTACGCGCTTGCTGAAATCAAGCCCGACCTGAAAGTCGATCTGTTCAACAGCGGGACACAGGACGTGGACCTGAACCGGATACAGCGTGTGTCCGTATTCAAAACCAAGCAGGACGGTGTACTGTGTGCCGTAACGATTGACGGGCAGAAACTGCAGCCGCGCAGTGTATCACCGCAACAATGGCAGCGCATGTGGGTGGCGGAAGACCGTGACAGCTACAAACGGCACCTGGCTGCCTCGCTGTTTGCCGATATACTGCAAAAGGGACAGTCGCAGGAGGAACACGCCGGGGAAAAGCAGGAGAAGGAAACCGAGATACGGCAGGGAGAAGCTGTCAGCCGACAGAATGGAGAAGAGCGTACCGTTGAATCCGTCAGTCCGCAGAGAGAGGCTTGGGACAAGATAAAGGCCAAACACCCGGACGCTATCCAGTTTGTAAGAACCGGTGACAACTATACGGCTTATAACGAGGATGCCGTCAAGGTAACGGAAACGCTTGCCTTGAAAATGGAGAAGCACGAGGCTGACATGAAAAAAGGCTTTACGGCTTCCGTGACATTCCCAGTCAGCCAGCTCGATACTTTCCTTCAGAAACTTGCGAGAAGCGGTGCAAGAGTGGTGATACGGGATGCAGAAGGACTCGCGGATGCCCGGAACAGAACAACGGGCATAACAGAAAGGACAGCCGGAAACGGCCAGACACGGACTCTCTTTGATACGGCACAGGAGAAACAGTCCGAACGCAGGATTGAGCCGGAAGAAAATGAACAGCGTTCAAGCATGAGGAGGTAATGATATGGCAGGAAAAAATAAAGAATATGCAGACAAGTATGCAGAGTACGCCATGGAGCAGATGCGCCGGTATGGCATCCCCGCTTCGGTAACACTTGCACAAGGGATCCTTGAGAGTTCCAACGGACAGAGTGAACTGGCCCGCAAGGAAAACAATCATTTCGGCATCAAGGCCACACAGTCATGGATTGCGGAAGGCGGCCGGTACAGCCTGTATTCGGATGACAAGCCGAACGAGAAATTCTGCAGCTATGATAACGTAGGAGACTCCTATGAACACCATTCGAGGTTCCTTAAGGAGAACAGCCGCTACGCGGAATGTTTCAATCTCCGTCCCGATGACTACAAGGGATGGACGGAAGGTATAGCCAAAGCCGGTTACGCGACCGGGGGCAACTATGCCGGGACTCTGCAGAAGATCATCGAGCAGAACGGCCTGGACAAATACGACCATCAGGTCATGCAGGAAATGGCCGCGCAGGGCAAGCAGTTCGGTCTGGAAAGCAATCCTCTCCAGGAGAAAGAAAAGGCAGAAGCCTATTCATTTCCGGTGGAACGCAAGGAATTCCTCTTTGTCACTTCTGCTTTCGGAATGCGTCAGGACCCGATGGACAAAGAAAAGCAGCAGATGCACAAGGGGCTTGACATACGATGCAAAGGCGATGCGGTGCTGGCCACGGAAAACGGCGGAAAGGTCGTTTCGGTAAACGGCAATGCCAACTCTGCCGGAGGCAAGAGTGTAACCGTCGAATACAGCCGCCCGGATGGAAGCAAGGTGCAGTGTACCTATATGCACCTTGGCGATATCGCAGTCAAGGCGGGAGACAGTGTCAAGGCAGGACAACGCCTTGGAACCTCGGGCAACACGGGGACACGGACCACGGGAGAGCACCTGCATTTCGGGGTGGTGAACATCCATTCGGACGGGACGCGCCGTGACATCGACCCGGCTGCATATCTGGCCGAGATTGCGCAGAAAGGCAATATCAAGCAGCAGGTGCTGTACAACGGCAATGACCTGCTCGCGAAATACCGTAGTACAGAAGAACCCAAAATCGAGAAACCTCTTTCTACCGAAGACTGGATGAAAAAGCTGCTGTCCTCGGAGGACAGTGGCGTCGGCATGTCCGGATGCAATGACCCTGTCATGGAGATGGCCATGACGGCCTTTACCTCACTGATGGTGCTGGCCGTTCAGATTGACAGCAAGAACGAGGAAGAGCAGAAAGCCGCCGTTTCGGGGGCCATGGATAGCGGAAAGATCGACTTGAAACCACTGCTGCCTGACATGAAAAGCTGTAGTCTGACCATGAAAGAGAACGGGAAAGCCGTCCTTCAGGCGGATAACGGCGAACAGCATATATCGCGCGAGTTGAGTTCCGCAGAATTGAGCCGGCTGTCGGCCGTGCTGAACAACAGTACCCTTACGGATGAAGCCAAGCGGATGCGCGTGACGGGATTGCTGAATACTGCCATCCTTTCGGAAATGGCTTCACAGAATTTCGAACAGGGCATGTCCGAGCAGCGAGGACAAACGGAAAATCTGAAAAGATGAAGCATGGCGATATGATAAAATGCGTGATGATACAGCTATGCAAGTATCTGGCAGGATTATCCTACCTGGCTTTGTATGTCCTGTCCTGCTACAAGCTGTTTGGCTTGACGGCAACATTCCTTATCGTGGGAGTGCAGCTGCTCGTTGCCGGATGGCTTGTCTGGGCAATGATCCGTGCGCCCGATTAGAATATGCTCTCAGACCTTCAACATCAATATAACCAGCATTTGCCGGATGATATGTACCATTCTAAAAACAAAACGAGTTATGATTAAATGTAATGTTACTGTATGCGGTATTATCAACCGCGATGCTACTACACGCACAAACAAGGAGGGAAAACCGTTTTTTACGTTCCCTCTCCAGATAATGGTTCCTGCAACTGATGGTCAGGAAAAGCCTGTCGAGATCGATGTGAGCAAAGATGGCGGTCAGGAGGAAGCCTCCTGCTACGGGAAAGGCTCACGTGTCGAGATTGACGGTACGATGTACCTGAAGCACAGGGGCGACAGGACCTATTTCAACCTTTTCGCAAACGAGATCCGCGATGTGGCTGCCGATGCGGCCAATACTCTCAAAGGAGAGATGGTTTTCTGTGGAAAGGTCGGAAAGAACATCGAGGAAAAGAAGGACAAGAAAGACCAGTCCTACACGATGTTCTCGGCATTCAGCACGGAGAAAGTCGCTGACGGCTTTGAGTACCAATGGGTACGTTTCTTCTGCTTCAACAGGCAGCGTGAAGAATGGCTCCAGCCTGGTGTGAAGATCGATGCCAAGGGCGAGATGGGCCTGACTGTCCATAACGGTAAGCCTAATGTATCCTGCCGTGTAGAGGAACTTACACAATGTGTCGCAGATTCGTCTAACTCCAATCAGTAACGGTTATGGCAGGCTACAGGAGACAAAATACAGACGGGCCGAACAGCGAAGACAAGGCTCTCGACCTCTTTGCGGAAATGATGATTGAAAAGCTGGAGACTATCAGCAAGGACTGGAAGAAGCCCTGGTTCACCGAGGGCAGCCTTCAGTGGCCACGCAATCTGTCCGGACGCGAATACAACGGTATGAATGCGCTTATGCTCATGCTGCACTGCGAAAAGGAAGGATACACTATTCCGAGGTTCTGCACATTTGATTGCGTGCAGAGACTGAACAAACCGGGCAAGAACGGCGAGGAACTGCCGAGGGTATCGGTACTGAAAGGCGAGAAATCGTTTCCCGTCATGCTGACCACATTTACCTGCATCCACAAGGAGACCAAGGAGAAGATCAAGTATGACGATTACAAAAACTTGTCCGAGGACGAAAAGAAAGAGTATAACGTGTATCCCAAGATGCAGGTATTCCGCGTGTTCAACGTCGCCCAGACGAATCTGAAAGAGGCTCGTCCTGAACTGTGGGAGAAGCTGGAAAAGGAAAACGGCCGTCCATTCGTCCATGAAGGTGAAATGTTCAGTTTCGAACCGGTGGATAGGATGATACGCGACAATCTATGGATATGTCCCATCAACGTGAAACATCAGGATGATGCCTTTTACTCGATTAGCAAGAATGAAATCACCGTACCGGAGAAGGTGCAGTTCAAGGACGGGGAAGCATTTTACGGAACACTGTTCCATGAGATGGGACATTCAACTGGTGCGGAAGGTGTGCTAAACCGTTTCCAACCGACCTCTTTCGGTTCAAAGGAGTATAGCGATGAAGAACTTGTGGCCGAATTGTGCGGTGCATTGATCTCCCAACGCTACGGAATGGCCAAACATATAAAAGAGGACAGTTGTCCGTATCTGAAATCGTGGCTGGATAACCTGAAGGAGTCACCCCAGTACATTAAGACCGTACTTATGGACGTGAAGAAGGCATCATCCATGATCACGCAGAAAATAGACCAGATAGCCAGGGATATAGAAAGGGAAAAGACCGAAAATCAGGAACGGACGGAAACCCCGAAGGAAAAGGTATATTATGCTTCTGTAGCCTATCTGCAAATGGCGGACGATACCAACCGACTTGACGCACTGAAAGACAAAGGGGACTACAACGGGCTGCTCACTCTTGCGAAAGAGTATTACGACGGGAACGGAATGGATGAACAGTACACCTATGCCTCTCCTTTGCAGAACCGTGGCGATGACCTGCTGATTGAAGACCAGCATTTCGCTGTCGTGTATAACGGTAGTGTAGGAGGAACTTATGACGTGATGCTGAAATACACCGAACAGGAAGTTCGAGACCATATCCGAAGATATGGAGTTGACAGGGCCAGCGAGGATGTGAAGGCATTGGCGAGGGAGATGGCTGCAGAACAGTTTGCGGAAATGACGCGGCACAAGATGCCGGTCTTCGAAATGCCGAACGGCGACGTGCTGCATGTCAATTACAACAGGGACAGTGACTCGCTGGATGTGGGGACGATGACCAACGCGGGCATGACCGTGAAGCATCATTACCCTTATGACCACAACATGACACTGGATGCCAATCTCCAGGGCGTGAATGAGCAACTGAACGACCTGGAAGAATACAGGGAGGAACAGCAGGAGGCCGAATATAGCGGTGGAATGCGACGATGAATGAAAAGGATTTGGGGCTGGTGTGAATGCCAGCCCCTTGTCATTGTTCGCTATGTCGGAAATATTCTTTCCAGTTTTCTTCATCTACTGTCAATTTTCCCATTTCCCAATCATATTCCACTTCCGGCATGTTGGAGTAAGGGAAATGCACGGTGTAGCCGATTTGGCCATAGGAACAGTGCAATGGTGTAACGCAAATCTCCTGACCGAAATAAGTCTGAGGCGTACAGTATCTCCGCCAGTTAAAACGTCCGGCAGCTATATTACGGCAAAGCAATTTAAGAACCGTTGTGCTTTTCCTGCCTTGAAAATCTTTTCTGCAAGTCTTCATGTTACTATTTTACTTATTTACTATTTTACTACTTTACTAAAATACTAATGTGCTACTTTGTAGTATATTTCAGGGGCACTTGACACATTGTAAATATAACTGCCACAACGCACAAGCAGGGCGTCCCGTCCATAATAGGTTTTTTTCATTCCACTGATGCTTCCTGACTTGTGAAAATTGGGGAAACTGCTGATGCCAACTTTTTTTGCATCCTGACTATGGAGTGTTTTTGTCTTCATTGTAATACTTTCAATTGCTGTACTTCATTAAATGAGTTGGGTGAAACCACCCGCATGGTAGCGGGTGGCTATACGACATATACCGTCAGAAGTGATAATCAATGACGCCTCCGACATAGAGCAAAGTGCCGGGTTCAAGAGAGCTGACAAACAGCATGAACTCAAAGGATGGCTCGGCAAATGACTGGCATCCGTCTCCATTCAGATAAAAATGATAGCCGGTATCCAGCGGATTATCTATTGCCTGCTTGAGGTAATATGTAGAACTCCACTCAAACATATTTTCGACAGTAATGGCGTCCGCTTTCTTCCGGATTTCTGCAACATACTTCTCTTTCCATTGTTCCATGCCATCACCTGTATAACGTATCGTGTCTTCCGATACAAGTTCGAACATTCCTTTCGGCAGGATGGAATTGACTAAATTGGTTATCTCTTCCTTGCGCTCTTCATCGCTGATGTCGGCACAATAATCGTAAAAACTGTTGTCGCCCTGATTGAGGGTGTCTTCGTTCAGATAGTTTTCCTTGTCTATCTGCGTTGTTGAAATTTGAAAAACTCTGCTGTGCATAATTCTGAATTTTAAGTTGTTGTTTTTATTTCCCTTTTCTTGAAGCCTTTCGGCCTTCTTGTCAGGGAATGATTTTTATGCAGGACAGACAGCGAGCATAGGACGAACAAGACAAGTAAACAGTGACAGGATAAAGCGGAATACCCAAATCTTCGATTTGTGGAAGGCTGCCGTGAAGATCCGGGAGCCGTTAGCACAGCGGTACTTGGCGACCGTCCGTCGCTGTACCTTTGCATATGAAATCTCTCCGGCAAGGAAAGCCGGTGATGAGAGAGAATATCAATTTATTGAATATAGAAATGGGTATAAAAATGGCATTATCATGCTATTCATGATATAACAGAACGCGTTCTGACAAAAGAATGATATATTTCAATATCTTTGCCAACGTATTGTATTATATAAATGTATTGTAATATGGAAAATTCATTTGCTCAGATCAGCGAATTGTTCGCTCAGTTTTCAGAGAATGCCAAACTTCAGATTGAAAAAGGCAATAAGGCAGCAGGAATGCGTGCCCGTAAAGCGTCACTTGAACTTGAAAAGCTTCTGAAACAGTTCCGAAAAGAATCACTGGAAGCCTCCAAATGATTCCTTTCGGAATACGTACATACCAGGTATCAAGTAAAAAGCCTCTGCGCTTCACAGCGGAGAGGCTTTTGGTTAATAATAGATTCTCTATGGCTAAAACAGTTCAACTTTCGTGTGTCTGTTGGCTTCGGTCGGCAGATAGTCGGCAATTCCACCTCTGCTGATTTTTATGATCCTTTCTGCAGGAATGCCGCGCTGCTTCAGTTCCGAAACGATAAAGTCCGCTCTTGACTGGCTCAATGAATCATTGATGCCGGATGTCCCTGTAGAACTGTCCGCAGCCCCAGTAACTCTTACATGCAAGTCATATTTCTTTGCGACCCTTGCCAATTCATCCAGATTGAGTTTCTGTGAAACATCTGTCAGGCGGGCCGTGTTAAGAGTGAAAAAGAAATATACAGGAGCTCCGATACAGCTATCCGAGACATGATTCACAACCATGGGATTGTGCCCTTCAGCCGTTATGAATTTATTCGATACCAGGGAATCCGGATTCTGTTTGTCCTTGTTGTTATTGTTGTTATGAATGAATGCCGTATCGAGAGGGGATATTCCGTCCCAATGTCTGTGTTTCAGTCTTGCACGCAATGAGTTCAACCCACTATAATTGTTTACAGGATATCCTTGTTGTCCATTCTTCTCATCTTCCAGCAAGTGCCCGTAGGTATCAAGCAGACCTTCGATTTCCAGAATCTTCTTCAGTTCAGCAAGCGTTCGTTTGTCGCGGTCATGTTGTCCGGCATAGCGGCTGTTCTTCTCGGACAAGGCACGGGAATAATCGATGAGCTGTTCATTCCTGTGGATGTAATGCGTGACATCAGCAGCTCGTTTCCAACCTATTTTCCCGAGATGGAAGGTGAATCCGGCTGTCAGTGATACCATATGATCACCCAGGCGGTTTGTTCGGCCATAGCCATCAAATTTTTGTGAGGTTGTTGTCCCCGAGAACTCCAGTACTGCACTTACCCGTTTTGAAATCCGATATTGTCCCTGAATACCGTATGAGAAGGCGAAAGGAGAAGTCTTGTCGGAGGAATTGTGTATCAGTCCGACTCCGACAAATGGGGCAAGTCCCCAGCGTGTCTGCTCCTGTCCGGAATACCGATAACCAAGCAGGTTCCATAGCAGGTCTGCATGGACGCTATGGTAATTTTTCGTGGATAACCCGGCATCTTTGAATTGCAAACCGCTGTAATGTATGCGGGCGCCAACGGCAGGAGTAAACCATTTTCCGACGGCAAGGTTGTACGAGGGTTTCACACGTCCGAACAGATCTTCGCAGCCAAGAGGCGTTCCGAGAAAAGCGGTTGCCCCTCCGGTGACACTGACAAACCAATTGCCACTCCCGGTCCTTGGCACTACCACACCGTCAAGATAGACCGGCTGGAGGGGTTGGAACAGTTCTGTGGCATCATGGAAGAACTCATGTTGTACAGTATCTCTTTCTGTATATCGTGAATTTGCCTGTACCTGCACGGAGCAGAGAACGGCAAAGATAAGAATGATTTGTTTTGTCATATTCAAATGATTTTTATTTGTTATAACTTTGATTGTAATACATTTCTGCCATTTATCGTTTGGCTTTTTTGCCACTGGAAGGACGCATCATGCGACTTGCCATCTTCATGCACCGGAGAGCCCAGGCACGGTTGTCCTCGTCTTCATCACGTCCCCACTTGAGGTCATTTCCGCCACCTCCGCCGCCATGTGTTTCGGCAAATGTTGTGGCATCATCGACCATTCCAAGAAACAGCATTGTCGCACAGCGCATGACTTCCGTCCCCCGTTCCGCCACGGAACACAGGAGCGTGTCATCGAACTGTTGCCGTTCGGAAGGCTTCATCTGCGCCGACATTTCCCGCCACTCATTGACCATATTCTCCAACATGGCATCCTTGAGCAGACTGTCCACTTTGGAATGTACATCACGCGAGTATTTGTATGCTTCTTCCTTCAGTTCTTCTGTCCGCTCCTGAATGGCATCCATATTTTCCTTGAGCTCGGAAAGTTGTCGGTCAGCGGTCTGTAGCTTCTCCTGTTTGTCTGCCAATTTATTCTGGATAGCGGCCAGCTCATTTTCGAGCTTTTCTTTCTCGGCAGATAAAGTCTGTGCATCACCTTTCCGGGCTTCCATATCATTTTTGAGTGCCGACAATTGGGCTTCTTTTTCGGCCTGCTCCTTTTTCAAGTTTTCCACCATTGAAGTCAAGCCCTTGACCCTGCGCTCTGCCATCCGGATGTCCGAATGGAGAGAGGAAAGGACTTGCTGATGGCGGCTGATATTCTCTTCTATTGTAGAGCATTCCTCTGACAGCATACGACGGTATTCTTCTGTACTGCGATGCTTCTTTCCCGTTTCGGAAACACTTGAGCCTCTGGACATGCCCCATTTGCTATTGACTTCTGCATAAAAGTCCGTATGAAGCTGTTTCATGCGCTCGCTGAATTCATATTTGTCCTTACCGGCAAATATCTCCTTGTACGCAAACTTCCCATCTTTGATTGGCAGCAAAGTACAATGCACATGTGGATTCAACTCATCCAGATGTACAATGAATGCGGCAATATTCTGTTCACCATATCTGCCGCAGACAAATGAATAGACATCCTTTGCCCAACGTTCAATCTCACTCTTCCTTTTTATGTGTCTATTGTCCGCACCTTTTTCAAAATCGACTTCCTGCTTGCCAAATGCGAGTTCCTGCATCCGTGTGCGAGAGCCCCCAAAAATGATATTTACGACTGTACGGAATCTCGGTTCTTCCAAACCTTCATTGGGATCCTTTATGCCTCGTTTATGCAACAGTTCAGCCATTCGCTCAGGAATGCTCCGGCCTTTGTCGATAGGACGGATCTTACCTCCTGATACGACTTCAAAATTCAGGTGTTCACGTGTCGGGTCATAATTACCAAGGTCAGTTGCCCTTTTCCAACCTTTCTCTGTCCAATTGCGCATATGTTCATTACTCTGAGCCATTGTTATCCCTTTGGATACATGTACGTCAAGTACCTGTTTTGCATTTGCCATATTGTTTCCGTTTTGTTTTGTACAATCCATCATGTCCCAGCTTGCTGCTTGTTCGGACATGCCTCCCTGCGACGTTAGTCGGCAGGGGTATTAGGCTAATACCTTAATAAATAATATAATACATTTATAATCAAATAAATATATTATTTAATTGGTTTGTTAAGTAACATATAAGTAACAAAATTGCATTGTAAACAATTAATTGGAAAATAACAAAAACACATAATTTGAACAAATTGTATTTATATGTAATAAATGCTTATAGGATAATGTTTTATGTGGTAATAGCTGGATTATTTGATTGTGTAATTTCTGTTTTCGCTATGTTTTTGTACATTTATTTTGGGAAAAATAAGAATCAATACGAATTATTCGGCATATTTTTTCTATGAACAAGCTTATTTCGTATATTTGCATTTAGAAATATGTGCAAGTCAAATATTTATGGCAGGAAATGGCTCCGTGATAAATACAATCCGCTTGGCCTGCCTTGGAAAGAGCAATGGTCAGCCTTTTTCCCTTTCACTGGAAGGGTTGTTTTTTCATGCACCATATTCTGTTAGCAATCAATCAAATAAGCCTGTCGGAAATTTGGAAATGTGTGAAATTCGTGTAAACACACACACACACACACACACACACACACATTCTGACCGGCATTTCCCGCGCGTTAATTTACTTATTTTCAAAAAGATATGCAAGGACGGGAACTCTTTTTTCAGGAGTTTTCCGCCCTTTTGTATTCGTATGTCCTCTTTTTATCCACCTTCACACTGAATGATGTATGAATACAGAAACAATCCATATCCTGATAGCCGCCTGCACGCTGATTGCTGCGGGCATCGCATCCTTTCCGTACAGGCTGAGCTACGGCAATACTTCATGGCTGCCCTGGTGGATGCAGCCTGACAGCAGATACCTTGAACGTCCTTATGAGTACGACTATCCGGCACGCAACATCAATCTGCTTTTTTCCGTTTCCGTTATGGTAATCGGGATATTGGCGATGCTTTTCATCCTGACTCCGGATCTGCCCGACGACGTACCGGCAGAAAGATGGTTTGCCGCCCTTGCAGTTCTTTACCCTGCCTATGCCTCCTGCCAGGTACTTTTCTGGCGGAAGGACTACGGCGACGGCTTCTGCTATGCCGGCAGGATTACGTCATTCAGCTATGGAAAGGTATATACGATTCTTCTGGCAGCTGCAACCACATTTGCCCTTTACCTGACAAATGTGGTGACATTATCTGTTTATCGTGGGGCGAGTATGGTATTCTGTCTCCTCTGCTGTCTGTTCCTCATACATGACTATATCCGGGTATTCCGGCTTCGTGGCGACAATGAATACAGTGACCCGATAGGAATAAAGGAAATGTACCCCGAAAGCCTCGGTCTGCTGGCTTTTCCGCCTCTTGCCGTCCTGTCCGAGGGGGCTTTATGGTGGAACCCCTCTGCCTGCACCATTGGTTTCGCCGTTCTGCTGTCGGTGTACACGGTGTTACGCTATCTGTTCCGTTTTCACCCTGCAATCAAAGGTGACGAACACGAGCGCAGGGGCTATCTGCGGTATTGGAAACGGCACAACTTTGAAGATGAAATAATATAACTGATAATAATATGACTGAATTGAAAAAATGGATTACGACCGCACTGCTGACACTGCTGTTGCTTCCGGCGATGGCGCAGCAGAAAGCAGACACGACCTACACCTTCCGCTTCGTGCCAAGGGAAGATATGTTCTATGTGCCTTGGAATGGGAATGACACGGAGCTTGCCCGCCTGCTGGAGTGTATCGAAAAAAACAAAGCCACAATTCTTGACGGCAAGCTGCCGCTTTATGTCGATGGCTACTGCAACTCGCTGGGCAGTGAAACCGAGAACCTTGCCACGGCAAAGATCCGTGCCAACCGTGTGAAATCCGAACTGATTATACGTGCGGAAATAAAAGAGGAGAATTTCATCACCCGCAACCATGCGACTGAGGGTGATTTTGTCACCGTGCGCCTGACGGTACCGGTAAAGGAAACAACCGCGACGGATGCGGAAGCAGAAGCACGACGCAAGGCGGAAGCCGAACGACTGGAAGCCGAGAAGCGTGCCGAACAGGAACGGCTTGCCGAAGAGCAGCGCAAGGCGGAAGAAGCCCGACTTGCCGCTGAAAAGGCAGAAGCCGAGAAAACCGCTCAACAAAATACACTTGCCGACACGCTGTCGGAAACCAAAATCACAACTGATTATCATCTCTCCCTGCGTGCCAACCTGCTGCGCTGGGCTACCCTGACACCCGATTTAGGACTTGAATGGCGCATCTGCCCGTCGTGGGGCATTGCCGTAAACGGCTCGTGGACTTCATGGAGCTGGAACGACAAGGACCGCCGCTATGCACTCTGGGAAGTGGCTCCGGAAGTGCGTTACTATATGGGTGAGAAGAAAGCCTGGTATCTGGGCGCGCTGTTCAAGGCCGGACAGTTCAACTACAAGCTCTCCGAAACAGGCAAACAGGGCGACCTGATGGGTGGCGGCATCACCGCCGGCCACCAGCTGCGGCTGAACAAGGCACTGGCTCTTGATTTCAACCTCGGTCTGGGCTACCTGAATGCCGACTATGAGAAATATGAGGTCATCGACGGCGTGCGTGTACGCCACGGCAACGAGACAAAAGATTGGTGGGGCCCCATCAATGCCGGTGTGACATTGGTATGGAAGTTATTCTAACACGGAGGAATAGAATATGAAAGCAAAACAATATATAAATATGATGGGAATGGCAGCCGCCGTGCTGCTCTCTTCCTGCGTGAAGGACACGCTTTATGACA